>Ga0247841_10002118_pt1 | contig 40942 bp, 35 predicted proteins | sample LaCruzMarch2015__2_FD_192410 | JGI IMG/M metagenome (GOLD analysis project Ga0247841, IMG submission 192410) | Freshwater microbial communities from meromictic Lake La Cruz, Castile-La Mancha, Spain - LaCruzMarch2015_18m | ecosystem: Environmental > Aquatic > Freshwater > Lake | place: Spain...
AATATCATTGAACCTGAAAACTCCATCGAAAATGCCATCAAAAAGCTTTCGAAAAACATGAAGAAATGAATGGGAGCCCCCGATGAACCTGACGGATTATTACATACAGAAGAAAATTGAGGATGGCGACATCGGGGCATTTGAACAGCTCTTTTCGAAATATTACGATCCTTTGTGCCGGCATGCCAATAGTATCGTGAGGGACATGGATATGGCGGAGGACCTGGTCCAGGAGTTTTTCTACCAGTTCTGGAAAAACAGGGAATCCTTCAGCCCGAAGTTGTCGCTGAACGCTTACCTCTATCACTCAATCCGTAACAATGCCCTTCATTACCTCGAACATCTTACCGTCAGGAAAAACTATGCAGCGCATGTGTTAAATGAATTTCACGAAATGCTGGCGGGCCCTGTCTCCACCGATATAGAACTGCATGACCTGAGCAATTTGATCAACGCAACCCTCGATACAATGCCACAGCGTTGTGCCCGGATTTTCCGGATGAACCGGTTTGAAGGGATGAAATACCACGAAATTGCTGCTGCCCTGGCCGTTTCGGTGAAAACCGTGGAGGCGGATATGGGAAAAGCATTGCAGATGCTGAGAGCAGCACTGAAAGAGTATACCGGAAATGAAACACCGGTCAGTAAATGATAATGGGAAAAATAAAAGAAAGATTGGAAATTGTCAGTATGAAAACAGATAGAAATATTCAACCCCCCGATACCCTTAAAGCGTGGGATAAGCTGTATCGCCGGCTCCTCGACGAACAATTGATCCCGGCCCGGCCTGTGGCTGTTAAAAAAAGGATTGCCCGCAACTTTGTAAGAATAGCTGCTGCATTGCTGATCCTGGCGGGAATAGGCGCCGTGATCTATATGAACAGGAGCCACAAGCCGGCAGAAGAAATGGTTCGGCTGAATACCGGTAATGACCCGAATACCCTCATCAAAACCCTCGCCGATGGATCGGTAATCTACCTTGCCCGGAATTCGATCTTCTCATTTCCCGCGGAATTTGGTTCAGGATCGCGTCATGTTGAACTGAAAGGAGAGGCTTTTTTCGACGTAGCCGCCAATCCGGGCAAACCATTTATCATTGAGACGGAAAGGGCGTTCATTGAGGTTCTGGGAACGGCCTTTAATGTCAGCACGCAAAATGACCATGACTTCGCGCTTTTTGTAGACCGCGGAAAGGTGAAAGTGACGCTGAAGAGCGATCCTTCGCACAGCGAACTGGTCATGGCCGGCGAAAAGATATCAGCCTTTCGTAACAGTCTGGTGAAGTCGAAGCATATTTCAGGCGAGGCCAGCTCCTGGTACAGGCAGCGCATGCACTTCAAGGATGAAACGCTCCGGAATATTATTGATATCCTGAATCGGAATTTCAATACTACCTTTGTACTGGCAGATCATGAAACCGGGGATCATAAGCTTACAGTTACCTTCTGTAACGACGATGCCGAAACAATGACCGGGCTTATCTGTGCGACCCTGAACCTGAAAAGCCAAACCATCGATGGGGCTGTTGTATTTTCCGAAAACAAAGAAGGCGCAAAGCCGAAGTAAGTTCCGGGCAGGCAGGTTCAGGCATTGCATCCTGGTGGCGTCTGTTCTGATCGCCGGCTTCTTATTCTTCCAGCCGGAAACCCTTTCGGGTCAGGTTCCGCTGCCCGAAAAAACCATCACCATTCCCAGGCAGAATACAACGCTGTACAAGGCGCTGAACCTGATATCGAACCAGGCTGAATGCCTGTTTATTTATGAAAGCAAAACCGTTGAAAGCGATAAGCGTGTCAGGCTCATTGCTGATCAGGAGCCGCTGCACAAGGTGCTCGGCAACCTCCTTGTAAATACCGGATTGACCTACAGGATACTCGGAAAACACATCCTGATCTACAGGGCGAAGGGGGAGGATCCTCCCCCTGATGCCATGGAACCGGCCCTCCCTGCCGATACCCTGAAAAATGTGGTGATCAGTGGGCGCATTTGCGACAACCAGAGCAAGGCGGCGATTCCCTTTGCCACCATCGGAATTGCTGAGGAGCACCTCGGGACCGTAACCAACAACGACGGTTTTTTTACCCTTAAAATCCCGGCTTCACTGATCGGAACATCGCTGGTGGTGTCGCATCTGGGTTATACAAGCCAGTATATTCCGGTGCGGTTGATCAGCGAGCAGCAGGTCGATCTGTACCTCGACCGCAGGGTGATATCCATCCAGGAGGTGATCATCCGTTACATCGATCCGAATTTAATCATGGAGAAGGCGCTGGAGCAGCGCAGGATGAACTACGCCGACGAACCCGTTTATCTTACCGCCTTTTACCGCGAGGGTGTGCAGAGAAACAACAGTTACACAAGCTATTCGGAAGCCGTTTTCAGGGTGTATAAATCACCGGTTGATGAAGGGGACCGTGCCGACCAGGTGAAACTGCTGAAGTCGAGAAAGGTGCAGGATTCAAATTGCCCCGATACGGTTTTCCTGAAGCTTAAGGCCGGTGTACAGTCAGCCCTGCTGCTTGATATAGTCAAGTGCATCCCCGGTTTCCTCGATCAGATGCCGCCTGCGGAATACACCTATAAGTATTCAAACCTGGTTTCGTACAATGCCAGGGATGCCTATGCCATTGGGTTTACAAAAAAAGCAGGGGAGAATAATGCGTTGTACTGCGGAACCCTTTACATAGCGAAGGAGGGATTTGCCATCCTGGGCGCCGATTTTGAAATCAATCCCACATGCCTTGACAAGGCGGCCGAAGAGCTTGTTTTGAAAAAAAGTTCCGGGCTGATCGTCAAACTTAAAAAGATCAGCTATTCCGTCAGCTACATGCCCTTCAACGGAAGGTATTACCTCAGCCATGTGCGCTGCGACCTGGAGGTGGCAACACGCTTGCGGCATCACCTCTCCTCCGATCATTTCAAGACCTTCCTGGAGCTGGCTACCTGTAAAATTGACACCGCTGATGTTGTGAAATTCCCAAAACAGGAAACAATGAAACCAGGAGTGGTGTTTTCCGATCAGCCCTACCGTAACAATGACGCTTTCTGGGGCGACTTCAACATCATTCCTCCCGAAGCCAGCCTGCGTGAGGCGCTGGGTAAAATTATCGGAAAGATCGAGGAGGTGGAGTAGGTCCCGGCGCCTTCAGCGGGTTCAGCCATTTGGTCAATTCTTTTGCATCATCCTGAATTGAAAGGTAATTATGATATATTTGCCTTGTTATTTGGAGTATAGAGCCATGAAATCAATTTTCCTGTTTGCAGTAATGCTGGCTTTCACGGTGAATGTTTTGATCTCCTGCAAACAAACCGTACAACCCCGCACAGAAACCAACGAAACCGGCCTGCAAGCATTAAAAGACAGCCTCCGGGTACTGGATTCCCTTGTGGTAATCTCAAAATTCAACAACCGCATACGGGCCCTGCAGTATGCCCGCCAGGCTCTGAACATTGCAAGGGCCTCGGGAGACACCTCCTGCTCCATTCTGGCGCTGAATACCATGGGAATCGCATTTGATCAATACAATGTTGATTCTAGTTACAGCTACTACTCCAGTGCACAAAAGCTTGCTGAAAAGACAGGTGCTCTGCGCCGGTATCCGCAGATCATCTACAACATTGCTTTTCTCTATTACCAGGCCTATGATTATAAAACCGCCCTGACCCTGCTCGACTCTGTCGTCAATGTAAGCAGGAGCAGGGAAAAATGGGAAATTCTGGCCAGCGCCTATAATCTTCTTGGAAATGTAAAAGCAGCCCTTGGGTTGACCAGTGAGTCACTGGATGCATATCACCAGGCTGAAGAACTTTCGGAACGTAAAAATCTTGTGCGAGAATTAGGAATATCCCTGACCAACCAGGCGCCCTATGAGACAAATAGTGAAAAAGCAATGGCCTTAAACAGGAGGGCGATCCATTATCTTTCCCTGATTCCCGGAAATGAACACGCCATTGCCAGCATTCTGGTGAACATGGGGAATCTGATGCAAATACCCGATTCAGCCCTGCGGTACTACCAGGATGCCCTGGATATTGAAACCAAATTTGGTTTTACAGATCTGTTCATCACCACCTGTAATAATTTAGCTTGCAGTTACCTGGAGAAGGGAGATGTGCAGATGGCCGAAGGGCTTATTAAAGACAAAGCGCTTCCGCTGGCCCTGGCCGATACAAATCTGAGTGACCTGGCGCTGCTTTATGATACCTATGCCGATATCTGCAAGGGCAGGGGCCAATATGAACAGGCCCTCGGATTCCAGAAACTGGCTACCGATTTCCAATTGCGTGCCGATGCGAAAATTGCCGGCGACCAGGCCAGGCTGTTATCGGCGCTGCTGGAGGCAAAGAACCGGGAGCTGCTGATCAGCAATCAGCAGATGGAGATCCGTCTGCAATCGGGATTGAATGAGCAATACCGCACCTACATGATCCTGCTGGCCCTCTTCCTGCTCCTTCTCATGCTCTCCTTTGTGTGGTACCGTCAGCGGAGCCATCTGAAGATGCAGAAAGAACGGCTCCATTCGGCCCAGCGTATCATCGATGCAGGGGAGAATGAACAGAAACAGGTTGGCCGTGAACTTCACGACATAGCCACCCAGCTTTCGATGGGCCTTCAGATTACCGTCGACGACAGCGCGTTTTCGAACGAGGAGGATCGCCTCCGGTTATCAGGGGAGATAGAGACCGTGCGGACAATCATCCGCGACCTTTCGCACCGGATGCATGCCGGCACCCTTGCAGGGCAGGGATTGCAGCCTTTGTTGACGCGGTTGTTCAAAGATATTAAAACCAAGGGAGTTATTCATCTGGATGATTCGGTGGGCCCGGAATTGCCTGAATTCAGCGCCCAGGTGGTATTGCACAGCTACCGAATTGTCCAGGAGCTGCTCACCAACGCCATGCGTCATGCCCCGGGCAGCGAGGTGGAGTGTGAAATTTATTATGCCGGGAACCTTTATATCAATTACACCGACAACGGCCCCGGGTTTGATACCGGCAGGGCGGCCAACTCGATGGGGCTGACCAATATCAAAGACCGGCTGACCCTGCTCGGAGGCACCTCTTCACTGGTCTCCTCTCCCGGGAACGGGACCTCCTGGGAGATCGTGATCCCCGCATTACCTGCTACAGTTCAAACGGACCAGCCGTCATGATACGCCTCCTGGTCATCGATGATCATCCGGTCACCGTTTCGGGTCTCCGAAACATGTTCAGGGCCTCGCGCGACGGGATTGAAATTACGGCCTATGAAAATTCAATCGAAAAGGTGATTTCGGGTATTGATGCCGGCAGTTTCGATATCATCCTGCTCGACCTGTACCTCTTCGACACCGATCCTTTGCTGAATGTGGGCAGGCTCCGCGATCATTTTCCGGGAAAGCCCATGGTGATCTTCTCATCCGAAGAGTCGGAGGAGTGGCAGCGGAAAATGTTCGACGCCGGGGTCAGATCCTATATCTTCAAATCGGCCTCACGCAAGGAGATCATGGGCATTCTTTTTAAGGTGCATGAGGGGAAGATCGTGTTCTCCGATTTTATACTTACCGGTGATGTGAACCGCCTCACGGGAATGATCGACAAGGGATTTTATACTGTAACCAACAACCAGCGGAACATCCTGCAGTACATTTCCCAGGGGATGACCTACAAGGCCATTGCCTCGTTAAAGAATACCACCACCTCCAGCATTGAAAAAACCATGACCCATCTTCGGCGGAAATATGGTGCACACAACAATGCCGAACTTGTCTCCATACTGCGAACCCGGAAGGTTCTGTAATCCCATTCTCTCTTTTGTGAAAAAATCCGGCGTCGGGTTTGCACGCCGGATTTTTTTTTCAGTTCTCTGATATACAAATCATTGTATTTTATTTAGGTTTCATTGTTTCCGGGTTCCCGCAAGTTTTTTTTTCCGGATTGTAACAATTGACGAAGATTTACAGTATGCTGAAATTTGAACATCATATTGTTAACCCTAAATCAAATACCATGAAAAAGTTTTTCTTCATCTTTATTTTAGGTGCTTTCTTCGCTTCCGCAGGCAAGGCAGATGCCCAGACGCTCAAGTCCTACCCGATTCCCTCCTACAATGTCATTGTAAACGGGTTTGCCAGTTTCCAGGAATACCAGAATGGCGGAACCACCCCGTCGGACAAGAAAAAAACGATCAGGGTTGCCACGACCTCTCTTAAGTCTTTATCAACATTCAACATGACCGTTTTTGCATACAGTCTCGACCGGCAAGATCGCCTGGGACCCTTTTACATCACCGCAGGTGAGGATCTGTCCATTGCTGTTGATGACCGCGATTGGGGATTGTTGATAAAGTCGGAGAATGAGGCCGTGGTTGATGTATGGATTGAAGGTTCGGGGATTGGTTTACTGGGACGTTCGGGTCATAAGCAATAAAGGGGCAGTGAAAACATTGGCGCTGAACAGTTATTTTGACCTGACAAGGGAGACCGTAGCTGAAAACGTACAGGAGTGCGGAGGCAGGTACATCATCTTTGAACGTTTCATGCAACGTTATTATCTTCTGTTTTATTCAGGTGTCACGGATAACCTTCGTCAGACCCTCCAGGCGATCCTCAGGCAATATCAAACCGGGCTGACCATGCATCGCCAGTCTGTTTCCAAGGATCTGCTTTTTAAATACAAACCATGTTCACCGGCATTAAAGGGAAATAATCCGACTGTCAAGATGAAAAAAATAAACCTGTTCCTGATCGACGACCATCCGGTAACCAAATTTGGAGTATCGACCATGCTGAAGAACCAGGATATCGGTATTTCGGGAACCGCACAGAATGTAGATGAATTCCTGGGGAAGGCTGCAGAGACCGACTTTCAGGTCATCCTGCTTGATCTGTACATTCCGGGCTCCCATCCTGTGGAGAATATAAAAAGAATCCGTCAGGCCTTCCCCTCTATGCCCATTGTGATTTTTTCATCCGAAGAGCGGGAGCACTGGCTCCGGCAGATGATGGAGCTGGGAATAAACGGGTACGTGGTGAAGAACGCCCAGAAGGACGAACTGGTCTTTACCATTAAAAAAGCTGCCCTGGGTGAATTTTGCATCATCGGCAAAAACAAACTCAGCGAATTAAACCAGGAGGATGAATCGGGGAAGTTTCTGACCGACAACCAGACCGATATCCTGAGGATGATTGCCGAAGGAAAACGGCAGGCGGATATTGCGCGGATCAAGCAAACCTCGGTTTCGAACATCGAAAAGACCCTGCGCAGCATTCGCCGGAAATTCAACCTCGACACCACCAACAAGCTGATCAGGTATTGCGAGGAGCATGGATATATGGCCTCGACATCCCCGTCAAACTGATCAGAGATAGCGAGTAGCACGGGTATATGACACCCGATGATCCGGGAAAATTGGCCGGATAGTATTCCGGTTTTCCGGAATCGAAAAAAAAGGTTACCCTGAATTGACATTCATTCAGGAACATGTTAGATTTGAGCCGCAGAAATTGCCCTCAGGGGATTATGTCTTTTTGCGTACCAAATGGCAAAACTGAAATATTCAAAAACCTATCTCCTTATACCGATTGTATTCATCGTGTTCATTTTTATTTTCTACCTGGTCTATGAAAATATCAAACAGCGTACGATCAGTGAATTTAAAAACGAACAATTAATTTTAGCCGGGACGGCTTCCCAGGGGATCGGCTCATTTTTCAAAGAATACCAATCCAATCTCGCTTTTTTATCACAGTTTAATGATGTGATAGATTTTACAGGTAAAGGCCAGGCATTGATGGCCAGCTTCTACGAAAATCACAAGAATTTTATTGAAGCAGTCACCAGGGTCGATGCCCATGGGGTAATCCTATATACCTATCCGGAAAATGTATCTGTCGTCGGGAAAGATATCTCTTATCAAAAGCATGTTCAGCAAGTTATGGATACACATCAGCCGGTGATCAGCGATGTTTTTGTATCAGAGCAGGGGTATCGTGCCATCGCTATGCATGTTCCGGTATTTAAGGGGAGAATCTATACGGGCAGTCTGGCCATGCTGATACCCGTTAATAAACTGGGGAAACAATATCTGGGAAAGATCAGGATCAGGGGAACAGGCAATGTTTGTTTGCTGAGTGAAAAGGGTGTTAAATTGTATTGTACAGTTAGTGAAGCTGAAGAGATAAACCCTCCGGTCAATGGTACAGCGGCACTCATTCACCGGAGAGGCATGGCTGACGGGTTTAATGCCCAGGCAAAAGAGGAGTTGATCTCTTACCGTGTTCCCATCAGAAATACATTCTGGACCATTTTAATCGCCTACAAGAAGGCGGATATTTACAGTGCACTGGCCCGTTTACGTAACTGGTTGATTTTGATTTTTTTAATCCTGTTTGTGGCCAGCTCATACTTTTTTTATTCATTTACCAAGGTGAGAGATATTGGAAAGGACAAGGAGATCACGATGCTGGCCCATGCCCTGCGGAGTGTGAATGAATGTGTGAGCATAACCAATGTTGATGACATCATTTTGTTTGTTAATGAAGCATTTACACGGACGTATGGTTACACCGAGGAGGAGCTGATAGGAAAAAATATCGGCTTCCTCCGTTCATCGGAAAATTCATCTGCTTTTGTGAACGAAATTTTGCCCGCTACACTGGATGGTGAATGGAAAGGTGAACTGATAAACAGAAGGAAGGATGGAAGTGAGTTTCCCATTTACCTGTCTACAACCATCATCAAGGATAAAAACGGGAACCCGCTGGGTCTTATCGGCGTGGCTTCGGATATTTCAGAACGGCTTCGCAAGGAGAAGGAGCTCATCCAGGCAAAGGAAAAGGCCGAAGAGAGCGACCGTTTGAAATCGAAATTTCTTGCCAACATGAGCCACGAGATCAGAACGCCCATGAATGGGATCCTTGGTTTTGCCGAGCTGCTCAAAGAACCTGATCTGACCAGCGATGACCAGCAGGAATACATTGAGATCATTGAGAAAAGCGGTGCCCGCATGCTGACAATCATCAATGACATTGTGGATATTTCGAAAATAGAAACCGGGCAAATGGAGGTGGTCATTGCCGATACGAATGTAAATGAACAGATCGAAAGTGTGTATGATTTCTTCAAGGATGAAGCTGAGAAAAAGGGGATGCTGATCTTCTTCAAAAATTCCCTTCCGTCGAAGAATGCCGTGATTCGGACCGACCGCGACAAGATTTTTTCAATTCTTAAGAACCTCATTGGAAATGCCATCAAATATTCGCTTTCGAAATCCATTGAATTCGGATATGAAAAAAAAGACAGCTGGCTTGAATTTTATGTGAAAGACTGCGGGGTAGGCATTCGCCATGAAAAGAGGGAGATCATCTTCACAAGATTCAGGCAGGGGGGCGACCTGACGAATCAGTTCGCCGAAGGTACCGGTCTGGGGTTATCCATCGCCAAGGCCTATGTGGAACTATTGGGCGGAACGATCTGGGTTGAAAGCGAAATCGGGAAGGGATCAATCTTTTATTTTACAATTCCTTACAATCCCGAGCCGAGAGAAAACATCACCGCCAATTCCTTTGCCAAATCGGGCAAATTGACAAAAAGCGTATCCTCCATGCGCAAATGGCCTGCGGCCAACGTTTCCTGAAATAGGGGTTAAAAGTCAAAGAGACTGTGACAGAGCGGGGGATCAGGAGGCCTCCTTGCCGAGGTGTTTTTTGATCGCCGTAAAGAGACTGGTGATATTCAGGGGTTTGGGCAAATAGGCCACACATCCTGCCTCCAGGGCTCTGCGTTCATTAAAATCAAGGGAGTAGGCTGTTTGAGCAATGATGGGCAATCCCGGGCGGAAGCCCAGAATATCGCGGGTGGCTTCATATCCGTTCACGATGGGCATCTGCAGGTCCATCAGGATCATGTCGATGGTATCGTCATGGTGGCAGATTTCGATGGCCTCCAAACCATTTTTAGCCCAGATGACCCGTGCATTGGCTTTTCGCAGCCAGCGTGACAGCAGGATAAAATTGCTGTCGGTATCCTCCGCCACCAGGATTGATTTGCCCGAAAGGTCGATCATTTCATAGGCGGTGGCATCATGGCCCGGCTGTATGGCTGATCGCTTTTCGTGGAAAGGAAGGGAGCAATAAACCGAGGTTCCTTTATCAAGCTCTGACTGCAACCACATCCGGCCTCCCTGAAGCACGATGAACTCCCTGGCCAGGGTAAGGCCCAGGCCAAGTCCGCCGTACTGACGGGTGCTCGATTCGTCGCCCTGCCTGAATTTGTTGAAGATATACTCCTGTTTTTCCTTGGATATTCCAATCCCGGTGTCCTTCACGAACATGATCACCTCCTTGCCTGAAATGATGTGACACCCCAGGGTAATGTGGCCGAATTTGGTGAATTTGAATGCATTGTCAAGCAGGAAACCCAGGGCTTCCGTTAATCGTTGTTTATCACATTCGACCATGACAGGTTCGGCGGTTTCGGTTATAAAAAAGGAAAATTCAATGCCCTGTAGGTCGAGCGCGTTGAATTTTGCTGAATAACTGGCAAACAGCATACTTAACAACGCCCTGATGTCGTGAACCTCCTTGCTGACATGGAACTGGTGGGTCTCAATTTTTGAAATGTCAATGATGTTGTTAAGGATCAGCATAAACTGTTCAATTCCGCTCCTGATCTGGTCGATATACTCCATCTTGTCCTCGAGGCTGCACACGGGATCTTTCATCAGCTGGAAGAAACCAAAGATGGCATTGGCCGGCGTGCGGATTTCGTGACTCAGGTTTTGCAGAAAGGTGTTTTTCAGATGATCGGCCTGAACCGCCTTTTGCAGCGCCTCCTTCATCTTGGTGATCTCCTGGGCCTGAACGATGAACAGATAGGGATTCCCGTTTTTGTCGCGGATCAGGGATATATTATGCAGGGCAAAGATGCAGGTACCATCCTTGCGGATATATCTCTTCTCCATGATGTTTTTACGGATCTTCCCTGCCTTGAGCTGGGCCATCACAAATTCACTGCGTTCGAGGTCGTCGGGATGGGTTAGGACAAATCTGCGCGAGAGAAGTTCCTCTTCGGTGTATTGGACCATTTCGCACAGCGCCTGGTTGACCTGGAAAAAATTGCCGTTCATGTCAAGAAGCGCCATGCCGACGCTGGCATTTTCATATACGGCGAGTAACAATTCCTTGTGATCGTTCAACCCGGTTCCGGCCATATTCTGCTCCGGTGGACCCGGTTTACATTCAACCAGATACCGTTTTCCATCCAGGGTGATCTCGCGGGGAATACCCAGCAAGGCCACTGCTTCGGGACTGATCTCTGCAACCTCATGCGTTTCAGGATCTGTCAGCGTTAAGGTGACGGATGCAGCGGAAAGCTGGTCATCTTTCATTAAAAACCCCGGCAGATCATCTTCGGTTGAAGGAGATAGGTGTTTGTTCTGGTGCATGCAAAACATTTATCATACAAATATAATTAATATTCAGCTATTTTGTATCTGTATGCGGTAAATAATATCTTTGCCCCGGTATGTCATAAAATAACCAGCAATGAAAGCGCTTATAATTCTGTTGATCCTCCTTTCGGGAGCGATTTTCTGTTTCAGATCATGCCTGTTCGCACAGGGAACGCCGGCGTCGCTGGCTTATAACCCATATACAGACTATCCGGTTTACACGGGGAATGATTTGGGCGTTCATTATGCCAAATCGGGAACCATCCTGAAAATATGGTCTCCACCGGCACAGGAGATGAAGCTGAAACTCTATAAAACATCCTCGGGGAATGACCTCATGGAAGAGATCAGTTGCGTGAAGGAGGCATCAGGGGTGTGGAAAGCAGACTTGCCGGGCGACCGCAAAAACTGCTATTATACCTTCCAGGCAAAGATCGATGGAAAGTGGAATGACGAAAACCCCGATCCCTATGCCAAAGCGGTGGGCATCAATGGAAAACGAGGGCAGATCATTGATCTGAACGAAACGAATCCTGACGGCTGGGCAACAGATAAATCTCCTGTTCTTAAAAATCTCATGGATGTGATCCTGTATGAGCTGCATATCCGTGATCTCTCGATCGCTGCCAATTCCGGCATTCAGCATAAAGGCAAATTTCTCGGGCTGACCGAAACAGGGACCAAAAACACCCAGGGACAGAGCACGGGCATCGATCACATCGCCGAATTGGGCGTGACCCACGTTCACCTGCTGCCATCCTTCGATTTTTGCAGCGTGGATGAGTCAAAATTAAACGTTCCCCAGTACAACTGGGGCTATGATCCCCAGAATTTCAACACCCCCGACGGGTCCTATTCAACCAATCCGGAAGACGGGAAGGTGCGCATCCTGGAATTCAAAAAGATGGTTCAGGCCATGCACCGGAAGGGACTCCGGGTGGTGATGGATGTAGTTTACAACCACACGGGCTGGACGCACAACTCAAACCTCGATCAGTTGGTTCCGGGATATTATTACCGTGAATGGGAGAAGGACGGGAAATACAGCAATGCCTCGGGTTGCGGCAACGAAACAGCCTCCGACCGCGCCATGTTCAGGAAGTTCATCCTCGAGTCGGTCACCTGGTGGGTGAGGGAATACCATGTGGATGGCTTTCGTTTTGACCTGATGGCCATTCATGACATGGAGACCATGAACCTGGTGGCAGCCACGCTGAAGTCCATCGATCCCACCATCATCATTTACGGGGAGGGATGGACCGCCGGGGATTCGCCGCTGCCCGAGAAATACCGTTCCCTGAAGAAGAATGCGAACAAGATGGACGGGGTGGCAGTTTTCAGCGATGATATCCGCGACGCCATCAAGGGAAGTGTTTTTGAGGAGAAGAGCACCGGGTTTGCCAGCGGGTCCAAAGAGATGACGGAGTCGGTTAAGTTTGGCATTGTAGCGGCGGGACAGCATCCCCAGGTTGATTACGCCAAAGTAAAATACTCCAGGGAACCCTATACCAAAAACCCGGACGAGGTCATCAATTATGTTTCATGCCACGACAATCACACCCTCTACGACAAATTAAAGGTCTCGCGGCCGGATGCATCGGAGGAGGAACTTGTCAAAATGGATAAGCTGGCCAATACCATTGTGCTTACATCGCAGGGGATCCCCTTTTTGCATGCCGGGGAGGAGATGAAACGGAGCAAGGGCGGCGAGCACAATTCGTTCAACAAGCCCGATTCGGTGAACCGGATCAACTGGGACTGGAAATATAAAAACCGGGAACTGGTGGGCTATTATAAAGATCTGATCGCCCTGCGCAAGGCACATCCCGCCTTCAGAATGCAAAAGAATGCCCTGGTTCAGAAGCACCTGGTTTTTTTACCTGAGAATGACCCGCAGCTCATTGCCTACCTGTTGAAAGATCATGCCAACCAGGATAGCTGGCAGCAGATCCTCGTCATTTTCAACGGGTCTGAACTCACGAAAAAGGTCACTTTACCAAAGGGAACGTGGAATGCCGCGCTTCAGGACTACCAGTTCAAGGCAGAGGGTAAAGCCATTTCGGGCACAGTGGGCCTGGCTCCCTATTCAGCCATGATCCTTTACCAGGAATAGTTTCCGAGAATCTGGTTGAATCCCCGCAAACGCATTCCCGCTGCTTGTGGCGGGGTTCTTCAATTCCAGGAAATCATATGGAACCTCATGGATTGTCGAATTTCAGCTTCATAATTTGACTGCACAGGGTGGAGGATACGATCATCGACAGTCGCTTATGGCGGAGGGACACCGAGGTATAGCACACCACCGGCAACACCCATTCGAGCAGGGCGATGAAGTAGGGCACCGGGTCGGGATTCCCTTTGGCGCTGTCGAAGGCATACTTTCTCATCATTTGCGACAGTGCTGCATTTTTACTCACCCGGGCGGTGTGTTTCCCGGTATAGTTCATTTCCCTTACATCATTCAGATGGTCCAAACCATAGAATTGGCGGATGAAATTGAGGTAGTCAGCCATGTCGGTATCATCATCCAGCGGGGCATTGTCGATCAGGAAGATGGCCTCGAGCCGGGCAAAGTCGGAGATGACTGAACGGGGCTTTGTTTCGGAGAAGTCGATGAGATAAACATTCATGGTTTCATCCAGCAGGATATTCTGCATATTCAGGTCGCCATGGCAGATCCCGGTGAAATAGTCCATGCTCCAGTCGCGGCGCCGGGCAAACTCATGTTTCAGGAACCAGTAGGGGTTGAGCAGTGGCTGAGGCAGTTCGGGAATGGTGATGTATTGTTCGTCGGCACTGATGGAAAACAGGTTGCTGACCGTTTTGTAAATATGGGGGAAAAAGGTGAATGTCGGGTCATGGTCCTTAAAGGGGAAGATGGTTTTGGGTACGGGTTGTCCGTACCATGGTTTCAGGATCTGCAGGAAGACCTTATCGAAAAGCGGCTGAAGAAAAGCAATGTCCGACTCCTGGTAATAATGCGTCAGCCATCTCAGCTGGTTCAATTCCCCGCCGATGCCGACAAAATTATAACGGAGTGCCATGGTTTCCCCGAAATACTCTGCACCCAGTACCACCGCACAGTTGTTGAAAATATAGGGGAGGGCGTATTGCTGGCATCGTTCCGATTCGCGGGAGATCAGATCGCGGTGGGCGATCTTGAGCACGGTTGGCCTCATTTTACGACCCTCGTGGTCGAAGGAGGTAACATGATAGGTTTGTGCCGAATAACCTCCATGGAGCGGATCGATGAACAGCCTCGACGAATCGGTGTAAAGCAACCGGGCGAGGAAGGCCTTTGCTGGTTCAAAAACAAATCCCTCTGTTGTCCCGATGGTCAGCCTCTTCGTTCTGCCATCGACAAAGGTTCCGGCATGGAAGATCCAGGCAACGGGGTTCTCGAGGAATCCCGAGGCATTGATCGCTTTAACGGAAAGAATATTCTCAAAGGTCAGATGATGCCGGATGATGCCGGCCAGGGTATTGTCAGGGGCAGAAAGATCCAGTTCAGCCAGGTGAAAGGTGATTCCAATGAAATCACGGTGTTCTGCATGGCCGGGCAAAAGGTGCTGAAAATGGTCCAACCCGTTACTGCCGACCAGGCTGGCGAGCGCATCATCCACTGGCTGCAGAATGCTCAGTGAAGGGGTGTTCTTATCGCTGTTTGCCAGGACCACCAGGGTAATCCCGTTTTTTGACAGAATCTCCTCCCGCAAAAAGCGAAGGGCGGTGCTGAACTGGCTGAAGGTTAAAAGGCCCGGGGCTGTCAGTTTCAGCGAACCGGTAGGCTGGTGACCGAACGACAGGGCCTCATGCACCGGAAGGCCCGTCTTCACGGGATCGGAGGCAATGCGGAAGTCGGCATCTGCGGCGTGATCGGAGGGCAGGAACCCGGAACAATTTTCAAGGGTCACAAAGAGGTCGGTCCCATCCGGGCTGACTGATGCCGCATCAGAAAGTGATCCGAACCCGAGTGCAAAACCGAGTTCGTGATAGCTCAGGATCTCGGGGGCGAGACAAAGCTGCCCCGTGATCAGTTCTTCTCCGGTTGGCTGGTACACCAGGTGATGGTGATCGACATTGATCTCAGTGATCTCCGTTTTGATTTTCCGTCCTGATCGGATGATGGCCAGGGCAGCCTCCACGCTGTTTTCGAACCTGAAAACCTCCCTGAGGCCGGCAATTTCGAAAACATGGTACACCTCCGGCACAACGCCGGTGAGGAACAGATCATTCTGACCGGCAAACAGCCGCTTCTTTGTTTTTAACAGGATCCGGATCCCGGCGCTTGACACATAGGGACATTCCGACAGGTCAAGCAGGATGTCGTGTTCCTTTTCAGGCAAAGCCATCAGGGCCTGGTCGAGGTCGTTGCAGCTGTTGGCGTCAAGCCTTCCTATTGCTTTAACGCATCGTGTTTTTTCATCAATGATAATTTCCATGATTCAAATATACAAAATTTTGAATTCTAAGCGATGGCCTTCTGCCCCGGAGCTCGCTATGCACTCATTTATTTTACTAATTTTATCGCATGCAGCAGCGAAGGCGACCTCTTTTCATTTTCACCCTGATCATCCTTTGTCTTTATATCGGGATCACACGTGCACCGGGGCAGAAGCCGGTTACGGTCGGCATCTTTACCGATAACCAATACTGCAACTGCGAGATGCTTGGGGTACGCGACTACCCGGCCTCCCTGTGGAAGCTTGACAGTGTGATCCGTTATTTCAATACCATTAAACCGGATGCCATCTTTCACCTCGGCGACATGATCGATCATGATTTCGCCAGCTACGACAGCGTAATGCCCCGCTACCGCAAATCGGAGATCCCGGTGTGGTTCGTACTGGGCAACCATGATTATGCCGTCAGGCCCGAACTGCAGGAGAAGATACTTCCCTTGCTTGGTTTACAGACCGGATACTATGCAAAGATCGTCTCGAACTGGGAATTCATTGTTTTAAACGGGGATGACCTCACCCTGGTCGGGCCGCAGGACAAATCGCGCAAGCAGGAGCGCAACGAAATGCTCGAAGGACTGGTGAGCGGCCTGCGGAATAATTTCATGCCATGGAATGGCGGCATTTCCCAGGGACAGATGGACTGGATGGAGGCCCGGCTGAAGGAGGCCCAGGCCGCAGGCCGGAATGTGATCGTTTTATGCCACTTCCTGGTTTATCCCTTCAGCAGTTACAACCTGTGGAACAACCGCGAACTGATCGCGCTGATGACCCGGTATCCCTGCGTCAAAGCCTACTTCAACGGGCATCATCATCCGGGAAATTATGGATTTTATCATGGAATCCATTTCGTGAACTTCAAAGGCATGGTAAATACTACCGAAAGTGCTTACGCACTGGTGACGCTCACCTCCGACAGCATTCTCATCAAAGGTTACGGGCGGGAACCCGGGCGTAAATTAAAAATTGGCTCAGCGCCACAGGAGACAGAGGTAAAGAAAAAATAGCGGTTGAAAAGGATTAAAAAAATATTCAACGGAATCCTGGCGCTGGCGATCGCCTGTGCCATTTTGCTGATCTCCGATCTCGGAAACCGAACCGGGAGAAATGCTGCTTCACCTGCGCTGAAGCAAGGGGAGAAAACATTATATAATCCCCCGGTTCGCATTGCCATGGTGCATTATATTACATCCCCCGATTGTGATGATGTAATGGCCGGGATCCTGGCCAGGTTCAGGGAGACAGGTCATCGCAGGAATCAGGATTTCATTTTTGATGAATACAATGCCAATGCCGATGTGGGAACACTGAACAACATTGTGAGGGTAGTTGCCGATAAGAAATATGATCTGATTTTTTCGACCGTGCTGGCCACTACCCAGGCTCTGGCGTCAAAAATAACGGATGTTCCCATTTTATTTACCGTTGTGGCCGATCCGGTTGGAAATGGACTTGGAACATCCTACGCGGATCATAAGTCCAATATAACCGGGATTGATTGCATGGCCTATACTGACCAGGGGATAGAACTCATAAAAAAATATATTCCCGGCGCCCGGAATATCGGTGTACTGTTTTGCCCGGGCGAAATGGCCTCGGTAAGCGGGTTGGCAGAACTGAAAAAATCGTGCCGGAAGTATCACCTGAACCTGGTTGCAGTACCGGTCAATTCTGTGACAGAGGTAACCGATGCGACCATGATGCTCTGCACGAAAGATCTGGATGCCATTTCGCAGATGCCCGACAATATCACCATTCCCGGTTTTTCAAGCATAGTGAAAATTACCAGGGCCCATAAAATTCCGCTGTTCTGCTATGTCTCAAGCCAGGTGTGGCTCGGAGCTGTTGCTGCTGTTGCCGGAGACTTTGAGCAGCAGGGAAGGCAGATAGCCGATGTAGCCTTTGATGTGATTAATGGAAAATCGCCGGCCGGAATTCCCTTTTGCCGGATCAAACAGGTACGGACGGTGATCAATCCACGGGTAGCAATTTCCTACGGGTTGGTAACGCCAAGGGAGGTTTATGAAAAGGCCGATGTGATCGTCAATGAAAACAGAATGCCAAAACCATGATAAAAAAATGAACAGGAATTAATCTTTCACCATGTCGTTGCTCATCGGATCGGTCACCATTGGGTTAATTCTTGCCTTACTGGCCCTGGGAATTTTCATCAGTTTCCGCATTTTTGATTTCCCGGACATCACGGCCGAAGGATCATTTACTTTTGGGGCCGCCACATCGGCAGCGCTTATCGTAGGCGGTGTCCATCCGCTGCTTTCAAGCCTGGTTGCTTTCATTGCAGGGATGGCTGCCGGATTTGTAACCGGGATCATCCACACCCGTTTCAAAATAAATTCCCTGCTTGCGGGAATCCTGGTGATGACCGCACTCTATTCGGTAAATCTGCATGTGATGGGGCGGAGCAACATCTCCCTGCTCAATGCAGTCACTGTTTTCACGTGGGTTGACCATTTCTCCGCAGCAGTGTCGGGACACGATGCCCAATCTATGATCATCGGATGGAGGGTGGCAACGAAAGACCTTTGGCTCCTGTTTTTTTGTTTTATTACTATTTTGATCTTTTGTCTTCTTCTCGGGTGGTTTTTTAAGACCAACATCGGGACCGCCATGCGGGCTACCGGTGATAATGTCCGGATGGTCCGTGCCCAGGGAGTGAATGCCAGCGGGATGATCATTGCCGGGATTGCCCTCTCGAACGGGTTTATCGCACTGGCAGGGGCTCTGCTTGCACAATACCAGGGATTCGCCGATGTCCAGATGGGTATTGGAATGATGATCTGGGGACTGGCAAGCGTCATCATCGGGGAGGCGATCATCGGTGACAGGGGAGTTGGCTACGTCATCACCGGGGCGGTATTCGGTTCAGTTTTGTTCAGGCTGCTCGTGGCCATTGCCCTGCGCTGGGGATTAAATCCGAATGACCTGAAGATCGTTACGGCCATATTTGTTTTTATAGCCCTGGTTGTGCCGGCAATCCTGAAATACAGAAAGAAAATGAATGTTTAAACTGGCGCAGGCAGACGGTACCTTCCCCAGGGTCAGTTGCTAAAATACGATTTCAGATCGATCTCTTCCCAGCCTGAATATTCGCGAACCTTGAACCAGATCTTCAATTCTGAGGGCCGGACCACCACAGAATAGATGGTTTTAATCAGCCCGCCTTCAGGAAAGGTAGCGCCATCGAGGGGGAGGGTCTGATCAATGATCATCATCATCTTCTCGGGCGTGATATCTCCGTGATACTGTTCCCCCAGCCGCATCAGGTTCTTGCGCCGCGTCCAGGAATACCCGATTCCCTCGTTTACTGAATCAAAGAATGGGATCGGGTAGCTGTGCCAGGATGGATCAAAAAAGTCGTTGGTGGCGGAGATCAGGCCATCTGCATTGCGTGCCGCCACCCTGAAGGTGGACCATTCGTAAATGGTGGTGTGATCGGCAAATGAAGCGTTCATGATCAGACCGCAGTCTGGAAGGTTGGTATGAAACCATTTGTCGACTTCGTTCGCCGTGGTATTTCTGAAGAGACTCTCCAGCAGGATGTTGTTGGCGTTTTCACGGCCCTTTGGGTGGGCCGTATCGGAGTTTTCCCCATTCTGCAGCTCCAGGAAAACGCCTTTGCTGTTGAGGGCGGTCTGGTAAAAGAGGCCTCCGATATAGTCGATGCTTGCCACCGAGGCCGGATAATCGGCCGGGTTCCACACCACGACATGCAGGTACTTGCTGAACTTTCGCAGGCTGGCAAATGGCAGGTCGAGATTTCTTCCGGTCACGGTCTGACCATCGGGGGTATACTCACCCCAGGCTGAAAGACTGCTGCATCCCATGAATCCCAGAACAAAGATTGCTTCTGAGAGGATATAGGTTTTATCCGGGTCCATTCCGTTGGTTTCGGCCATTCCATCGAGGTAATCCCTGAAAGATTGTGAAAAATCGTTGTAATAGTTTCTGCCGGACAGAACCAGGGCGTCGTATTTAACCCCCCGTTCCCCGATCAGATAATCGTTGATGGCTTCCTGGTAAAAGGCTCCGATCTGTTGTTTCAGCAGCAGCCCGTACTGCCGGCCCATCTGGTGAAAGGTGCCGTGCAGTTCTGCAATGTAAAAGGCCCCGGAGTGGCTTCGGTATAGTTTCCCTCCTTCATACAGGTCTCCGGAAGGCTCATTGTCCTTGCCGGAACAAGCCGTGAGCACAATGCCCAGAATCAGGATGAAGAAACCATGTCTCATATTTTCATTTCAGGGTAAAAGTCTTTGCCACAAAGAAACACCCTGTTATTCAAGGGTCCGTTTAAAAAAGTAACGGCTGATGAAGATCCCCTGCCCGTTGTTATCTGATGGGCTTTGGGTGCCGGTGAGAATTTTGTCAAACTCCCAGCCCTGGGCAACCAGGTCGTTGATTTTTTTTGTGATGGCTATATTGTTGTTGGTGATGTTCCCGAAATTGATCCCTACCATGCTGTAAAAATTCGAAAGATCCTCATCCGTCTTTGTTCCGTCGGGCATCACGGTGATCATTTTCGACCGGCCCAGGCCACCCGGGATGATCGATTCGACAGTTGAAAACTGCATGTAGACCAGTTTTGCGGGCTGGGGTGCTGCAGATTTAAAAGCTACGATGGCGGCCAGGATGCCGGCCACACCAATAAATAAAAACAAGGAATTGAGTTTGTTTGTTTTCATGACAGTTATTTTAATTGTTGATTGACCTTTGTCGCTATGCTGCAGGCTGGTAAGCCTCTCACAAATTTAGTATTCTTATTGATATGAAAGAATTTTGTTTCATGGGGAATTTAAATGGTCCCGGTTTGGCTGAAAATAATTTCCGGTTGCAATTCACCGGTGATTTTATTATATTTACACTTGTTTAACATAAAATCACATGAAACGAATCATTCTACCCTTGCTGATGCTATTGGCCCTGGCCAACTTCCTCGGGGCCCAGAATCCAAGAAACGTATTGATATACAACCTGACGAGCACCGACTGTGGTCCCTGCTCCTGCATGGACTCCATCCTGGGGCGAATCGTCCTGCCGGTATATCCTCAAACCATTGTTGTAGCCCTTCACGGGATGGGTTCTCATTTTAAAAAATACCAGGGCGACAGCGCCTACAACTTCTTCAACGCGTTGTATGACCCCAGCGGTTTTATTGACGGACTGGGTTACGATGTGCCGCATATACGGATAAAGGACTCGGTTGCGAGCCGATATACCCGCAGCCCGGAGGCGCCGGTGAAGATCCAGATCCTGACAAAATCGTGGAACCCGGTTACCCGGAAGGTTGACTTTACCATGAACATGACAAACCTGGGAGATGTAATGCCGGGATCGTATCGCGTGAATGTGATCGTTACCGAGAATAACATCAAATTTGTGCACCGTGTTGAAAATGGATGCGCCACGGCAGATGATCCGAGTGGTCTGCCATTCCGGAATAACTATTTTAATAGCTGGGTTACACGGAGCCTGGTTTATTATGCTTTCGGTGACTCCCTGATCGGCCCATCCTGGCCGGCCCAACAAACACTGGCCCGCGCCTGCTCCTTTCCCATCGACACAGCCTGGGTTCCGCAAAACTGCAACTTCGTTGTGGTGGTTTACAAGAGTGCTGATTCACTCTATAAGGCCAATGTCCAGCAGGCCATCCTGCAGTCGGTAACCAACGGGATCGGAATCAGTGAAATGAAATCTGCAACGGAGTCCAGTATGACCATCTATCCCAATCCATGCAAAGGGCCGGCCAACATTCATTTTTCGGTGGGAGCCGAAGGATCGTGCCGCCTTGATGTTTTCGACCTGCAGGGCAGATTGGTGGAGAATCTCCTGCAAAGCCGCATGAAACAGGGTTTTTATAACGTGGAGACCGATACGCGTCATTATCCTGCCGGGGTTTATATGCTTGTGCTAAAAGCCCAGTCCGGGTTGGTTCGTACCCGGTTCGTGGTTCCCTGAAAGGGTCAGTTGACCAGGAACCTGCCGCTTGTGTTTCGCTGGCCGCTGTTCACGCTGACCAGGTACATCCCCGGAGAAAAATGGAGATCGAAGGAGGCCTTTGGCTGATCATTCACCTGCTGTTCCCTCAGTAACCGGCCGTTTACATCAAAGATGCTTATGATCGAGCTGACCGAAAGGTCGCCCAGCTCTATGTTCAGGAATCCACCGGTGGAGGGGTTCGGATAGATCTTCAACCTGGAATTTCCCTCGATGGAATGAATGCCGCTACTCCCTGTTAAAAAGGCCTTGAGGGCGGCTGTAGGCTTTCCATTGTTGTCCCAGCAGCTGAGCTGGTACCCGCTCCAGCTCTTTGCACCTTCGGGCTCCCAATAAATCACACCCAGCCCCTTGTTGCCGGGAACGGCATGCACTTTATTGATCACAGCCACCAGCATGTCGTAGGTGTTCTTCACCTTGGTATAGTCTCCGCCCACCTCAACGACCATCACCTCCTTGCCATAGCGGGAAACCATATCGAGGAGGTTGCTCCCCAGGTTGTCAATGGTCACCGTATAGTCGGTGCCCAGCCAGTAGGGGTAGTATGACAAACCGATCACGTCGTATTTTACATTGTTGTTTTTTGCATTGTCGTAGAAATACCTGCACCGTCCGTTGTCGTTTCCTTGGTCGATGTGGACGATCACCTTGATGGTGGTGTCAATGGCTTTGACCGCATCGTATCCCTTGTTGAGCAGCTGGGCAAGCTGGCCCCAGTTTGAGGTGCTTCCGTCGGGCCACAGCATTCCGCCGATGATTTCATTGCCAATCTGGACCCATTCAGGTGTTACCCCGGCTGATTTACAGGCGGAAACCACATCGAGGGTATGGTCGTACACATCGGTGAGCAGCTGGCTGAAACTATGGCTGGCCCATGCTGCCGGCTTGTTCTGCTTGGCCGGATCGGCCCACGAATCGCTGTAATGGAAATCGATCATAACCAGCATTCCCATCTCTTTTGCCCTGACGGCCATGGCGACCACCTCATCCTTACTGCAGTGCCCGCTGGTTTTATCGGAGGAGGGATTCACAAATACCCTCAGCCGGATGGTGTTTATCCCATGGTCTTTGAGAATTTGCAGGCAGTTTTTCTCCGTACCCGTACTGTCATAAAATTTAAATCCGGTCGCCTCCATCTGTGAAAGCCAGCCTACATCGGCGCCCTTTGCAAACTGGGCATGGGCGGTGCCGGGATGACAAAGGAAAAACATCCATATACAGGAATAAAAAACGATGGGTAAATAAGATACAGGTCTGATTTTTTTCATATGTTCTGGGTTGTTAAAGATAATCTTCGGCAACAGGTTATCCATCACAAAAATAACATCCTTTTTAAGCATGAAAGCCCGCTTGCAGTAAAATATTTTAAGAAATGTTTAATTATTATTATTTTTGGTAAAAAAACATTCGAAAACATCCGACCATGAAAAAACTTAGTACGCTTTTGCTCTGCATCCTTTTTGCAGGAAGTTCATTTGCCCAATCGAAAATCTATGTTTCCCTTGGTGCCGGAATCGGTTTTGGAACCGCTTCAACCTATGACCTTTACCAGTCTTCAAATAAAGTATATCCGGTTGCCCTTGGCAAAGCAGTAGGGGTGAACCTTCATGCCGGATATTTCCTGAATGATTTTTTGGCCATTGACCTGGGTGTTGCATACAAGATCGGGTTAAGCAGCAAGATTGAGCCCCCCGTTAACGGGGATATTTCACTGTCATCCGGTGACGCACTCACTCTGAAATACAGCGGTAGCATGCTGCAACTCGTTCCCGGCATCGTGTTCATGCCGGCGCTGGAGGGAAATCTGAAACCTTATACCCGCATTGGAGTGATCATTGCCGTCATGAATTCCATCACCACCAAGTTTGACAGTAAATCTTCAGGCACCGAAATGGCCGCAACCCTGAAATATTCAGGTGGCGTGGCTGTTGGCGGATCGCTGGCCCTGGGCGCCGACTTTGCCCTGAGTGATCTCCTTTCGCTCTATGCCGAAATTTATTATGATGCACTCAGCTATGCCCCGAAAAAAGGCGAATTCAAGAAGGCTGAGGTGAATGGTGTGGATAAACTGGGGGAGATGACCACCTTTGAAAAACAGGTTGAGTTTGTAAAGGATATCACCGACTTTGTTCCGGAGGACAACAGCCCTGACCAACAGCTGAAAAACAGCTATCCTTTCAACAGCCTTGGCCTGAATATCGGTGTGAAGATCAAGTTATAGTCCACGGAAAATTTTCGTTTGTCCCGTTCGGGATTTTGAATCATATCCCTTTTTCCCTCCATGAATAAGCTGCTTTCAGCTCTTTTTCTATGGTTTGGTGTTGCATGTTTCGCCCAGACCTCCCCTTCGGTTGAATTTTCTTCGGTGCCGGGGTGGGGAAAAAGCAGCCTGTTGCAGGGCAGGGTACACCATGTGACAACGGGTGATCATGCCATTGCGGTCTATATTTTCGTGGAGGAGGCCGGCGGATGGTGGAATAAACCCTATACCGCCAGCCCGGTTACCCCGATCCAGCCCGATTCCGCCTTCAGCACCCAAATTGTGATCGGAGGCGTGGACCAGTATGCGACCAAGATCATCGCCTTTTTGATACCCCTTTCCTATTCCCCTCCCCTTCTTTCGGGGGATGAAATCCCCGGTGAACTTTTTACTTTTCCCTATGTGGTCCAATGCAGGCCACACGGAGATCGGATCGTTGCATGGTCGGGGTTGGAATGGACGGTCAAACGATCGGTCGGGAGCACCCCGCTGCCCATCGGCCCGGGACCGAATATCTTCAGCGACCGTGATACGATGGTTTGGGTAGATGATCAGCAGCGGCTCCATCTCCGGGTGGCAAAAACAGGAACCGTGTGGCATTGCACCGAACTGATCTGCAACTCCTCCCTGGGATATGCCCGGTATAATTTTGATGTGGGCAGCAGGGTTGACCTGCTCGATCCAAACGTGATCGCCGGTATTTTTACGTGGGATGACTGTTCCCCGCTGGCACAACCGCCCAACAATTACTTCCGGGAGATCGATTTTGAATTCTCCAGGTGGGGGAACCCGGGCAATGACAACTCCCAGTTTGTGATTCAACCCTACCAGGTAACGGGGAACCTCAACCGGTTCAACATGGAGCTCACCGGGATCGGTCACTCTATGCACTCCTTTGACTGGAGTGCGGATTCGATCGTTTTTAAAAGCACCTGGGGAAGCTCCGCTCATTCCTGGAAATTCATGAATCGAGCCTATATTCCAACCCCGGGTGATGAGCAGGTGAGGATCAACCTGCATCTGTATAATGCCGCGCCGCCTACCGATCATCAGCCGGCCGAGCTGATACTCAATTCATTCATGACCCCTGTCGAGAAGAGGGTTCACCCGGATGAACAGGTAAGTATCTATCCAAACCCGGTAATCCGAGGATGCCAGGTTGAAATTGTGTCGGGCGGGGTGGAGGAGACGGAGATCAGCGTGGCCAGTGTGCAGGGGATCTGCATCAGGCAGCTATTTAAGGGAAAACTTGACCGGGGGATAAACAGGATTGAATGGGATGGCCGGATGGACAACGGAAATGATGCTCAACCCGGATTTTACCTGATCCGTATCCGTGACGGGGCCGGGACCCGGTATTTCAGGGTCATAAAAATTTAAATGTTCACAGGAGATCTCGGATTGCCTGTTTACCTTTGCTAAATTATCTGCTCAAAAAACCCTGTTGTGAAACCGATCCGGCTGCTTGTTGTTTTTATCCTTCTGTATCACACCGGATGGGGGCAAAAAAAAATCATTTCGGGCGACAGTCTGCTGCTGATCGAATCCACCCTGAAGAAAATCAACCTCAAGCCCAATTTTACCGTGATTCCCGGACCGGTGTACAATTCATCGACCCAACTTGGCTTTGCAGTCATTCCCATGGTGGTGTACAACCTGAATAAGAAAGACACCATCACCCCGCCTTCATCCACGGCTGCTCTCTTTTATTTCGACCTTTACGGGAGCTGGATGGTGGCCGCCAAGCAGAATTTCTACTGGAACCGGAACAAATGGCGGGCGATCATCACGGCCGGTTATGGAGACCTCCGCTCGAAATTCTATGGTGTAAGTCAGGATTCGGTCGTGATCGGGAACAGCACCGACAATTATGTTTGGATGTCGGACCGGACTTTCCTGTTCAGTGCCACCTGTTACCGGAAAATCGCGGGTGGTTTTTATGGTGGTCTTGAATATTCCTATGGTAACATTTACCAGAATGGGAAGGATTCGGCGGCCTCCGAGCGGATGAAGCGCGACAGTGTGCTGGTGGGCCATGATATCCAGAGCATGCTTAATCCAACCTTTGTATGGGATAACAGGAACAACCTTTTCTGGACTACCAAAGGGTATTATGCCGAACTTAACCTGAGAAATTCGAACACGCTGTTTCTCAGTTCGCGCACATTTTTCGTGGTGGAGGCCTTTGTGAACGGCTATCACTGTTTGTTAAGAAAGAGTGAACGGCTTAGCCTCGCCTGGCGTTTTTATGTTCAGGGGTGTTGGGGTGATGTGCCTTATAACCAGCTTGCAAATTACGGTGAGACCGATGGATTCAGGGGATATACCAGCGGGAAATATGTGAACCGGTCGAAGGTAAACCTCCAGGCTGAATTGCGATATGATATCTGGAAATTCATCGCCGTTTCGGGATTTATCGGCACCGGGAAGGTGTTTGACCATCTTGCCGATTTCGGACAAGCGGTTTGGCTTCCTGCAGGCGGCGTCGGAATTTACCTGAATGTGATCCCCTCCAGGAATTTAAGGGCCTATTTAAATTTTGCCGTTGCCCGGGAGGATTACGGCGTGTACGTGGGGTTGGGCCAATCCTTTTAACTCACTGTATTTCAATTGTTCAGTATGTATCGGGAGGCTCGTAAAAGCGTTTGATTTTATCCTGATTCAGCCTGGGTCCCGGCGGCTGCCTAATTAGATTCGGTATAAATTAATTATAGAGATATCGACATATAATATCTATTGTATATATTTATCGCAGATTTAATCTCTAAACCAATCGCTTTATGGAGAATCAGAACCCTTCGTTTTATGAGGAGCTCAAAGGGAATGGTGTTTCCCGCCGGGATTTCCTTAAGTTTTGTACCACCATGGCCGCCTTTCTCGGGTTGGAAGCCAGTGGTGTCGGACAAATTGTCAAAGCATTTGAAACAAAGCCGAGGCTCCCGGTCATCTGGTTCCATTTCCAGGAATGTACCTGCTGCAGCGAATCCTTCATCAGGGCATCTCACCCGATTGTCGCCGACATTGTCTTGAACAAAATTTCGCTCGATTACCAGGAGACGCTGATGGCGGCTTCCGGAACAGCGGCTGAAGATGCTTATAAGGCGGTGATGGCCAAGTACCCGGGCGAATACATCGTGATGGTTGAGGGATCCATCCCCACCGAAAACGAAGCCTATTGCTGTATCGGGGGGCGGAGTGCACTTCAGATTCTCGAAGAGGCGGTTAAAAATTGCAAGGCGGTGGTCGCCTGGGGCAACTGTGCTTCTGCCGGATGCGTGCAGGCTGCCAGTCCCAATCCCACAGGGGCAAAGCCGGTTCACAAAGTCATCAGTGGCAAACCGGTCATCAATGTACAGGGTTGTCCGCCCATTGCCGACGTGATGGCCGGCGTGGTGGTGCATCTCCTCACTTTCGACCGTATTCCGCAGCTTGACGGACTGGGCCGTCCGCAGGCATTTTATTCACGCAGGGTGCACGACACCTGTTATCGCAGGGCCAATTTCGATGCAGGCTTATTTGTTGAATCGTTCGATGACGAAGGTGCCAAACGCGGTTATTGCCTCTATAAAATGGGGTGCAAGGGACCCGTTACCTACAATTCATGCGGAATCATCAAATGGAACGACAGTGTAAGTTATCCCATCCAGTCAGGGCACCCGTGCATCGGTTGCTCGGAAGCCGGATTCTGGGACAACGGGCCGTTCTATCAGCACCTTCCTGAGGTTGCCGGTTTCGGTATTGAAACCACGGCCGACAAGATCGGGCTGGGACTTGGCATTGCAACGGCCGTAGGTATTGCCGGTCATGCCATTGTCACCAATGTCCGCAAACATAAAGAGATAATCAATCAGGAACCTGAAGAGGGCTCCAAAGTCGAAACCACGAAAGAATCATAGCCATGGCAGAAAGAATCGTAATAGATCCCATCACCCGGATTGAAGGTCACTTGCGGGTTGAAATAGAAGTGAAAGATGGTAAAGTCACTGATGCATTTAGCGCCGGCACCATGGTGCGGGGCATCGAGACCATATTAAAGGGCCGTGATCCGCGTGATGCATGGGCTTTTGTAGGCCGTGTTTGCGGAGTCTGCACCTCCACCCATTCGCTGACCTCGGTGAGAACCGTGGAAAATGCCCTTGGAATTTCCGTTCCGCCCAATGCCGAACTTATCCGCAACCTGATGGCCAATGCCCTGTATATCCAGGACCATGTGGTTCATTTCTACCAGTTGCATGCCCTTGACTGGGTGGATGTTGTTTCGGCCCTTAAGGCAAATCCTGCGGAATCATCACGCATCGCGCAAAGCATTTCACCCTGGCCAAAAAGTTCGGTCGGTTATTTCACCGATATCCAGAAAAAGTTCAAAAACTTTGTAGCCAGCGGACAGCTTGGCATTTTTGCCAACGGATACTGGGGCCATAAAGCCTACAAACTTCCTCCTGAAGTGAACCTCATTGCCGTGGCGCATTACCTTGAAGCCCTTGAATGGCAGAAGGAACTGGTGAAGGTGCATACCATATTCGGTGGCAAGAATCCCCATCCGAACTACCTGGTTGGCGGTGTTCCCTGCTCGATCAACATTGATGAGGCTAATGCGGTGAATGCCGAGCGCCTCGCCTTTGTAGGTCAGCTTTTCGAAGATGCTAAGACCTTTGTAGACCAGGTTTACATCCCCGATTTACTGGCTGTTGCCTCGTTCTATAAGGACTGGGGCGCCATTGGCGGCGGATTGAGCAATTACCTGTCATTCGGCGATTTCCCATCCAACGGGTACAACAATCCCGAAAGTTTCAAAATGCCACGCGGAGCCATATTGGGACGCGACCTGAGTAAAATCCATGAGGTGAAGCCGGAGGATCCCGAACAGATCCAGGAATACATCAACAATTCATGGTACGAGTATGCAAAGGGGAATGAAACCGGGCTCCATCCATGGGACGGCGAGACCAAGTTCAACTATACCGGGCCCAAGCCTCCGTATGATCATCTTGATTTTTCACAGAAATACAGCTGGGTGAAGACCCCGCGCTGGAAGGGAAACCCGATGGAAGTTGGTCCGCTGGCTAGGACCCTGGTTGGATATGCTTCAGGTCGTGCCGACTACAAAGCAGTTGTCGAAGGCGCATTGAAGGCCCTGGATGTTCCGGTAGCGGCACTCTTCTCCACCCTGGGTCGCACCGCGGCCCGCGGACTGGAAACCCAGCTTACCTGCGGGTGGGCGCTGGAATTTTACCAGCAACTGCTTGCCAACATCAAGAACGGTGATTCACGCACCATGAACAACGCGAAATGGGAACCCGAAACCTGGCCGAAACAGGCCAAGGGCATCGGTATGGTGGAAGCTCCCCGCGGAGCTCTGTCGCACTTCATCGTAATTGAGGACAAGAAGATTGCAAATTATCAGCTGGTCGTTCCCACTACATGGAATGCCTCACCGCGCGACCTCAAGGGTCAGCGTTCGGCCTATGAGGAATCGCTCATCGGAACGCCCATCGCCGATCCGAAGAACCCGATAGAGGTGCTGCGGACCATTCACTCTTTTGACCCATGCCTGGCCTGTGCCGTGCATCTGTATGACGAAAACGGAAGTACCATTCATGACGTGAAAACCTATTAAACCATGAGAAACCGATCTGTCCCTTTGCGTGAAGTGCATGTATGGGAGATGCCTGTTCGCGTCTACCATTGGGTCAATGCCCTGTGCATCACCGCGCTTTGTATCACCGGTTATATTATCGGTGATCCGCCTGCCTTAATGAAAGGTTCGGAAGCCTCCTTCAACTATTGGTTCGGAACTGTCAGGTTCATCCATTTCATCAGCGCATTCCTGTTTTTCTTCAATTTTATTTTCCGGTTATACTGGGGATTTGCAGGCAATGAATTTTCACGGTGGAATAACTTTATTCCCTTCAGGCGCTCTCAATGGAAAGAGATGCTTGATGTGATCAAGGTTGACGTTCTTCAGGTTACCAATAAGAAGATCGATTCAATCGGCCACAATTCCCTGGCGAGTTTCATCTACTTCATCACCTTTATCATCTTCCTGCTCCAGTGTCTTACCGGATTCGGGATGTATGCGGCGATGAGCAACGCCTTCCTTCCCAAGCTGTTTGCCTGGGTGGTTCCTTTTCTAGGGGGGGATATGCATGTGCGGCAAATACACCACATCCTGATGTGGGCCTTTATCCTTTTTGCCTTTGTGCATATTTACCTTGTGTTTTACCATGATTATATCGAACGCCGCGGCGTAACCTCTTCCATGATCGGTGGCTGGAAATTCATCGAAGAAGATGTGATCGAGCGTCACGACAGTGAAAAAGGTGAATCCAAGAAGGAGGATTGATCATTTAATAATATCACGTTGCCTGAATTAAAAAACGATATCCTGGTCCTCGGGATTGGAAATCTGTTAATGAACGATGAAGGTGTGGGGATCCACGTGGTCACCCGCCTGGAAAAAGAGGGAATCCCCGGAGCCGACCTGATGGATGGCGGTACCGGGGGTTTCCATCTCCTGGGATTCATCCAGTCCTATAAGACGATCATCATCATTGATGCCTCGCTTGATGATTTCCCGGCCGGCCATGTACGGGTGCTGCAGCCACGCTATGCCAGGGATTTTCCCAAACAGCTCAGCGCCCATGAAATCGGGCTCAAAGACCTGATCGACTCCGCCATTTTATTGGGGAACATGCCGACGCTTCACCTGGTTGCCATTTCTGTCAAGGACTTCCAGGATATGGGAATAGAACTATCTCCCGATGTAGAAGCTGCGATACCCGTGGCCATTGAGCGGGTGAGGGGGATTGTGAAGGGGGTGATAAGGTGACAGGGTAACAGGGTAACAGGGTGACAGGGTAACAGGGTAACAGGGTGACAGGGTAACAGGGTGACAGGGTAACAGGGTAACAGGGTGACAGGGATATAAGGTAACACGGTAACAGGTCGTAACACCTGACACGTGACACGTGACGCGTGACGAAAAAAATCGTCATTCGTCATTCGTCACTCGTCACTCGTCATTCATCATTCGTCATTGGTTCTTCTTTCCTCAAGCCATTTGTACCACTTCTCCATTCCTTCGCCGGTTCGGGCCGACATCAGGATGAACTCCAGGTTCGGGTTTAGCTGGCGGGCGTTATTTTGGACGGTCTCCACGCTGAAATCAACATAGGGCAACAGGTCAATCTTGTTGATGATGCAGAGATTCGAGGTCTGGAACATATAGGGATATTTCAACGGCTTATCGTCTCCTTCCGTTACACTGATCACCACCACACGCTTCTCTTCTCCGAGGTCGAACATGGCCGGGCATACCAGGTTGCCGACGTTCTCAATGAACAGGATGGCCTTGCTGGCCACCTCCATTTTTTGCAGGGCCTGGTGGATCATGCGGGCATCGAGGTGACATCCCGACCCGGTATTGATCTGGATGGCCGGGGCACCCGATTTCTCGATCCGCTCTGCATCTCTGGCCGTTTGCTGGTCTCCTTCAATGACAAAAATCTTGTGCGTGGCGACCATGCTGAGAATTGTTTTTTCAAGGATGGTGGTTTTCCCGGAGCCCGGCGAACTGACCAGGTTCAGTGCCAGCACCTGCTTCGCTTCAAAATATCCCCGGTTCCGCTCGGCCAGGCGGTTGTTCTCCGAAAGTATATCCATGTTGAGGTTGATCACCTTCTTCGGCGCATGCTCATGGTGATGGGTATGCGCATGACCGTCATGTTCATGATCGTGGATATGCCCGTTCCCATGATCATGCTCATGCGGATGATCGTGTTCATGGTCGTGATGCTCATGCGGATGATCGTGTTCATGGTCATGTTTATGTTCATGATGGTGATCATGGTCATGCTGTTGATCATTGATTTTGAATTCGTCCGGGTTTCCGCATCCACAGGTTTCGCACATAATATTTGTTTTTTTTGTTTGCTTATCTTAACTATGCTGGTTTACGATTGAAATGGCCGACATTTATTCCCCGGTGATCGAGACCAGCCTGAACTCTTCTCCTCCGCTTATTTCGGATGGAAAACAGCCGCATTCACGGCAGGTATCCATCCGGCTTTTCATCTCAAATTCCAGGTTGCAGGCGTTGCACCGGCCGTGGCCCGGGGTGCGGATCACGCTGATCATGGCTCGTTCCAGGAGCGTATCCCTTACCAGCATTTCCAGGGCCGATTGAAAGGCCTCTGCCTCCACGCCGCTCAGGTCGCCGACTTCGATGACGACCTCCCCGACAGAGGATACGCCATTCTTCCCGGCCTCGCGTTGTGCCAGTTCAATTACCTCCATGGCCAGTGACAGTTCATGCATGGTTTGTCCTTTTCAGCAGATCCGCGGCAGCGGATCGCCGGTTAATGTATCGATGATGCGTCTGCCGCCTGTTTCGGTTTTCAGCACGACCTTCCCGGGATGATCACCGGTTATCCGGCCGATGACGGCACTTCGGGTTCCCAGTTCATTCTTCTTCATGATCTCCAGGATGTGATCGCCCTCCTGCGGGTCGGCCACAAGGATCACCTTCCCTTCGTTTGCAATGTGAAGCGGGTCGAATCCGAGCAGTTCGCACATCGCCACCACTCCCCTTGTGACGGGCAGGGCGGTTTCATCAATTTCAATTCCCAGCCCCGTCTTCGCTGCCAGTTCATTCATCACGGTCGCCACGCCTCCCCGGGTGGGGTCGCGCATGAATTTTACCGTGGCTGACTGGTCCAGCACCTCGCGGACCAGGTGGTTCAGTGATGCGCAATCGGATACGACCGGGCTTTTGAAGTTGAACGATTCGCGGGCGCTCATCACAGCCATGCCATGATCACCGATGGTGCCGTTAATGATCACAAGGTCGCCGGGACGGATGTTCAGCGCCTTGCTCACCATGCGGTTCTCCTTCCTGACACGGCCAATTCCGGCGGTATTGATAAAGATCTTGTCGCACTTTCCCTTATTGACCACCTTCGTGTCGCCGGTCACGATCGTCACCCCGGCTTTGCGGGCCTCACCGGCCAGGGCAGTCACGATCATCTCCAGCTCCTTCATCGGGAATCCCTCCTCAATGATGAAAGATACACTGAGATATAACGGATCGGCACCCGAAACGGAGAGGTCGTTCACCGTGCCGCATACCGCCAGCTTTCCGATATTTCCGCCGGGGAAAAAGATGGGATCGATCACGAACGAATCGGTGGTAAAGGCTATTTCGGTCGAATCGAACCGGAGAATGGCCGAATCGGTCTGTTCCTCCAGGATGTCGTTCCTGAAATGTTTCAGAAATAACTTCTCAATGAGCTGGTGCATCATCAGTCCGCCATTTCCATGGCTCAGCAATATTTTTTCTTCTCCGGAATTCATGAACGGTATTTATAATAGGTGGCACATGTTCCTTCGCCCGAGACCATGCAGGCGCCCACCGGATCGGAGGGGGTGCATACCCTGGCAAAAAGAGGGCACTGTTTGGGTGTTTTCAATCCGCGAAGAATGGCACCGCAGATACATCCTTTCGGATCGGCGGGTTCGGGGACAACTACATCGAAATGTTTTTCTGCATCGTGGATGGCAAATTCATCGCGGATCTTCAGACCGCTTCCCGGGATAACACCCAGTCCGCGCCAGGTGTCGTCCTTCATCTCAAAAACCTTTGATAAAAGATCCTGCGCTATTTTATTCCCGTCAGAATGTACAACCCGTTTATACTGGATCTCCACCTTCGGACTGCCTGATTCAAGCTGGCGTACCAGCATCAGGATCGCCAGCATCAGGTCTACGGGTTCGAAGCCCGTGATCACGACCCCCAGCCGGTGAAGCTTCGCAAGGTCGTTGTAAATGGCGGTCCCGGTGATGGCGCTCACATGCCCGGGCGCGATGAAACCGTCGATTTTTACCCCCTCCATTACCAGCGCCTGCATGACCGGGGGCATGACTTTGTGGGCGCTCAGCACAAAAAAGTTGGGGAGGTTGGCTTTATGCGCTTCCACGATGGCGGCAGCTGTGGCCGGAGCGGTGGTTTCGAAGCCGATCCCCAGGAAAATGATATTCTTATCCGGATTTGCCCTGGCCATCTCAACCGCCTCCAGGACAGAGTAGATGATGCGGATGTCGCGGCCGTTGGCCTTCTCTTTTTCTAGTGAACTTACCGATCCGGGCACCCGGATGAGATCCCCATAGGTGGTGATGACCGATCCCGGGATTTTACTGTAGGCAATGGCGGTATCGAGGAAGTGCTGGCTTGACACGCAAACCGGGCAGCCGGGGCCGGATAGCAGCCTGATTGTGGGAGGGAGCAATGCAGGAAGGCCAAAGCGGTGAATGGCCATCGTGTGGCCGCCGCAAACCTCCATCAGGGTGAATTCCTGCTTCGAAACCTGCTTCAGCTCCTCTGCAAGCGCGAGGATCAGATCTTTTTTCCTGTATTCATCCAGGTATTGCATGCGTTCCTTGTTTTTACCACCCGGGCGGGGTGACCGTTATTTATTGAAAACTGTTGTCTGCCACTTCATTCAGGAGACGCAGCGTTTCCGCCGCCTCTTCCGCGTCCACTTTTTCGATGGCAAAACCGGCATGCAGCATGATATAATCGCCGGGTTTAACATCATCGAGCAACAACAGACTTGCCTGGTATTCCACATCCTCGATGGTTACCAGGGCACTTGCCCCGTCCACACGGATCACTTTTGCCGGGATGGCTAAACACATGGTTAATTCCTCCTTTTAGATGCGATGACTAATTGCCCGAGCGCTATTCCCCCATCGTTGGTGGGAACGGCGGCATGGGTGTAAACTTTAAAATCGTTTGCTGTCAACCGGGCAATGGCTCCCTCAAGCAGGTACCTGTTCTGGAAAACCCCGCCTGAAAGCACCACCTTATCTATTCCCGCGGAAAGCCTGATGGAATTTGCGCTTTCAAAAATAACTGAAATCAGGGTATTGTGGAATTTTGCAGCGATAATTTTTTTATCGACCCCATCCAGGAGATCGTTCACAATTCCGCGGATCGTGGCATCGAACCGGATGGTTTTTCCTGTCTCGAAGGGGTAGGATTCCTTGCATGAGCCGAGGACCAGCGCTTCAAGCCGCATGGGGCCTTCGGCCTGAAAGGTGGCCACGTGACACAGGCCGAGCAGGGAGGCGACGGCATCAAACAGGCGCCCGGCGCCGCAGGTAAGCGGGCAGTGGATGTTCCGGTCGATCATGTGGGTAAGCAACGCTATTTTCTCCGGGTCAATTTTTTCGAACAAGTCAAGTTTCAGGTGGATGAACTCTTTTCCATAGACCTTATACAATGCAGTCACGGCCATTCTCCATGGCTCTTCGGTGGCCAGGTCTCCTCCCGGCAGGGGAAGGTATTCGAAATGGGTGACGCGGGTATAATCACGGAGGTCGCACAGGAGAAATTCGGATCCCCAGGTGTGGCCATCGTCTCCATACCCGGTCCCATCGAGGGCAATGCCGATCACCTGCTCGTCGAGGTGATGCTCGGCCATGCAGGATGCGATGTGGGCATGATGATGCTGGATGGCCTCCAGCGGGATGCCGGGGAATTTTTCCGCTGTGCGGGTGGAGATATAATCCGGGTGCATATCCACGGCGAGCAGCGAGGGTTTCACCCTGAACAGCTTGAGGAACCGGTCGATGGTTTGCTCGTAAAAGGCGGTTGTTTCCAATCCCTGGAGATCCCCGATGTGCTGGCTTAAAAAGGCTTTCTGCCCCTTGCCGACACAAAAACAGTTGGTCAGTTCGGCACCGAAGGCCAGGATGCCATTGGTGTTGAGGGTTGTGCGCACGGGGGCCGGAACATAGCCGCGCGAACGGCGGAGGATGCGCTCCCGGCCGCCCATCTGGCGCACGACCGAATCATCCGTTCGGTTGAAGATATCACGGTTATGCAGCACGATGGCATCCATATAAGATGAAAACTGTTCAAGGGCCTGCCCGTTGTCGATCAGGATGGGCTCGCTGCTGAAATTTCCGCTGGTGAGGACGATGGCATCGGTTTTCAGGTGCCGGAACAGAAGGTAGTGGAACGGCATGTAGGGAAGCATCACACCGAGCAGGTTAAGCCGGGCATTGAGTGTGGGCGCCATGTGAGGGGTATGGGTCTGATCCTCCACTACAGCCAGCAACACGATGGGGCGCCGCCACGATGTAAGTGATTCTTCCTCTTCGGGTGTTACAAGCGCATACCGTTTCAGTGACTCCATGTTCCGGAACATGACAGCAAAGGGTTTTCCATCTCGTTTTTTTATGTTCCGGAGTTTTTCCACGGCTGCTTCACTGAAGGCATCGCAGGCCAGGTGCATGCCGCCGAGACCCTTGATCAGCAGGAGCCCGCCATTCTCCAAAAGGTCCGACGTACGGACCACGATCTCATTTATCTCCCCGGTGATCCTCCGTCCCTTGATAAAAAGTTCATACTGCGGGCCGCAGCGTTCGCAGGCTGTGGGTTGTGCATGGAACCGGCGGTCGAGGATATCTCCATACTCTCTCCGGCAATCGGGGCACATCTCAAAGGTTTGCATGGTGGTGCCGGCCCGGTCGTAGGGAAGGTCCCGGATGATGGTAAAACGCGGACCGCAGTTGGTACAGTTCACGAAGGCATAATCCAGCCGGTTTCCTATTTTTTCGATATCCTCGAGGCAATCGCTGCAAACGGCAATGTCGGGGCTTATTTCGGTAATATCATCGGAGAGGTTGTGGCTGTGTTGGATGGTGAATGCAACGAATTGTTCCGGAGCAATCTCCTGCACAGCAATCGCCTCGATCATGGAAGCCGGCGGAGCCTCCTCCTTCAGGGCCTCCAGGAAAAGGGTGATATTTGCATGACTTCCGCTTATGCGGATGCGCACATTCTCATTGGTGTTCTGAACCCACCCGGTGAGTGTGTACTGCAGGGCAAGCCGGTACACGAACGGCCGGAACCCGACCCCCTGTACCAAACCCGTAACGATAATCTCAAAAGTCTTAATAATTTTTTACGTCTTACCCTGTTACCCTGTTACCTTGTCACCCTGTTACTTTTTTCACTTCCTTTAATAAATGTAAAAATATGCATATTTTATCTATTTTAGCCCGAAATTAGTCCTATGCTGACATTTCTTACAGGTTTTATTGCCAGTATTGCCCATGTGGTTACAGGACCCGACCACCTGGCGGCGGTTACCCCTCTGGCCATCGACAGCCGGAAAAAATCGTGGTTGGTTGGATTGTCGTGGGGATTCGGGCACACGCTGGGCATGCTCCTGATCGGCCTGCTGTTTATCTGCTTCAAAGAATTGCTGCCCGTTGCGCTGATCTCGAAGTACAGCGATACCATCATCGGGATCCTGCTGATCGCCATCGGCTGCTGGGCCATCACCCGCACTTACCTGCATCATACGCACGGGAACCGTCCCCATTCTCATTTTCATACCAGCCCCTTTTTATATGCCCACCTGCATAAACACACCCATCATGGAGGAAAGGGCCCTGCTGGCGGACAACCTGACAATCATGATCATGAACACACCGGGACTGTAAGGCAAAATGCATTTACAGCCCTTTTTATCGGGATCATCCATGGATTTGCAGGGTTCAGTCACCTGTTTGCCTTGCTTCCCTCCCTGGCCCTGCCAACGGTTTGGGCCTCCGTTATCTACATTGCAGCATTTGCCTCCGGAACCATTTTAACCATGGTACTTTTTGCCTTTATCCTCGGACTGGTTGCCTTCAGGTCGATCGTAAAGGATAAACAGGTATTTCTGAAATGGTTTACCTTTGGTGGAGGATTGCTTGCGGTTGCCATCGGAATTTTATGGCTCGTCCATCCGTTCTAATTTAAGGTTATTATGCTCTTCCATACGCTCATTTTTATTTATCTATTTCTGCCAGTAACACTATTTTTCGTTTACATTTCACGCAAAAGCCTCAGGAATATCATCTTGTTTATCGCCAGCCTTGTCTTTTCGGCCTGGTTCCAGGTTTCTTTATCTCTCGTTCTAATCGGTTCTATCACACTCAATTATTTTGCCGGGATTGCCATTGATCTTGCATCAGATGATAAAAGAAGGAGAATCCTATTCCTGTTTGCTGTGATCTTAAATCTATTTTTGCTTGCACTTTTCAAATATCTCAGTTTCTTAAGCTGCACTGTTTCCGACCTGTTATCCCTGACTGGCATTAATCCTTTTGTTGTCAAGGAATTCGGGATGCCATTGGGCATTTCATTTTATACATTTAAGGCGCTCAGTTATCTTATCAGTGTCAAACGCAGAGAGGTACCGGCTCAGAGAAACTATATAGACCTGGCAGTATACATATCCATTTTTCCTCAACTGGTTGCAGGTCCGATTGACAGGTATCGAACCTTGGCACCCCAGTTGTCGGATCCATCCTACTCCTTTGAAAAGTTTTCGTCCGGTATTAAACGGTTTATACTTGGCCTTGCGAAAAAGGTAATCATTGCTACCCCTCTTGCATTGATGGCCGATAAAATTTTTGACAGTCCGATTTCTCAAATGAATGCCGCTGTTGCCTGGTTTGGCGCCATCTGTTATACCTTACAGATATATTACGATTTTGCAGGTTATACTGATATGGCGATCGGTGTTGGAAAGATGTTCGGATTGGAATTCACTGAAAATTTCAATTTTCCTTACAATTCACGCTCAGTCAGGGAATTCTGGAAGCGGTGGCATATCTCCTTATCGACATGGTTGAGAGATTATCTCTTTCTGCCCCTGGCCTATGCCCGTTCAAAAAAAATGGTAAAGGAAAAATACCTTCACATGAAAGCGGATAACTGGATATACCTCTATGCCACGATCATCACCTTCCTGATTTGCGGTCTGTGGCATGGTGCTGCATGGACCTTTGTGATCTGGGGTTTGTTGCATGGTATGATGATGTCCATTGAACAGTTGGGTTTTGGAAAAATCCTGAAAAAAGCGTTCAAACCCATACAACATGTGTATCTGTTATTTTTCCTTGTTTTGTCATGGGTCCTTTTCCGTTCAGCTTCCATCCAGGATGCCATCCATTATTTAGGTGCAATGTTCGGAGGAGGCGGGAAACCGGAAGATTTCTCGTTAGTCACGAAATATTTTGACAGTCAGACGATTCTTGTTTTGATCATTAGCATTGCCGGATCAACCAGATTCTTCGAATACATCACCAATCTGATCAAGTCCCTGATGATGAGCAGGATTCCCATCATCGGGGCAACAACGACCCATGTCTATTACCTGGCGGGAATTATCTTTATGTTATTGGTTTTGACATTATCCACTGTGTTTATCATTGCAGGAACCAGCATACCTTTCATCTATTTCAAATTCTGACGGATGAAGAAGACAATGAAAATATATAACATCCTTCTGACAATGCTTTTCCTGGGCATTATCTTGATTTGCTTTTTGAATGATGTTTTCCGGTTTTACAAAGTCCCTGAAATAAGTCCGACTGAGAACAGGAAACTGGCCTCCAAACCAATATTTGACTTCAGTTTGCTGGATCCCTATCCAAAAAATTATGAGAACTACTTCAATGATCAATTTCCTTTTCGCCAGGATCTGAGTTTGATAAATACATTGATATGTTTTTTTTTATTTTCATCAGTCCCCATTACCAAAAGAGGTTGAATTAGGTCGGCAAGGATGGCTCTTTTATTTCAGGAAAGAGAGTGAAATATACAATGGAAAATTAAAACTGGATAATTGGCAGGTCACATCGGTAGTAAAAGATCTCCATAATCGGACCCTGATGTACCGGAAAAAGGGGATCAGGTTTTATGTTGCATTCGCCCCTATGAAGGCGGAGATATACCCTGAGAACACGCCATTTAATTACAGACGTGCGCCCGGCGGAACGATTACTGACAAAATGGTAGAAACCATCAAGAACGATTCTGTCATTCAATACATTGACCTGAAAGAGCGTTTGTTGAAATCAAAGGCTTATGGGCGATTGTATGCGGTAAACGACAATCATTGGAACAAAATCGGAGCATTTTATGGATACAGTGAAATAATCCGCAGAATCCGCGTGGATTTTCCTTCAGTTAAACAGCTGACAAAGGCTGATATACAATTTACAGCCAAGAAAACGCCTCCGGGAAACCTGGCTATTATGATCGGACTTCAGAACTATTTGTTTGAAACAGATTATGTTCCCAACTTTATAAATAAAAAGGGTCAATTTTCAATTGGTACGCATAAAAAACCTGATTGGGCTGTCCCAATCGATAATTATGAATATGTCATGAATACCGGGGATTCGACCCTGCCCAATGCAGTGTTTATCCGTGATTCATTTACCGATGCCATAATGCCCTTTCTCGGAGAGTCGTTCAATAAAAGCACCTATATTTTCGATGGATGGAGGTATCTGACCAATGACGCAATCATTGATGACCTTAAACCGGAAATTGTAGTCCTTATCATTTTCGAACCCCATATTTCCCATTTGGCGGGTGTATGGTGAGCCGCTTTCGCAAATCAATCTGAATTAGGAGCAGGAATTTATCAAAAGAGTTATTTTTGATAATAGAAATTCATTCAAAGATGGCAATAGAAACAAACCGTTTGTCTCAGGAAGATTATCTGGAATTATTTTCAGAACTTCATCCCCCGTTTGAATATGACGAAGGCGTCATGATCGAAGCCAACCGGTGCATCAACTGTTATGATGCCCCCTGCACGAAATTATGCCCGGTCAAAATCGATGTGCCGCTCTTCATCCGGCAGATATCCACGGGCAACCTGAAAGGCTCTGCACACACTATCTTTTCATCCAACATCCTGGGTGCGG
>Ga0247841_10002120_pt1 | contig 40902 bp, 38 predicted proteins | sample LaCruzMarch2015__2_FD_192410 | JGI IMG/M metagenome (GOLD analysis project Ga0247841, IMG submission 192410) | Freshwater microbial communities from meromictic Lake La Cruz, Castile-La Mancha, Spain - LaCruzMarch2015_18m | ecosystem: Environmental > Aquatic > Freshwater > Lake | place: Spain...
TACGGTCGGCGTCGGCGTCAGAGGGACGGGCTTTGAATTCATCGAGGCCCTGAAAGACGGCAAACTCGATTCCAATATGGCGACGGTCAGTTGTACGAAAGGTTCACTGAATTTATCAGCGTTTTCCGCTACCGGGGCTGTCGTTTCCACAGCCGTGCTGGAAGCGGGTCAGATGGCTGTCATTATTGGGGGTATCATCACCATTTCCACGATTGCAGCAATAGCAGCGGCGGCGGCTATAGCCCAGACGACGGAGACTGGAGCAGCAGGCGCTGCGGGTGGTGCGGCTGCTGCAGGAGGCACTGCGGCGACGACAGGTTTGTCAACGGCTGCCATCGCGGGAATCGCGATCGGCGGGGCGGCGACCATTGGCGCTGCAGCAGCGGCAGTCGGCAGCAGCGGGGGTGGTGGCAGCACACCAACACCAACACCGACACCAACCGCACAGTGCAATCAGCAGCAGGTTGCAGGGGCCAACACAACGGACATCCGCACGATTGAACTGGGGAAAACCTCCGGGTCGTTTCGTTTTTATTATCAAACTTACACCGTAAAAGATCGGATCGTTCTTGCATGCTACGACAGCGGTACCATATTGTATGATACAGGTTGCGTCGGGAAAAGCGCTACAGTGTCGGTTCCCTTTTCCTGCAGTGCTTCAAAAATCAGGGCCACCGTTACGCCGAACTGCGCGGGTACAAAATCTACAGCCTGGAATTATACCGTTTATTGTCCATAAGTTACGACGCAAACGAATGCCTTTCAAATCCATTATTGTTCAGTATTTAAGGGGGGGGAAGTTTAACACCCCCCTGATTTTTATTATACTTTGGGTTCTCCTTGTCCTTTTGTTGCCGGTTGGTTCTCTCCAGGCCGGAGAAAAAGAAATATCCTTAAAAAATCGAGAAGCTCCGAAGTCGACGCCGACCACGCTGACCCTGGAGCAGTCCGTTGATCTGGCGCTCTTGAATAACCGGAATATCACCGGCTCGAAGTTCAGGGCGGAGTCTCAACAGTATTCGGTAACAGCGGCCAAATCCGATTTTGATGTGAAGATTGTCCCGGGCGTTAACACGAATTTCAGCGATGGGAATTTCATGGGCAGCAAAAATATCGGCGCCGGGTTCGCAATCAAGAAGAAACTCGAAACCGGGGCCACCGTATCGCTTAACCCCACCGTGAATGTGACGGATCAGCAATACTGGAACGAAGTCAGTTTAACCATAGAACAGCCCCTTTTCAAGGGTTTTGGACAGGATGTCAACCTTGATAATGTCCGCAGCGCTGAATTTTCAAAGGAGACGGCCTTCAGAAACATCTACCAGACAAAAGTGAATATCAGCCTGGAAATGATCACAACCTTTTACAATGTCGTTAAACAAATTGAAATCAATAACTTATATGACATTATGGCGACAAGGCTTAAGGGTCATGCGGCCGTGGCCATGGCCAAAGGCAAGGTGGGATTGGCCACCCCTATGGAAACCTATCGGGCGGAAATCCAACTGAAGGAAGCCGAAGACTCCGCAACGCAGGCGTCGGAAGCCCATCTGGATGCCCTGGATAGAATCAAAGTCATTCTGTCGCTGCCCTTGAAAACGGAAATCTCCTTGGTCACCCCTGCCCCGCCTGATTATATGCCGATGGAACTTTCCACCGCCATTGATACGGCGCTGAAAAACAGAATTGAAATTGAACAGGCAAGAGCGGAGATTCAGGAAGCAGAGAGAAAATCCCTGGTGATGAAGCAGAACACCCTGCCGGGCGTCAATCTCGTCATGGGTTTCGGGCAGTTTGCTCTGGCTGATACCTTCGGTCAGGCCTCGACGCTCAGTCAGAACCGCTGGAATGTGGCGTTGCAGGGTTCGACGGATTTACAGCGGACTGCCGAAAAGGCGGCCTATCAGCAGAGCCTCCTGAACGTCAAGATGCTTCGTCTGGACCTTGAAAACAGGATGGAAGAGATCGACAAGCAGGTCCGTAAACAGTGGAATGCCTTTAAGGAAGATGAAAAACGCATCCGGATCAGAAAGGAACAGATGCAGCAGGCCAAGGAAAAGCTGGCCCTGGCAGAGGTGAAGTATGCGCACGGTATGGCGGATAATTTTGACGTGATTGAGGCGGAGACGGAACTCCAGCGGGCAAAAGTCATGCTGCTGACCGCAGAAATGGATTATGCCGTCGGAACATATAATATGAAAGCCATTTTAGGAACGTTGATACCCAAAAACTGAATGAACCGATTGAAGAAATACTGGAAACACGGTCTGGTTTCCACCATTATTCTGGTTTTGATCCTGGTCATTACGCAGTTTGTTCTCTCCAGGCATTCCGAACCGGATCTGCAATTGGCAACGGCAGCAGTTGCAAGTTTTGATATCAACATCAATACCATCGGGACGCTGGATACGGAACGGTCCCACATTGTTTCCTCTGCCATCAAGGGCGACAAAGGGAAAATCATTTTTCTGGTGGATGATGGCGCCATCGTCAATAAAGGGGATGACTTGGTCCGTTTTGACCCCACCCAGTTTGAGAATGAAATCCTCCGCCTGACGGGCGAATTGAAAAGCAGGGAGGCGGTGGTCGAGGCCCGCAAACAGGTCTTGGCATGGGAGAAGAGCCAGGCAGAGGGAATGATCCGGAATGCCGAGTTCGATATGAAAGATGCGAAGCGTGAATACAGCCGCTATATATCCTATGTAAAAGATCTGGAAGACCTCGGTAAACAAGGATTTCATTATCCGAATGAGATAACCCAAGGGGAAAAAAAGGCCGAGCAGCTCTATAACAAGCTTCAGAAAAGTGAAACCACCCTTGATCAGGTTCAGAAAGAAGCGGTTTTCAAGATTGCAACAGCCGCAGCCGAATTGGGAAAAGCCCAGAATGAATTGGAAACCTGCCAGGTTGCTCTGACGGATGCCCGGAATGAATTGAATAAATCCGTCGTTCGGGCGCCCTTTCCCGGCATTGTGGTCCACTATGAGATGTTTCGGGACAACCTCAAAAGGAAACCGCGCGTAGGCGATACGATATGGCAGAATCAACCTTTGCTCTATTTGCCCGATATCTCGGCCATGATCGTCCATACGCAGGTGCGGGAAGTGGATCTCCACAAGATCTCCAAAAGACAAAACACGACTATCCAGGTGGATGCCTATCCTGACATCCGGTTTGCCGGCATACTAACGGCGATTGGCGTTCTGGCCACAGATAATGTGGAGGGGGGGCGGGGTGAAAAATACTTTCAGGTTACCGTCTCCATGAGCGGTGAAGATGTCCGTTTAAGGCCCGGCATGACGGCCCGTGTATACATCCACACGGATGCGGTGAAAAATGTGTTGACGGTGCCGACCTATTCGGTTTTCAACGAAGGTGGGCAGAAGGTCTGTTATATCTATAACGGGAGCGATTTAATCAAAAGGGATGTGAAGGTCGGCAGGCAGAATGAAGATGTGATCGAGATCGTTTCCGGATTGAGCAACGGCGACAGGCTCAGTCTGATCAAGCCCTCTACGCCATAAATGAAATAATGCCGAATCTCATTGAGACCGAAAAAATCTGCAAAGATTTCCAGATTGGTTCATCCAAAATCCAGGCTCTGAGGGACATCGATTTCCACACGAAAAAGGGCGACTTTGTAGCAATCATGGGCGCTTCCGGGTCGGGTAAATCGACGCTTCTGTATATCCTGGGATGCCTGGACCGACCCACGACTGGGATCTATTTCCTAGACGGGCAGGATGTCAGTCACACCACGGACAGGGAACTCTCCCATATCCGAGCCAACCGCATCGGGTTCATTTTTCAAACGTTTAATCTTCTTCCCCAGCTCAACATCTATGAAAATGTGGAAGTTCCTTTTCTCTACGGATCTTTTGACGGAGAAGAGATTGAAGAAAGAGTGCTCCGTGCAATCCGCCAGGTGGGACTCCTGAACAGACTCAAACATAGGCCTTCCGAACTTTCCGGTGGTGAAATGCAGCGTGTGGCCATTGCCAGAGCGATTTGCATGGACCCCGTTCTCATTCTGGCCGATGAACCGACGGGGAATCTTGACTCACAGACTGGTTTAGATATTTTGAGAATATTTGAAGAGCTGCACGATCATGGGGCGACCATCCTGCTGGTAACCCATGCCCGGGAAGTGGCCGCTTTTGCCGGGAGAAAGTTGACTCTGAGAGATGGTAAGTTTATTGAGACATGACCGGTTATTGAAGAAGCCGGTTAAAGTCATTAATATTGCCTTACGCTCACTGCTGCAGCATAAGCTCAGGACGGCACTCAGCATCCTCGGGGTGATCTGCGGCGTCATGGCGGTCATGACCATGATTTCAATCGGCGAAGGGGCAAAGCGGGAATCGCTGGTCCAGATTGAACAACTGGGGACAAAAAACATTTACATCAAAGCAATTGCCTTGACCGATATGCAGAAAAAAAAGGCGATGGACAGACGCTCGCCGGGGCTGGGCGCCAGTGACGCCGTCCGGATTAGACATGAGTGTCCGGGTGTGACGGATGTTGCATACCTGAAGGAGCTGAAGGCCTCAGTCATGGCGGCAGTCAAGGAGATATCCCCTCAAGTCGTTGCCTGTTCTGCGAATTATTCCGGACTGCAATCGATCCATGTCTCTCAGGGACGCTCCCTCGCCGAACAGGACATGGCGCAGAAAAATCAGGTTTGCGTTCTGGGTGACAGGGTGGTTAAAAATCTTGGTCTTCAGGGGCACGTGGGAAATTTTGTCAGAATTGAGAACCACCTTTTCAAAGTTATCGGTCATCTGCAGCGATTTGACAGGAAGGCGGCAAAGTCTGGTGCGATAACAGCAAGAAACTACAACGAAATGGTCATTATCCCCTTGGCGGCAGCAGCAATGTTTGACGAAAATCCATCGATAAACAGCATACCAATATCTTCAGAATTGACGGAAATCATCGTCCAGGTCAGAACTGCTGACCAAGTTGATTTTACTGCTAAAGTAATCAGGCGCATTATGGAGCACGCCCACGGCGGGGCTGAAGACTATCAGATTGTCGTGCCCCAGGAGCTTTTACATCAATCGCAAAAAATACAGCGGACGTTCAATATTGTGCTGGGCAGCATTGCCCTCATTTCGTTGCTGGTAGGCGGCATTGGGATAATGAACATCATGCTCGCTACTGTGTCGGAGCGAACCAGGGAAATCGGCATCCGTCGATCGCTGGGCGCCACGCAGGAGGATATTATTATTCAGTTTCTTACGGAAGCGGTCATCCTGACCTTTTCCGGCGGTCTCATCGGCGTCCTGACAGGAACCGTCTGTGTGTGGCTGGTCTCCACCGTAGCAAAGTGGACAACAGCCATCACCATGCTATCGCTGATTCTTCCCCTGCTGACGTCCATCCTTATTGGCATTTTTTTTGGGTTATATCCCGCCTATCTTGCCGCAAAGATGGATCCGATCGTGGCCCTGCGTCATGAATAATTATCTCCTTTCCTGTCTTTGAAAGTAAAATTCAGAGTCCCTCCCGGATATTCCGTCCGGATTTCCTCCGGCACGGATCACATGCGGAATCATCTCATCATCACGCAGCGCATGTTGAGGCGGGAGGCCACATCTGTCTTCGTCAGCGGAACCCGGAAGATCTCTTTGACCTCCCGGCACGGGGCCTCGCCGTTCTGGTAGATGACGCCGATCGGGATCTTCTCCCCCCAGAGGTCGGCCGTCCGGATGGCCTCGTAACGGTCGGTCAGGGGCCTTCCCAGCTTGAAGACCCGCTCCCGGTACCAGGCGTAGGTGTTGATCTTGTTGAAGCTGACGCAGGGCTGGAGGATGTCCACGACGGCCGTCCCCTTGAAGAGGATCGCCTCCAGGATGAGCGCCTTGAGGTGTTCTTTGTCGCCGGCTAAACCGCGGGCCACGAAGGGGGCGCCCATCGTGATGGCGAGGGCAAGCGGATTCAAGGGGAGGTTCGGATTTCCGCCGGGGCTCAGGTCGTTTTTCACAGCCATGCCCGTCGTGGGCGAGCTCTGGCCCTTCGTCAGACCGTACACCTGATTTTCTGAAACCAGGATCGTGATATCCAGCCGCCGGCGGAGGGTCTGGATGAAGTGGTTTCCCCCCTCGCCATACATGCAGCCATCTCCGGAATAGGCGATGACGGTCAGGTTGGGACGGGCAAGTTTGATCCCGACGGCCGCCGGCAGGGAGCGGCCGTGGAGGCCGTTGAAATAGTTCACGTCCAGATAATGTGGCATCTTGGCCGCCTGGCCGATTCCTGACGTGAGGACGATCTTGTTCCGGGGAATGGGCAACTCCCGGAATACCTTCTCCAAGACGTCGCGGATGGCGAAATTGCCGCAGCCGGGGCACCAGGCGGTCTCGATTTTCGGTTCCATGTCTCCCCTCCTTAGGTCAGCAGGCCTTTCAGTGTCCGATAGAGCTCCTCGACGGTGAAACAGTTTCCGTCGTACTTCAGGACGTTTTGATCGACGGCGAGGCCGACTTCCCGTTTAAGCAGTCCGGCAAACTGGCCCGTTGCGTTGTTCTCCACGCAGATTCGTTTCTTCGTCTTCAGACGGTAAGGAGCGATCATCGCTGGCGTCAGCGGATAGATCTGCCCGAAGTGGAGGACGCAAACCGAAAGACCGTCGGCGTTGAGCCGCTCCGCCGCCTCCTTCACGATGAGACGGTTCGAACCCCAGCAGAGGACAACGGCGGCCGCATCCATTGCGCCATAGAACGTCGGCGGGACGGCCTCCTTTTTCAGAAGATCGAACTTCTTCAGGCGCTTGTCCATCATCCGCTTCCGCAGATCCGGGTCCTCCGTGATTTTTCCCTCCTCGTCGTGCTCGTCCGAGTCGAGCTTGACCAGGGCGTCTGAAAGGCCGGGAAAGGTCAGCGGAGAAATTCCGTCGTCCGTCAGCCGGTACCGCTTGTAGGTTGCGTCAAAGACCGGGTATTCGCGGGTGATCACATCCAGCGGAATCTCCTTCTCCTCAATAACCTGGACGGAGTCGGCAAAGTACTGGTCCGTCAGCAGAAAGACGGGGATCTGGAACCGGTCAGCAAGATCAAAGCCCTTCCGCGCCAGTTCGATGGTCTCAACGATGGAACCGGGGGCGAAGAGGACCCGGGGGAATTCCCCGTGGCCGGCGTGGAGAACGAAGTTCAGATCTCCCTGCTCGGTCCGGGTGGGAAGTCCCGTCGCCGGACCAGGCCGCTGGGCAACGGCGATCACAATCGGCGTTTCCGTCATCCCCGCGAGCGACACCCCCTCCTGCATGAGCGCGAAGCCTCCGCCGGAGGTGGCTGTCATCGACCGGACACCGGCGTAGGAGGCCCCCAGGGCCATGTTGATCGCGGCGATCTCGTCCTCCGCCTGCTCGAAATGAACGGGGAGGTCCTGTGCGGCCTCGGCAAAGTAGTGCAGGATGGAGGTGGCCGGCGTCATCGGGTAGCCGGCCATGAAGCGGCAGCCGCCTAAGAGCGCCCCGAAGGCAAGGGCCTGGTTTCCGTCGAATTTAACGGGGCAGCCCGCGGCTGCGGCAACCGGAAAGGCGCCTGCGATACCCCACCGCACGGCGAAATCACTACCCTTCTTCAGGTGCTCCGTTTTCCTGGACTCGGCCGCCTCCGCCATCTTCTCCGGCGTTACGCCGATCACGGCCAGGACGCAGCCGACCAGGACCGTATTGGCGGATCGGATGTCCCCGAAGAACTTCTTGCTCTCCTCCCCGATCTCCTTCGTCATGGCGCGGGAAAGGAAGCTGCCGCCTTCGCGGAGGTCCTGCTTGTGCAGCGCCTCCGTCTCATCGTCGAGGGCGACGACCATGTCCCATTGCCCCCCCTTCAGTGCGTGAACCGGGCGGTCGGCGATACGGACCATGTGGAAGTTGTGCCCGCCGCGGATCCGGGACATGTAGTGCTTCGTGGCGAAAAAGTGATATTTGAGCTTCGTCAGGATTTCCGTCAGTTCCAGCTCGACCGAAAAGGCCCCCTGCCCCCCCTCCCCGCCGATCAGGATATTGAATTCCATGATTCTCCCTCCCGGGTGCGTATTTTATTCCAATGGGAATACCTGCAATCAGGGAGGCAAATCGCCGCCCCCTCGACTTCTCCCGGGAATTCCCTTCCCGACACGTCATTTACCCCTTCGCCTGCTCCTGAACGTTGCGCCGGTCTTTTTCTTTTCCCAGCATGTAGGCGTCGATCACGGAAAATACCCAGCAGCCGGCGATCCCAAGCGAGATGAGCGAGGAATACGGATCGCCGTGTGTCGAGGACCCGGCCGCGAGATTGGAAACGGCGTTCATATCCACGGTTCCGCCTTGGAGCTGTATTTTATCGAGAACCTGTAAAGCGCCGGCCGTCGCCTGCGCAATCAGAACGCCCAGGCCGGTCAGAACGAGAACCATCGGGATCAGCCCCCGAACGTACCGCTTGAGGTACATCTGTCCCAGACCGGGGAAAACCAAGGCCGACAACAGCGCGGCTTTGCTTGACGCTTTCATGACCCACCTCCTGCCGATACAAGTCGGATTGAAAAAACGTGAGTGAAACGGGGACAGATTTGAAATCTGTCCCCATCTGTTATTCAGCCGGACAAGCACCCCTCAAACGAACAGAGGGTTAACCCATTTCTGAGCTAACCCCCCGTTTTCCTTATGGTGCCGAAGCCGGGACTTGAACCCGGACAGGCGTACACCCACTAGACCCTGAACCTAGCGCGTCTACCAATTCCGCCACTTCGGCAATGTCCGCATAGCAGAAACGTAGGGCCTATCTACACCGGCGCTCCTGCAGTTGTCAAGCGAAAATGACGGCACGGCGTTCTCCAACCGCGGGATCTGAAATTCTTTGCAGGGTCATCCGACAGCACCGCCAGGCAAATGACCTTGATCCACCGTCTAAAATAGAGTTCAGTCGTTATTGCATGGGATTATATGCGAATTTCATGCACCCATTGGTGAAGAAAGGGCCCTTCGCATTTTCAGGCATTGGATCGTGACCGGGAAATCCTTCAGCAATTCAGGAGTGGACATGATCTTTCCCCATAATGGGTCAAGAATTGAAGTACGCAGGCTCCTGCGCTTTTGGCTTATACAGCAATCTTGGATCAACCTGAGACATCGTCATTTCATCGGATGGATAAGGTTTCAATATAAACAGCAGCGCCTTTTGATTGTGATTGTCCGGATCGATCCAAGCTTCTTCCTGCTCTTTTGGCACAATGACCGGCATTCTGTCATGTATGGGTCGTAGGAGGTCATTGGGTTCGGTCGTGATAATCGTGCAGGTATTGACGGGTTTCTTTTCGGGCGATATCCAGGTTTCATGGAGTCCTGCAAATCCGAAAGGTTCTCCTGATTTTAACAAGAAGCGGAGAGGCTTTTTTATCTTCCCCAATTTCTGCCACTCGTAAAACCCATCCGCGGGAATCAGGCATCGTCTTTTTTGGAAGGCATTCTTGAAGCTCGGTTTCTCTGCAATGGTTTCCGCTCTGGCATTGAACATTTTATTTCCGATCGAGAAATCCTTGGCCCATGATGGAATCAACCCCCAGCGAAAATTGACCAGGCTATTTTGATCATCCTTACGAAGGACAGCGGCAATTTGCTGACCTGGAGATATGTTATTGCCGGGTCTGTAATCGCAGGCAACATTCTGGACATTGAATGATTCAGTGATAACCCGTAAGTCAGTCAGCAGAACAAAACGGCCACACATCTTGTCGATCCTTTTAATATCATTGTTTCTTATCAAAGGTGACCTGGGGATATTTCTTGATCCGGTTCAGATCATACCCCTTTTTTGAAATCTTGCTCAGTATATCTCCGTATGTTCCATCATCCATCATTGAATTGCCTAACACTGAGGTTGAGCAGCATCATCACCGGAGAGGAGCTTACTGTCCGGGAATTTACATCTGCATAACCGAGGGATTCGTTTCCACGCACTAATTTTCCAAATTGGTAGGTCCCTCTTTAGAGAAAGTGAAATTGAGGCTTCCAAATGCCGTCCTGACATCGGCCTTTCCCTCTATCCTATAAGGTAGGTTACTCCCGGTGAAAACAGCCTTCAGGCTTCCACCCAAGTCTTTGAACTTTACCTCGATAGGTACCTGTATCTGTGTTGTTGATGATGAGGGGATCAGGAGTTCATTTTCCAGGCGGCCCTTCCCGATTTCCTCATTTTTAAGGTAAACGGTGCATTCGAAAGATTTGAGTGTAAGGTCAAAACGGTTCGGATTTTGTACTTCGAGATCGATGAGAAGATTCATCTCTGTGAAGGAGCGGGGACTGAGGATGACCCCGCGAAGGACGAAGGATGGCTTCTCCAGTATCCAGCTCAGGCAAGACATAAGGAAAATGGAAAAGGCACACAGAAACAATATTCTACAGTGAGTCCTTACTTTCTTTTGATTCAATTTCTTCATTAAGAATATTCGCCTTTCCCTTATCTTTCAGGATATTAATTCATCACTTTGAGGGTCTCGGCAAGGACGCCTGCACTTTTTCCATCTCCTCCAGGAGTTCCAGCCTTGTGATGATACCCTTACGGTCCAGCAGATTGATCGGGGCTTCCGATTGAATGACTTCGGACATCAGCAGCTCTTTGAAGCATACGAGTTTTTTGGGATCAAGTTGATTGGCCAGCTGCTTATCCCGATCACATATTGACAAGATTCATTCTGCTACCAGTTTTTTACCCAGATCGAAAGCTTCTTGCATGACCTTTTCGTTAGATCGGATCTGACCGGCATTCATGGCGCTCCCATAGACCATCCCTACAATCGGGGATTCCGTATATCCATAGGCGTCCTGAAAAGTCCTTAAAGCATTGACGCAACCGGATGTGAAAGGATCTTCATCACCATACGTCATGGCGATGGCAATCCGTTTACCCCGGAAGGGATCTTTTTGATAAGCAGGAAGGCCAAAACACCGATCCATGAAGATCTTGGTCTGTGCGGACATTGTAAACCAGTAAACAGGGCTGGCGATAACCCAGGCGTCTGATTCAATGAGCTTTAAATAGATCTCCTGCATGTCATCCCGGATGGAGCAGCCCTTGCTGCCTTTCTTTTGGCAACTCATACAACCTTTACATGGGGCAATGTTCTTCCCATGCAGATAAATGGTTTCGACTTTTGCTTTTCCCGATTTGGCGCCCTTGGTGATCTGCTCTGCCAAAATGGCGCTATTCCCTTTTTTTCTCGGACTTCCTAAAAGCACCAGAACTTTTTTTGCCATCGAGTTACCTCCTGACTGATGTCATTATTACAAACTCTTTTAATGGTGATCAAGATCCTGAAATGCTGACCAGGACCTTTCGATCTCGCGGCTCATTGTCGAAGTCAACGAGAACGATCTGTTGCCAGGTTCCCAGAACGAGACGGCTCTTGATCAAAGGAACGGTGAGAGAGGGTCCCAGAAGCGCCGCCCGTACATGGGCATAACCATTACCATCGCCCCACTTGGCGTCATGCCGATATGGAATTCCGGTTGGGACAAGGCGTTCTATGGCTTCTTTTAAATCCCCAACAACGCCACTTTCATATTCGATGGTTGTGACCGCAGCGGTGGAGCCCGGCACAAAGATGAGAACCTGTCCCTCTGTCAACCCTGACTCGGCAACTTTACGGGATACATGGGTTGTGATGTCAATGATGTCGGTATCGCCACTGGTCTTGAAAGACAGGTAAGAATTTGAGATTTTGAAGTCCATTGATCCATCCTGATCATGTCTTAATTAAGGCGCCTGCTCTCTACAAATCAATCGTTCACCTTATCCCTCAATACATTGGACGATTTGAACGTAACCACCCTTCTCGCATCAATCCTCATTTCCTTTCCAGTCTTAGGATTCCGTCCTCTTCGCTCCTTTTTTGCCTTGACCGTCCATTTGCCAAATCCGGAGATCATGACGTCATTACCTTTGTCCAGATCATCCTTGATGATGTCAAAGACACTTTCAACGATTTTGACACAGTCTTTCTTGGAAATGCCGATTTCTGTGTTGATCTTTATAACGATATCTTTTTTTGTCATTGCCATGGGGTTTCTCCAAGTCAAGAGTTATGGTGAGTAAAAATATTTTGAAGATTTACAGTTGGAATGATTGATCCAGAACATTGCGAGTTGATAAGGTTGTTATATGGTGATTTGCTTTTTCTGCACATCTGGTGAAGCTCCTGCACAAATGACACTCTTTTACATTTAAAATCGAAAAGTTACAAAATGATAGCTGTGCATACATGCGCCTGAGCGAATTATATCGTTTGAATAGATTTAAAGACATTGTATATCAACAATATTTAGGCATCCGCTTTCAGGGAAGACATTTAGAAAAGTACGTTTAAACCGAATGAACATTCTTTTGACCTTGGCCGACATCTCCAATATACTCACCTTAAATTCTCGCCGATAAAACCCATAAGGTCAATAGCCATGAGTATCTTCATAACATCTATAAGGCGTGACGTTTATGTGCTCAGAATCACAAAGAATATCTGGTAGTCCCACGGGGGCTTGAACCCCGGTTTCCGGCGTGAGAGGCCAGCGTCCTAACCACTAGACGATGGGACCATCGATGACTGGGGACCGGGATTCGAAACCGAACCGGGATTCAGGATTTTCTCCGCCCCGCACCCCCACGGTTATTTTCCAAAGGGGGGTTCTTTTCTTTAATGAATGCCGAAAAAATTGTCAAGGCCAAAATCAACCGCCGGCCTGGATCCGATCGATCGCCCGCCGGATCTTCCGGACCACCCTCTCCTTCCCCAGGATGACCATCACCTCGTCGATCCCGGGGCTCACGGTCCTGCCGGTCAGGGCGACGCGGAGCGTTTGGGCGATCCATTTGAGCTTCGTTCCCCGCTCCTCGGCGAGCGACCGCAGAAACGCCTCCAGCCCGTCCTTCGTATAATCCGCGACGCCGGGAAGCCGCTCGGCAACCGCCTCCAGGTGGCCGGCATATTCCGGCGTCAGAAATTTCGCTGCCGCCTCCGGATCATAATCCACCTCCTCCCGGAAGTAGAAGGAACCGGAATCGGCCATCTCCACGAGGGTTTTCGACCGCGTTCGGAGGTTGGCCGCCGCCTGCGCGACGTACCGGCGGTCCGAGACATCGAAGCCCTTCTTTACCCAGAAGGGAGTCGCCAGCTCCAACAGTTTTTCTTCCGGACAGGCCGTGATGTAATGCTGGTTCAGCCAGAGGAGCTTCTCCGGATTGAAGACGGCCGCCGATTCTCCCACCGCCTCCAGCGAAAACGCACTGATGAGTTCCTCGATCGTGAAGATCTCTTGGTCGCCGTGCGACCAACCCAGCCGGACCAGGTAGTTCACCAGCGCCTCGGGCAGATACCCCATCTCCCGATAGGCCATCACCGAAGTCGCCCCATGCCGTTTGCTCAGCCGCGCCTTGTCCGAGCCGAGAATCATCGGCACGTGGCCGAACAACGGCGCCTCGTACCCCAACGCCTCGTAGATCAGGATCTGCTTCGGGGTGTTGTTCACATGGTCGTCCCCCCGGATGACATGTGTGATCCCCATCCGGGCGTCATCGACGACGACCGCGAAGTTGTACGTCGGATACCCGTCGGCACGTTCGAGGATCAGGTCGTCCAACTCCTCGTTGTTGAAGGAGATGTCCCCCTTGATCCGGTCGTGTATGACCGTAACTCCCACCTCCGGACAGCGGAACCGCACGACCGAATCCGGCGATCGGCGCAACCCTTTATCCCGGCAGGTCCCGTCGTATTTGGGTTTCCGTCCCTCGGCGAGCGCCTTCTTCCTCCTGGCATTCAATTCCTCGGGTGAACATGTGCAGTAGTAGGCCTTCCCCTCGTCGATCAGTTTCTGAACCATCTCCCGGTGGATGGCCACTTGCTCCGCCTGGAAATAAGGACCCTCATCCCAGTTGAGACCGAGCCAGGTCATGGCATCCAGGATGGCCCGCGTTGATTTGTCCGTCGAGCGGAGCTGATCGGTATCCTCGATCCGGAGAACGAAAGTGCCGCCGCACTTTCTCGTATAGAGCCAGTTGAACAGGGCCGTCCGGGCGCCACCGATATGGAGAAAACCTGTCGGTGACGGGGCAAAGCGCGTTCTCATCTTCTCATGGGTCATCTTTATCACCTGCCGTCATTTTCTTTCCACCGGGGCCGGATCTCCGGGAACCGGGTTCACAAGATGTTTGTCGCCATATAGGGCCGCGCCCGTCCTTTTGTCAAGGCGGATTTCGCAACCCTGGCAGAGTCTTAGCCGGACGTCGCCGGACCGCTTCTGCAGCGGGCGCGTCGCGGGTGATAAATTATACTTGACAATCCGGCAGTATTATAATTTACTTTTACCCTTTATACGGCATCCCTCGCTTGGGGGGAATGGCCGTTTCAAAGCAGAGGGAAAGGGATATTTTTGAAGATCAACGTCAGCAAGATCCCCGAAGGGGGGATGGTCCTCCAGTTCGAGAGGGACGGTGAGTGGTTCCGGAGAAACCTGCCCGGGGCGACGCCCCCTGATTTTATACCTGATCGGATCGACATCGCCTGTACCGCCTGCAGGATGAAGGAAAACGTCTTTATCGAGGGAACCGTTGCGACCGCCGTGGACGTGCCCTGCTGCCGCTGCCTGGAGATGATCCGTCTGCCGCTCCGATCCTCATTCAAATATACGTTCGCCCCTCCCCCCTCCCGTTCTCAGGATGAGGTGGAACTCAACGCTGCGGATCTCGATTTCGCGTATTATGAGGGGGATGTCATCGATCTGGACACGGTGATCATCGATCAGATCCTGCTGCAGATCCCGATCAAACAGCTGTGTGCGGAATCCTGCCGGGGGCTGTGTCCCCACTGCGGCATCAACCTGAATAAGACAAGTTGCAACTGTCGGGGCGAAGTCCTCGATGAACGGCTTGCCGTTTTGAAACAATTCAAGGGACAACCTTAAGGAGAGAGGGGTTACACATTATGGCAAATCCAATCAAGAGACATTCCAAATCCAGAAAAAACATGAGAAGGGCGCACGATTTTCTGACACCGGTCACGGCATCCGCATGTCCACAATGCCATGCGCCCAAGCTTCCCCACCATGTCTGCCCGAACTGCGGCACCTATAAGGGTAGGGAAATCGTCCCGATTGAAAAGGCCTCCTGAAACGCCGGACGGGGAAATACCCATGGGTAGATTTGGTCTTGTCTTTCCGGGACAGGGCTCGCAACACCCCGGTATGGGTCAGGATCTTTACCGGGGCCATCAGAGCGTAAGGGATCTGTTCGCCGAAGCCGGAGACGTCGTCGGCAGGGACATGGTTTCTCTTTGTTTCACGGGACCTCGGGAGCTCCTCGATCTGACGGTCAACACGCAGATCGCCGTCCTCACGGCGAATCTGGCGGCTTTGCGGGCCTTTTCCGGACGGGTGGAGGCGAAGCCCCTCGTCATGGCGGGTCACAGTCTTGGGGAGTACGCGGCCCTGCATGCGGCCGGCGCCGTCGGCCTGCGCGATTGCCTGTCCCTGGTTTACCGGAGGGCCGAGTTCCATCAAGAGGCCGTTCCCGTGGGCGAAGGTGCCATGGCGGCCATCCTCGGCCTTCCGCGGGAGGAGGTGGACGCATTGTGCCGTGACCGCGACCGTGAAGGTCATGCCGTGACCGTTTCCATCGAAAACGCCCCGGGCCAGATCGTCATTTCCGGACACACGGCGGCCGTCTCGGAGGTGGTCGCGGCGGCGGGAAGCAGGGAAGGCATCCGGGCGGTCCTTCTTCCGATCAGCGTCCCCTGTCACTGCCGCCTTCTCCAGGGGGCGGCCGGGCGGTTCACGGACTTGCTCAGAGATATCGAATTCCGGGATTGCGCCGTCCCCGTGATTCCCAATTGCGACTCCTCTCTCCTCCACTCGCGGGAACGGACGAAGGATCTGCTCGTCCGGCAGATCATCTCCCCCGTCCGCTGGCGGGAGACGATCGAAAGAATGGCGGAGATGGGCGTCGATACCATCGTAGAGATCGGCCCCAAAAGGATCCTTTCCGGACTGATCCGCCGGATCGACCGGCGGCTCCGCCTTCTCAACGTCGAAGACGAAGCGTCGCTGGAAAAAACCGCGTCGGCATTGAACGGCGAAACGGGAGAATAAACCCCTGCCTTCAAAAATGTTATCAAATCCCTGCCGGAGCAGGGCTTAATCTGACAGGAGGAAGTTTTCATGACACTTGAAGAAAAGGTCATCGGCATTATCATGGAGCAACTGGATGTCACACAGGAGGAGTGCGTTCCCGAGGCGTCTTTCCTCGACGATCTGGGGGCCGATTCCCTCGACCTCGTCGAGCTGATCATGGCGATGGAGGAAACCTTCGCCATCCAGATCGCCGACAACGAACTTCAACAGATCCGTTCGATCAAGGACGTTCTGGATTATCTCCGGAACAAGGGCGTCACATGGCATGAATAACGACCGAAGGCCTGTGCCGTCTCTCGGCAAAGGCTTTGTCACCGGCTGGCAATCCGACGCGTCACAAAAGGGGGAACGGTTGAAAAGAAGGGTGGTGATCACAGGCATGGGCGCCGTCACGCCGCTCGGCAACACCATTGAGGGGACCTGGGAGGGGATCTGTTGCGGAAAATCCGGCATCGCTCCCATCACCCGCTTCGACTGCACGGCCTTCGAGACGAAGATCGCCGGCGAAGTGAAGGGCTTCGACCCACTCCGGTATGTGAACAAGAAAGAGCTGCGTCGTCTCGATGATTTCATCATCTACGCCCTGGCCGCCGCCGAAATGGCCCTGGCCGATGCGGGCCTGGTCATCGGAGAGGAAAGGGCGGAGCGGACCGGCGTTATCATCGGCTCCGCCATCGGGGGGCTCGCCACCATCGAAAAGGAAAAGGAGGCGATCTTTCTGGGCGGCCCCAGGAAGATGTCCCCATTCACCATTCCGGCCGTCTTGGCGAACCTCGCCGCCGGCCATGTCTCGATACGTTTCGGGGCAAAGGGCCCGATCAACTGCACCGTCACCGCCTGCGCCTCGGGCACCTGCGCCATCGGGGACGCCGCCCGGATCATCGCCGGCGGCTATGCCGACGTCATGATTGCCGGGGGGGTGGACGCAGCGGTCGCCCCGCTATGCGTGGCCGGATTCAACGCGATGCGGGCGCTTTCCCGCCGCAACGACGAACCCCAAAGGGCGAGCCGCCCATTCGACCGCGATCGCGACGGTTTCGTGATCGGCGAGGGTTCCGGGGTCGTCATCCTCGAGGCCCTGCCCCATGCGCTAACAAGAGGCGCCCGGATCCAGGGCGAACTCGCCGGCTATGGCCTCACAAGCGACGCCTTTCACATGGCCGCCCCGCCGCCGGGGCATGAAGGCGCCGCCCGCTGCATGAGGACCGCCCTCGCGGATGCGGAGATGGACGCCTCGGAAATCAACTACATCAACGCCCACGGAACCTCCACGCCCCTGAACGACGCCTGCGAGACGGAGGCCATCAAGACAGTCTTCGGGGAACATGCACGGCGGCTCGCCGTCAGCTCGACCAAATCGATGACCGGCCATCTCCTCGGGGCGGCCGGTGGCCTGGAGGCGATCCTCTGTCTGAAGGCGATCGATGAGGGGGTGCTTCCCCCGACGATCAACCTGGATCACCCGGATCCCGCCTGCGATCTGGACTACGTCCCCCACCAGGCGAGGAAGAAAGAGATCCGGACGGCCATGTCCAACACCTTCGGGTTCGGTGGGGTGAACGCCGTCCTGATCTTCCGGAAATTCGAGGGATAGGAATGTCAGAGGGAAAAATCATCATCGCCGCGGACCACGGGGGTTATTCCCTGAAGGAGACGCTCAAACCGCATCTGACGGAGATGGGCCTCGTCGTAACCGACGCGGGAACGGACAGCGACCAGGCGGCCGATTACCCCGATTCCGGCGGAAAGGCGGCCGGTGCGGTCTCCGCCGGCCTTTTCCCGCGGGGGATCCTGATCTGCGGCTCCGGCGTGGGGATGTCCATCGTTGCCAACCGATTCCCCGGCGTCCGGGCCGCCCTCTGCCTCGACGAGGGGACGGCGCGCCTGAGCCGGATGCACAACGATGCTAACATTCTGGTCCTTGCGGGCAGAAAAACAGATCCGGAGACGGCCCTCCGGATCGTCCAGGTGTGGCTCACGACCCCCTTCGAAGGAGGTCGCCATCAGCGGCGTCTCGACAAGATCCGCGAGATGGAATTGAAATTGAACGAAACCATTGCATGATCATCAGCGGCGGGAGAGAATGGAATGGAAGGGAACAAACAGGAAGAGAAGCCCAGAGGAAGTGCGGATGGACGGCCCGCATGGGATGACTATTTCCTGGACATTGTCGGTCTCGTGGCAAAGCGCGCCACCTGCCTGCGGCGACGGGTGGGCGCAGCGCTGGTCCGCGACCGGCGGATCCTCTCCACAGGGTATAACGGCGCCCCCTCGGGACTGCGCCACTGTCTTTCGATCGGCTGCCTCCGGGAACAGAACCACGTCCCCTCAGGCGAACGCCATGAGCTCTGCCGGGGGCTCCACGCCGAGCAGAACGCGATCATCCAGGCGGCGCTGCACGGGGTGAGTGTGAAGGGGGCAACCCTATACTGCACAAACCTCCCCTGCATCATCTGCGCGAAGATGATCATCAACGCCGGTATCGTCCGGATTGTGGTCGAGGGCGATTACCGTGACGACCTTGCGGAAGAGATGCTGGCGGAGGCCGAAATCGAGGTGATCCGGCAATGAAATGCCCCTTCTGCGCCCACGGTGAAAACAAAGTGATCGACTCCCGGATCAGCAAGGACGGCGACGCCATACGGCGGCGGCGGGAGTGTATTGGCTGCGGCAAGCGCTTCACCACCTATGAGTTCGTCGAAGAGGTGCTGCCGATGGTCGTCAAGAAGGACGGCCGCCGGGAACCCTTCGACCGGACGAAGATCCGCTCCGGGATCAAAAAGGCCTGCGAGAAGCGTCCCATCAGCACGGACGCCATCGAGACCCTGGTGGACAATGTCGAGCGGGCCTGTCAGGAATTCCAGGGGAAGGAGATCCCCTCCGCGGCCATCGGCGAAAAGGTCATGCGGGAGCTCCAGACCCTGGACGGCGTCGCCTATGTCCGCTTCGCGTCGGTTTACCGTGAATTTCGGGATGTCAGCGACTTTCTGGACGAATTGAAGGACCTCCTCCACACGAAGAAGGACGGGGAGGAAGGAAATCCGGAGGAATAGAAGGTGTTCACAGGAATTACAGCCGCACTCGGGTCCGTCCGGCGCCTGACGCGCCGGGGGGAGGATGCCCTTCTGGAGGTCGAGACCTCCCTTGATCTGGACGACGTCCGGATCGGCGACAGCATCGCCGTCAGCGGCGCATGCCTGACCGTGACCGCGAAGGCCGGCCGGGTCTTCACGGCGGATGTCTCCGCGGAAACCCTTTTCCGGACGACGTTCCGGAACCTGACGGCGGGCGATCGGGTCAATCTGGAGAAGGCGCTTCGCGTCGGGGACCGCCTCGGGGGACACATCGTCCTCGGCCATATCGACGGCGTGGGTGGAATCGTGGAAAAGACCCCCCGCTCCCAGTCCATCGCCTTCGGCTTCGAGATCGATCCGGCGCTGAATCGCTATGTCGTCGCCAAGGGATCGATCACGGTGGACGGCATCAGCCTGACCGTCAACCGCTGTGAAAAAAACCGGTTTTATGTTAGCATCATCCCGCATACGGCGGCCGCGACGACGCTCGGCTTCAAAAAGGAGGCGGATGACGTCAATATCGAGACGGACATCCTGGCCCGGTATCTGGAAAAACTGGTTACGGGGGACAAGGAGACCGGCGGCGCGACCGGACTGGCAGGTGGATCTGCCGGGGGAGTCGATCTGGAGACGCTTGCCCGGTACGGATTTTTAAAATAAAGCGGAAAAAGGGGGGACGGAGCCCCTTTTCATAAGGAGATAAAATGGGTGTCAGCACCATCAAGGAAGCCATTGTCGATATCAAAAGCGGCAAAATGATCATTCTCGTCGACGACGAGGATCGGGAAAACGAAGGTGATCTCTGCATGGCGGCCGAGTTCGTCACACCAGAGGCGGTCAACTTCATGGCCCGATACGGACGGGGGCTCATCTGCCTCACCCTGACCGAGGAAAACGCGGACAAGCTCCGCCTGATGCCGATGGTCCGGGACAACCGTTCCCGTTTCGGCACCGCCTTTACGGTCTCCATCGAGGCAAAACAGGGGGTCAGCACCGGAATTTCGGCGGCAGACCGAGCGACGACGATCCGGGCCGCCGTGGCCGATGATGCGAAACCGGATGACCTGGTCAGTCCCGGACACATCTTCCCGATCCGCGCCAAGCGCGGAGGAGTGCTCGTACGAACCGGCCAGACGGAAGGCTCGGTCGATCTTGCCCGTCTCGCCGGCAAGAAACCCGCCGGCGTCATCTGCGAGGTGATGAAGGACGACGGGACGATGGCCCGGATGCCCGATCTGGAGATCTTCGCCCAGGAGTTCGACCTGAAGATCGTTACCATCAAGGATCTCATCGACTTCCGGATGCAGCACGAGTCACTGATCCGCCGGGCGGCGACCGCCACGATTCCTACCCGGTACGGGGGCGAATTCAAGCTGATCGTCTATGAAAACGACGTGGATGAGATGAAACACGTGGCCCTGATCAAGGGCGACATCACCGCAGAGGACGAGGTTCTGGTCCGCGTTCATTCGGAATGTCTGACGGGTGACGTCTTCGGTTCCGAGCGGTGCGACTGCGGCGATCAGCTCCAACGGGCCATGAAGATGGTGGAAGAGGCCGGCAGGGGCGTGATCGTTTACATGCACCAGGAGGGGCGCGGGATCGGTCTCGTCAACAAGATCAAGGCCTATGAGCTCCAGGAGCACGGTCAGGACACCGTGGAGGCAAACATCGCGCTCGGCTTCAAGGAAGATCTCCGGGATTACGGGATCGGCGCCCAGATCCTGGCCGACATCGGGGTAAGGAAGATGCGGCTGCTCACGAACAACCCCAAGAAGATCGTCGGCCTCGAGGGGTACGGCCTGACGATCACCGAACGGGTCCCGATCGAGATTCGGCCGAACGAAAACAACATTCAGTACCTCCAGACGAAGAAACAGAAGATGGGTCACATCTTGAAGGTATAGATGGAACCAAACCGATTTTCTTAGGAGAAAGAACCATGCAAAAAATCATCGAGGGAAAGATCGTCGCGAAGGGAATGAGGTTCGGCATCGTCGCCAGCCGTTTCAATGACTTCATCAGCGGCCGCCTGATCGAAGGGGCCGTCGACGCCCTGACGCGGGCCGGCGCGGACGAGAAGGAGATCCAGATCGTCCGGGTCCCCGGCGCCTTCGAGCTGCCGCTCACGGCCAAGAAGATGGCGAAGAGCGGTCGCTACGATGCCGTGATCTGCCTCGGCGCTGTCATTCGCGGCGCCACGCCCCATTTCGAGTACATCAGCGCGGAGGTTTCCAAGGGGATCGCCATGGTGGGGCTGGAGACCGAAGTGCCGGTGGCGTTCGGCGTGCTGACGACGGATACCATCGAACAGGCCATCGAAAGGGCCGGCGCGAAGTCTGGGAACAAGGGTTGGGACGCCGCCATGTCCGCCATCGAGATGGTTGATCTTTTCAAGAAACTGTAATATAGACGCCCTCGCAGAATGTTCCGAAAGCCGCGCCCCCAATAATGGGCGTAATCGGATTGCACGGATGACTCGACCGACATCTGAGGGATGCATGCACCAGAGGCGGAAGGCAAGGGAGGTTACCCTTCAGGTTCTTTATGCGCTCGACGTCCAGGAAACCGGCCTGCAGGAGGCCATCGATCTCTTCTGGGCCAATTTTGACGCACCGGAAGAAGCCCGAAAATTCTCATTTTTTCTGATTGAGGGGACCTGGAACCACCGGGAACAGATCGATGGCCTGATCAGCGGCAGTTCCGAAAACTGGACCATAGCGAGGATGTCCCGCGTGGACAAGAGCATTCTGCGAATGGCCGTTTACGAGCTCCTGTTCTGTCACGACATCCCCCCGAAGGTCACGCTGAATGAGGCCATCGACCTCGGAAAGGTGTACGGTTCCGAAAATTCGGGGGCGTTCATCAATGGCATTCTGGATGCCCTCTACGGGAAGCTGCGCAGGAAGGATGAAGATCAAGATATCAACAGCCTCGCCGGACGCCCTGAACCGTGATACCCTGATCCTGGGTTTCTTTTCCGACGAAAGACCTCCCAGGGGATACTGCGGCCTGGTGGACTGGCGTCTCAACGGGATGATCTCCACCGAGATTGCCCGGGGTAGGGTTTCCGGCGATTTTCTGGAGAAGCTGCTCTATGCCTTCCCGAAACGCATTCGAATCTCCCGCATTCTCCTCTTCGGTCTGGGGGCGTTTTCCGAATTGACCTACGACAGGCTTTACAACGCCGGTTATGAGATGGCGCGGACTGTAAGCGGAATCCGGGCGGACGACTTGGCCCTTCCCATACCGGCCGCCGACCGGGGGTTGAAACTCTCAGGGATGACCGAAGCCCTGATCACGGGCCTTTTCGACGGTTTTTCATGCAAACCGGAGGAACTTCCCTCCCTCCGTCTGGAGATTCCGGCAAAGGCAAATCACGCCGATGAGATCCGCGCGGGACTGGATCTTTTCCGGCAGCGCGTCGGGGCGGCGGGGTGCGAGGTTCTACCTTCGGAAGACAAAGACGACGGCCAAAGCGCCGCGCGAACGGGATGATTCCATTGGGAAGCGGAGGGATTCATTGACATGAAGGTGATCATCATCGGGGCCGGCGAGGTCGGCTACCATATCGCCGACAGCCTCTCCCGCGAAGGGATCGATACGGTCGTCATCGACCGGAACGAAGAGCGCCTGCATGAGGTTTCGGAGATGCTGGATGTGCAGACCGTTCTGGGCAGCGGCAGCAGTCCCGAGGTCCTGAAGCGGGCGGGCATGGTCCAGGCCGAGATGGTCATTGCGGTCACAGACAGCGACGAAACGAACATGATCGCCTGCCTCCTCGCCTCCACGCAGTGCCGGATCCCCATCCGGATCGCCCGCATCCGCAACGTGGAATTGAACGGAGACTGTTCCCTGTTCGGTACGGACCGCCTCAACATCGACCTCTGCATCAACCCGGAGAGGGAGGCGGTCAACAATGTCATGGACCTCCTCGAATTCCCGGGGGCGGCGGAGGTCTTCAGCTTTGCGGGGGGACGCATCCGGCTTCTGGGTTTCCAGATCGACCAGGGCGCCGCCGTGATCGGGAAGAAGCTTTCCGATCTCCGGGCCATGGAATCCGATTTCAAGGTCCTGATCACCGCCATCGTCCGGAGCGACAAGTTCATCGTCCCGTCGGGCGTCTCGGTCATCGAAGACGGGGATTACCTCTTCGCCGTAACTGACGCCACCCGCGTCCGGGAGCTGCTTCGCTTCTTCGGCAAGGACACGGAACCGCCCCGGCGGATCATCATCATCGGCGGTGGAAACACCGGCATGATGCTCGCCGAGGCGATCGAAAAAAGAAACATCGCCGTCAAGCTCATCGAAAAGAAACACGGCCAGTGCGAAATCCTGGCCTCCCGTCTGGAGAAGACGGTCATCCTGTGCGGCGACGGAACCAGCCAGGAACTCCTCCGGGAGGAGAACATCGAGGAGACCGATTTCTTCATCGCGGTGACGAACGACGAGGAGGCGAACATCCTCGGGGCGCTTCTCGCCAAACAATTAGGCGCCCGGAAGGTCATTTCGCTGATCAACCGGATCGACTACATCCCCCTCGTTTCGCGGGTCGGGATCGACGGGGTGATCAACCCCCGCCATGCCGCCATCAGCCGGATCCTGCATTATATCCGTAAGGGAAAGGTGATCTCCGCCACGCCACTCCGCGATGAAAAGGCGGAGGCCTTCGAATTCGTCGCCCTCGAAACCTCGGACATCACCGACCGTCCCTTCAAGGAGATCCATTTCCCCCGCGGTATCATCGTCGGGGCGATCTGCCGCGGGGAGGAGATCATCATCCCCGACGGCAATTCGGTGATCCGGCCGGGCGACCACGTCGTCATCTTTACACCCCACTCGGCCATCGGCGAGCTCGAAAAGCTCCTCACCGTGAAACTGGAATACTTCGGATGAAGGCAAGACCCGTCCTCTACACCCTGGGTGCTTTTCTGTTCATCCTCGGCCTGACGATGCTGATCCCGTTGGCCTGCGCACTTTTCTATGATGAAGCCGACGTTTGGAGCTTCATCCTGTCCGTCGGGATCACGTCGGGAACCGGCGGCGTCCTGTATTTTGCAAGCAGACCCAAGGATAAGAAGATCGTTCTCAGCCACCGGGAGGGGTTCCTGATCGTCTCCGCGGGCTGGATTATCGCCGCCCTCTTCGGGGGGCTTCCTTACATGATCCACGGCGCCCTTCCCGCCCTGACGGACGCCTATTTTGAAACGATGTCCGGGTTCACAACCACCGGGGCGACGGTCATCAACAAAATCGAGGCGCTGCCCCACGGCATTCTCCTGTGGCGATCGATGACCCAGTGGCTGGGCGGGATGGGGATCATCATTTTATCCATTGCCATTCTCCCATTCCTCGGGGTCGGGGGAAGACAGCTCTTCAAGGCGGAGGTCCCGGGGCCGGTGAAGGATAAATTGGAGCCGCGGATTGCGGAGACGGCCCGGTCGCTCTGGATCGTCTATATCATCATCACGATCGCCGGTTTCATCTTCCTTCTCTTCGGCGGAATGAGCGCCTTTGATGCCGTAAACCACATCTTCTGTGCGATGGCAACCGGGGGATTCTCGACGAAGGACTCAAGCATCGCCTGGTTCAACAGCGCCTATATCGACGGCGTCCTGGTCGCCTTCATGATCATCGCCGGGATGAACTTCACCCTCCATTACAAGCTCCTGACGGGCGATTTCCGGACCTTCTACAAGGATAGCGAGGCGCGTTTCTTCCTGGGAACGATTCTCGTTGCCACGCTCCTGATCACGCTGGACCTCCGGCTGAACGTCTTTGCGGACATCATCAAGGCCTTCCACTATGCGATTTTCCAGGTCTCCTCGATCATCACGACGACCGGATTCGTCACGGACAACTTTGCAAAATGGCCCGCCTTCTCCCAGATCATCCTCCTGTTGCTGATGTTCATCGGCGGCTCGGCCGGCTCTACGGGCGGCGCAATCAAATGCGTCCGGATCCTGCTGGTCCTCAAGCAGGGTTATCGCGAGCTTTATCGCCTCGTCCACCCCCATGCCGTCACCCAGATTAAGTTGGGGCATGAAACCATCCCCCAGGACGTCATGAAAAGTGTCCTGGGATTCTTTGTCCTCTACCTCAGCATCGCCATCCTCGCCACGCTGGCCATGTCCACCCTCGGACTCGACATGATCACCTCCTTCGCGGCCGTGGCAACGACGCTGGGCAACGTCGGTCCGGGTCTGGGACTCTACCACCCGGCGACCACGTTCAGCGAGGCGCCCGTCCTGGGAAAATGGATCCTCTCCTTCTGCATGCTGGTCGGCCGCCTGGAGATCTATACTATACTGGTGCTGCTGATCCCCGAGTTCTGGAAAAAATAATCGCGGATTCGGAAAAGTCCATATGCGGGCCTTTTCGCCGAGCTGTCGGCGTTGCTGATCACCATCTGCTTTTGTCCTGGCGCTTCGCGCCAGTCCATCAAGCGGCTGCAGCGGGCAGCCGTCCCCGCGAACAAGCTCGCGTGTACGTCAGCCGCTGCTCAACTGCCGCGATATACATTGACTTTCTTAAGGATGGGAGTAAAATTAATAACCATCCTGATTGTCGTCCAAAACCACTGACATTGTCAGTGGTGGGGTGTGGGGGCGAAGGCCCCACTCCTTTCGTTAGCCAACATCGTTGGCGAGTTTAGATAGAGAACAACCTTCCGCTTAAAGCCACCGACAAGGTCGGTGGTAGTTTACTGACTGAAAAAGTTTGTGCTTCTGGAGTCCCAAGGTTTCTATAAGCACCCTGATGAAATAGGGGTTACTCCAAAATGAAACTCCCGACAAAATTACGGGTCCTTTACGCTGGCAGTGCAGTTTTCATCACCGCGGTCGTGAAATTACGAGGTATCTGATCATGTTGAAGAAGCCATTGCTAAGCTTGTCGCTGGTTATACTCACGCTATTGTCCTTTGAAACGCCATTCGCGACTGCCGATGACCTGACCGTGACTGTAGGTGTTTATGAAAACGCCCCGAAAATCTTCACAGCCGAATCCGGTCAACCGGCAGGTATTTTCATTGATATCATCGAGTACATCGCTAAAAAAGAAGGATGGACGTTGCGCTATGTCACCGGCACTTGGTCACAACAATTGGATCGCTTGGCAAAAGGCGAAATAGATCTTATGCCTGATGTGGCATATACGGCAGCAAGGGAGAAAATATATGCCTTTCACAAGGTGCCGGTCATTTCCTCATGGGATAAGGTGTATGGCCGCAAAGGCAGTGGCATCCAATCGTTATTGGACCTGGGCCGGAAACGGGTCGTGGTGGTGGAGAAGTCGGTTCAGCATGAGGCATTTGTCAATTTGGTTAATAGCTTCGGCTTAAACGTCGCCATCATTTTAGCGCCGGATTTCAAAGGGGCTTTTGAGATTGCCGCTCGGGGGGAAGCCGACGCGGCCATTGCAAATCATTATTACGGAGCGATGCACGCCAGGGAATTTGGGCTTGAAGATACTGCTGTTCTTTTCAATCCTTCCGCGCTTTTTTTTGCGGCGCCGAAAGGGACCCGTGAAGCATTGTTGCGTGCCATTGACGCCCAGCTATCAGAGCTGAAAAAAGATTCCCAGTCCGTTTATTATCGTTCACTGAAACGATGGACATTTGAAGAAGTGCGGGTTCAGTTGCCGGTTTGGCTGAAGGTCCTTGGCCTGGTTTTGGGTGTTGCCCTGCTCATGAGCCTGCTGGGCGGCTTTGTACTGAAACATCAGGTGAATGCGCGCACCCGTGAACTGCAACAAATCAACCAGGAAATGGAACAGCGTATCGTCGAGCGAACCGCCGAGCTTGCTGCCGCCAAAGAACAGGCCGAGGTTGCCGATAATTTGAAGTCCGCTTTTTTGGCGACGATGTCTCACGAACTGCGAACCCCTCTGAACTCGATCATCGGTTTCACCGGGATTATTCTGCGCGAGCGGGTGGGGCCCTTGAATGACGAACAGAAAAAACAACTGAACATGGTGCGAAACAGTTCCCAGCACCTGCTCGCGCTGATCAATGATGTTCTCGACATCTCCAAGATCGAGGCGGGACAGTTGCAACTGGCGTCTGAAGAGATGGATCTGCCTCAAAGCATAGAAAAGGCGGTGCAAAGCACGCGGCCGCTCGCTGATAGCAAGAGACTTGAACTGGGATTCGACATCTCGCCTGAAATCAAGACCATTGCCGGTGACGTTCGGAGGGTGGAGCAGATCCTGCTGAATTTGCTCAGCAACGCGATCAAGTTTACGGAAAAAGGTTCGGTCCGGATCGTATGCGAAGCGGATGCAGGAAACATCATTTTCAAGGTCGTGGATACGGGGATCGGGATCAAGGGTGAAGACATGGAAACCATTTTCAAATCTTTCCGGCAGATCGATTCCGGGCTCAGCCGAAAATACGAAGGTACGGGACTGGGTCTTTCCATATCGAAAAAGCTCGTGGAATTGATGGGAGGTAAGATCTGGGTGACAAGCGTTTGGGGCTCGGGAAGCACGTTTGGTTTCTCCCTGCCCAAAGAGAGGAGCAATGTATGAAGGGAAGAATCCTGGTCATCGAAGATAATGAACAGAATCTTTACCTCATTCGGTACATTCTTGAAGATTCCGGTTATGAAGTCTTTTCTGCAGCGGATGGTCAAGAGGGGATTGATCGGGCGGCATCACTCCTGCCGGACTTGATCCTCCTGGATATTCAGTTGCCTTTTATGGATGGTTACGCCGTGGCACGCAAGTTAAGAGGGAATCTCGATCTTGCCGAAACGCCGATTGTAGCCGTGACCTCCTATGCCATGCCGGGCGACAAAGAGAAGGCCATCGAAGCCGGCTGCAGCGGCTATATCGAAAAACCCATTGATCCGGATACCTTTGATAAGCAAGTGGAAAAATATCTATCCCTGAAGCGGCAGGACAGGAGGGAACCATGATGAAGAAAATCTTAATTGTCGACGATAACGACGCCAATCTCTATTTGCTGAAAAGTCTGCTGGAGGAAGAAGGCTTCGACGTCACAGCAGCGAAAAATGGCCAAGAGGCCCTGGACATGGCCCATGCCGATCCTCCCGACCTGATTGTCTCGGACATTTTGATGCCGGTCATGGACGGCTATATGTTGTGCAGGAAATGCAAATCGGATGAACAACTCCTGCAGATCCCTTTCATATTTTACACGGCCACCTATACGGAACCAAAGGATGAAAAATTTGCATTGAGTCTCGGCGCAGATCGGTTCGTTCTCAAGCCCCAGGAACCGGAAATCTTGCTGACTGTTTTAAAGGAGGTCTGGGAAGAAAGATCTGAGACCAAACCGGCGGCGCCCAAGCCTCTCGGCGAAGAAATGGAGTTCTTCAGGCAGTACAATGAGATCCTTTTCAGGAAACTTGAAAAGAAAATATCGGATCTGGAGACTGCCAATCGGAAGCTGAAGTGCCTGGAGGAGCAATATCGGCTGAGTTTCGAGAATGTAACGGATATTGTTTGGACGATTGACGCCAACTTCAATGTTCAAAAATTGTCTCCGAGTGTTGAGAGGATGCTGGGGTACAAACCGCAAGATTTCATCGGCCGATCCGTTTTTGATTTGGTGAAAGTTCTCACTCCGGAATCGATGGAACGGGCTATGGCCGAAATCCGTTTGGTTTTGAGCGGTCAAACCATTCCGGCTTCGGTTTATTCGCTTGTCGCAAGGGGTGGAACCATCAAGCATGGCGAATTCAGCGGCTCACCCATTCTGCGCGACGGTGAACTCGTCGGCATGGTTTCCGTGATCCGCGACATTACTGAACGCAAACAGACGGAAGAAAAGGTACGGCAGAGCGAAAAGAAATATCGAGAGCTGTTCGATTTTTTGCCAATCCCAGTTTATGAAATGGACTTCGAAGCCAATATTACTTCCGCTAATCGCGCTATTTATGAAGCTTTTAGAGGCACAGAAGAGGATTTAAAGAAAGGGTTTAAAGCATGGCAGCTCCTTTCGCCCGAAGACATTGATAAATCAAATAAGAACATTGAACATCTGTTAAAGGGAAAAAAATTAGAATGTACTGAATATAATTTAAAGAGGTTAGATGGGTCTGTCTTTCCGGCCATAGTCGTTTCAAGTGTAATTTACAGTGATGGAAAACCGGTGGGACTCAGAGGAGCTATCGTTGATATTACGGAGCGCAGGCAGCAGGAAGAGGCGCTTCGGGAGAGCGAGGAACGGTACAGGAACGTGTTTGAATATCACGCCGCTGTCAAGTTTCTCATCGATCCGGATACCGGGAACATCATCGAAGCAAATGAAGCGGCCGTAAATTATTACGGATGGCCGCATGAACAGCTCCAGCAGATGAAGATTCAGGAGATCAACGCGCTTCCAGACGAAGATGTCAAAGAGTGGATGGAAAAGGCCAGAACCAAGAAACAGACCCATTTTGAATTCCGCCATCGGCGGGCTGATGGGTCGATTCGGGATGTGGAGGTGTTCAGCAGCAGGATCGAAGTAAAAAGAAAAGATCTTCTCCACTCCATCGTTTATGATATCACCGACCGCAAGCGGGCCGAAGAACGCGTGAAGGAAACCTTAGACAGTCTGAGAAAGGCAGTTAGCACGACTATCCGGGTCATGGTTTCAACCGTGGAAACAAGAGATCCCTATACGGCGGGTCACCAGCTCCGGTCAGCAGACCTTGCCCGTGCCATCGCCACGGAGATGGGATTACCCAAGGATAGAATCGATGGCATCCGTATGGCGGGTTCCATTCACGACATTGGGAAATTGTCGATTCCTTCGGAGATAATGATCAAGCCGACAAGGCTGTCTGAAATCGAGTTTTCCCTGATTAAAGTACACGCCCGGAGGGGGTATGAGATTCTTAAGGATGTAGAATCTTCCTGGCCCCTGGCAGAGATGGTATACCAACATCATGAACGGATGGATGGCTCCGGCTATCCAAGAAATCTGAAAGGGGATGACATTATTATGGAGGCCCGCATCCTGGCCGTGGCAGATGTTGTGGAAGCCATGGCCTCACACAGGCCCTATCGTCCTGCCATTGGCATAAATAAGGCATTGGATGAGATTGCCAAGAACAGGGGATTTCTCTATGACCCTGAAGTGGTGGATGCCTGTCTGAAGATTTTCAACGAGAAGGGCTATCAGATATTGGCTTGACGATGACCATCCCCCCGCGACCACCTTCAGCGGGGTTCCCGCAGCGGGCAAACGGATCATCGCCTTCTGCACGCTGATCGGCCGTCTGGAGATCTATACCGTACTGGTGCTGCTGATCACCGAGTTCTGGAAAAAATAAAATTGGATTGAAAGGGTGGGCTCGATGTGCTACGAAGGGCGCCAAAACCCAGTAAGGAACGGACAGCGGGAAAGAAAATCCGCTCGTTGCGGCGATCGGTTTTCCACCGCGCAGGCTTTTCGCCTGTGAGGAGCTTTCTCACCCGACGATGATGGAGCGATGCATGGACAGAAAATACAACCCCTTAGAAATTGAAGAACGGTGGCAGAAACACTGGGAGGAAAATCGGATCTTCAAGGTCACGGAAGACCCGGATAAAAAGAAATACTATCTTCTCGAGATGTTCCCTTACCCTTCCGGCCGGATCCACATCGGCCATGTGCGGAACTACACGATCGGCGATGTCGTCGCCCGGTACAAGCGGATGAAAAGGTTCAACGTCCTCCACCCGATGGGGTGGGACGCCTTTGGCATGCCGGCGGAGAATGCCGCCATCGAACGGGGCGTCCACCCCTCCGTCTGGACCCATGAAAATATCGAAAACATGAAGCGCCAGCTCAAGCGGATGGGCTTCAGCTACGACTGGGACCGGGAGCTCGCAACCTGCGAACCCGAATATTACAAGTGGGAACAGCTCTTCTTCCTCCGGATGTACGAAAAGGGGCTTGCCTACAAGAAGAGCTCCACGGTGAACTGGTGCCCGAAATGCGAGACGGTCCTCGCCAATGAGCAGGTGGAGGCGGGCCTCTGCTGGCGGTGCGGCTCGGAGGTCGGGGAGCAGTACCTGAACCAGTGGTTCTTCCGGATCACCGCCTATGTCGACGAGCTCCTCGACTGCTGCGACCGCCTCCCCGGCTGGCCCGAGCGGGTCCTCACGATGCAGAGGAACTGGATCGGGAAGAGCTACGGCTGCGATGCCTCCTTCCCGATGGCTGAAGGGAAGGGCGCAATCCAGGTCTTCACCACGCGCCAGGACACGATCTTCGGCGCCACCTTCATGCTGGTCGCCGCCGAACACCCTCTCGTCATGGACCTCACGCGGGGAAAGGCCTGCGAGGAACCCGTCCGCGAATTCGTGGAGAAGATCCGGAAGCAGGACAAGAAGATGCGGACCTCCGAATACTATGAGAAGGAGGGCATCTTCCTCGACACGTACTGTCTGAATCCCGTCACGGGGCGAAAAATGCCGATCTATGCGGCGAACTTCGTCCTCGCCGACTACGGCACCGGCTGCGTCATGGCGGTCCCCACCCACGATCAGCGCGACTTCGAGTTCGCCAAGAAGTACAACCTGCCGCTCATCGTCGTCATCCAGCCCCCCGACCGGGCGCTGAACGTCCAGACAATGGCCGAGGCCTACACGGGCGAGGGCATCCTCGTCAACTCCGGCCCCTTCGACGGCCTGGAGAATCTAAAGGCCCTCGACGCGATCGCCGACCACCTGGCGTCGCTCGGCCGGGGAAAGAAAACGGTCCAGTACCGCCTGCGCGACTGGGGGATCTCCCGCCAGCGCTATTGGGGCGCCCCCATCCCGATGATCCTCTGCGAGGCGTGCGGGACGGTTCCCGTTCCGGAGAATGACCTCCCCGTCATCCTCCCCCGGGACGTGGAATTCACCGGCGAGGGGGGCTCGCCGCTCGCCCGGCACAAGCCCTTCGTCGAGACGACCTGCCCCGGTTGCGGAAAGCCGGCCCGGCGCGAAACGGACACGATGGATACCTTCGTCGAGTCCTCCTGGTACTTCAACCGTTTCTGTTCGGCCCGCCACGACGTGAAGCCGGGCCTCGACCGGCAGAAATTGGACTACTGGATGCCGGTGGATCAGTACATCGGCGGCATCGAACATGCAATCCTCCACCTCCTCTATGCGCGGTTCTATACGAAGATGCTTCGGGATTTCGGATTCCTCGGCGTAGACGAACCCTTCACGAACCTCCTCACGCAGGGGATGGTCTGCAAGGAGACGATGCGCTGCCCGGAACACGGCTACCTCTTCCCGGATGAGGTCAAAGAGGGAAAATGCACGCAGTGCGGCCGGGAGGTCCAGATCGGCAAGACGGAGAAGATGTCCAAATCGCTCAAGAACGTCGTGGATCCGGACTATCTGATCCAGGCTTACGGGGCCGACACGGCGCGGGTCTTCTGTCTCTTCGCCTCCCCGCCGGAAAAGGATCTCGAGTGGAGCGACCAGGGGGTCGACGGCTCCTTCCGTTTCCTGAGCCGGATCTGGCGGATCATCGTGGATTACCTGGAGGAGATCCGGGATGTAGAACCCTTTGCCGGCCGGGAAACGCTGGAGGGGGAAATGAAAGCCCTGCGGCGGAAGACACACCAGACGATCCGGAAGGTGACCGCCGACATCGAGGAGCGGTTCCACTTCAATACGGCGATCAGCGCCGTGATGGAGCTGGTGAACACCCTTTATCAGCTTCCACACCCGAAGGTGGAAGACCGTTTCGGGTTTTCCGTTGTCCGCGAAACGGTCGAGACGATCATCCTGCTTCTCGCCCCGCTGGTTCCCCATATCACCGAAGAGCTCTGGATGCTCCTCGGCCGGAAGGAGATCCTGGCCGATGCGGCTTGGCCTGCCTTCGACCCGGCGGTCGCATCGGAAGAGGAGATTACGATCGTGATCCAGATCAACGGCAAGGTGCGGAGCCGGATCACCGTCCCCGCCGATGAGGAGGGAGAGCAGATCAAGGCCCTGGCGCTGGCCGATGAGCGGATCGCCAACCTCACCGCCGGAAAGCAGGTCGTCAAGGTGGTGTACGTGCCGAAGAAACTGGTGAACATTGTCGTTCGGGGATAGATGAAATCCGATGGGGACAGATTTCAAATCTGTCCCCACGATGGCGTGAGGGCAAAAGTGTTTCGAAGAGGTGCGGTATGAATGTCGGGAAGGGTAATATTTCTGCGTGGAACATGAGGAACGGCGTTCTGATGTTCCTGTCTGCGCTTCTGCTTACCGGTTGCGGATACCACTTGGTGGGAGGGCGAGGAACATTCGCCCCCGGAGTCCGAACGGTCTTTGTGGATGTCTTCACGAACAATACCAGCGAGGCCAATGCCGACAGCATCTTCCGAATTGCATTCAACAACCAGGTTGTCCAGAATGGCCATTTCAAACTTGCTCCCGGTCCGGAGGAGGCGGACGCAATCCTCCGGGGAACCATTCTCAGCCTGCAGTCCTCATCACTCGCCTACCAGACGACCAACCTCTCGGCCGAGAACCGAATGACGGTCACGATGCAGATTTCTTTTGAGGAGCGGGCAAGCGGCCGGGTGCTCTGGTCGGACGGGGCTTATACAGGAACCGGGGATTATCGCGTGACGACGGTCGGCGCGACGGAGACCAGCCGCAGAGATGCCCTCGTCAAGCTGGCCAATGACACAGCCGAGAGGGCATATCGTCTGATGATGTCCGATTTTTGAGGAAGGATTACGCCTTCAGGGTATTAACCCGCTTCGTCAGGCGGGAGATCTTGCGCGAGGCGGTTTTCTTGTGGAAAGCTCCCTTTGCCGTCGCTTTGGCAATCGCGGGAATGGCCTTGGCCAGGGCAGCCTTCGCCGCCTCCTGATCCTTCGTCTCGACGGCCTCCAACACGGTCTTCACGCCGGTCTTGATACTCGATTTCACGGTGTTGTTGCATTCGCGGTGCTTCACAGCCTGCCTGCTTCTCTTCTCTGCGGATTTGTGTGTAGCCAAAAAAACGTCCTCCTTCAGATCTTGTTGAATAGGTTAATGCTTCTATATGAATTCCGTCTTCCTGTCAAGATGAAAAAAGCATCCCCCAAAGACGATCTCATTCAGTCCCGGGAAGCCGCCGGCTGGGAGGGATTGGTCAATGGAACATGGTCGAGGTTCGGGGGCAGACTGTCATTGCACATTACTGCCCTGTCCGGTTTCCGGGAAAAGGCAAATTCAGGGCGTCCAGTGCTCTTTCTTCCGATAGGCCATCCCTTCAAAGCGGGCGATGATCTCCCCAGAGGTATCCGTGATCCGAATGGTGTAGGCGGCGATCTTCGGCCCGCATGAGACCTCCTCGGCCTCGGCGAAAAGGACGTCCCCTGCCACCGCCTTCATATAGGAAATCGAGCAGTGGATCGCGACCGCGGCCCTTCCCCGGGAATTGACGGCTGCCGCGAAGGCAAGATCGGCCAGCGTGAAGATGGCGCCGCCGTGGACGAGGCCCAGGCCGTTTCGGTGGTGATCGCTGATCGTCAGGCGGGCCCTGGCTCGGCCTTCGCCCGCCTCGATCAGTTCAGTGCCGACGAACCCGGCAAAGAGATCCTTCCGGAAAAAGGCCTGTATGGACTTCAGGGCGATTTCGTCGTTCACGGGATTTCCTCCATAACCGCTGATGCCGTTCTTATCTCACCTGATAAATCATACCATTTTTGTACGCCATTTTCGAGCCGGTAATAATGGAAGATATAGGCCGACGACAGAATCATCAGAAGCGCGAGAAGGATAAAAAACGGAAGAGTCGGCGCCAAGATAACGAATCCCAATGAAAGCAAAGCGAAGAGGCAAACGGATAACATGATCATAAGATGGACCACTCTTTCATGCTGCATCCACCGAATCTGTTGATCGTGATACACGAGAAGATCCTGCCATGCTTCCCGGCTGAGATTCTTCTCAAGCATTTCTCTTACATAGCGTTCATGGTGTTTCATGTAACCGATCATGGCATCCCCCCATCACCATCAACGGAGCGCAAGAACAAACCGCTGCTCCAGCACCTGTTTTCCTCATTGTTTCCCTTCTACCTGAGCCAGTCCCAGCGCCGGCAAAGCTCCTCGCTGATCCGCGTTTGGCACCAGTCCCCGTATTCCGCCAGGAGAGATCGAATCAGCCCGATGTCTTCGGCGTGCAATTCCCGTCCTTGAATGACCATGACTTTTGTCATGGTTTACATGACTACGATATTCCGCCGCCCGAGTACAGCAGAAAATAATTTTATTTTCTTGCTTGCATTCGTGGGGGGGGGGATATACTACTTGATACAATTGTGGCTCCATGGTGGGGCTACCTGAGTAGCTACAAAATTTGAGTATGAACCGGTCCCGTTAGTGTTTGCGTTTATCCTAACGCCACTTTTAGAGAGGGCTTTCCGCCAGTCCCTTGCAATGTCTCATGAGGGGTTCATGATCTTTCTCAGGCCCCCCATTGCGCTTGTTTTTATGATAACAGCGTTCGTTCTTATTGCTCTTTTGATATTCCCGCTCATGAAAAAAGGAGCGCCCAAAACGGGCGGATTACATGGATAATGTGTGAGCAGGGGGGGCGGTTGGATCCGTGAGAGCGCGGGGAGCGAGATTCCCACGCGCCACTCGACTATCGCGAGAGACCGATCTACTTGAATCGCTTCGGGTTGTATTCCCCGTAGCTTGCTGCGAGTCGGACCACGGAACCATCAGATTAATACCCCGCTGCTTGCGGCGGGGATGGTTTATTTTCCGAATGGAATTGACTTCTAAAAACGGTTTTTGTGATCAACCTGACGCTCATAATGTATCGGCTTATCAACATATGATTTGCATTGATGGAAAATGATTGAAAACCCCGTTATTTTCAAAACGCAGGAAGGGACCTCTGATCTGATCACCTATTTCATGAAGGTGGGACAAGATTTTGTTGTTATTTGGGGAGGGGAAAAGCCTCATATTAGTGCCGTGGCTTTAGCTCAGCCCCGTGAATGTCTGAAGTATCTCGGAAAGATAAGCACAACTGCTTCAGTCCCCGGTATCCTTGGACATAAGAGGACTCCGTTGTCAAAACCGTATCGGAGCGACTGGCCGCTGTTGCCAATCGTCCTGTCGTGGTCACCGCGGGGGGAGGCACTGGGACAACCTGCAAGAACCAGATCTCCATCGGATCCTAAAGATTTAGAAATCCTGATAGAGATGATTGGATCCTGCTTACGAACCTCTGGTGGATGAGAATCCAGAGATTGGAGGAACGATGTCTGTAACGAAAAGAATGATTATCGCCATTACCGGGGCAAGCGGGGTTATTTATGGCATTCACATGCTCCGAGCCATGCAGAAAACTCCTTATGAAACACACCTGATTATTTCCGAAGCCGGCAGCCGGAATATTGAAATTGAGACCGGTTTAAGTCCTGATGAGATAAAAGAGATGGCTGATTACACCTATCTCAATACCGATGTCGGGGCTGCTCTGGCCAGCGGGTCATTTATTACGGAAGGTATGACTGTGATTCCCTGCACGATTAAAACCCTTTCCGGGATTGCCAATTGTTACACCGATAATCTGATTATCCGCGCAGCGGACGTTACCCTTAAAGAAAAGAGGAAATTAGTGCTCGTCGTGCGTGAAACCCCCCTGCACCAAGGTCATCTACGACTGATGACCATGGCTGCCGACATGGGCGCTCACCTCTTGCCGCCTGTTCCTTCCTTCTACCATCAACCCAAGACCATAGAGGACATCATCAACCATACGATCGGGAAAGTCTTTGATTATTTCAAAATTGAACACGATCTCTTTAAACGGTGGGGCAGTTAGCCTCAAGCAACGTGACGTACCTGCATAGCGTTCGTTTCGCTTTTTAAAGTTGTGTCAACCGTTTTCCCTGTTACTAAAGGTCGTAGTTATTTCTCCTTTTAACGCCTGATTTCAATACTTTGCTATACGATATCCACCCTAACCCAGACAAGCCAGAACCAAGAAGTTTTAATCCCTGCTATCCCTACAACGACACCTGTGATTCAGGATAGACATTTCCGTTTTCTATGGGGTCCTCTCTAAAATAAAAAACCAAAACACCTTGACACAATATTTAGATCGGGTTAGAATTTATAATCTGTTTATAAATGCAGTAGTCCGTTAAATCAACCCTTGGCAAAGATAACGAGTCCAATGAAATGGACTCAGAGCCTAAGGAATTCTTTGCTTATCATGAGTTTTCACCCGGATGGAAAATGACTACAAACCCGATTATTTTTGAAACGCAGGAAGGGCGCCTTGATCTAACCGCCTCCGTCATGAAAGTGGGACAAGATGCTGTTGTTGTCATTTGGGGGGGGGAAAGACCTCATATTGGTGCCGTGGCTTTAGCCCAAGCCCGGCAGAGTCTCAAGAATCCCGAAAAGACAAGTGCCACGGCTTCGGTCCTCTGTATTCTTGGACATAAAGAGGATGCCATTGTCAAATCCGTATCGGAGCGACTGGCCGCTGTTGCCAATCGCTCTGTGGTTGTCACTGCGGGGATACACTGGGACAACTTACAGGAATCAGACCTCCATCAGATCCTTAGGAATGTGGAAACCCTGATCCAGATGATTGAATCGTATTTGCGTACCTCTTCTGGATGGGAATCCAGAGATTGAAGAAAGAATGGATATGCCGAAAAGAATGATTGTTTCCATTTCCGGAGCAAGCGGGGTTATGTGCGTATTCCATTCAAAAACGTGAGAAAAGTTCTCGTTTTTTATGAATAGGAGAGGAGAAAGAAAAGCGATTTTGACTGAAGTGGTTGGGGCTGCAGGGGTACTCCCACTGAGCAAATCTGCCCATAATCCCTCATGCAGTAAAACAGCAGGGGAAAAAGGATAGGAAGAAAATTATTGTTGTGGTCTTACTGTTGAGCCCACTCATTCACTTCCTTTATCAAAAAATTCGATCGGCTTTTCAGTTAGTTTGATAAGGCGAGACCCTTACGTTAGGAACATACTTTTCGATGATCTTGGCCATGCCGCTCCCCATGATGAAAATAGGTTCCACCGGTCCCTCCAGTGGCAATCGAAATGAATTAAGAGGATGCAGCCGTGACCGCGCCAACGCCTAAGCCCGCCAGAATGACGGAGATCATGATTGCCTTCTTGGTTTTAAGTCTCATCTTTCTCCTCCTTATTATGAAATTTGACTGATCTTTGATTTAGAGCTTTCCTTCGGCCTGCAATTTCTGGATAAGATCCTTTTGCAGCTCTATCTTGGCCACCTTTTGATAACCTCTTAGGGGCAGTTCATCGCGGATTTCGAGCCTTTCAGGTATTTTATAGCGGGCGATCTTCTTCCCTTTCAAATAGGCGACCATTTCTTCAAAGGTAAACTGTTCCCCGGGATTCGGGGCCACATAGGCACAGACTTTCTCTCCCATGACGGGGTCAGGCATGGCAATGATGGCTACGCTTTTTATCTTGGGATGGTTGAGCAGTAACCCTTCAACTTCAACCGGGTAGATGTTCTGCCCGCCCCGAATGATGATATCCTTTTTGCGGCCGATGAGGAGCAAATTTCCCGCTTCATCAAATCGACCCAAATCTCCGCTCTTGAAACTGCCCTCCAAACCTAAACTTTGCCAGGATTCCAGAGTCGACTCGACGTTCTTGTAGTAACCGCCGCTGGTCGTCGGTCCGGAATAGACGACCTCGCCGGATGAATCCTCCTGGCCTTCTTCGTTTATAATCCTGATGACCATGCCTTTGGCCGGCTTCCCCACGGTTGTACGCCGAACTTCAGGGATATCATCAGTGCAGGTATAGGAAATGACACCGCCGTCCAGTTGACCATAGCAATTCACAACGGGAATCTTCATTGTCTCTTCGGCCTCTATTGCCAAGCTGGTTGGCAAAGCAGCGGTCCCGACACTGACGCATCGGAGGGAACTAAGGTCATATTTATTAAGGATGGGAGCCCTGACGATTTGGGTTAATTGAGCGGGAACAGCGACCAGGACAGTGGCTTTCTCTTTCTCAATCATTTGCAAGGTCTCCTCGACACCCCAAACATCAACCAATACGCTCTTGGCGCCTACCAGAGGAGCCGCACCGTTGTAATTAAACCCTGCGCCAAGTCCGGCAGTGCCGCTGACGATATTCAACACAATGTCGTCACCGGACAATCTCACCTGATCGCGATAACAATGGGCCACCGCGATCCTGGCACATTGGGCATGCTCAACCCCTTTGGGAGCCCCGGTTGTTCCGCTGGTAGTGGCGATGACCGAGATCTCCGTAGCCGTTATTTCGGTTTTGCTGAAATCGTCTGACCCATATTTCTTTTCCAGCGGTTGGTGCATCATTTTTTCAAACGAAATCGTTCCCGGCACTTCCTCTTCGCCGATGAGAAGGATATGTTTTAATTCGGGCAATCTCGTCTGTATATCACTGACTACCGCGTAATAGTCAAAATTTCGGAATTTCCGTGGAATGATCGCCCCGGCCGCGCCAAAGTTCTTCAATATATATTCTATCTCGCTCTCTCTCACTGTCATCAAGGCTGTTGCGCAAAGGATTCCCACCTTTTCACAGGCGACTCGAACAAGATAAGACTCAAAACAATTTCCCAGCAGAACCAAGAGAAGTTCGCCCCTCTTGAAGCCTGTTTCCAGAAGCCCCCAAGCGACCCGATCAGACATCTTTTTGATTTGCGACCAGGTCAGCCTTCTTTCTAACGAAACGAACGCTTCCTTGTCGGGGTAGAGTTTTGCATTCTGCGCCCACAGGCGCGAAGTGGTATCCTCTGTCCAATACCCTTTAGCGAAGTACTCTTCAATCATTTCTTTGGTGTATCGTGTAGGTCTATCCAATGCTACAATCTCCTTTCCACCTTAACACTCTCCTCCTGGATTAATTGATATAGCATCATAAATCATAACATCCGCCTGACTTGCTATTTTTTTAAACCCTGGCGACCATCTTCCCGCTTCGAATCCAGCGAAACACTTTTCTTGTTTCGGTTAAGTATGAGAAATCTCGATGCCATTCCTTTGATAAACGGTTGAATGGATCTATTATAATCATCTATCCCTGGTTCTTCTATCTTAATGACCTCTGCTCCAAGATCACCCAAAAGCAAGGCGCAGTAAGCGCCAGGGATTAATCTCGTCATATCCAGGACTTTGATATTGGTTAGGGGAAGATCATTTCTACTGCTTGGATCTTCTATGGAAACCGATAAACAAAAAGGCCCATTTCGTCTTGGTCATCAATGAACCCGAACGTTTCATTCTCATAAGTTCTGACCTGACATTGTCTCCTGAAGATATAATCACGACGTACAGTCACCGCTTCAAAATTGAGGTTAATTTCAAGGTGATGAAACATCTGATGGGCGTCTTCTTTTATCACTTCTGGACAAAGATCTATCCACGGATCTATCCTCTCTGGAAAATCAAGAAAAAACCGAATTGCCCTTGCCGCAAATGCGATCAAGGCCTTCGTCAATTTTAGATATAGATATATCGCGCTACCGGTATCCTCCAGATCCTCGCCCTAAACCATTAACACAGGGTCTGGAAAAACGATAAAGGATGGCTCCGAGCCATTTCCTCTGCTATCCCTATTGGAGGCGTAAGCTTCCCCCAAAAGTGGACCATGCAAAAGTAGAGTTTTCTGGCATAATACGCCCAGGAGGCTCTGATGAAGAAGGCACGTTTTACCGAGACGCAGATCATCGGCATTCTCAAGGAAGGGG
>Ga0247841_10002122_pt1 | contig 40878 bp, 37 predicted proteins | sample LaCruzMarch2015__2_FD_192410 | JGI IMG/M metagenome (GOLD analysis project Ga0247841, IMG submission 192410) | Freshwater microbial communities from meromictic Lake La Cruz, Castile-La Mancha, Spain - LaCruzMarch2015_18m | ecosystem: Environmental > Aquatic > Freshwater > Lake | place: Spain...
ACCGATTGTCGATTGCACACAAATTAATGATGGTCGATCGGTATCTTTTTTTGCTTTTTTGATCGCCCGGTCGATTGCGGCTACATCATTGCCGTCTTTAACTGTTTGTACCTGCCAGCCGTAAGACTTGAAACGAAGCTCAATATTTTCCGTATAGGAAAGCGCCGCGGAACCGGCAAGTGTAACCTTGTTATCATCGTAAAGGACGATTAACTTCCCCAACCGTAAATGCCCGGCCAAAGCACAGGCTTCACTGACAACACCTTCCATCATGTCGCCATCGCCTGTCATCACGTAAGTGTAATGATCAACCAATTTTGCGCCGTCTTGATTAAAGCGAACTGACAGTTGCGCCTCGGTAATCGCCATACCCACGGCGTTAGCCAATCCCTGGCCCAACGGGCCGGTGGTTACTTCCACACCGGGCGTGTGCTTATATTCTGGATGGCCGGGAGTAAGGCTTCCCCACTGGCGGAAGTTTTTTATATCGTCAAGCGTCAGGTTGTAGCCGGTAAGGTGCAGCAGAGAATATAAAAGCATTGAGGCATGACCGGAAGAAAGAACAAAGCGATCGCGATCCGACCACTGCGGATTCTTGGGGTTGTGTTTGAGGTGCTTTGTCCAAAGAGTAAAAGCGGCGGCAGCGGCGCCTAGAGGCATGCCGGGATGCCCGGATTTTGCTTTCTCAATGGCATCGGCAGCCAGAAACCGGATAGTATCAATACACTTTTTCTCTACTTCCTTTTTGCTCGACATATTTTCTCCTTAAAATATAGGATTGTTTAGGGTGATTACAGCCCCCTATTTCCTCCTCGCAATTCTACGCTTGATCAACTTTACCACTTCAGTAAATACCAGGAGAGTCAATGGCAACAGTATCACCAGCAGCCAGTCATAATTGACAAGATCTGTCAGGCCAAATGCGGCCTGCAAGACTGGCAGATGAATCATACCAATAACCATTATTAGTGTAACGAGTACACTAGCCACAAGTGCTCGATTGGAAAATGGATGCATAATGAAAACGCTCTGATGCAGAGAACGGCAAGCAAACCCGTTAACCAGTCGCGCAAACACCAGCGCGGTGAAAAACATCGTACCGGCCTTTAGATTACTCGCGCCGGTATGCAGTGCATATGCGTAAACCGCTGTTGTCAGAAGAGCAATCCACACACCGACAAGCATAATTTCTGATAATGCCGAAGTATTTAATATGCCTTCTTTAACAGTACGTGGTTTCTTGTCCATGATCCCCGGCTCGGGCGCTTCAACACCCAGAGCAATGGCAACCAGTCCATCCATGACAAAATTGATAAACAATATCTGCACTGCCGTCAGCGGCAGGGGAAGTCCCGCAATCATTGCGATGACGATGCCAATCACCGTTCCCATATTCCCGCTGAGCAGATACACCAGATATTTTCTGATATTCTCAAATATCGTTCGCCCCTCTTCGACGGCAGAAACGATCGAAGCAAAGTTATCATCCGTGAGGATCATGTCGCTTGCTTCTTTGCTTACGTCAGTTCCTGTGATTCCCATCGCGATACCGATATTGGCCTTCTTGAGCGTCGGGGCGTCATTAACGCCGTCACCGGTCATTGCTACGATATTGCCCTGCGCCATAAGCGCTTCGACTATGCGGTATTTGTGCGCAGGTGAGATGCGGGCAAATACGTTTGCCTCGTTGACAACGCGGTTGAAGGCATCATCACTCATTTGTTCGATCTCCTCACCGGAATAGGCGCTGCCGTCTTTTAATATGCCAATCTCCCGCGCAATCGCTACCGCGGTAATCTTGTGATCGCCTGTGATCATTACCGGACGGATGCCGGCGCTTTCACAGCGGCGGATTGCTGCAAAGACCTCGGCGCGTGGTGGATCAATCATTCCCACAAAACCGACAAATATCATCCCTTCTTCAGGCTGCGCTTTTGTGAACGAATCTATCTTCTTGTAAGAAATCCCTATAACTCGAAGAGAATCTTCGGCAAACTGCCTGATTATGCTTTGTAAATGCATCCTTGTTTCATCCGTGAGCGCAATTATGCCCTGCGATGTCATGATTTGCGTTGAACAACCAAGCATTATTTCTCCTGCACCTTTGCTGTAAGCAAAAGTTTCGTTATTAATTGAGTGGTAGGTGGTCATGCGTTTCTTTTCCGAGGTAAACGGATCTTCTGCGATACGAGGGAGCTGAATCCTTAGAGCATCGCTGTTCAAACCGACTTTTGCCGCAAGCACTACTAGCGCACCTTCGGTAGGATCACCGGTAATCACAAATTTATCTTTCTTCACCAGGCGCGAGTCGTTGCACAGCGAGCCGATCTGTATTAGTTGAGCAAGGGCAACGTTGTCGTTGTCATACACCACCCCATTACACTTCAGCTCGCCAACCGGCTCATATCCAGCTCCGGTAACGGACATAATCTTGCCGTCAACATGGAGACGGCGCACTGTCATCTGATCTTCAGTAAGTGTGCCGGTTTTGTCACTGCATATGATATTAACAGCGCCGAGCGTTTCCACCGCAGGCAGTTTGCGCACCAGGGCGCGGCGTTTCACCATACGGCGTACCCCTAGCGCAAGCGAAATAGTTACCACTGCCGGCAATGCTTCCGGAATAACGGCTACCGCCAGGGCAACGCCCCAGATAAACATCTTTACCAGCTCATATCCTTTTAATACTCCGCCTGCACTCATCAGGATGGCAACTACCAGCGCAAAGACGCCGATCCGGCTGCCCAGTGCATCGAGATTCTGTTGCAAAGGGGTTTTCTTCTCCGGTTCTTTCTGAAGCATCTCGGCAATTCGGCCGAATTCTGTGTGAGAACCGGTTGCGCAAATCAGCGCCTTACCGCGTCCGTTGGACACGGCGGTTCCTGCATACACCATATTAAGGCAGTCGCCGACCGCACAATTTTCAGGAAAGGTCATATCCGCATTTTTTACAACGCCCTGTGATTCACCTGTTAGTGCCGCCTCCTCAAGTGTAAGGTTGGCCGCTTCGATCAGACGGGCATCCGCGGGAATCGTATCTCCCGTCTTGAGTACGACAACATCTCCCGGTACCAGCAAACGTGCTTCAATCAAGTGCTCTATGCCGTTACGCAGTACCAGCGCCCTGTGAGCCGCCATCTTCTTGAGTGATTCGATCGCCTTCTGGGCATGATATTCCTGGATGAAACCCAATATCCCGGCCAGAAGCACAATGACAACAATCGATACCGCTTCAATGATATCGCCCATCAAAGCCGAGATGACTGCCGCGATTATCAGTATCATGATCAGCAAATTAGTAAACTGACCAAGCAGTTTTTTCCATGCCGGATCTTTTTTTGTTTCAGCAATTTCATTGAATCCAAAGGTTTCAATACGTTCGGTGGATTTATCCTCCGACAATCCTGCTTCTGTTGAACCCAAATGGGTAAAAACCTCGTCGATAGTAAAATGATGATATTTTATATTGTTGATTTCCTGCATGTAGTCTCCTGATCAGTTGTATAATTCTACATTATTTGTTAGAAAATGCGGTTTCCAGTTGAGTAATCATATTTCGTTCTTCAGCAGATATTTTACCGATACCCAAAAAGCCGCCGGCCGCTTCAGCGACCACGGTCGCATTATCCATAATTTCCTTCTTAAAATGAGCTACTTCCTCATTGGTCATCTTATGGCATACAGCGTCAACATAATGTTTCCATGCCGTTAACAGTGACGCGGATGGTTTATTCTTAAGCCACTGATTGAGCAACTCATAGTTGAGACTATCCGGCGTCCAGCCGAATTTGCCCACTGCATTAAGGATCGCATCCTTCTCTTTCGGATCAACATCTCCGTCAGCCCAGGCAATTTCAATAAGTGGTACAAGGGAAATCGACGCGAGAGTCTCCGGGCGTAGATTCAGGGCAATGAATTTTTCCAGTATCAGATCATCGTCAATTCCCGACACTGCCGCGAGCGCTTCCTTGGTTTCCTTCATCTGCCGCATAGCGCGGTATTTCTCCGCCATCTTTTGGTTTTCCTTGAAAAAAAACTGTTCCTCAAGATCATTGATTCCTTCCAACTCTGACATATGTGTTCCTCCTTTTAATTAGCTATAAATTGGGGCGGATATTATGTGATAATTATGAATAAGGCAATAGTTATCATTAATAGAAAATTCTCCAGTCCGTCATCAATCCAGCGCAGATATTCTTTACTGCCTTTAATAATTGGTACGGCGATAATTTCCGGTGTTTCATAAGGATGCTGGCTTTTAATAGCGGATTCCACTTTATTGTAAAGATCATCTTGCGTTTTGATCAGGCAAAGCCACTCTTGGGTATTTTCCACTTTGCCTTTCCAGCGATAAATGCTCGTAATGGGGCCTACAATCTGGACACAGGCGGCAAGCTTTGATTCCACCAGATGTTGGGCGATGGTCTGCGCCTGATCTTTTGTTTCAGTAGTTGTCGTTATTTGGATATAAGATTTCATTTTTATTCCATTCTAATTAGATTGCCACGCCGCCCGAGGGACGGCTCGCAATGACAATTATTTCTTCACGCATTCATACATCATGATCGTTGCCGCCTGTGGCAGGCTCAAAGAATCCGCCTGGGCATTGCCGGCTATGCACCAGCGCTCATCGGTAAGTGCCAATAAATGCTCCGGTAGGCCGTTACTTTCACTGCCTAAAAGCAGCGCTACTTTTTCTTTCATTGGGTGCGGCAATTCTCCCTTGTGCACATCGCTGCCCACAAGACGATAGGCCTTTTTTATTTGCGGTAGTGCCGCGATTAAATTCACATTCGAGACAACTGTCAAATGAAAAAGGCTGCCCATGGATGCGCGCACAACTTTGGGGTTTGTGTAATCGGCTGAGTCTGTGCTTAAAATTATATTGTCAAAACTAAACCAGTGCGCGCTGCGCATCAGCGCTCCGATATTGCCGGGGTTGTTTATTTCATGCAGAATTAAAATATTTTTCGGCGAAGAGGATAGGGCGTAAGCCAAATCAGGTTCCGGCCTAATTTGGACTACAGCCATTATCCCTTCCGGTTCCTTATCCTGACTGAGTTTCTTCCACTGAGAGCCGGTGATCGAATAAACATGGATATTGCAATCCGCTTTATCTACCAATCTCTCCCAGTACTTTATTTTTTCCGGCAAAACCAGGATGGCTTCTGTTTGGCAGTTACTCGCTAATAGCTCCTCAACTACCTTTACGCCTTCGGCAAGAAAAATTCCTTCTGCGTGGCGCGCTTTGGAATCGTTAAGCCTTGCCCATCTTTTTAATTGGGTTTGCGAAGCATATTGATAACACAAAGTCATGTCATAATCTTCTCTAAGTTCAGATCGCCCGGAGCGAGACTTGCGCCGTATTTCTACGCCAGAACAAAACAGCCATGCCTGCCGCGATCATTAATAAACACAGGACTTGTCCCATGGTGTTGAATCCCAGAACAAATCCCAGTTGCGCATCCGGCTCGCGGAAAAATTCAATGAAGAAGCGCACAAAACCATAACCGCAAAGATATATTCCGACTAAAAAGCCATCAAACTTACCCTTTTTCCTGATCAGCCAAAGCAAGATGAACAAAACAATTCCTTCGAACAGTGCTTCATAAAGCTGAGAAGCGTGGCGCAGGCTTTTTGTTGCATCAAGCGGAAAATACATACCCCATGGCACGGTGGTTACCCGTCCGTATAGCTCACCGTTGATAAAATTGCCGAGCCTGCCGAATGTGTAGCCCAGCGGCACAGCCGGTATGAGCAGATCGATAAAATGCCAGAAATTAAACTTATATTTGCGGCAAAAGAAAATGGAAGCAAGAACAACACCGATAAGGCCGCCGTGGTAAGACATTCCGCTGAGTCCTACAAACTTAATGCCGTTAGAAAAATCAAAAGGCAAAATTATTTCGAGTGGATGCTGGAAGTAATAGCCGAAATTGTAAAACAAGGCATAACCAAATCTGGCGCCAAGGATCACTCCGATCATTGCCCAGACTAGATAGTCCTGAATATTTTCGGCTGTGTATTTATAGTTTTCGTGTTTTATCCGGTAGATAGTCAGAAAATAAACGATGGCGAAAGCGACAAGATACATAAGACTGTAATAACGCAATTGAAAAGAGCCTATGGAAAAAAGATTAGGGCTCATCTGCGAAGGTATTTGTTGCCAGATATTAATTAAAGGTTCCATAAGCTTAAATATCCTATTTAGAGATTAGTAAGTTTCGCCTTTCAGCTCTTCAATATATAATTCCGCGCTGAATATGGCGTTAGCGCCATCGCCTGCGGCAGTGATCACCTGACGGAAAAGTTTCACCCGGCAGTCTCCTGCGGCAAAAATTCCGGCGGCGCTTGTTTTTAAATTTTCATCCGCCTGAATAAAGCCGGTTTTGTCTAATGTAAGCAATCCCCTGAAAATATCGGTGTGGGGGAGGCGACCGACAAAAATGAAAACTCCTTCTGCCGCAATTTCGCTTATCTTTCCTGACTGTACATCGGCAAGCTTTACCCCTGTGACAAAATCTCCGCCGGAAACTTCTGTCAGTGTCGCGTTCCAGACAAACTCAATTTTCTTTTCCGCAAATGCTTTTTTTTGCAGGATGCCTGCGGCGCGCAGCCTGTCGCGGCGATGGATCACTGTAACTTTTTTGGCAAAATGAGTCAAAAAGAGAGCTTCCTGGATTGCCGTATCACCACCGCCGACAACTATTACATCTTTATCGCGGTAAAATGGTCCGTCGCATGTTGCGCAGTAGGAAACACCTTTCCCCGCAAATTCCGTCTCCCCACGCGCTCCCAGATTACGCCAATGCGCTCCGGTTGCCGCGATTATGCTCAAAGACTTGAAATCTGTATCTCCCACGGTAACATCCCAAATAATTGGTGATGAAGTATTTTGTTTTATCGCTACAACGTCTTTGGCCATTACTTCCAGATCGAATTTCAGGGCTTGTTTTTTAAAGAGCTGCATCAGATCAAAGCCATTGATGCCTTCAGGAATACCCGGATAGTTTTCGATCAGGTCGGTAATAGTTATCTGACTGACAGTAGAAGCGCCTTCCACAAGCATTGTTTTAAGGCCGGCGCGGGCAGCGTAAATACCGGCACTGTAGCCTGCCGGCCCGCCACCGATGATAATTATATCGTAATCATATTGAGGTAATTTTGCCGTCCCCATTGAAAAAGTCTCCCTGATTATTTTTGTTTTTAACTTTAATCAGGATAAAGCGCATTTGTAAAGTCAAAATTGATGAACTAGTAAGATGCTTCAAGCTGTCATTCCCGCGCAGGCGGGAATCCATAACATGCTTAAATTACTGGATTCCCGCCTGCGCGGGAATGACAAAAATGGTAAAAACTTACTTTTTGTGAGGTCATTGAAAATTGTCGGGAAAAATTATTCTAACATTTTTTTATATCTTTGACATACGGAAATATTGTGCTTATACTTTCTTCAATTTTAATAAAATACCGAAAATCAATAAGGGGGGTTAATATGCGTGTATTTAAAAATGCTGATTTTATTTCCTGCGAGGATAATAACCGTATCTTCAAATACCTTGTGGAGAAAGATGGGAAAATAATTTTTACCGGCGATCAATTACCAGAGGTTTATGCCGGTGTTGAACAAGTGGACTTAAAAAATCGCTGCGTGGTTCCGGCCTTTGCCGATACTCACATGCACTTTGCCTCCTTTGCCCTTTTCAATTCCAGCCTCGATTGCCGGGACGTAGGTGATTTTGCTGAGCTCGGTGAAAAGATTAGCAAATACATTGCTCTGGGTAAGAAGGAAAAAGTTATCCTCGGTTTTGGTTGCTCGGCTCACACCGTCAAAGAAAAAAGGCTCCCCGAAAGAAGTGATCTTGATAAGATTACAAGTCATCCGCTCATGATTGTAAAATATGATGGCCATGCATCAGTTGGTAATACCGCGATGATCAACAAACTTCCCGCGGCAATCCTTGCTGATCCGGGATTTGACAAGGCCACAGGCTGGTTTTATCTTAACGCTTTTTACAAAGCGGTCAACAGCATTTCACAATCCATATCACTGCCGGCTCTTTTCAAAAATATGATTGCCGGCAGCGACAATCTTGCCCGCAAAGGCATTTCTCTGGTGCATACATCGGAAGGTGTCGGCTTTCCGCTGGATTTAGATGTAGATATAATGCGATTTGCCAATCGTGGGCTGCCTCAAAAATTTCAAGTATTTTTCCAGACGATGGATATTAAAAAAGCGCTGAGCCGTAAACTGCCCTGCATTGGAGGTTGCTTTGCCACTGCCCTGGATGGCTGCTTCGGTTCTGAAGACGCTGCCCTGATCAAGCCTTATTCTAATAATCCCAAAAGTTTCGGCACGCTCTTTTACCCACAGCAGCAGGTGACTGATTTTGTCAAAGCGGCAAACCGCAGTGGCTTGCAGATAGCATTGCATGCCATTGGTGATGCGGCAATTAAACAGGCGCTGATAGCTTTTGAAGAGGCATTAAATGACTTTCCCCGGAACGACCACCGGCATATCATAATTCATGCTGATTTGATGTATCCCGAAACGATTGAAAAAGCGGCGAAGCTTGGGCTTTGCATTGCCCTGCAGACACCATTTCTGTACTGGCAGCAGGAACCGATGGAATATTTGCAACATATTTTGGGAGATCGGATTAAGAACCTGATTCCTTTAAAGAGTATGCTTGCGGCAGGCTTGGTTATTGCCAGTGGTTCTGACGCGCCGTGCACTTTACCTGATCCCATCGCGTCAATTTACGCGGCCTGTAATCATCCCAATCCACAGGAGTCTGTTTCTGTGCTGGATGCTTTGCGGATGCATACCTCGACCTGCGCCAGGCTTTCCTTTGATGAAAACAAGCGAGGGACTCTGTCCGATGGCAAACTGGCTGATTTTGTCGTGCTGGATAAAAATCCTCTGCAGATAACGATGGCGAAGTTAAACGAGCTGAAGGTAGAAGCTCTTTATTTGAAGGGCGAGAAATATACAGGACAGGAGAATCGTGGCAGTGCCGGACTATTTCTGGATTCCCTGAAAAATGCATATCCATCGTAGGAAGTCCGGTATTATGCACAAAAAAAGCTCCTCCCGTTATGGGAGGAGCTTCTAAATGTTAAATGAAACTCAAATTTTACAGCTTACGGACATTTTCCGCAGCCGGACCTTTGGCGCCTTTAACAACATCGAAACTTACCCGCTCACCCTCGGCAAGTGATTTGAAACCCTCTGCCTGAATTGCTGAATGATGTACGAAAACATCCTGTCCGCCATCCTCCTCGATGAAACCGAACCCCTTTGAATCATTGAACCATTTTACTTTTCCTTCTGACATTTTTAGCACTCCTTTGTGTTGTGTTCCCCCACGGGGAACAGTTTGAATTTTTACTTGTCTTAATAATAACTGATAATTTATAGAAATGCAAGGAAAATTAGCAGGAAAATTAGGTGAGGTTACTCAAGGTACCCTCTGGTCGTTTTCGCATAAGATACCAGCCGCAATCAGACAAACACCGATGGCAATCCCGCCTTTTACCCGACGGCGATTTCATCCCTTTTCCCAGGAAAGAATCAGACGCAGCCCGATTGTGGAAAAAAGCGGTAGGGATTAAATTACTCTCGAACATGAAGGAAAAAGGAAATGGAGACAGGCGTCTCCTAAAATGACATTAAATAAGGAGCGAGATGATGAAAGACAACAAGAATCAAAAATGTACGGTTTGCGGGAAAGAACAGGCGAAAACGGAATGTGACAATTGCGGAACAGCAATATGCGGAGATTGCTGCAAGCTGGAAATCTGGGGTAGTGGTGCCGAAGATCTGAGTGCCCGATATTTCTGCCCTACCTGTAAAGAAGATCCGGACGTCAATCCATGGGGGGCTCATGGTAATGTGGTCGAAAAGGCAGCAGTTACACAAAAGGCGGAAGGGAAAAATGTCCGGCCTGCCACAAGCACTCGTTTGCCAGCTAAGAAGGAAAAGGCAAGAAGTACCGGCTGCGGAAATTACAGTAACACGCATTTGCCGGCAGAAACAGTCATGCAAGCATCTGCTCATAAATAATGGGCCGATAGGCAAATAGTTCCTCACCTGCGAAATACAGATTGCGCGGGGACAAGGGAAACATATCGCCCCATCGACATCTGGTTGAAAACCGGCGCAGCGCGAATTCGGATGTAAACCACGGTGGCAGGGCAGAAATTGGCACTCCCTCAACGTTCCTCAGGTGCAAAAGGAGTCAAAATAATGGACGGAATCAAGAAAGTTGCGGTTATCGGAACCGGTGTCATCGGCTCAGCCTGGGTTTCTCTTTTTGCCCAAAAGGGGTACGAAGTGACTGGTTATTCGAGACGACCAGAAACCAGAGACAAAGGATACCGGCAGGTATGTTCCAATCTCGATTTTTTTGTCGGGAAAGAGATACTGACCGCTGACGACCGGGATAAGGCTTTGGCGCGGGTCAAATTCGTTCCGGAAATCGCCGCTGCAGTCAGCGATGCGGATTTCATTGAAGAGTGTTCCGGTGAAACCTACGCCATCAAAAAACCTATCTTTGAAGAAATGGATCGCTTCGCGCCGCCGACATCCATCATTGGAAGCAGCTCCTCCGGCTTGATGATGACGGAAATTCAGCAGGCCGTCGTGCACAAGGAGCGCTGTGTTATTACCCATCCCTGGAATCCACCCCACCTCATTCCTCTTATCGAAATTGTCCCCGGCAAATACACATCGCAGGCAACCGTAGATACGAGCATCAAATTCATGGAACATCTGGGAAAAATCCCGGTACTTGTAAAAAAGGAAGTTCCGGGATTCATTGGTAACCGTCTGGCTGTTGCCCTCTGGCGCGAGGCAATCGATCTGGTGGAAAACGGTGTAGCCAGCGTCGAAGATGTGGATAAGGCATTATATGCTGGTCCCGGTCTGCGGTATGCGCTCATGGGGTCTCACATGATCTACCATCTTGGAGGCGGTGAGGATGGAGGTGTGGGGCACTTCATCGACGGTATCGGCAATACAACCTTCAAGGCTATATGGGAAGAGCTCACCACCTGGAACTACATCACGGAACCCATGAAGGAAAAACTCATTGACGGTATCGCGGAGGAAATGAAAGGACGTAGCTTCCGGGATTGTGTGCAATGGCGTGATGAGAAGCTTTTCGAACTTATCAAACTCATCTATGGAGGAAAGTAGTATGTCCGGCAAGATTATGAGCGTCAAAGACGCGTTAAGTCTAATTAGTGACGGCGATACGGTTGCTGTTGGCGGGTTTGTGGGCAATGCCCATCCTGAAGAACTGACTTCTGGACTCGAAAGACTATTTCTCAATACCGGCCATCCAAGAAATCTCACCATTGTCGGGGCGGCAGGGCAGGGGGATGGCAAGGATAAAGGGCTCAACCATCTGGCCCATGAAGGCCTGATCAAGCGGGTTATCGAGGGATACTGGAACCTGGCTCCTAAACTCGGTCGAATGGCTCTGGAAAATAAAATCGAGGCTTACAACTTTCCCCAGGGTGCCATTTCGTGTCTGTTTCGTGAGATCGCGGGTGGTCGCCCCGGTTTTATCACCCATACCGGCCTCAAAACGTTTGCCGACCCCCGTTTAGATGGCGGAAAGGTGAATGCGTGCACAACTGAAGATCTGGTGGAGCTCATCCAAATAGGCGGCAAGGAGTTGCTTTTTTACAAAGCATTTCCGATTCATGTTGCCCTGGTGCGCGGCACAACGGCTGATTTACAGGGAAATATCCGTATGGAAAAAGAAAGCGCGTCGCTGGAAATGCTGTCTATGGCGCAGGCCGCCAGAAATTCCGGCGGCATCGTTATCGCTCAGGTGGAAAGAATTTCTGAAAACGGACGGTTTCGTCCGATGGATGTAAGGATTCCGGGAATTTTTGTTGACGCCGTCGTTATCGCCAAACCGGAAAACCACTGGCAGACATTTCTGGAAGCCTACAATCCGGCCTACTGTGGTGAAATTTATGTTCCGGCATCGCAAATCGAACCAATGGCCTTCACCACGCGGAAAATCATCAGCCGCAGGGCCGCCATGGAGCTTATTCCTCAGGCTATCGTCAATCTGGGCATCGGCATGGCCGACGGTATTGCCGCTGTGGCATCTGAGGAAAACATGAATGATCTCTTTACTCTCACCGTGGAATCCGGGCCTATAGGCGGCATACCGGCTATGGGACTAAGTTTCGGTGCAGCATCGAATCCGCAGGCCATTATTGACGAACCATACATGTTTGATTTCTATGACGGAGGCGGTCTGGATATGGCCTTTTTGGGCATGGCTCAGGCCGACCAAAACGGCAATCTGAATGTCAGCCGCTTCGGCACTCGACTGGCCGGATGCGGTGGTTTTATCAATATTACCCAGAACGCCAAGACGGTGATTTTCATCGGCACATTAACAGTTGGCGCGGAGATTGTCGTGCAAAACGGACAAATGACCATTGTTCGTGAAGGCCGCGATAAAAAGCTCATCGAATCTGTGGAGCAAATTACCTTTAGCGGAGACTATGCCCGTGAAAGGGGACAGAGGGTATTGTATATTACGGAGCGTGCAGTATTTGAACTCCGCAAGGAAGGCATGACTCTCATTGAGACGGCCCCTGGGATCGATCTGCAAAAAGACATCCTTGACCAGATGGGTTTTAAGCCTCGCATTGCCTCCGATTTGCGGCTTATGGATTCGAGGATTTTTCTTGAAGGCCCAATGGGAATTCGCGACGATATAGCGAGAAGAAAAAGAATACGTCTTTCATAAGGAGATTGAAAAATGATTGCGGATAAAGCAGTGCAAAGTATGGGGCCGCTCTTTACCAATCCCGACCCGGATGAGGCGCGAAAATACTTCCATTCGAAATCACGGACGAAGGAAGGTAAGCTCATGAGTCTGAGAGATGCCGTAAAACGTTTCGTAAAGGACGGAGATTATCTGGCAATTGGTGGATTTGGCACCAATCGCACGCCGATTGCGGCCTGTCAGGAAATTGTGCGCCAGGGACGGAAAAATATGGGATTTGCAGGACATACATCAACCCACGATTTCCAAATCCTGGCAGCCGGAGAGGTCTTTAACCGGGTGGACGTCGCCTATATAATTGGTCTGGAGGCACGCGGCATGAGCCCTTGCGCGAGGTCTTACATGGAAAGCGGGCGTGTGAAAATTTGTGAATGGTCCAACTTCAGTCTGGCGGCGCGTCTCAAGGCGGCGGCCATGGGGATACCGTTTCTGCCGACACGCAACATGTTAGGCACTGATACATTTAAATATTCGGCGGGCAAAACCATGATATGTCCTTTTACGGATAAGACGCTGGCGTTGCAACCGGCGCTATACCCCGATGTGTCGGTCATTCACGTTCATGAGGCGGACATTACCGGAAATTGCCGGATCCGGGGAATTGTGATTTCAGATGATGATCTGGCCCGGGCAAGCAAGAAGCTGATTATCACTACGGAACGCCTTATCCACAATGATGAGATTCGGAGCGATCCGGCCAAAACGGTGATTCCCTATTATCTGGTGGACGCGGTGTGCGAAGTCCCTTACGGGGCCTATCCTACAGGAATGCCTTATGAGTATTATTCAGATGAAAAGCACCTGAGACAGTGGTTGACAGTGCAGAAAGATCCAACCGCCTTCACATCATTTATGAAGCGCAACATTTATGATTGTCCCGATCATGCGGCCTACATTGAACTTGCCGGCGGCATTGACAGGATTCAGGAGTTGAGAGCCAAGGAATTACTGCTCCATAAGGAGGAGACCAATGCAAAATTATAATATAATGGAGTTGATGATATGTGTCGCGGCACGCGAACTTGGCAACGGCCGCACAGCCGGAATCGGCACGGGAGCGCCCTGCGCCGCAGCTTTGCTTGCACAAAAAACCCTTGCCCCTCATCTGGTAATTATGTTCGAATCAGGTGGTGTTGACCCAATACTACCGGAAATACCCGTTTCCGTCGGCGATTCCCGCACGTTCCATCGGGCTGTCATTGCCGGCACCATGTTTGAGATCATGCAGACATGCAGCCGGGGAATGGTTGATTACGCGATTCTGGGTGGTGCTCAGATAGATATGTACGGGAATATCAACTCCACTATGCTGGGGAAAGATTACCTCAATCCTGACGTTCGGTTGCCGGGCAGCGGTGGCGCAAACGATTTTGCTTCTCTGTGCTGGCGTACAATCATCATGTCCGTACAGGAAAAAAAGCGGCTGGTCAGCAAACTGGATTTTATTACCGCTCCGGGATGGCTGGAAGGTGGAGAATCACGGGTGCAATCTGGATTGCCACTGGATACTGGACCTTATCGGGTCATTACCAATATGGCCGTTATGGATTTCGAGCCGGAAAGTAAATGGATGAGGGTGATCTCGATTAACCCAGGCTATACGTTTGACGACATTCAGAGCAACTGCGAATTCGAATTGCTCAAGGCTCCCAGAATATTTACCACCAAGCCGCCGACGGCGTTGGAGCTGAGAGTTCTGCGGGATGAAATTGATCCGAACCGTCAAATTATCGGTCGCTGAGTTGCCGATCAATCCACGAGCTTGTTCTGTACCGCGTAAAGGGTGATTTCCGCGTTGTTTTTCATCTTCATTTTTTCCAAGATGTGGGAGCGGTAGGTGCTGATGGTCTTCACGCTCAGGTTCAGGTTTCCGGCTATTTCCGAAACGGTCTTGCCTGAAGCAATCATCCGCATGACCTGATGTTCCCTATTAGAGAGGGTTTCATGTGGTGATTTTGTCATGTCCCCATCCAGATAGGAGGCCAGCTTTTCCGCCAGCGATGCGCTGATGTAGCGTCCGCCTTGAGAAATTTTCCGAATGGCTGAAATGAGTTCATGAGGAGCGCTTGCTTTTGTCAGATAGCCCGATGCCCCTGCCCTCAATGCCCTGATGGCGTATTGCTCTTCAGGGTAAATGCTGAGAATAAGAACGGGAAGTTTGGGATAGTCCGCCTTCAAATCCCCGAGAATTTCCAGACCGTTTTTCCCGGGCATGGAAATATCCAAGAGCACGACATCATATTTTTTCTTTTTCAGGTGTTCGAGAACCTCTTGGCCGTTTCCCGCTTCATCCGCGACAATCAGATCCGGTGTGTCCGAAAGAACCTGTTTGAAGCCGGCGCGGACAATGGGATGGTCATCGGCAATTAAAATTCTGATCTTTTTTCCCGTCATGATATTTCTCCTGTCTTTGTCAGAGGAATGCTGATGGTTATGGTAGTACCCTTACCGATTCCTCCGACGATGGCTTCTCTGCCGCCCCAATGGTAGACACGTTCCTTAATGCCCAGCAGGCCGAACGAATCCGGTTTTCTCAACTGCTCATCGGCGATGCCCTTTCCGTTATCCTTGACAATAAACTCGAGGTGCTTATCCGTTGCCTTCAGGCGAACGGTCACTTTTGTGGCTTTGGCGTGACGCTGCACGTTTGTCAGTGTTTCCTGGAAAATGCGAAATATGGTCGTGGTCAGATCAGGCTCGATAACCATATCTTCCGGATTGAAGGATACTTTACACGCGATGCCTGTCCGCCGGGAAAACTCTTCGGCCTGCCAGGAGATGGCGGCCGTCAGGCCAAGATGATCGAGCATACCGGGACGCAATCCCATATAAATCCGTTTAACTGTCTGCATGGTCAGTTCGACAAGGGAAGACATGCTTTCTGCCCTTTCCGAAAGTGCCTTCTGTCCCTCAGGTATCTTGTTTTTCAGCAGGACGATATCAGTATTGAGCGCCGTCAAGAGCTGCCCCAACTCATCGTGCAGCTCACGGGCGATGCGGGTTCTTTCTTTTTCGCGGATCGATTGAAGGTGAGCTGATAATTGGCGTAGCTGATGCCGGGATAGTTCCAGTTCGCGTGCCGCCCGCTTCCTGTCCGTGATATTTTCGTAGGTGATGACCACCCGCCTCTCTTTCAATTGCTTGCCGATTCGGGCGGCGCTGATCATGCACTCTATTTCCGTACCTTCCTTGCGCAGGCACGGAAACTCCATGCTGGCGATGGGATGTTTCTCCAAAATGGAATAAAGCTGACCCGCTATTCTTACATAGTCCTTTTCCGTCCGATATAAAATACGTGTGGTCTGGCCGATCAGTTCATCAGACGTCCAGCCAAATACAGCCTTTACGCCATTGTTGACAAATATAATCCGTCGATCCTGAAGACCGATAACTGCGTGAGGTATAGCCTCCAGAATAGACGCCTCCAGGGCTTCCATTTCGGCTACCTTGTTGCGCGCCTGGATCAATTCTGTGTTGTTTTTGATAAGGGATTGTTTTTTCATGGGTATACAGTATAACAAATATAAAGCGCAGGCAATTATTTTTTTAAAAAAGGTGTTGACAAAATCAAGTCGGGTATGTTTTTTCAAACACAAATAGCTAAAAAAATATAAAGAGTTCATATAGCCATGAAAAAAAGATTACTTACAATCGCTTCGCCGGATACTACACCATTGCTTCGTTCAGAGATTGTCGGATTCTTAAAAAAGCCTTTAATTGACAGGAAAACGTCATGGGGAAAATAATTACTATTTTGATTGTATCCCTTGCACTTACCGGGTGCGCCGGAAGGCAGAGCCCTGTGCTTTATCCTAACGATCACCTGAGAAATGTCGGAGAAACTCAGGCACAGAGCGACATGGAGGAATGTTCCCAATTGGCTGATTCCTATGCTAAGGCAAATCCGGGGGCAAAGGTTGTTGGCGGCGCAATCGTCGGCGGTGCCGGTGGAGCTCTTGTCGGCGGGGCAGTAGGAGCAGTGACAGGCAGCATCGGCCGCGGCGCGTTAGTAGGCGGTGTTGCCGGTGCCACAAGCGGGCTGGTGCGAGGCATCTACAAGGCATCCCAACCAAGCCCTGTTTATAAGGCTTTTGTCAACCGCTGTCTGAAAGATAAGGGGTATGATCCGATAGGCTGGGAATAACTATCAATGTGCTACTTTGAAAATACCTCTTTTACAAATTCCAGTACTTTCGTTTTTACCTGATCTGATTCTTTTCCTCGTAGTATTCCATGATGATCGGCAGTTATCTGAACAAGCTGCTTGTGTTCCGATCCTAAGTTGGAAAATATTTCCAAGCCACTTACCGGATTAACAACAGGATCATCCGAGCCCTGGATAACAAGTACCGGCTCTTTTACATCCGCAAGCCGGCTTTTAACAGTTTTCATCAGCTTTTCGAGTTCGTAGACGCCACGCACGGGATTGCGAGAGTAATTGATAGTTGGATTTTCCGGATCATTGCTGACAAATTCCATTTTGCCTTTGCCTGCGTTTATTTTTGAAAGAAATTTATTCCAGACAACAATAATTGGCGAAAATTTAGATGATGAATCCTGCAACTTGACAGGGCCGTTGATCGAAATAATTCCCGCAAATTTGCCCGGTTTATTTGCCGCCTGTAACAGGGCTATTCCAGCGCCTGTGGAAAAGCCACAAATGGCAAATGATTTTGTCGAATTTTTCATAATGATATAAGCCCTGCCCACGGAATGATACCATTTCTCCCAGCTTTGACCTGCCAGATCTTCAGGGGCTGTACCGTGACCACGCAGCCTGGCACCGTAGACAGTGTAACCATTTTTGTAGAGATAATCTGACAGAGGCCGAATCTCTTCAGGCGCGGCCATATATCCGTGAACCATAATCACACCCTGATTGCGCAGAAGGCGCCGCTGGAAAAAAGGCGCGCCGATTTCCTTTGGTTTGCTTTCGCCTGAAATATAATACTGATTATACTCTTCTTCAAAAAGCCGCTGATCAACCTCCAAGAATTTATTCCTGATTTTTTGCCTAATATAGCCGCCGGGGAAAACCATCAGGTGATCCATTCCGGTGGTGAGGCTCTCGAGTGGTTCGATCTCGTTTTTCAGAACCTCGATGATATTACCCTTCCGGATTGTATGGAACTCATAATTTTTGCTGAACCGCTCATTGTTTTTTGTGATGATGCCGTCTTTTAACGTTATGAGGTTATCGGATACGGCCATCTTGATAAAATTGTCATATTTATTATGATAATCATCAGTAAGAAGGTAGTACTGCTTCAGGTTCAGCGATGTATGATAGTTGGTCAAGCCTGTTTGAAGTAAATGATCGATTGCCAGAAAAATGCGGTTTTTGAAATCGCTTTCACTAAAACTGTTTTTCCGGTATTTTGTCAGTATATAAGAAGCCAGATGATCATGATTAACCGTAGTCAAATCATATATTGCACGCATGTAATCGTACATCACGTCAATATACAGCTTTTTAAAGGGGGTAACCTCTTTTAACTCTTTGGGATCGAGATAAAGGTTTTCATCTGTTATCAACTCAGCCAGCCCGGAGGCGGAGGTTAGATAGGTCTTTATTGACATAGGTTTGCCGAAATTAATGTCAATATCAACGCCGTCCATAACCATGGAACCTTCAACTTCTATTTCCTCTTTCATTCGCAGCGATACATTCTGGACATATTTGTTGACAAGATTGCTTATGGCATTATCCTTGGCCCTGACCGGATAATAAGTGATGTTTACCGGAACGATGTATGTTTCCTTCCCGATAACGCGTTCCACATCCGCGGCATTAAAACCAAAATGAGCCGCCATCTGGGCGATAGACGCGTAATCTTTGCGATCGTGAAAAACCCGCAGCTTTTCGCGGATAAACTGAGACCGTAGAGCTATTCGTGCCGCTCCCGTGTGAGGCGGACGTCTGCCGGAAACATTATAAACTACATATTTACCTTTCTCGATGATCTTCTTATCCTTGATCATCTGACCTTCCGGGAATATTATAACCGGATTGCTATCGGTAAGAAGAGCATTGATCAGAATTGAATCCCTGTTGGGGTCAGCCGTGGAAACTGCGCCGCCCCTGTTCATTATTTCACCTAACTTTCCTATAAATAAGGAGCTATCAGCAAGGGAGATCGGATATTTTTTGATATGTTTATTGATGACATACGGCATCATGATAGTTTCCAGACGGGTAAAGTGATTGATAACATAGAGCACGGGCTGATCCGGCACATCCTTATTTCCATGCAAACGGATGTCTGTACCCGATGCTTTAAATATCAAATCGAGTGTAACACTGATTGTTTCAATCATGGCGTTGGAAATATTCATCTTCACCAACAGTTTTAAATTGTTTTGAGCCTTTTGTTGAAGTCCTCACTGGTAAAGCAATACTCCTGAGTACCATAGCACTCTACAGCAAATGAGGCGCATACGCTGCCCATTCTGGAGCTTTGCAAAATATCTTTGCCGCACACCAGACCACTGATCAGGCCGCCACGATAAGAATCACCGGCGCCGGTCGGGTCTTCAACCCGACTTGGCTTAACAACCGGAATTTTTATTTCTTCTTTCGCCGTTGATATTCGTGAACCATGCTCACCCAAAGTGGTGATAATAGTGCCGGACATTCTCAATAAATCTTTTTTGGCAAGCCCTGTCTTGTTCATGATCAGATCCAACTCATAATCATTAACAATCAGAATCCGGCAACCATCAATAGAAGCAATCAAATCTTTTGCATCCCACATGGGCAGAGATTGACCGGGATCAAAGATATAGTCGATGCCTTTTTCTTTACAGAGCCTAGGATAGTTAACCATATCTTCAAAATTACCAGGTGATACAATAACCAAAGTCTGTTGAGGATCGAGTTTGCTAAAATCCAGAGAAGATGGATATTTCATCGCGCCGGGATTGAATCCGGTGATCTGGTTATCCGCCTGATCGGTTGTTATGTAAGCACCAGCGGTAAATTCTTCCTCGATAATTTTGATACCTTCCGTGCTGATTCCATTTTTTGCCAGCCACTTAAAATATTTTTCATAATCGTGGCCAATGGTGGATGATATAAAGGGCTTTTCTCCCATCAAGGTAAGCGCGTAGGCAATATTGCCTGCCGTTCCTCCGAATTTTTCCTTCATTCCGCTGACCTGAAAACAGACATTCAAAACATGAATTTTATCCGGCAAGATATGGTCGGAAAATTTCCCCGGGAAATCCATAATCCTGTCATAGGCAAGTGATCCTGAAACAATGATGTTCATAATTATCCTTCCTTCAAATTAATTTAATACCAAGTTGCTTTCAAAACCCCGTCGCAGATGCCCTTCAGGGTGCTGTGCGGGATAGTCCCGATAGCCTTTGGCTACGGGATCAATTCAACTAACCGATATTTTTTCACTGCGTTTAAAATATCGGAGTTTCATTGATTCGGCCAACCAGTTTCAGATTCTGAAACTGGGGTCTCACTAATTAAAATATGAATGTTTGAAAGCTTACTTGGTATTATACCACGATTCGTCAGGAGCCGATGAGTGACACCCTCAAAAACTGTTCCCTATGCCGAGTTTCTTTCATGGTGATATGTTTACCATATAATCGGATTAATTATCAAGTATATAAGGGGTTACGTAATGATATTCTCCAATATTGTACTATGGCTTCAATCAGGATCTCCCTCATTTGAGTCAATTTGCCCTTGTCGATAATGAAGTATGCTGTGTCCGAGATTACGGATAGTATCTACCAAATCAGTAATTTTGGGCTCAGCCTTTTGGCGCACATTACCACTTTTACTGTGGTTCAAACTATGCTTCACAGCAAACCATGTCTTTCCCGTTCTTTTTCCCCTGGTACATGAGCTGGTCAACCCGGTGGACAAAGGCCTTCATGTCTTCCGTTGGCTTGTACTGCGCAAGACCGATGCTCATCGTCAAATGGACGTTTTGACCAGGCACCGGGGAAAAATCCTGCTCATTGAACTCCACCCGGATTCTTTCCGCTGTAACGGCGGCATCCGAGCTTATTGTCATGGGCATGAGGATAGTAAATTCCTCGCCGCCGTAACGGTAAGAGGAATCCGTCTGGCGCAGGCATCGCTTGACCACCTGGCCAAGTCGCATCAAGACCTGGTCTCCTTCGACATGGCCGTAAGCGTCGTTGAACCGTTTGAAATCGTCGAGATCGAGAAGCAGCAGGGTCAGAGGCTGTTTATAGCGGTCCGCCCGATCCATCTCCGTTTTGAGTTGATGATAAAAATATCTGGAATTGTAAAGCTGCGTGAGATCATCGACGATACTGAGCTCTCGGTATCTGTTTTCACTTTCCTGAAGAGCCTCTCTTATCCGCTTACGTTCGGTGATATCGCGGGCCACTGACTGAAAGCCTGTAACGTTGCCATCTTCCACAATCAACTGAGTGTTTTGCCCAAGCCACAACTCATGGCCATCTTTCGTGATAATGGGATATTCTGAATATGTATTATTAAGCCCCTTGACAAACTGACGGCCGAAGAACTTAATAGCTTCGTCACGCATGTCCGGGCGGATTAATGCCGGATAATGCATCCCCATAACTTCCTCTTTTTCGTATCCTGTAATCTTTAGCGCCGCCGGATTCACGAAGGTGAAGTGTCCAGTGTTGTCCGTCCTGAATATAATATCACTCGCATTTTCCACCAGGGCACGATACTGCTCCTCGGCATTCCGACGCCCCTGCTCTAGTTGCCGACGTTGAGTTATATCCCGAGCGGCAAGTACGGCTCCTATTTTCCTCCCTTGTGGATCTTTCAATAACCGCGCCATGATCTCCATGGGTACATAGTGGCCATTCTTGTGGCGAAGTCTCGTTTCATAGTTTGTTTCGACCAACCCTTGCTCATAACTTTCCATGCAGAGTTTAAAACCCGTTCCAGATCATCCGGATGAGTAAGGCTAAACCCATTACTACCAATCATATCTGCCGGGCCATATCCCAGGGTTTTGCTGTAGGAGGGCGTCACATATTGATATGTGCCGCTTGTGTCCACTAAAGCGATACAATCCACCATATTTTCCGTGATCAGTCGAAATTTTTCTTCCGACTTCATCAGCTCCTCTTCCAATTGCTTTCGTTCGCTGATGTTTTGAGCCACTCCGTTCTGACCAACAACCTGTCCATCCTTAATCACAGGGGTAGATAGAAAACTAAACCACTTGCTTTCCCCTTTTTTATCAATAACCCGGAACTCTTGTGTGCTAGATGGCTGTTGGGTGCTGATCTGATGGGCAAAGGTGTTTAATACCCGAGCCCGGTCTTCAGTATGGACGAAATGTAAGTACGATTTTCCAATGACTTCTTCAGAACTTTTGTAACCTAGCACCCTGGTTACTGAGTCATTGGCATAGGTGAAATATCCATTAATGTCGACACTAAGTATCAACGCCTGCGTCCCTTCGATAAGTGTGCGCAGCCTGTCCTCGCTCTTCCGCAGCGTCTCCTCCGCATGCTTACGGCTGGTAATCTCGCCAGTCAGTTCAGACGTGCGTTCCCGAACCTGTTGTTCCACCGTGTTGTAGGATTCGCTCAGCTGTTCAGATGTCTCAAATTGTCGGCGCCTCGCTCGGTCTGTGAACAGAGTTTTCACGGCAGCCCCGATCAGAAGTGCCACAGCAGTCAAAAAGTCACCCATAATGAAATCAACGAAAACTACTTTAGTCCAGAGAGCAACCGAGACAGTATAGACCGAGAGGATCAAGAGCCCAACCAGTAATGACGCCAAAAAGCGCAGGTTCGAAAAGGCAAATATCCCGAAAAGGATGAGTAAGAAACTCCCTAATCCAGCTGAACTGGTGAGTCCATAAGGTCCAGGCTCATAGGTGATAAATATTGCTATGGTGAAACAGGCATAGCTCAGCCAGAAAAAAGCGCTGATGTAAGATATGAAGCGGCGCGCAACCAGGTTGCGACTTAAATACCAGGCCAGGGCGCTGACGGGAAGAGCTCCGAAAAGTCTTATGTTAATGGCTTTGTAACCGCTTGCCGACATAAGAGTGTCCTGCCATATGAATCCAATCATAATGGCAGCGCCTAACAAACATGCCCAGCCTAAATGTTCGGCGGTAGCGTCCCTGTGTTGAGACAGAAACTTTTCTTCTTTGTTCCGATCGGCAAACGCCATAGTCAATCGCCCCCTCGCCTTTGAAAATATTTTTGATAGGAACTTACATTCTGCTTACCCGGGACTATAGAATAGTCACTTATAATCAGGTACTTCCAGTTGATAACCTTTTTCCCGAAATAATCTCAGGCAGATATCTACGACAGCTTCGTCGTAAAAGGTTCCTCTCAAGTTTTTGGGAAGAGTTAGAACTGCATCGTTTCCACTTTTTCGCATAAGGCACAATCTGTTCTCTCATGGTTATGAAGACTTTGGTTGTTTCTGGATCATCCTTATTTTTCATTACCGATTATTTGGAATGCTGCCCAGTAAAACGGATGGGCGTATCTGCTCTTGGTTTGAAGTTGAGCCTGGATCAGGGCCTCCCGCTTGTCATACCTGGACAGGTTGTTATAGAACCGCCTCATAAGTTCAGATGTCGTCTGATCATCAACCTTCCATAAGCTGGCCACAACTGCTGTGCTTCCGGCGTAAAGAAACCCACGCGTCAATCCCACAACATCATCGCCATTGGAAATCTTGCCCAGTCCCGTTTCGCACGCGCTCAAAGTCACAAGATCTGCGTCAATTTTTATGGAATAGAGTTTATCCGTCGTCAATATTCCGTTATTTTCGCTATCCCCGGAAAGCAGAATGGCTGATTTCAGTGAATCATCAGGATCGAATTTTCCGTGCGTGGCGAAATGAATATAATTAAAGTCTTTGCCATATTTTCTGAAAGCTGTTTCTGTGGCCTGCCGACGTATAAAAAGTCTGGATTTCGAAACGCTCTTTGCTACTTCAATAGCCTCGTTTTGCGCAAATTTAAGGTCATAATCCGGATTGCCAAGATCGGGGTTGCCAAAAACAAGGATGGAAGATTGTTTTGGAGTCTTGGAGGGACGGAGATATTTAATAATACTACTACTTGGCAACAAGCGGATGTTGTGACGCTCAATGAGATAACCTTTTTCATCGCAGAGAACATTAAAAGGAAGATAATGCAGTGCGCCGTGGGGCACTATAATCAGGTTGCGATCTTTGATACTTCCTTCAATCGGTTTTATCAGTTTTGCGTATAAACGCCGGCATAATTCAAGATAACCTTCAGAATCGGGCATCTGCAAAGACGTTCGCAAATTCCTGATTTCGAGTTCCAGATTTTCGCTGCTCGACCTGAAAGCTGTGAGAACACTACGTGAGAGCACAAAAATGAATAAATCTTTTCCTTCGTAATAATACTCAATAAGAGTTTCGTTGGCGGGGATTGAAGACTGGATGTCGGCGGAGGAAAAGGAGTGTACAGTGACAAGAGAGGCCAACTCGGGCGATTGTTCGATCAATTTATCTCTATTTTTTATCTCGATGCTCCTGAGCTTCGATTTATCTATTGACTCATCACGCACCCGCAATTCCGCTTCTGTTTTGACACCGTCATCCAGAAGCGCCTGCACCGCCTTATTATCGCCGTCCTTTACTGCAAAATCTTTTTTTGAAGCCAGCATGTCCACCAGTGCCCTTGCTTTTGACCGTTCCACATACTCAAAAGCAAGTCCAAATTGGCCATTGGCGCACAAACAATTTACAAGTCGAAAGTAAACCCCCTGTTTATCTCCTACAAATCCGATTTTACTCGCTTCGGTATTGATGCTTGCCCGTTCCTGCTCGATGATATCTACAGCCTTGCGATAGAACATGATCGCGTTGGCCAGATTTCCTTCTTTTTCTTCAATCCTGCCCCGGTCAAAAAGAATCATCCAGTAGATTCCGCCATTGTCTCTGGTCTGCGGCAATTGCAAAAGGGTATCGTATCCCGCCTTTGCCTCCTTGACCTGTCCGGTTTCCATGAGACATTTGTTCAGCATGAAATCTCTGGGGAGTTCCTGAAACGTTTCCCACGCCGTGCTGTCCCGTCTGATGACCGCAAGCGCCCGTGGATAATCTTTCAAGCCCAGATAAATCCTGGCCAGAGCCACATCCCTGTCAATTGTCGAAATACCGTGAAGTGAAAAGTCATCTTTGTCCAGCCGGTGGGCCGCCTGCAGGGCCTTTTCCCTGTTCCCATTGAGTGCATAAGCAAGGCCCATAACGCCAAGTACACGGATTTGGGTTGTTTTTTCCATACCACTCAGGGGAACCATGACATAGGCCTTCTTGGCTTCCTCAATGGCCCTGGTATATTGTCCAAGCTCTAAATAAGCCTGAGCTCGTAGTACAAACGGCCAGGAACTTACTTCCCAGAACACAAGGGCTCCCCTGGCATACATCTCCCTCGGCGCATATCCGAAAGTAGGGTCGTACGGGACCGTTTTATCCAGATCGATCCCGTATTTGTCTCCGCGACGGATATTAGCTTCCAGGCGATCACAGCAATCAAAAAGCCTGTCGTAACGTTTTAATGCAGAATAGGCGTCGCACAGCGGCCGCAATTTGGCCGAATCGGCACGGCCTGTTTTCCTGATTTCCGATTCGACCAGGTTTGCAACTTCTCCATAGTTGGCTGAATAGACGAGATTTTCACGCTCCGCAATCGTAAATCTCACACATCCTGTCAATAGGATAAGAATAAGCATTGCTGGCAATGTGGAATATTTCATTGCTGACCTCAAATCATCTCACAGCGTAGATGTTATCTGCCCTTGATTGTTTGACTGCTCGACATTTTTTGAATCTGAGGAACAGCCAATAATTCCTTTGTCCATTCGCCGACAAGGGTGGCCATCGCGGATGGTATGACTTTTTCGACTGTGTAACGCATTTCTAACGGGGATTCAACTTTGCGCGACGTCAGATTGCTCCGCCATATTTCGGCGCCATTTTTATCCAAAGCCCGAAAGTTTCCATTGAGGATGATATATGCGACGGGATCCGGCCTGCAGCCACGTTTGTAGGCAAGCTCAGTAAATTCAGCCTGAATAATCAAATCATTGCCTTCTGCAACCGGACGGCTAACCGGCTTCACCTCTTTAAAAACCTGTTTCAATGTGCCGGAAACGGCTTCTGAAAAAATTTCTCCATATCTATTTGCCAATTCACCAGAGGAGAAGCCGCATCGATCGTTAAGACGCGTTGCTTGCGTATAATTCCGCGTGGACTCAGGAATGTATAAGGCTATTCTCAATGGCGACTTGTCTAAAATCATGGTGTCGGGCAACTCGGTTTGGAGCTGAACGTTGGGACCTATGCAACCATAGAAACCAGCACTGATCATGAAAACAACTGCTAAAAAAAGTGTCTTTTTCATTTCCTCCTCCTTTATCCACTTAATTGTATTTTTATGCCGTTGCCTCGCATCCGGAACCTCGAAGGACTCAAAATCAAGATTCGAATGATGCTTTGTTTATAAGTAGTTTAATCATCCTCCTGTCTGAGAAGAAAGTCAAGGATCCGTTAGTGCGTTAGTGCGAATAAAAAGCAGAAGGGGTGCCGATTCGGTGGGGAAAGAGAGGTAGTTATTCCATAAAGAAAGCATCAACTTTTCATGATTCTGCCGATGTTTGGAGGAAGATATGCTTACCGTGAACAGCTACCTAAAACACAGACAACTAAAGTGGTCAAACCATTTTTTTAAACTCTGCAGAAAAAATATCATACATTTTGCGATTAAATAGGATGTGGCGAATGAGTTTTATGTCTGTATTTTCACGGGCAAATTCAATGCAGGTTTTCATGGTCAGACGCGCTGCTTCGTCAACTGGATAACCATAAACGCCGCAGCTTATCGCCGGAAATGATATGCTTTGCAGTTTCTTTTCCTGGGCAAGTTTTAAGCTATTTCTATAGGCGTTTTGCAGAAGGACTGCTTCGCCTTTATTGCCGCCGGAATATACTGGTCCGACGGTGTGGATTACATATTTTGCTGCCAGTTTGCCTGCTGTTGTAATTACCGCCTGACCCGTGGGGCAACCTCCAATCCGGCGGCATTCGGCCATAATGGCTGGACCGCCTGCGCTGTGGATTGCTCCGTCAACACCACCACCACCGGCTAAATGTTCATTTGCGGCATTGACTATGGCATCGGTTGTTTCCTTTGTTAGATCACCGCAAACAAGAACTATCGAGGTTTGATTGATTTTTGTTTCCATTGAAAATGTCTAACTAAATAATGGAAAAGAGTAAAGGAGGAATTTTGATGAGCAGTCAAGAAGGCGTTTTTAGATTGAAAATTAAGCATTTAAATGATAGATAAACGAGTCATTTTAATTCAGGGAAAAGGTTTATGCCATCAATCCAGACAATAAAAGAAAACCAACATGAAAATTTATGTGAAGAATTATTGCGGGAAAGAGCGGCGGTATTAGGTCGTGCCGGGATTGCTGTGGAAGATGCTATTGACCGGTTGATGTCACTGGCGCAGGAAATAGAAACAAAAATGTCACTGCTAAAGTCGTATAGAACGAAAGTGCATGATCGCGAGATATTGGGAAAACAAAAATTGTTACATGAAGAAATAAACCTGGATGTTGATCAATACAACGATCTATGCCAGGATGCTCAACTTAAGTATTATTATCTGATTGTAACGAGGGAAGCTCTGGGATTACGGCGGCACGAAGTGATTAAGGAAATTTACCGGATTCCGGCGATTATGAAAAAAATAAAGGCGATTTGATGGATAGATACAAAAAACAAAGAGCACGGATGGTAGAGACGCAAATTAAAGCGCGCTCGATTTCTAATACCCGTGTATTAAAAGCGATGGAAACAATTCCACGGCATCTTTTTGTTGATGAAGGACTGATTGATCAAGCCCATAGCGATAATCCTCTGCCCATCGGAGAGAAACAAACAATATCTCAGCCCTATATAGTAGCTCTCATGACGGAAGCCCTGGAGCTAAAAGGGAAAGAAAGGATTTTAGAGATCGGCACCGGTTCCGGCTATCAAACGGCAATTTTAGCACATCTGGCGGATCGTGTATTTTCCATTGAACGTATCGCTTCTCTTGCAACCCGTGCGCGGAAAATTCTTGATCAGCTCAATTATTATAACGTGGCCATAAGAGTGGGCGACGGTTCTTACGGATGGAAAGAAGAAGCTCCGTTTGATGCCATTATCACTACAGCTGCCGCGCCAAAAATCCCTCAATATTTAGTCGAACAGCTTGTTGTAGGTGGAATATTAGTTGCTCCTGTCGGAAGCCGCGATGTTCAAACATTGTATAAATTGACGCGTATCACGGAAGACCTGTCTCAGATGAAAACGGAAGATCTGGGCGGGTGTCGGTTTGTCAGCCTGATTGGGGAGAGCGGATGGAAGGAATAAAACCAAACACAAATTTGCCGCAAGCTTGCTTAGTTGTCAGTTTGGTTAAAATATCAGTTTGCTTTTTTTGTATTTTATTTTTTATGCAGTTAACTATTTCCTGTTCGGTATCCCAGGTGCAAAATACACAGGCAAAGGGTGTTTATCATCGGGTAAAAAAAGGTGAAACCGTCTGGAGCATTGCACGTGCTTATAATATAAAATTTCAAGATCTTGTCGAGATCAACAATATCGAAGATCCCGCCTTGGTTAAAGAAGATACCATAATTTTCATACCTGACGCAAAGCAGGTAATTGATGATGTAATGACTCATCCAAAAAACATGGATGCTCAGGATAGCTTGCCCGCTGTAGCAGATAGTCCGGATAGCGCAAATAAATCCATAGAGAAGAAACCTGCAACAAAAGTTTTGCCTGCTGAAGAGCCTGTGTCAAAAAAAACAATTCCGGCGCAAAAAGGCAAAGACGCAGAAATTAAGCCTAAACCCAAAGTAAAACCGCCTGCCCAGGAAAAAGAAATACTTCAGCGGGAAAAAGGAATATTTAGCTGGCCGGTACAAGGCAGGGTGAAAACACGTTTCGGAATTCAACCTAACAAAACTTACCATAACTGGATTAAAATCGAGTCAGTAGCGGGAACAAAGGTAAAAGCCGCGGCTTCAGGAACTGTTATCTTCTCATCGGCATTAAAAGATTATGGTGAAACTATCATTATTCGCCATGAAAAAGAATTTGCTACTGTGTACACACACCTGAAGAAAAGATACGTCAAGATAGACCAGAATGTTAAAAAAGGGGAGACTGTCGCCTTGGTAGGACAAAGAGACGAAGCGGGCAATACCTACATTAATTTTGAGATCCGATCGCATGGTAAAGCGCGCAATCCTCTATTTTTTCTACCCTAATTCGGTAAATCATTAATCATTGACTAAAATATCAAATGATGTTAGTATGTTTTGTTCGTACTGAAAGGAAGGGGCGCTTAAAATGTTTAAAGTAGGGGATTTGGCAGTGTATCCGGCCCAAGGGGTCGGTGTCATTGAAGCTATTGAAAGCAGGGACGTAATGGGTAAAAAGCAACCATTTTATGTCATGAAGATCATGGGCAATGGCATGAAGATAATGATTCCGATGACAAGCGCGAAGGCTGTTGGGCTGCGAGAAGTAATATTAGAGAAGGAAATACCCCGAGTATATGAGATATTGCGAAATAAAGACGTAACAATAGATAAGCAGACTTGGAATAAGCGCTATAGGGAGTATCTGGAAAAAATAAAGACAGGTTCTGTTTTTGAAATTGCCAGCGTTTTGAGGGATTTGTTCATTTTGAAGAGCGACAAGAACCTTTCCTTTGGCGAAAGAAAAATGATGGACACGGCTAAAAATTTGCTGGTTAAGGAAATATCTGTGGCTACCAACGCGCAGGAAGCCAAGGTAGAACATGATTTGCAGATGATTTTTACCGTGCAATAACTATCACTATACAATTCAAATAATATTAGCGGGAAGGAGGTGAGATAATTGATCATTAGAATTATTTTAATTTTGGCTTGTTCGATAAGTGGTTACTTTATCGCCTTTTATTCAGCGTCAGAAAGTCCATATTTGTATTATGAATCAATTGCCGGCTTTATTATAGGTTTATGCGTCGCGCTGTTGGTGATAAAGGTTGAAAAGGATATTCGTAAGCTTTCCTTAAAAATCATTCTAGGTGGTGTATCCGGAATGGTAGTTGGATTGCTGATCGCTTTAATCCTTGGTTACGGTTTGAACATGGTCAGCAACATCGGAGAAAATCAGCAGGTAGTGCCTTGGATTTATCTTCTTTTAACAGGCATATTGGGTTACCTTGGTCTTACTTTAGGTTCAAAAAAAGTTGAGGAGTTTAGTTTTCGTGGTGGTGACTACAAGGCGCCATCGGACCTTCGCATTCTGGATACCAGCGTAATTATCGATGGGAGAATCGCGGATATTTGTGACAGCGGTTTTATAGAGGGAGAATTAATCGTTCCCCGGTTTGTATTAACTGAGTTGCAATCTGTTGCCGATTCGTCCGATTCGATGAAAAGGTCAAGAGGGAGACGGGGGCTTGATATTCTCAACCGGATGCAAAAGAGTTCAGCTATTCACATTGATATTGTCGAACAGGATTTCACTAAGATCAAAGGAGTTGATGGCAAGCTTGTGGCACTGGCTAATAAAATCAATGCAAAACTTCTGACTAACGACTATAACTTAAATAAGGTAGCCGAATTGCAAGGTGTTCGAGTTTTGAATATTAATGAGTTGGCTAATGCCATGAAACCGGTTGTGTTGCCGGGTGAGCAAATGACGGTAAAAATTATTCGGGAAGGCAAGGAATTAGGGCAGGGTGTCGGTTATTTGGATGATGGGACGATGATTATCGTAGATCACGCTCAGAAAATGCTGAACATGAATGTGGAAGTGGTCGTCACCAGCGTCTTGCAGACAACTGCCGGCAGGATGATTTTTACGGAATTGAAAGAAATGGCAGAGAAGAAAAATCAGCAAAATAAAGAAGCATAAATTAATACAGGCGTTATCTTTTGAGGATGGAAAGAAATACCTTTCACTAATAAGCCCGGGAAGATTATTTTCCGGGCTTATGTTTTTTAGGAAATGATACCATTTCGCTTTCAAAGGATAACGCGACGGCAAGGAGGATGCGACGAAACGTATTTTACATACGTTAAGGAAGCCGACGACGCAGCCAACAAAGTTAGTCGAAGAAAGCGAATTGGTATGAAAACAGTGGCCATAATTCCAGCCGGTGGTGCAGGGCGCAGATTGGGATCGCCCATAGCCAAACAATACTTGCTATTGGATGGTGTCCCCGTGCTTGCGCGCACCCTCAAGATATTTCAACAATCAAAAATCATTGACGAAATCATTTTGGTTGTACCCCAGGAAGATTTGATCTCCGCTCGAAAGCAGTTGGTAGATAAATATGGTTTGACAAAGGTGATTGCTATTGTTGCCGGAGGTAAAGAGCGTCAGGATTCGGTAAGAATCGGTCTTTACGCAATTGCAGGTATTTGCGATGTGGTGATAATACATGATGGCGTTCGCCCTCTGCTAACCTCCGAAATGATAAGTAAGGTTGTTGCTGCCGCGAAAAATGGTGGCGCATCATCAATTGGTGTGAAGTTTAAAGATACAGTAAAACAAACCGCGGAGAGTGGCATGGTAGAAGCGACACTACCGCGAAATAATTTATGGTTAACGCAAACTCCGCAGGCATTCGCCTTTGATGTTTTGCAGAAGGCCTATGCCGCTGCCGTAAGCGATAAATTTTACGGGACTGATGATGCGTCTTTAGTCGAGAGAATTGGCGTAAAAGTTAAAATGATTGCCGGTTCTTATGAAAACATTAAAATTACCACTCCGGATGACCTGATTGTCGCGGAAGCGTTTATAAAAAACAAGGCGGGAACGCAAGGAAATACTCGCAGCGGTATTGGTTACGATAGCCACAGATTTGTCGCAGGCAGAAAGCTCATCCTTGGCGGTGTGGAAATAGCTTTTGATCGCGGTCTGAAAGGGCACTCCGATGCCGACGCGCTCATACATGCTATTTGCGACGCGCTTTTGGGAGCCTCAGGATGCGGCGATATTGGAAGACATTTTCCCGATAGCGATCAGGCCTATAAAGACATTTCCAGCATTATAATTCTTCAGCAGGTAAAGAAAATTATTGAAGGAAAAGGATTCTGGATCAACAATATTGATGCCACTGTCGTTATGGAAAATCCAAAGCTTGCTCCATACGCCGAGGCTATGGTAAACAATATCGCGCGGACGCTGGAAATTCCGGAAACAGCTGTGAACATCAAAGCCAAAACCAATGAGGGCATGGGTTTTACTGGCAGAAACGAAGGCGTCGCCGTATTTGCTACTGCTTGCGTAACAGAAAGGAAAGCAAATGTTTCCAAAGCCTAGAGTCAGATTTGCGCCGTCGCCAACCGGAGAGCTCCATGTGGGTAACGCCCGCACGGCATTGTTTAACTGGATGTTTGCCCGTCACTTTGGCGGAGATTTTATTCTGCGCATTGAAGATACGGACGAATCCCGCAGCGCGCTTTCCTATCAGGTGAATCTGATTGATGATCTAAAATGGTTGGGTATGGATTGGGATGAAGGGCCGCAAAAAGAAGGAGCGTACGGCCCGTACAAACAAAGTGAACGCCTTAATATTTATGATGAATATCTGAAAAAGCTTGTGGCTGCAGATCTGGTTTATCCCTGCTATTGTACCGAAGAAGAACTCGAAGATGAGCGTCAATCGCTGATTTTGAGCAAGCGAATGCCTCGCTATATGGGCAAGTGCCGCAACCTGACAACCGCCGAGCGCAACTCCAGAGAAGTCCAGGGCAGAAAACATTCCTATCGTTTTAAAGTGCCTCAGCTTACTATTGAATTTGATGATTTAATCCGTGGAGCCATGAAATTTGAAGGTGAAGCAATTGGCGATTTCATCATCGTTCGTTCCAATGGTATGCCCGCCTATAATTTTGCTGTGGTCATTGATGATCATCTCATGGCGATAACCCATGTCATTCGTGGGGAGGATCACCTTTCCAATACCGCCCTGCAAATTATGCTTTATCGGGCTTTCGGGTTTGCACCTCCCACTTTCGCGCATCACTCATTAATTCTGGGCAAAGACAGAGCCAAACTCAGCAAGCGTCACGGTTCCGTATCCGTAGGCGAATTTCGTAAGCAGGGGATTTTGCCTGAAGCGCTGCTGAATTATCTGGGGTTGCTTGGCAGCTCTTTTACAGATGGCCGGGAAATTTTGTCTTGCAACGAAATGATTGCGGACTTTACGCTTACGCGCGCTTCCAAAAGCGGGGCGATATTTGATGAAGAAAAACTCCACTGGCTCAATGCCATGTATATTCGAAATTGCGATACAGAAGATTTAACAAAGCGGTTACTTCCCTTTTTAAAGCAGGCAGGTTATCAAAAAAACACGCTGGGTGCCCAGTGGTTGAGAAATGTAATTGATACAGTTAAAAATGATTTAATAAAACTTACAGATATTGGTGGCCATATTCGTTTCTTTTTTGATGATAAATATGAGTTGACGGATGCCGCCAAGGAAATTCTTGTAGGAGAAAATGCACGTAAAGTTGTTCAAGCTTTTAGCGAATGTCTGGAATCTGTGCAATGTCTGCCTAAGGATTTGTATGCCACCGCGATAAAACACGTCAAAGAAAAAGTAGGAGTTAAAGGCAAAGAATTATATATGCCTATTCGGGCGGCTCTAACTGGTGTTGTTCACGGGCCGGAACTTGATCGGGTATTTGCTGTGCTTGGTAAGGAATCTGCCGTAAAAAGATTGCGGCAGCATATTAAATAAACGGGGAACCTCTTGCAACGATGAATAAGAAAAACACACTAGTTATTCCGGCAAAGAGACTGTGGCTTACTTTGTCATTATTTCTTTTCCTGCTGGTTTGTCTTTTTTCCCCGTCCCCTTTATTTTCTTACGATTCTTCATCGAGTGACTTTAAAAAATACATAAGTGTCTTGGATGGGCAATGTTCTCGTTACGGGTGGACAGACATCAAGCCGGCTGCAATATCATGGGAATACCACAGGACAACAAAATACAAACATCCACTTATGTTTGCTTATTTCGGTAATACTACCGGAAACTGCGTTTTGTTTCTAGGCGGCGTGCACGGTGATGAATTGCCCACTGTCTATCTCATGCTCAAGCTTGCCCACTATGTTAAGGAAAATCCGGTTATGTTCAAAGATAAGTGCATTGTTATCGCGCCCCTTGTCAATCCCGACAGTTTCTTATCTGCCGCGCCAACTCGGGTCAATGCCGGTGGCGTTGATATCAACAGAAACTTCCCAACAAAGGATTGGCAGAAAGACGCGATTCGTCTATGGATTGCCAGGGGTAAGAAAAACAAGCGCTACTACCCGGGGGCAAAATCGGCATCAGAGCAGGAAACTTTGTTTCAGTTAGCTTTAATCAAAAGATTTCAGCCGCAGAAAATATTGTCGGCACATTCTCCGCTTAATTTTTTTGATTATGACGGGCCATCATCAGATTTGAATTCCTTTGAACAATGGATGGAAAAAATATCTAAGGAGGCAAATCATCCTTTTAAAAAATTTGGCTATTATCCCGGATCACTCGGCAACTATGCCGGTCATGAACGCAACATTTTTACTCTGACGCTGGAGTTGCCATCATCGGATCCCCGCAATGGCGGCGTGTATTTTCAGAAGTTTCAACCATCAATTCTAAAATTTATCAACCTGCCGGTTGTAGGCCTACCTCCAAACATCAAGGTTATTAATAATTAAAAGCAGCAGTAAGCTGCTCGGTATTCTCCGCTTCGCGGTATCACGAATAAAGAGTGGCAGTCTCTTTATGGCTTAAGTTTTTTTGGCGCATCGCCCAAACCAATCATGGGTATGGCTCCTCCGCCTGTTACCTGGGGAAGTATTCCGTTCCATTTTTCGATGGCTTTCATATTGGCTTCAATTTTTCGTAGTTCTATCAAGTCCGGCGAAATATTTGCTCTCTGTAATCTGAGCGATTCTGCTTCCGCTCTCGCCGTAGTGATCTTTTGTTCTGCTTCGATCTTGATCCTGTCGAGATCCCTTTTTGCTTTTAACGCCAGCTGCTCTGCTGTCTGTTTGGATTCGATGGCCTCGGTGAATACCTTTGAAAAACTGAAGGTCACAATGGAAAAGGCGTCAACTGCAATATTGTTCACGATCAGTCTATCCATCAGATTACGCCTCATCGCCTCACTGACGGCCGGTCTTTTGGTTATAAGCTCCTCTGCCGTGTATTTGGCAGTTACGGCCTTGACGACCTCCAGAATGGCAGGGTCAATAATGCGCTCCTTGAAATGAACGCCTATCTTTTGATATACAACATTAGCCTGATCCGGAACGATGTGATAATTTAAGGCCACCCGGGAAGTAACATCCTGAAGATCCGCGGAAGCTGCCGCTGCGTCCGTCTCGGCCTTCTGAACCTTTACATCCATCAGCACGATTTCCTGCATAACAGGTATCCGAAGATGCAGACCTTCGTCCAACACTTTCTTTTGTACCGCGCCGAAATCAAGAACGATGCCTCTTTGTCCCGCGCCAACCTGTACCCATGGCCTGAAGAAAATTAAAACAAAAAAGATCACACCAGTAATCACCATCACTCTTGTCGGGATTTTTCTTATCATGTTCTGGAAGGCCTCTTTTGCCTTATCTGCATCATTTCCCTGCATTTTTCTTATCTCCTTTTGCCCATATTAAGGGCATCTTTATATCTTCTTAAATGCGTATTTTCGGAATTGCCAAACTCCGGTAGTCACCCCGGCTTTGCCGGGGTGACTACCGGAGAAGAAATTATTCTTTGTAGAGATTTTCCAAGATGTCCCCGTATTTTTCCATGACCACCTGACGTTTGAGTTTCATGGTCTGGGTGAGCATACCGTTATCCAGTGTAAAATCTTCCAGGATAAACGCAAATTTTTTGGGAATTTCGTAAGATCCAATTGTTTTTTTGAGGTGGTTTTGGACCTCAGCGGTTAACAAATTCCTGAAATTCTGGCCCGCTGGATTAGCAGGACCGAAAAGATCTTTCGGCTCGACTGACAAATTCAGCTCGGTGGCTAAATTTTGTAATAATTTCATATCGGGCACAATTAATCCCACATTGTAGTCATGCCCGGCTCCGGTGATCACTACGTTTAAAACCCAAGGCAATACCTTCATTTCCAGTTCAATGGTATCCGGATGGATATATTTACCATTGGCAAGTTTATATTCTTCTTTGAATCGGCCGGTGATGAATAAAAAGCCATCATCATCCAGGCGTCCACGGTCCCCTGTGCGTACCCCTCGCATTCCGTTCATTTCTACAATTACTTCTTTGGTTTTTTCCGGTTTGTTATGGTACCCGATCATGCACTGCGGCCCAAAACAAATAATCTCTCCATCGTCGCCTGCATCACCTGTTCGTGACCGATCAATCACGACTTTGGTTTTATTAATCGGTTTGCCGACCGATCCTAAGCGATTCCCCATCAAAGGTGAGTTAATGGTAATGGCCGGTGATGTTTCGCTCAAGCCATAGGCATCATAGGTTGGGATGCCCACATCAATAAAGAATTTGGCAATTTCCACGTTCATGGGGGCAGAGCCTGTGACCGCGTTGTCCAGGCGTCCGCCAAAGCGCTCCCTAATCTTTTTTAAGACTATTGCATCCAGGATTTTGTATTTCAAACTCACTTTGCCTGTTTCCCGTTTGAGTTTCGCCGCAGCCAAAGCAGCTTCAAAGAGCTTTAATTTTAACCCTCCTGCTTCTCTCATTTTAGCCCAAACACCATTATAGACTTTATTGAAAATCCTGGGCACGGTGATCATGAAAGTGGGTTGAATTTTGGGCAAATCCTCAATTAGAGTCTCGACCGACCCCATAATTCCAATGGAACCGCCTCTCAAAATGAAAGCATGTAAATCGGCCGTAATCCCGAAAGAGTGCGCCCATGGCAGCATTGAGATGCAACGGCTTTTTTCTGTTAAGTTTAAAAACCAGGCTAGGCCTGCTTTGACATTTTCCGCCAGATTTCCATGAGAAAGAAGAACGCCTTTGGGTTCACCTGTAGTGCCTGAAGTATATATTAACACTGCAACATCTGTTGGTTTTGGACGAATAGCCGCTACAGGTTTAGCTGCCCCTTTTTTCTCTAATGCTGCCATGGAGTTTTCCCCTGAACCGTCAATCAGAACAATTTGCTTTAAAGTGGGGATCTCGCCGGGGAAATTTTTCACTTTTTCTAACACTTCAGGTTTTGATACAAGCAAAACCTTGACTTCGGCATCCTTCACAATATACTTCCACATCGTCACCAATTCTTTTTCATACATCGGCACGTACGCAGCGCCTAAACCCTGGGTGGCCATCTCGCCTATCAACCATTCCTTCCGATTATTTGCTATAATCCCTACTTTGTCTCCATGTTTAACCCCAATAGCTGACAATCCTGCCCGCAAATTATTCACACGAGTTGCGATTTGACTGTAGGTTACCCATTGATAAACCCCTGCGCTGTCTTTTTCACCCATTAACAGGTTGTTCGCGTATTTAGTGGCACTATTTTCAAAGATCTCCACCAAATTATCCGGGGCTTCATACACGTTCTTATACTCACCATATTCAAAAATCGCCATAACCGTAACCCTCCCTTTTTAAATTTATATGTGATTGAATTCAATAAATCAAAGTATAGGGTGGCTATTTTTTTTTGTCAAGGAATAGTTGGAATTAGGGATAGTTGTGATCGAGAGACTAAATAAGTGCCATCTGTAAAAAGCGGCGAAAATTCCGTTGCCTGCCCTTGACAGAGGGTATGCCCGTAAATATATTAGCCACGATTTTGAGAAGGATATTCAAAAAGAGTTATGGGTGGGTAAGCATGGAAGATCACATAATAAAAATCTTTAAGGAAAGTATCCGTGTCAAGGAAGCTTTCGTTAATGAAAATCTCAGTAAGCTTGTTAATATTGTCGAGGCGGTAACCGCCGCGCTCAAAGCAGGAAGCAAGATTTTGATTTTTGGTAATGGTGGTTCGGCTGCCGACGCGCAGCATCTTGCGGCCGAATTTATAAACAGGTTTGTGATTGAAAGACCGCCTCTTCCGGCCATAGCCTTGACTACCGATACATCAGTCATTACGAGTATCGGTAATGATTATGATTTTTCCGAAATATTCAGCAAGCAAATTAGGGCAATAGGACAGCCGGGTGACATTGCCTGGGGCATTAGTACCAGTGGTAATTCCGCCAATGTTTTAAAGGCACTGGAAGTAGCCCAAAAAATGGGATTGGTTACGGTAGCTTTTACCGGTAAGGATGGAGGGCAGATCGCGAAGATCGCTGATTTATCAATTAATGTTTCTTCATCAGTTACAGCGCGCATTCAAGAAGTGCATATTACAGCAGGGCATGCCATCTGTGATCTGGTCGATATCAAGCTTTTCCAGAAGCCGGATTTAAAATAATCAAATTTTTCTGAGGTCATAGTGAAAACAGTAAAGAAAGAGCATAAAGAACATAAAGAGCTAAAAGAAGAAATTGATGAGCAAGGGCCGGCGACTGTTGCCTCTTTCGACGAAGATTGCGATAAAGAAGTTCCTGTCAAGAACGCAGAGCTGAGGGAAAAAGAAGCATCAGTCAATTACGACAAGTATCTTCGCGCTGTCGCGGATTTGGAAAATTATAAAAAGCGGTCAATTAGAGAAAAAGCCGATATAATTAAATATGGCAAAGAAGAAATTATAAAAGACATTTTGCCATTTGTGGACAGCCTGGATCGGGCTCTAGATCATGCGGACAGTTCCGATGTCCAAGCTTTCAAGGAAGGCATAAGGTTGATTCAGGAACAGCTCTTAAGTTGCCTTAAAAAACATGGTGTGGAGAAAATAGACAGTGTCGGTCTGAATTTTGATCCTAACTTTCACGAAGCAATGATGCAGGTTGAAAGTGAAGAACATGCTGAAAACAAGATAGTTAATGAAGTCGAAAAAGGTTATTTATTAAATGGCAGGCTTTTGAGGCCATCAAAGGTTTGTATATGTAAAAAGATGAATAAAGAAAATAATGTGTGTGAATAAAAAGCAGACAATGGAAAATAAGGAGGAGTAAAATGGGGAAAATTATTGGAATTGATTTAGGAACAACAAATTCTTGCGTTGCTATAATGGAAGGGGGCGACCCTACTGTTATATCCAATCAGGAAGGCAATCGCACGACGCCTTCTATTGTGGCCATCACGGAAAGTGGTGAGAGGTTGGTAGGTCAGGTTGCAAAAAGGCAAGCCATAACAAACTCGGAAAATACAATTTATGCTGTCAAAAGACTCATCGGTAGAAAATTTAATTCTAAAGAAGTTCAGTACGACATAAAAATTATTCCTTATAAAATAACAGAAGCATCCAATAACGACGCACAGGTTACTGCGCGGGGTAAGAATTACTCGCCGGCAGAAATATCGGCGATGATTTTAACCAAGATGAAACAAACAGCTGAAGACTATTTAGGAGAAAAAGTAACAGACGCTGTTATTACTGTTCCCGCTTATTTTAATGATTCACAAAGGCAGGCAACAAAAGACGCGGGCAAGATTGCCGGCCTGAATGTATTGCGTATCATTAATGAACCCACGGCGGCGGCCCTTGCTTATGGTTTGGATAAGAAAAAGGAGGAAAAGATTGCCGTTTTTGATTTAGGAGGCGGAACATTTGATATATCAATTCTGGAATTAGGCGACGGTGTCTTTGAGGTGAAATCCACCAATGGTGATACGCATCTGGGCGGTGAGGATTTTGATCAGCGCGTAATGGATTATCTGGTCGCTGAATTCAAGAAAGATCAGGGAATTGATCTGCGCAGCGACAAAATGGCTCTGCAGCGACTCAAAGAAGCAGCGGAAAAAGCAAAAATGGAACTTTCCACCGCGCTGGAAACTGATATCAATCTGCCGTTTGTCACAGCTGACGCTTCCGGTCCCAAGCACATGAATATCAAGCTCTCGCGGGCCAAACTGGAATCTTTGGTGGAAGAGTTAATCAATAAAGTAGTTGGTCCCTGCCAGACTGCGATTAAAGATGCCAATTTAAGCACTAAAGATATTGATGAGGTTGTTTTGGTAGGGGGTATGACTAGAATGCCGCGCGTCCAGCAGAAGGTGAAAGAAATATTCGGTAAAGAGCCGCACAAGGGCGTAAATCCGGATGAAGTTGTGGCTATCGGCGCCGCCATTCAGGGCGGAGTTCTAGCCGGAGATGTGAAAGATGTGTTGCTTCTGGATGTCACGCCTCTGTCTTTAGGCATTGAAACTTTAGGCGGAGTCATGACCAGACTCATTGAGAAAAACACGACAATTCCCAGTAAGAAAAGTCAGACTTTCTCTACGGCAGCCGATAATCAACCGGCAGTAAGCATTCATGTTCTTCAGGGTGAGCGCCAGATGGCAGGTGATAACAGAACATTAGGCCGCTTTGAACTGGTGGGCATTCCGCCGGCTCCGCGAGGTGTGCCGCAGATTGAAGTTACCTTTGATATTGATGCCAACGGTATCGTTCATGTTGGCGCCAAGGATCTTGGTACCGGCAAGGAGCAGAGTATTAAAATTACAGCTTCCAGTGGTTTGAGCGAGGCCGAAATACAAAAGCTGGTTCGCGACGCGGAAGCGCACGCGGAAGAAGACAAAAAGCGCAAAGAGTTGATTGAAACAAGAAATTCCGCAGATTCTCTGGTTTACGGCGTGGAAAAAAATATTAAAGAATTTGGAGATAAAGTTGATGCCGCAGAGAAAACCAAAATTGAAGAAGCAATCAGCGCAGTGAAAAAATCTCTGGAAGGCGACGATGTTGAAGCCATTAAGAAAGCTCAGGAAGAGTTAATGAATCTTTCGCATAAATTGGCGGAGGCAATGTATGCCAAAACAGCCGGTCCCCAAGGCGGGCAGGGTGATCCCGGTGGACCGGATGCCGGAGCTGGGCCGGGTGCGGCGGGGCAGGCTTCAGGTAAAAAGGATGAGGATGTAGTAGATGCCGATTTTGAAGAAGTAAAATAGCAAATTGATTTTGA
>Ga0247841_10002123_pt1 | contig 40875 bp, 34 predicted proteins | sample LaCruzMarch2015__2_FD_192410 | JGI IMG/M metagenome (GOLD analysis project Ga0247841, IMG submission 192410) | Freshwater microbial communities from meromictic Lake La Cruz, Castile-La Mancha, Spain - LaCruzMarch2015_18m | ecosystem: Environmental > Aquatic > Freshwater > Lake | place: Spain...
AGGCGTCAATGGCCTTGTCGAACTCGAAATTGCCGAAGGCGCGGTCTCCGTCGGCCACAGCTTTATCGTACTTCGATTTATTGGCGCGGTAAATGCTATCAACCCTTGACGCAATCAGGTTTAGTCTCTCTTTGGGATAGTTCTCTTCGGGGAATAGCGTCAGTGCCTGCTGGAAGGAATTTTTTGCCCTGACATAATCCTTTTCTCCCAGCAAAAGGTCGCCACTGGTAAGCAGGTTTTCAAATACCTTCCGTTTTCCGAGCAGTTCTTCAAGCGCCTTGTTGATCTCCGCCATTTTCTCTTTTGGATAGGCAGCTTCCGGCTTCAGGGTCAACGCGTTCTGATATTCAGCGTGGGCATCCTCATACTTTTTCTGCAAAAGCAACTGATCAGCCTTGGTGATGGATGCCTTATAGGAATCCTCCCTCGCCTTCAATTCTGCCAGTATTCCATCTATTTCAGAAATCTTATCCTTTGGATATTGTTCATCGGGTTTCACCTTAAGGGCGTTTCCAAATTCCAGTTTCGCCTGGTCGTATGATTTTGACGAGAACAACAGATCAGCTTTGGAAAGCAGGGATTTATACTGGTCATCCAGCGCCTTCTTTTTTGCCATCCCGGCAAGGATTTCTGCTATTTCGGTAAGTTTATCCTTTGGATATTGTTCGGCGGGTTTAATCTTCTGTGCATCCAGGTAACCGGATTTGGCCTGCTCGTACAACAAATCGCTGAAGAGCTTATCAGCATTGGAAATGGCTGCAGTGTACTGATCGTCAATGGCCTTTAACCTGGCTTTCTCCGCGAGTGATTTATCGGCTTCCGCGATCTTGTTTCTGGGATACTGTTCGGCAGGTTTCATGACGCTGGCACGCAAATATTCTTCCCTGGCAGCCTCAAATGATTTTTCCATCAGTAATTTATCGGCATTGGCAATGGTGGTCTGGTATTCAGCTTCCAGCGCTTTCTGTTTTGCAATCTGATCAAGCGCCTGATCGATCTCAGCAATTTTTTGTTTTGGGTATTGTTCGGCAGGCTTCCATCCCGAGGCTGACAAGTACTCCGTTTTAGCCTGCTCGTAAATTTTTGCAGCCAGTAACTGGTCTGCTTTCGCCAGGGCTGTTTTATAGTTTTCATCCAGGGTTTTGCGGGCAGCAATACCGGCAAGAATAGTATCGATCCCGATAATTTTATCTTTTGGAAGCTGCTCCGATGGTTTAATATTTCCTGCATTCACAAATCCCGTACGGGCCTGATCATAACTACCGGCCTGCAATAATTTTTCCGCATCCGCAAGGGCAGCCTGATACTTTTCATCGAGTGCTTTCAGGGCTGCCAAATCTGCAAGGATTTTTTCGATCTCTCCCATTTTCTCCTTCGGATATGATTCCAGCGGTTTCAGGGCTGAAGCATTGGCATATTCAATCCTGGCTTGAATATAGTTTTTTTCAGTGAAGAAATTATCCGCTTTCACGATTGTGCCCGCGTACTGATCATCAACTGCTTTTTCACGGGATATATCAGCGAGGAACCGTTCTGTTTCCGACAGTTTATCCTTCGGATATTGCTCCGCAGGTTTGAGTTTCAATGCAGCGAGGTACTGATTTTTTGCCAGTTCAAAAGATTTTTCGGCCAGAAGTTTATCGCCGCCTGAGATGGCGGCTGCATAATCATCATCCAGTGCTTTTTGAGTTGCGATGGCAGCCAGTATTTTATCGATTTCCGCAGCTTTATTTCTCGGATAGATTTCGGCAGGTTTAAGCTGGCCGGCATTGAGGAACTCAGTTCTGGCCATTTCATACGACTTCTCCCCAAACAGTTTTTCGGCATTGGCGATCACCTGTGCATACTGATCTTCGAGCGCTTTTTTGGCTGCAATATCGCCGATGATCCTGTCAATCTGGGTTACTTTGTCTTTCGGGTATTGCTCGGAAGGTTTAAGATTTCCGGCATTCAGGTATTGTGCGCGCGCCTGATCATAAGATTTCGACAGGAGCAATTTATCCGCTTCAGTCAGAATTCCCTTATACTGGTCCATCAGCGCTTTTTGCGTCGCGGCATCAGCCAGAAGAAGGTCAATTTCGGCCACTTTATCCTTCGGATACTGCTCTTCCGGTTTTAATTTCAAGGCCTGGTCAAAGCTTGCCCGGGACTGGGCATATTGTTTTGATTGAAAAAAGTTATCTCCTTTGACAACCCATGCTGCATATTGATCCCGAATCGCTTTTTCATTGGCAAGAACAGCAAGCGTCTGGTTTATTTCGGCGATTTTCTCTTTGGGATAGGATTCGGCAGGTTTGATCTTCAAGGCATTCTGATACTCATTTTTCGATTGTTCCCAGGATTTCTGAACCAGCATGCTGTCTGCTTTGGCGATCAGCGCCAGGTATCGATCCTCAGCGGCTTTCTGTTGAGCAGCACTTTGAAGCAGACGGTCGATTTCCGCAATTTTCGATTTTGGATAAAACTCAGCGGGTTTCAGCGCCAGCGCTTTTTGATATTCCGACCGGGACTGATCGTAGTTTTTTTCAGTGAAAAGCTTGTCGCCCGAGGAAAGAAATGACTTGTATTGTTCATCCCTGTCTTTTAACAGGGCCATCTCATTCAGAATGTTCCCAATCTCAATGATTTTTTCCTGGGGGTATTTCTCTGAAGGTTTGATCCCTGATGCTTCCTGGTATTTGGTCAGGGCAGGATTATAACTTTTCGCGGCAAGCAGTTTATCGGCCTGAGAAACAGCAAGCTTATACTGGTCATCCCTCGACTTCTGGTCGCCAAGAAGCCGTTCAATTTCAGCAAGCTTGTCTTTCGGATATTGCTCCAGTGGTTTGATGCCGGTTGCTTTTTGATATTCTGCACGGGACTGCTCATAGGCTTTATCGGCAAGCAATTTGTCTGCTCCGGCAACCAGCGCGGCATATTGTTCATCCAATGCCCTGGCCATTTCAGCTTCCTGACCCGTAAGCATTTTTTCGGTTTTGGCGACCATCTCCTTAGGATAGGCTTCTCCGGGTTTCTGAGAGGAGGCCAGCATGTAATTTTCGCGGGCCTTCAGGAAATTCTTTTCAATGTATAAGCTATCTCCGAGTTCGATGTATTTTGCATAGGTTTCCTGGGCAATTTTTCCGCGTGCCAGGATATTTTCAATCTCCCTTATCCTGTTTTTTGGATAGACCTGTTCGGGTTTGATGACAGATGCCTCCTGATAGGCGGTCAGCGCGTCAGGATAAGCAGCTCCATTGAATTGCTGGTCAGCATTGGCAATGGCTTTGATGTAAGCGTCATCCTTTGCCTTTTGGTTGGTGAGCAGCAGGGTCAGTTCACTGATCCGATCCTGAGGGTATTTCTCTGAAGGCTTTATTTTATTGGCTTTTTTAAACTCGAGCAAGGCTGGCTGGTAGTTTTTCACCGAGTAAAATTCATCTCCCCTGACAATGGAGGCAGCATATTGTTCTTCTTTAACCTGGGCATCTACCTGAATTTTTATGATCTCGTTGATCTTTTCTTTTGAGTATTGTTCGGAGGGGAGGATTCTGCTGGCATTTTCGTATTCAAGTTTTGCCTTCTCGTACTCTTTGGCCTGAAAAAGCTTATCTGCGCTGGCAACGGCAACATCGTACAGGATATTCTGCGCCTTTTGAGAGCGCAGAAATTCCATTGTTTTACGAAGTTTTATTGTTGCATTTGACTCGCCCGGAATAATTTCCAATGCTACCTGATAGGCTGCTTTGGCATTCAGATAATCCTTTGCATTGAAATACCCGTCGCCAGAGGTCATGGCATTCAAAAATTCCTTGTCTTTGCGCTTTTGCTCTGAGGCCAGCGACTTCACCTGAACAATACGTTCTTTCAACAACCGGTCATTGGGAAGAATTTGCTGAGCCTTTTCCAGTTCGATCAGGCATTGATCATATTTCTTAAAGAGAAAATAACGGTCGGCGGCAGCGATGATGGAGCTGTAAATGGTATCCGGCCTGGTGGCCGCGGGTTTGTCAATGGAATCGGAAACCGCTGCAATGAGGGAGGATCTCTCCGTCTCAACCAGCCGGTTTGAGAGAAGAGAATAAAAGCCCAGCGATAGTCCCGAGATTGCAATAAAAGCCGTAAAAATGGAGAGTTTCAGGTAGCGATAAATTTTCATGCGATGAAGTGACGATCGTTTATGGATAAAAGCAATGGTATAAACGGTTATTTTTAAGATAAATTTTATGGTATTTGGTTATCGTTCTATCACACCATCCCGGATGGTAATTTTCCGGTCAGCCATATCGGCAAGTTCAAGGTTGTGAGTAACGATCACATAGGTTTGAGTAAAAGTATCGCGCAATTTGAAAAACAGTTTATGCAATTCCACGGCAGAAGCGGAGTCGAGGTTTCCGGAGGGTTCATCGGCCAGGATGACATCCGGTGTGTTGATCAATGCCCTTGCGACGGCAATACGCTGCTGTTCACCTCCAGATAATTCGGATGGTTTATGATGGATCCGATCCTTCAGATTCATGAATTCAAGCAGCTCCATGGCCTTGCGCTCCGTCTCTCTCTTTCCCTTTTTTGCAATGAATGCCGGGATACAAACATTCTCGATGGCCGTAAATTCGGGAAGCAGATGATGAAACTGAAAGACAAACCCGATATGTTTGTTCCGGAACTCAGCCAGTTTACGCTCATTCAGGCTTTGCAATTCGACCCCGTTCAGTTCCAGTGAACCGGAATCTGCCTTATCAAGTGTTCCGATAATATGCAGCAGGGTTGATTTCCCGGCGCCGGAAGCCCCGACAATCGAGATGATCTCCCCTCTTTTAACCGCAAGGCTGATGCCTTTGAGAACTTTTAAAGGGCCAAATGATTTCTGAATGTTTTGAACAAGGATCATAATCGGCAGACTAAGTCTGCAAAGGTAATAAAAACCCCGGTGGAAGGCCTCATCAAAAAGTATCCAGACAAGTATAGATTTGATTAAGTTGCAGGATAATTTTGTAAATCCGGTTCAAACTGGTATTTTTGATTTTCCTAAAAAGAACCACTCTATGAACCTGCATGAATTTCAAAGCAAATCGATACTCAAGCAATACGGAGTACGCGTCCCTGAAGGAGTTTTGGCACATACCGAAGAAGAAGCCGTGCGCGCTGCCGAATACCTTCAGGGTGCTACAGGTACCGACAAATGGGTCATCAAGGCCCAGGTTCACGCGGGCGGACGGGGTAAGGGCGGAGGAGTGAAAATAGCCAAATCCATTGAAGAGGTGCGTCAGATGGCTGCTAAAATTATCGGGATGCGGTTGGTTACTCCTCAAACCAGCGCTGAAGGAAAGCTGGTCAGGAAAGTGTATGTTGAACAAAATATTTTTTATCCCGGTCCGACCGAACCATCTGAAATTTACATGAGCATTCTTCTCAACCGGCAAAAAGGTCATATCGTCATGATGTATTCACCCCGTGGAGGTATGGATATAGAGACTGTTGCCGGGGAGACTCCGGAACTGATCTTTACCGAAGAGATCGATCCTAAAATTGGCCTCCAGTCGTTCCAGGCCAGGAAGGTGGCATTTAATCTTGGGTTGAAAGACGACGCCTACAAGAACATGCTCAAATTCGTTCCTGCACTATATAAAGCCTATGAAGGCAGTGATGCTTCCCTGATTGAGATCAACCCGGTATTCAAAACCTCCGACAATAAAATCCTGGCAGCAGATGCCAAGATGGTAATCGATAACAACGCCTTATTTCGTCATCCGGATATCGCCTCCATGCGTGATTTCGACGAAGAGGATCCCGTTGAGGTGGAAGCCACCCGGCACGACCTCAACTATGTTAAACTGAATGGCAACGTGGGGTGCATGGTCAATGGCGCCGGATTGGCCATGGCTACGATGGACATCATCAAACTATCGGGCGGAGATCCTGCCAATTTTCTGGATGTCGGTGGTTCTGCCAATGCCAAACGGGTAGAAGAGGGCTTCCGCATCATACTTAAGGATCCTGCCGTGAAAGCCATTCTGGTCAATATCTTCGGAGGCATTGTACGGTGCGACACGGTGGCGCAGGGAATAGTGGATGCCTATAAAAATATCGGCAAGATCGACGTCCCGATTATCGTTCGTTTGCAAGGCACCAATGCAGAGGAGGGAAAAAAACTGATCGACGAATCAGGGTTAAAGGTGCAGTCGGCAATTACGCTGAAAGAGGCAGCTGAACTGGTTACCACTGTGCTGAGCTAAGCCTGCACTGATCCTCCTTTTCAGCCAGGAACTGGCGAATCCTTTCCAATTCATCCAGCGGGGCAGTCCGGAATGAAAATTCTTTCAGGTTTATGGATAGCGCCTTCACCTCTTCAGGTTCATAGAACCTCTCCAGAAAACTTCCCAGGTTTTTCTCATCGGAGGAGGGTTGTATCCGGTGCATCGTTTTCAGGTATTGCAATATTCTTAGTCCATCCAGTTTTTCATGGCATGCCCTGATAAAATGATCCATGTCTCCCGCATTTTCCCGCAATGGCTGCCATGGATCCTCCTCGTTGAATTGTTGGGATAGAAACCGTGTGATTTTTGTATCCAATGTCCTGATATAAAAAACAGGAAACAACAGTATGGTTTCAAGAAGATCGTTAAACAACGGATAGGGATAGATCGGATAGCTGGACCAATCGCCCGCGTTTCCCTTGATCATGGCCGGGCCTGTTCCAAAGAAAACCCGATCGGAAAAACGTGCTTCCGGATAGACCTTCTCTTCATTCCACAATAAGATATCCCCGTATTTCCTGAGTTTTTGCAGGAAATAAAAATCCTCACCGCTCTTTTTCGGGGTCAGCCCTCCAACGGCATGATAGGCCGAAACCCGGCATGATATAGCCGAACCGAGGGCTGTGAAGGTATAAGGATTTCCTATCCGTGCAAGGTTAAGGAAATAATGCCGCATATAAATTTCGTACCGGAGGATGGCACGGTAGGCCTTTTCATCGGTCACCGCCGGGTGGAAATAGGGATTGGCCAAGGCAACAGCACGGGGATTCCGGTGGAAATTCTCCGCCACCGAAAGGAAATAGGATTCGGGAATAATGGTGTCGGCATCCAGGTTGATCATGATGTCATCCGGGGAGGCTGCTTTGCAGATGGCATCGAGAAGTACCTTCCGTGCCCATCCCACACCATGGCGTTTTCCTTTCCATCCTTTTCCTTTGGAGGAGTGGTCGAGGACAACAAGATTGATCCCGGAAAACTTTCCGAGATCTTCGATCATCCTGACATTCCTGGAACAGATCTCTGATTTATCAGGACTTGTCCACCAATCATCAGGCTGGTTGATGCAAACATAGACTGTAAAACGGCGGTAATTCTGATTCGCGATGCACTTCATCAGCCGGGGCAAGAGCTCCAGCTCATCGAGTACCGGGATCGCTGCATAAATATACGGAAGGTCATTAGATTCACCTTTATCAGCGATCGATTTTAAGTTTTTCAAACAATGTATCATCCTGTACCATTTCCAGGGCCTTCTGCACTTCATTATCGTACTGGTTGACCACTGTATAAAATTCGTTTATATCCCAGAGTTTCTGGGCAATCAGACCTTTTATCTGCCCACTGATCAATTCCTGTGAAGCTGCATACCCTTTTTTATCAAACTTAACACCTGCTTTCTTGGCACTTTCAAAAAACGATGTCATAAAGGCTTTATCCACTATAAAATCGCGGTTAAAGGTGGCAAAATCCGGATATTTTTTTTCAAGTACCGAACGGTTTTTATCAACATATTCACCAACAAACGGGAAGATGACATTTTTCCTCCTCAACTCCAGATAATAATCACTGATGGGTGTGGAATCCCATGGAATGAAGACGTCGGGCATGATGCCTCCTCCTCCATACACCACCCTTTTTTTTGAGGTATAGTATTTCAGGGAATCGGGAAATTTTATGCTATCGGGATGTACCAACTCGCCGTGCCTGTATCGGTTGCTGAAATCTTCATAATATTTATCAACCCCATCGGAATAAGATTTCTGAATGCACTTGCCGGATGGATTATAATAGCGGGCAGTTGTCAACCGCATAAGAGAACTGTCGGGCAGCATGTAGGGTCTCTGTACAAGACCCTTCCCAAACGAACGGCGGCCGATGATGAGGGCCCTGTCCCAGTCCTGAACGGCGCCGGCAACAATTTCGCTCGAGGAGGCAGAATTCTCATTGATCATCACCACAAGTTTCCCGTTCTCAAACATCCCGCGGGGAGTGGAGTAAAAATACTCACGGGGGCTTCGCTGGCCTTCGGTATATACGATAAGCTTGTTCCCGTTAAGGAACTCATCCGACAGTTCAATGGCTGGCGCCATATAACCTCCCGAATTATTCCGGAGATCGAGAATCAAACTCCTCATTCCTTTTGCCTTGAGTTTACGGATGCCATCTTCCATCTCATCGATGGTGGTTTGGGCAAATTTGTTCAGGTTGATGTAACCGATACCAGGGCTGATGATGTAAGCTGCATCGACACTGGTTATGGGAATTTTATCCCGTGTAATGGTATAATCGATGAGGTCTTTCCTTGTTTTGCGAAAAATGGAGACAGTTACTTTGGTGCCTCTTTTTCCGCGAAGATGATCCAGGACGAATTGGTTGGTTATCCCCTTACCCACTACCAGTTCTCCTTCGATCTTGATTATTTTATCCCCGGAAACAATACCCAGTTTTTCCGAAGGGCCACCCTGAACGGGATGGACGACGGTGATGGTATCGTGGAGAATTTCAAATTGAATGCCAACTCCTTCAAAATTGCCTTCCAGCGGCTCATTTGCCCTTTGAACGTCCTTCTTTGAAATGTATACCGAATGAGGATCCAGCTCTTGCAGGGTTTCAACAATGGCCTTTTCCACCAGTTTTGCTTCGTTGATCGTATCCACGTATGCCAGCTTGATGATCTGCATGGCAGTGTTGAATTTTTTCACGCCCGCGTTCGGATCCTGCCGCTGGTTTTGTGCAAAAACACCAAGCACAGAAAATAGAAAAATAAAAATAGCAGCACTGAATCGTTTTAACCCGGTCATTGTTCTGGTGTTCATTGAAAATCGCTTATTAAATAAAATGTTTTGAGCGGCCAAAGGTACTTTTTTTACAAACTACTCTGAATGGATACCAGAATTTTAACTAATTTTAACGTTGAAACCAGGCACCTCCAAATGTGCCTTTTTAAAACATTCAGTGCATTGGAACAATCAGAGAAAACAAGGTTCATCCGCAGTTTTTTTTATCCCTTTCTTTTTTTGGTCCTGATCTGGCTGATCAGGGGCGCTGATGCAATTTTCGACTTATCGCTGAATGAATTTGGTCTTTATCCTTTGCAGGCAAAAGGATTGATCGGCATCATCACATCGCCCTTGCTGCATGCCGATTTCTCTCACCTGTTTGCCAATTCGATCCCGATTTTCATCCTGGGTGGTTTGCTCTTCTATTTTTACAAGGATATTGCCTGGCTGATTTTCTTCCTGGTATATATTATTACCGGTTTGTGGGTATGGACCTTTGCACGCGGAGGGGCAGCACATATCGGCGCCAGCGGAATAATTTACGGGTTGGCCTCCTTTCTCTTTTTCAGCGGCATCATCCGGCGGGAAACCAGCCTGATGGTTATCACGCTGCTGGTTACCTTTGTTTATGGTGGACTGATATGGGGGGTATTTCCGCATTTTTTCCCGAAACGCAACATCTCATGGGAATCACATTTGATGGGAATGTTGTCGGGACTGGTACTGGCAATCTATTACCGGAACCAGGGTCCCCAGCGAAAAAGCTATGATTGGGAAAACGAGGAGGAAGATGATGTTCCTGATGATCCGGATCAGAAACCGGAGGAAAATAAATCTGAAATTATCTATCATTACAGGAACGAGCAGGAACCTCAGTGACCCAGTTGAACATACGGTTCAATCCTCATGAACACCGAATCGTTGACTCCCTGCACTTTCCTCAATTCTCCGGTATCCGAAAACCGTTTATTTTTCTGCCGGTAAAGGAGGATAGCGCGGGTAAGTTCAAAGGGGAAATAGGGATGCCTGAGCAGTTCCTTGAAAGTGACCGCGTTTAAATCGATTTTCCGGATTGAATCCGGGTTCACTTTGATGTACGCTGCAATATACCGGTATCGTACGGTATCCATCCCGAATACTTCGAGGATCTGTCTCTTTTCAAGAAAACCCCCTAACCTGTCACGGTAACCAACGATCCTCCTTGCAAAAGCGGGACCAATTCCTTTTAAACGCTGAAGTTCAAAAGTGTCGGCCGAGTTGAGTTCAACCACGAAAGAGATTTTCGGGCTTCCGTGTGTTTTACTGAGCGTATCGGAAAAAGGTGTTGCCCCTGACTTTCGGTATTTGGTGAACCGTTCGGTTTTTATCCTGGTTTCCTCTTCTTTCGCTTTTTGCCAGGCCGATTCGAATACAGCAACCTCCCTTTCAAATCCGGTAAAATTAACGGGTTGCTGGAAAGTTTCCGAAGGGATCCAGCAATTGGCCATCACAAGGCCAAACAATAAAAGCAGAAGAATAAATATTCCTCTCTGCTCAACGCGATTAAAGGTAAGGTAATCCTCCACGACAGCACCGAATAGCTTAAACTTCCCGTTTGTCAATATCCGCTTCATTTTTTACCCTCCTTAATTCCTCCTCAATACTTTATTTCCAATCCTGCATTCGAGGCATCGCTTTTTATCGCAATAGTTATTTTTAAGCTGGATCATGGCCTGGGTATGCAATGCATTTTCCGGTAGAAATCCTGCCTGTTTCCATCGGTGGATGTCAGCATTCACCTCTCCGGTGGCCTGTTCAATGAAATGAATTGCTTTTTCCCGAAGAACCTGTGAACCTTTCATCTGACCATAAAAAAATAAAAAAGCAGAAACTCCATTGATCATCAACAAATTTTTCGATGAATTTCCAATCACTTTTGGAATCATGACGGAGGGTTTATCGAAAGAAAAGTGCGTATCCCAATAGGTTGAAGCCGAGACTGAGAAATACTGTCGTGCATCCTGAAATGAGGTGGATTCAAGGATATTGAAGATTTTTCCATGGGATTGATTGAAAAAAGCTGCAAACTGGCTTAGCCGGATATTCGGAAAATTTGATGGCCGCAACCGCAGGTATTTCCACAAGGCCGGTTGAATGGCCTTCAGCTGATATTTTGATTTCAGAAACTGGTATTCAACGGCGAGGGTTTGTGGATAGGCATCTGAAAAATTCTGGTCCAGCATGCCCGATTGACCTAACAACAGGGACTCAAGCTGAAACCGGTTATTCCAGTATTTTTGAAGCAATTTCATCGGAAGCGATCGTGCCAGTAACTCAAATGGAAATGCATTGATTTTAAAGCCGAAGTGAATGGCCAGATGCAGGTAAAATGCCTCTTCCCAATCGCGATGACAGGACTCCCACAGGTGATTGATCGATTGTGATTTTTCGATCAGCCTTTCCACCACCAGACCCGGCGCCCATTGACGGAAATTGATCTCATGATCAGGACACACGAGGTTCGCGCAGGGAATCCATAAATGGTTTTTCATCATGAGTTGGTAGCGGTCATATATCTCTTCAGGATATTGGCCTTTGATAACCAATGCAGGAATCTCACCTGATCCATTGCACTTTACAGCAATATCCGGTTCGTATACGACATGAAGGATGGTATTTTCATAGGCCTTATCCAGCTGATGGTTGTGCCGGTACCAGTCAGAAGCACGAACATGCATCTCGACATTTCCTGCCCAAAGGGTATCGTTGATCCGGATCCTTGCATTAAAGAAATCGGGTCCACCATTTGTGTTGTGCTCCCCGGGTTTTATGATGGCAAGGGTGTGACCGCTTTCTGTCCTCAACTCCCGGTTAAGCATCCTGAATTTCCAGAGGTAATGAATAAACGCTTCGTTCATAGAAATGATTTTTTAATTGTTATCATTCCTTAATCCGACTTAGTGGCAAAAGGTAATACGGTTTGTTGAAAAGTTTTTATTCGAGGTTAAATTTGCACGTCAAGGTGGTTATGGTTATATTTGCATGACTTTCTAAAGGAAGTAACTTGATGGGAGATGTCGCCACACTTGTTTCCGGGATTGATTTCAAAATCAGGAGACTGATCGAACGGCATGGTTTGTTACTTGCCGAAAATGAAAGGTATAGCAAAGAAATTCAGGAACTTAAACAAATAAACGAAAACCAAAAACAGAACTTAAAACAACTTGAAGAAAAGATAAACGTACTTAAACTGGCCAAAGCATTAGAAAACAAAGAAGGAAACGTTGAAGCCAAAATAAAAATCAACGAATTGGTGCGGGAAATTGAAAAATGCATTGGGCTTTTAAATACTTGAAGTTACAGCGGGTTTGACCCGTTGTCATTGTTCAATACAGATCCATGGATGAACTTTCCATTTCGATAATGGTGGCCGACAGGTCATACCGGCTGGCCATCGAAAAAGAGCATGAAGAACTTTTCCGAAAAGCGGCGAAATTGATCGATAAGCGAATCAAAGATTATTCGACAAGTTACGCCTATAAAGACAAGCAGGACCTATTGGCCATGGTGGCACTTGAATATGCCACCAAACATTTGCAGGATGAACTGTTACTTTCGGAAAAAGAGGATCAATGGGAAACAAAACTCATGGAAATTGACCTTGCCTTGAACGCACAACTTCAACCTTAAGCCCACTCCGTTCTTTGAAAATTATTCAAGATTAACCCGCGCTATATCAGACAGTTTGTAAACCTAACATTACAAATATTAGGGTCATGCTCATCAACCCGTAGGACAGGCCTCGCTCATTCCGACTTGTCGGAATGATTTTGGGTTAGCTCCCAGACAGTGGACGTTCGAAAAGTTTGGCAACCCTATTCGTGTCGTATGAGGTTTATCATAACCTCGCTGATTAGTGCGGGTTTTTTTTCTCCACCATCCTTCTCATTACTAACCTGGTATCTTCGTACAGTGATGCGATACCACAACAAAAACAAACATGGAAATACTGCTATACGTGATCACCGGAGTGTCGGGCATCATCATCGGAGGTATCGTTACGGGTACCATCCTCAACCGGGCGCTGGAACGCAAACGTGATGCCCTCTTAAAAGAGGCAATGGAGAAAGCCGAGGTCATTAAAAAGGAAAAAATCCTTCAGGCCAAGGAAAAGTTTCTTCAACTGAAAGGAGAACACGAGAAATTCATTCATGAGAAAAATGAAGAAATTTCCAAGAATGAAAACAGGTTGAAGCAAAAAGATGGGACAGTCAATATGCGGATTGAAGAATTGGCTAAAAAACAGAAAGAGATCATTGCCATCAAGCAAAACCTGGCGCAACAACTCGAATTGGTCAATAAAAAACAGGGTGAACTGGATAAGTCGTTGAAAGTCCAGGTTGAAAAGCTTGAAGTTATTTCCAATCTTTCAGCACAGGAAGCCAAATCCCAGCTTGTTGAAACCCTCAAAGAAGAGGCCAAATCGGAAGCACTCGTCCACATGAAAGATATCATTGATGAGGCACGGATTACAGCCAATACCGAAGCCAAGAAGATCATCATTGAAACCATACAGCGAACAGCCTCTGAACATGCCATCGAAAATACAGTCTCCGTATTCAACATTGAAAGCGAAGAGGTCAAGGGGCGGATTATCGGCCGTGAAGGACGAAATATTCGCACCCTGGAATCCCTGACCGGTGTGGAAATCATTATCGACGACTCCCCTGATGCCATTATCCTTTCGGGCTTCGACCCGGTACGTCGCGAAATTGCACGACTCGCCTTGCATAAACTGGTTACCGATGGGCGAATTCATCCAGCCCGTATTGAAGAAGTGGTGGCCAAAACGAAAAAGCAGATCGAACAGGAGATCATCGAAACCGGTAAACGAATCACCATTGATCTGGGGATTCACAACATGCATCATGAGCTGATCCGGATGATCGGAAAGATGAAGTACCGTTCTTCCTATGGACAAAACCTGTTGCAGCACTCCATTGAAGTCGCCAAATTATGCGCAACCATGGCTGCCGAACTGGGATTAAATCCCAAGAAAGCAAAACGTGCAGGGTTGTTGCATGACATCGGGAAAGTTCCGGATACAGAACCCGAATTACCTCATGCCGTTCTGGGCATGAAAATGGCTGAGAAATTCAAGGAGAAACCGGAGATCATCAATGCCATTGGCGCTCACCATGACGAAGTAGAGATGGATAACCTCATCTCCCCCATTGTTCAGGTGTGTGATGCCATCTCAGGTGCCCGGCCAGGAGCGCGACGGGAAGTTGTTGAAGCCTACATCGAACGACTCAAACACCTGGAAGAACTTGCCCTCGGGTATCCCGGAGTGGTTAAAACCTATGCCATCCAGGCCGGCCGTGAATTGCGTGTCATCGTCGGCGCCGATAAAATCACCGATGCAGAGGCAAACCAACTCTCGTTCGACCTGTCGAAGAAGATCCAGAGTGAGATGACCTATCCCGGCCAAATCAAGATTACCGTTATCCGCGAAACCAGAGCTGTCAGTTATGCCAAATAATCAGTAGAATGGATCCCAACACAACGGTCAAGGAAATCACGGTGAAATTGTTTACCGCTGTAAACCTGGCTGCCACTCCTGAAGAGGTTTTTGCCAGCATTCATAAGGAATTGAGTGTTCTCATGAACACCCAAAACCTCTACCTGGGACTTCTCAGTGAGGATAAAGAAAGGATCACTACCTATTATATCCATGATATTAACATTCTCAGTGAAGTTTCACTGCTCGAAAAATCTCTGAACTCTTACCTTATACAACAAAACACCTCACTCTGTTTAACACAGAAAGAGATTCTCGAACTGGAATCAAACAATATCATTAAGCCCAATTCCAGCCCCGCGAAGGTCTGGATCGGCACCCTGCTAAAGATCGGGAATGAGGTCATAGGCATTCTTGCCCTTCCTGGTTTTGAGACTGAATCATCCATAACCAATGACCAGTTACCTGTACTGGAGGAGATCAGTTCCTACATTTCTTTTGCCATTCACCGCCTTCAATCGGTACAAGCTCTTCGGGTTTCCGAGCAACATCTGCGCGAGTCAAATATCTCGAAAGATAAATTTTTCTCGATCATTGCCCATGACCTCAGGGGGCCTTTCAATGCCATCATCGGTTTTTCTGATCTCCTCTACAACGACTACGACCAGATGGAAGAAGCTGAGAAGATGACGATGATCAGGAATATTCACGATGCTTCGATAGGCACATTCAAATTACTGGAAAACCTGCTTGAATGGTCGAGAATTCAAACCGGCAGAACAATCCCAAACCCTGAGAACATCGACCTGAGCACAATTGCCAATACGAGTCTGGGGGTTCTTAAACCCCTGGCAGAGAAAAAAAACATCAAACTTTTTTCAGGCATTCATTTCGGCACCATTGCCTTCTGTGATGAAACCATGATCACCACCGCAATACGCAACCTGATTTCCAACTCCATCAAATTCACCTCACCCGGGGGAAATGTCAGGATTTGGGGTACTACAAAAGAGAATCATGTGGAGATCACAGTAGCCGATAATGGCGTTGGGATCCCGAAAGCAAACCTTGAAAAACTTTTCCGGCTGGATGAATCCGTGAAAACCAGGGGAACAGCCGGAGAACAGGGAACAGGATTGGGTTTGATTCTTTGCCGGGAATTCATTGAGCTGAATGGAGGATCCATCTGGGCGGAAAGTGAACCCGGTATGGGCAGCCAGTTCAAATTTACATTACCAAAACAAATCCCCTGATGCATTTTTAGCAAAGGATGTACCAATAGATCACCTCTCCCCTTCACCCTAAATAAACGGTTTTTCAATCATTGAAACGCCGTTTTTTAAAGAAATCTGAAATATATCTGTCGATTATCAAAAATATCCCGTACCTTGTAGAGGATATGCAAATAAATACAAATCGGGCTAAAACAGGTAAACTATGAAGAAAGATGTATTGGAAAACAGGATGAATCTGGCAAATCATCGGTTTAATGTGCCCAACAATAAATTATTAACCGGATCTATAGTCAACAAACACCCCGTCATTCTTGATGGTGGAAAAACAATTATCTTCATCTCGGATAAAAGCAAAGAAGCTGAAACAAGGTACCGGTATGAATTGAGAAGAAAATAGCAACACCAAACTATTTCCTTTCCCACCGGTCTTTGTATTTTGATTGATCATTCCAGGAATAAATTTACGCAATATTTTTGCTTCATACAAATTCTGCACACCAAAAATAAAACCCTGTAATATGCTTTATTACAGGGTTTTCAGAGATTATTTTGCGGACCGGACGGGACTCGAACCCGCGACCTCCGCCGTGACAGGGCGGCATTCTAACCAGCTGAACTACCGATCCTCAATTAGAGGTGCAAAAGTAAGCCATTTTTTCCAAATAGCAAAAATCTTTTTATAATTCTATTTCACAAGCCCCCGAGAGGTTCACCGCATGACACGAAACCCCGATACTATCGGCCTCCTTCACCCATTGCAATGATTTCCATGCCGGGTTTGAGGCATCGATGATGATTTCTTTCATCTGAAACACCTTCCGGATAGCTTCCAGTTTAACATTCGGGTTGGCCGAAAGAATGATAAAATCAACTTTCATGACTGCTTTCAGTTGCAACGGCACTTTTTCCCTCACAACTGCGACGCGTTTATCCCTGAATTGAATAAAATTTCCGTGTACCCTCAACTGGTTGAAAGCAGCCTCTTCAGTGATAATTCTTTTCCCGTTTCCCAGCCAAAATGACCGGAGGTGTTTGATTCCGTTTGCCTGCCGGTTGTTCTGCAGCATTTCAATCCCGGCCAATGACGATGCATTCGCGAAGCCTACCTTGTCAACCCGGTACATCAGCAAGGACTTGTCCTGAAACCGAACATCAAACAAAGCGGTATTGCGCACATTGTAGACGGTGAATTTCGAGGAATGAAGCCTGTTTAGCTTTCGGTAAAGAAAAGAGCTGTTGAGTATAATCAGCGATACAATTAGAAAAAATAACAGGCTTTTATGCTTGAGGGTGAGCCAAAAAAAAGCCAGGATAAGAATAAGATAAAGAAGTAACATCTCATGAACTCCGATGTATATTCCTTTTGTTGCAGAACAGGGAAGGTTATCGATGAAATGAATGACGGCATTCAGAAACCAGACCAGGCAGCCCAATAACTTTGCAGCCACCAATGAAATCAGGGGCAGTGAACCCGCCAGTAAAGTCAGAATCCCCGTGTAAATGATGAGACTTGATAAAGGTACTACAAGGATATTGGTAAGGATAAAATAATTCGGGAACTGATGGAAAGAAAACAGGCTGATTGGGCTGGTAGCCAGCTGGGCGGCAATGGAGACCGCAACAATCGACCAGATTTTATCGGGAAACCAGTTTGAGGTGATATACAGATTATAGATCGGTTTGTACAGGACAACGATTCCGATGACTGCCAGGTAGGACAACTGGAACCCGATATCTTCGATTAAAAACGGGTCAAAAGCCAGGATGAAAATCAGGGAGGCTGATAACACATTGTACATATCCGGAGAGCGGTTGAAGGATTTTCCCATAAGGAGAAAACTCAGCATGGCCGCTGCCCGGAGCACCGACGGTGACAATCCGGTCAGAAAGGCATAGAACCAGATAAAAAAAAGAAGCATCAGGGCTTTGACCATTCTCCCCCACCTCTTTCGGTTCAAAAAGCCAAGTAACACCTCGAGAAAGATATAAATGATGCCGACATGCATTCCTGAAACAGAAAGTATATGAAGGGCTCCCGTGGCCGAATACTCCTGCCTTAATTCCCGGTCAATCTCCTCCACGTAACCCAATAAAAGGGCTGCTGATACTGCAAATTCACGTCCCTCAATGCGGTTTTTGCGAAGAATATCCAATAACCTGTCACGCAGCAAAAAAGCAAACTTCCGGATCGGGTTGGTGGTCCGGAGAGGGATCATTGTCCAGTCACCGGAACCTAAAAAAGCCTGAAACCGGATTCCCTTGCCGGCCATGTACCGCGAATAATTGAAAGCATGTGGATTGGAATTATCCGTGATTGGCCGAAAGTCAGCCCTGACGAGCAGGTAATCTCCAAACTCAGCCGGACGTCCCGATTTCGGGTGTTCTGAAATTAACATAGTCTGCCCGCGCACAGAAATCCATTTATCTTTCAGGTGCAGGAATTTAACCTCCGCAACGGCCTTGAAAAACCTACCTTTTTGCGAAACAGGCTCTGTTATCTCTACGATGGCAAGGCAGTTGCCATAACGACCAAAATAATTTGCACGGTGTTTATCTTCCCGTAACCAGTTCAATTCATATCCAACGATAAACACACAACAATGGATGGCCAGTCCGATACACCAGCGCCACCGGTATGACATCAGTTTCCGGGGAATCAGGTTGATCACCAGCAAAACAAGAAGTATTGAGGCAATCAGCCCGTAAGGTTGAAACAACCTGACATCGAACAGACGTTCGGCCAGCAACCCGGCAATAAACGACGGGACAATACGGAGCAAAGGATATGGCCGCCATGGATTCATGTTTCGTTACCTTCTCTTTCTCCTTAATCGGAGAAAAACGAAAAGGTAATACACAAATCACTCACAAAATTTCAACAAAAAGGTTTTTGCTTTTTCTGAGCCCAGCTCGGAGGCTCTTTTCCAGTCGTCACAGGCGCCCTGTTTATCCTCGAGGTATTGTTTTGCAACTCCACGATTGACAAAGGCTTCCGGCTCACCGGGAAAAAGCCGGAGGATCTGGTCATACTCTTCCAGCGCCTGGGCATATCGCTTGAGATAAAGAAACGCCAGCGCTTTGTTCAACCGGGGATGGAGGTTATCCGGGCTCAGTGAAATGGCGATGGAAAAATCGATGAGTGCATTTTCATATTTTCCGGAGGCTGCTTTAGCAACCCCGCGGCTCGCGTAATAATCCATTTGGGTAGTGTCGCGCTTAATGGCTTCGTTGTAGTCCCCGACGGCCCCCTCGAAGTCATTCAGGTAAAAACGACAAAGCCCGCGGTTATAAAAGGCTTCCGTGAAATCAGGCCGGTACTGCAATGCCCTTGAAAAATCATTTTGAGCCTCCCGGTAATCACCCAGATCGTACTTGGCCAAACCCATGTTGTGGTAAGCTTCCGGGAAATCCATCTTCAGCGAGATGGCTTTGTTGTAATCGTAAATGGCTCCCATGTAGTCCTTCAGGTTATCTTTGGCAAATCCCCTGAGATAATAGGTTTCGGCCGACAGTGGTCTCAGCGAGATCACCATGGTAAAATCGCTGATTGCCCCCCGGTAGTCCTGCTGGTCACTCCGTACCAGCCCCCGGTTATAATAGGGCTCCGCCTCACCGGAATCCAGTTGGATGGCCTTCGTGAAATCGTTGATTGCCTCCTTGAAATCTCCAAGTTTGGCCTTCAGGATACCAGAATCGATCAACTCCTTCTGCGGAGTTTTCTGTCCTGAAGCCAGGGACAGAAGGCAAATTGTGAAAAAAAGCAACAGTGGGTAACGCACAGCAGAAACGAATTACAAAAAAGGGTATAGCTCATTCAAGGATTACTTGCAATACTTCTTCACCATTTCACCCGATTGCTGAAGTCCAAGGGAATAGGCTTTATTCCAGTCTTCACAAGCCCCGTTTTTATCCCCCAGTTTATATTTTGCCCTTGCGCGGTTATCGTATGCATCCGACAGATCGCTTTTCAAGGCAATGGCCTGGGTAAAGTCCTCCAATGCACCCTGGTAATCCTTCATTAACAGTTTGGCAGCGCCACGGTTATTCCAGGCGCCGGAACCTTCCGGATTGGTTTTGATGGCTTCATTATAATCCTGAACTGCTCCTTTGAGATCATCGTTATAATGACGCATCATTCCGCGGTTGTTGTAAACATCAGGGTAAGCCGGATTGAGTTTTACAACCATATCATAATTCTCGAGCGCCCCCTTGTAATCTTTCTTCATGAATTTGATCGCAGCCATGTAATTGAATGCCGTGGGATTGCTCTTTTCCTCTTTAAGGGCAAAGGTCAGGTCTTCATCAGCGCCCTGGTAATCCTTTATTTCGAACCGGCAAATCCCGCGCACCAGATGTGCTTTGACAAAAGTAGGGCTCAACCTGATCGCTTCGTCTTCATCTTTGATTGCTGCGGCATAATCGTTGACGAGCAATAGAACATATCCACGTTTCATGTAGGCAATCATGTTCGGATTCAAACCGATGGATTTGGTATAATCCTCAATGGCCTCAAGGTACTTCCCGGCATCGGCCTTTTGAGAAGCCGATTGATAATATTTCAATGCTTCAGCCGATTTCGGATCCATTGGCTTCGCTTTGGGTACCGGACCACTTTGAAATTCCCTGGCCGGCACTCCCATGATGGATTTACCTTTAGGATTGGTCAGCGACGATGTTGCAGCGGAGCCAGCAGCTGGCGATTTCACATCCGGGGTGACCACCGTACTGTCATTTTTCACCGCGACAGCTTTGTTACTATCTGTCCGTGTACAACCGGTTACCACAATCAATAACAGGAATAAAAAAAGGGAAATTGCTGTTGATCTCATTTCGATATATTTATATCCGAATTAACTTTTTTTTCGATTAAATATTGTTTTATCAATCTGGCTGTTCTGTCAGAGGCGCCGGATTCGCCTAAAAGTTCCCTCAAATCAAGGTACCCCTGGTGGATATTTTTCCGCATCGTGGTATCGCCGAGGATCTTTTTCAGTTCGATCACCAGGTTATCCTTTGTCAATTCATTTTGGATCAACTCCTTTACCAATGGTTTTTGCACAATGAGGTTGACCAGGGAGATGTAATTGACATGGACAATACGACGGGCAATGGCATATGAAAGTGGATTTCCTTTGTAACAAACAACCTGTGGACATCCCAGCAAGGCGGTTTCCAGCGTCGCGGTACCTGAGGTCACCAGCGCTGCTTCGGAAGATTTCAAAAGTGCATAGGTCTGGTTAAAGACCAGTTTGATACCGGGATCCAAAATAATGGAGCGATAGAATTCGGCAGGAACAGAAGGGGCAGCGGCAACAACGAACTGGTATCCCTTGAAAGAGGGTATTGCGGCAAGCATCAGCCGGAGCATTTTTTCGATCTCCATTTTCCGGCTTCCGGGCAATAAGGCAACAATGGGCTGATCCTTCAGCTCATTTTGTTGCAGGAATTCGTTCCGCGAAGGCAAAGCCTGCTTTTCATGAATAACATCGAGCAGGGGATGTCCTACAAAATCGACCGGATAATCATATCTGGCATAGAATTCCTTCTCGAAGGGAAGGATAACGAAGGTGCGGGAAACAAAACGCTTCAGTATCTTCACGCGGGAGGCATGCCATGCCCAAAGCTGTGGGGAGATATAATAACATACCCGAAAACCATGTGTTGCGGCAAATTTCGCCAGCCTTAAATTAAATCCGGGGTAATCGATCAGGATGACGACATCGGGCTTATACCGGATGATATCCTGTTTGCAGAAACTGAAATTTCTCAGAAGTGTGGGAAGGTGAAGGATTACCTCCATAAAGCCCATGAATGCCAGATCGCGGTAATGTTTGACCAGTTCACCCCCTTGCTCCTTCATCAGATCTCCGCCCCAGCAACGGAAATCGGCTTCTGAATCATGCTCTTTCAATGCCTTCATCAGGTTGGAGGCATGCAAGTCGCCTGAAGCTTCTCCTGCTATGATGTAGTATCGCATCAGAACCAACGCTTAAGGGTGTCAATCACGTGCGAAGCAGTAAAATCGAAATGCACGGGAACGACAGCTACATAATTATTTTCAATGGCCCATTGGTCGGTATCCTTGCCATCGCCGGTATTCACAAAAACTCCTTTCATCCAGTAATAATTCCGGCCGTATGGGTCTTCGCGTTCATCAAAATCCTCCTGCCAGGTTCCTTCCGATTGCCGGCAGACCATGATCCCTTTGATTTCCTGCCCGGGTACATCCGGGATATTGACATTCAGGCAAACACTATCCGGCAATCCTTTCTCAATGACTTTCGACGCGATCTGTTTTACGAACCGTTCTGAAGCTGAAAAATCTGCATTCAGGTGGTAATTGTTGAGCGAAAATCCAATGGATGGGACTCCCGCGAGGGCGCCTTCAAAAACGGCTGCCATCGTACCTGAATAGATAATGTTGATCGAGGCATTGGTTCCGTGGTTAATGCCGGAAAAGAGGAAATCGGGACGACGTTTCATCACTACTTTAAAGGCAAGCTTGACACAATCGGCCGGGGTTCCGTTACAACTGTACTCTTCGTAGTCCGTTTCTTTGGAGATCAACTCGAGGCGCAGGGGATGATTGATGGTAACTGCATGGGCTGTACCCGATTGCGGTCGATCAGGAGCCACTACGACCACCTTCCCAAAGGGCCGGATATACCGTATCAATGCCCGAATCCCGGGAGCGTTATAGCCATCGTCGTTCGTGACCAGGATCAGAGGTTTACCAGCCATATCGTGGAGTTTACCGGGGGATAAAAATTTCGTCAAAGTTAGGAATAATTCATGTAGCTTTGAGGAGTAAAAGACAAAATACCCTATGCCACGTATCTTGCTGACACTGATTCTTTTTCTCCCTTTTTACCTTTCGGGGCAAAACCTCATCCGCAACGCTGATTTTGAACAGAAAAACGGATGCCCGTCAGGACCCGGCCAGATCAACCTCGCAAATTACTGGTACAGCCCGAATGGTGCTACACCGGATTATTTCAACGATTGTGCCACAAGCATGAACTATGGCACCGAATTCAATAAGAAAGGCGGACAAATTGCACATTCCGGGAAAGCCTATGCCGGGCTTCAGTTTTACTCCATGAATCGAAACGATTATTACGAATACCTTGAAACCCGGCTCGACAGCGCTTTGTTACCCAATCGGCTTTACTGCATTACAGCCTTCATCAGCCTGGGTCAGGCCACCTACGCGTTAGATGAGCTGGGTGCCGTGTTATCCGTGAACGAAGTACGCTCGGGCTCAAACAGCAAAATGAAACTGCCATACACCCAACTGGTTTCAGGAGAATCCCTGACCGATCAGGATCAATGGATGTGCATCAGGGGAATAGTCAAAGCCAAGGGAGGAGAAAGATTTATCACCGTGGGCGATTTCTCAAAAAAAGATAATTTCCGAAATATCCGGACTGGCATGTCTACCGACTCGCTGTTCAAATCGACCTATTATTTCATCGATGCCGTCAGTCTGGAATCCATTTCTGATTCCAATCAATGTTCCTGTAACCCATCTCCGCACTAAAACTTCAGGAGCTCTTCGTAAAGCTCCTTGACCGGTAAACCCATTACATTAAAAAAAGAACCTTCGATCTTGCTGATCCCGATGTAGCCAATCCACTCCTGGCATCCATATCCACCGGCCTTATCGAATGGCTGAAAATTATCAATGTAATAATCGATCTCTTCATCACTCAACTCCTTGAAATAGACCGAAGAAAGGACATGAAACAGTATTTTTTTCTTTTTTGACTTCAGGCAAACTGCCGTGATCACATCGTGTTTTTTACCGGATAATTTCCGGAGCATGGAAACGGCCTCCGTGTAATTTCCAGGTTTTCCAAGAATCTCATTTTCGATGCACACCAGGGTATCGGCAGCGATAAGGATGACCTTATCGTCCATACGGGTAGAGTCGAAACTATCGGCTTTGAGTACGGCCAGATGAATGGCAATCTCTTCCGGAGTCAACCCTTTCGGATAGATCTCCTTCACGCTTGTGGTCCTGATCTCGAAATCCAGTCCCAACTCCTTAAGCAGGTACTGTCTTCTTGGAGATTGAGAAGCGAGGATAAGGTGACGTCCCTTTAATCGATGATTAATCATAGGATTTTAGGTGCTAATGGATATCAATTGCATGGATAAAATTCCGGCGATCATGATCAGTTTGCACAGAAGGCTGAGAAAATGAAAATCGCTTTTTTCTTTTGCTTTCATGAGCATAAAAAGCAAATATAATGAAGGAAGTTGAACAGCTATGGTAAAATACCAGAAAACCATTCCCCAATCAAGGCGATATACGATGAGTTGACCATAAGCCAGAAGGAGAATAGTTAACACGATAACCGCGGCAGTCATCCAACGGGCATTCTTTACTCCCACCACCAGGGGAAGCGTACTGCATCCAAAGGTCTCATCTCCTTTGGCATCTTCGATATCTTTGATGATTTCCCGAAAAAACGAGACCAGAAAAGCAAACAGGCCATAGCCAAGAAAGGCTTTGGTAACCCACCGGATTTCAGGTAACACGGAAGAAAACAATTCAGGAGTTAACCGTAACCAGAAAAACTCAAAAAGCCAGACGATCAGGATTACGAAACCCGACAGTAACGAAACGATGAGATTGCCCCACAACAACATCCGTTTATATTTGGCCGAATACAACCACAAGACCCCGGATAAGAAGGGAAAAATCAACCCGAAACTAAAAACGCGAATGCGGTATGAGAGGTAGAAGCCCAGGATAATGGCAATGACATTCAGCGTGATGTGTAGTTTTATGGCACCCCGTGGAGAGATCAGCCGGTTGACAACCAGTTTATCGGGTTTATTGATACTGTCGATCTTAATGTCAAAATAATCATTGATCACATATCCTCCCATAGCGATCAGAACAGTAACCAGAACAAGGATGGAAAAATCCACGATACCCGACATGGCAACAGGATCTGACCGGTACAGGAAAGTATTCAGTATGCTGTAACGGAGAAGAAACTGGGTAAGAACAATGATCAGAATATTCGGCAACCTGATCAATTGAAAGACCGATGTAATTATTCCTTTTAGATTGATGAGCGACATGGAAGAATGGTTGTTTTTTTTCAGTTTATGCTATAAAAGTAAGACAATTGATAATTGATAATTGATTTTTCACTTTTCACTCTTCACTTTTCACTCTTCACTTTTAACTTACCAATGGTATGCATCATCATTCATCCATTTCCCCTGAACCTTTAACACCTGCTCGATAACATCCCTCACACACCCCTTCCCTCCATTCTGATGAGAGATATACATGGCTATCGCTTTGATCTCTTCTGCTGCATCGGCCGGACAGGCGCTGATACCTGCTTCAAGCATTACCTCGTAATCGGGAATATCATCGCCCATGAACAATACATTCCCGTTGCTGAGTTTACGCTGCGCGATATACTTTCTGAATACTTCGAGTTTATTCTCCACTCCCAGAAACACGTCTGTAATCTGAACTGAAGTGAGTCGCTGTATCATCGACTCTGAATGCGCTCCGGAAATAACAGCGACGTTGTAGCCCTTCTTTTTTGCCAGTTGCAAGGCATAACCGTCTTTCACATTCGAAATCCGATAGGCTTCACCATTGTTGGTCATGATGATGCTACCGTCAGTCAACACTCCATCGTAATCAAAGATAAAGGTATTTACGTTCTTAAGCAGTTCCTTGTAATTGGCCATGTGCTTTTTTATATTGAATGATGCTTCTACTGATCAATTCATAAATGTCCCTATAAGCCGGATGTTGCTCCAGTATCCCGAGATGCTCCTCCATCACGGCAAGATCTTCCCGGATTGCCGGTCCTGTTTGATGACGGAACAACTCCTCGTGCCTGACATTTTCAGCCGTTTGCTGGATCAATGGTTTAAGCAGATCAAATGGGATCTGGTAAGTATGTAAAAGATCTTCGGCAATGGCAAACATGAAGTTGGTAAAGTTATTTGCAAAAACTGCCGTCATATGTACCACTCTCCGTTGATTGCTGTCGATCAGATGAACATTCCCTGAAAGCAGTGTTCCCAATTCAACCAATGATTTCTGATCATTGATATTTCCGGCTTCCACACAAACGGGAATTCCGCGGAAACTTATACGTCGGTGCTTTGAAAAAGTTTGCAAAGGATACCACACCCCGATGCGTGGGGATACTTTTTTCAGTACATCCATCCCGACTGATCCCGATGTATGAATCACCAGACGGTCAGGCAGATTGATCCGTTCTGCCACCTGTGCAATTGCTTTGTCGCTGATCGACAGGATATACAGATCAGCATGGTATAAAAGCTGGCCGGGGTCCTGAACATATTCGGCGCCGAGTTTTTTGGCCAACCGCAATCCATTCGCAGGCGTACGGTCGCATACCTGAATCACCTCAATCGCGTTACGTTTCATCGCCAAACCCAGCTGCGTGGCCAGGTTCCCGGCGCCAATGAGCACCACTTTCCGAATGGATTGAACGGACATTGCCTTCAATTTGCTGATAAAAAGTACAAATATAGAATATTACCTATTTATCCCTGACCATTTCCGCATAAAAAACAATCCTGAAATATGGATACAATGATTGTGCCGGTATTTACGTTCTTAGAATATAATCTGATTTTCATGAAAAGAACCTTTTCTATCTTCTCTCTCCTTTTTTTTCTGACGCTCTTCGACAGTTTCAGTCAGAACAGATCCATCACTTTTACTGAAAAGCCGTGGCCGGAAATCATGGCCATGGCAAAAAAGGAGAATAAGCTCATATTCATGGATGCCTATGCAACCTGGTGTGGCCCCTGTAAGTGGATGGCCGCAAATATGTTCACCAACGACTCCATTGCTGATTTTTTTAACCTGAATTTCATATGCACCAAATTCAATATGGAACTGGGAGAAGGAATGGAACTGGCCAAAAAATATGGGGTTCGTGCTTATCCCACGCTTTTATTCATCGACACTGCCGGAAATATGGTGCACAAAAGGGTAGGCGCCCCACGAAAATCAGAGGAATACATCTCCACGGGGATCATGGCCAAAGATCCAGACCGGAATCTGGCATTCCAGTTAAAGAAATACCAGTCAGGCGATCGAAACCCGGACTTCCTCTTTGGGTATTGTGAGCTGTTGCAGCAAGCCTATATCCCGGTCACCCAAACCCTGGGTGAGTATTTTCTCACGGTGAAGGAGGAGGAGATGATCTCCCGTTCAAACTGGAGATTGATCTATGCATATACCGAAGATATGAATTCCCCTGAATTTCTGTACCTGGTAAAAAATCAACAAAAATTTAGGAAATTATACACCCCGGATTCGGTGTCGCAAAAAATTGAACAGGTCTATCTCGGGACATTGCAAAACCTGATGCGCAGTAAAACCTTCAGCGAGGATGTTTACAGAACGACAAAAACGAAAATAAAAGAATCAGGGTATCAGGGAGCAGACCGGATCATTTTCACCTCCGATCTGACGATTTTTTTACGAAAAGGGCAAATCGCTGCCTTTCTCGATTTGGCCTATACCGATCTGGAAAAGAATTCGGGCAATGATCCTGCCATGCTCAGTGAAATGGCCATGTTGGTCAGTTCCAGAACGACGGATGTAAAGTACCTGGAAAAGGCCGGTCAATGGGCCAAGAGGTCAATCGACCTGAAAAGTCAACCGGAGAACAATGACATTTATGCCACGATCCTTGTTAAATTAGGCAAGAAGGATGAGGCCATTGCTTATGAAACAGCTGCCATCGCCCTGGCACGGAAACAGGGTAAGCCTGCCCGGAAATACGAAGATGCTTTAAAGAAAATGCAGGAATAAAAAAACCGCCACTGGGGCGGTTCCGTATAGCATTATGCCTGTGCTGTCGGCATCGGAAGGTTAAAGGGGATCTCCCCTTCATGATCCCTGATCTCCCCGTGAATGGCTTCATACTTTGCCACATTCTCCTTGAGCGCCTTGAAGAGCCTTTTGGCATGCTGGGGTGTGAGTATGATACGCGATTTCACTTTGGCCTTGGGTACTCCCGGCATCATTTTCACGAAGTCGATGATAAACTCTGCAGGAGAATGGGTGATGATGGCCAGGTTGGAATAGATGCCCTCCCCTACTTCATCGGAGATCTCAATGTTGATCTGGTTTAACGGATTCTTTTTATCTTGCATAAGGGTGTAAATTAATCTTCTTCTTTTGAAGCGAGAAGGGTTTCATATTCATCTTTACTGCCCACGATGAGATTCTCATATTCACGCAACCCGGTACCGGCAGGGATCAGATGACCAACAATCACATTTTCCTTCAAACCCATCAGATCATCCTGGCGAGCATTGATGGCAGCCTGTGTAAGAACTTTCGTGGTCTCCTGGAAAGATGCTGCGGAAATCCAGCTCTTGGTTTGCAGTGAGGCGCGGGTGATCCCCTGAAGGATCTGGAACGCGGTTGCAGGTTTTGCATCGCGTGCATCAACCAGCTTCCTGTCCTTGCGGCGGAGCATTGAATTGTCGTCACGCAGTTTACGGGCAGTTATGATCTGTCCTGATTTGAGATTTGGTGAGTCGCCGGGATCTTCAACAACTTTCTTACCAAAGATCCAGTCATTTTCATCCTGGAAGTCGATCTTGTTGATCAGTTCACCTTCGAGGAAACGGCTATCTCCGGGATCTTCCACTTCGACCTTGCGCATCATCTGGCGAACGATGGTTTCAAAGTGCTTGTCGTTGATTTTCACTCCCTGCAAGCGGTAAACTTCCTGAATTTCATTCACGATGTATTCCTGTACCTTCATGGGTCCCTTGATCGCCAGGATATCGCTGGGGGTAAGCGCACCGTCGGACAACGCTGTACCGGCTTTCACATAATCGTTTTCCTGAGCAAGAATCTGCTTTGTTGTAGGAACAAGGTACCGTTTTTCTTCACCGGTTTTGGAGGTGATAATGACTTCGTGGTTCCCCCTTTTGAGTTTCTTTGCAAAGGAAACCACCCCATCAATTTCGGATACAATGGCGGGATCAGAGGGGTTACGTGCTTCAAAGAGTTCGGTTACACGTGGCAAACCTCCCGTGATGTCACCGGCTTTGCCGATTGCCCTTGGAATCTTGACCAGTACATCTCCGGCTTTGATTTTAACGCCATCTTCAATGATGATGTGTGAGCCAACAGGGATGTCGTAGGTTTTTACGATTTCTCCGGATGCTGAAAGAATATTGATGGCCGGATTCTTTGCTTTCTGCCTTGATTCGATGACAACCTTCTCGTGGTAACCCGTTTGTTCGTCGGATTCAACCCGGAAGGTCACCCCTTCTATGATGCTTTCAAAATTTACTTTACCGTTGACTTCCGAAAGAATAACAGCATTATACGGATCCCAGTCACTTATTAGAACGCCTTTCTTGACTTCTGCTCCATTGCGGAAATAAAGTCTTGCTCCGTATGGGATATGTGCCGAAGTAAGCGCGATACGGGTTTTCTTATCGACAATGCGCATTTCTGCCGAACGGCCAATGACGATATCCACCTTTTCACCGCTTTCGATGGTATATTCCACCGATCGGAGTTCTTCAATTTCGAGGATACCTTCATGTTTTGCATCGATGCGGGAGGCGCTGGCAATATTCACACCAGCCACACCACCCACGTGGAAGGTGCGAAGGGTAAGCTGTGTACCAGGTTCCCCAATCGATTGCGCGGCAATCACACCCACGGCCTCTCCCCGTTGAACCATTGAACCGGTAGCAAGATTGCGTCCATAACACTTGGCGCAAACTCCTTTCTTCGACTCACAGGTAAGTACCGAACGAATTTCGATCCCTTCCAGGGGTGAATCATCAATTATGCGGGCTATTTCTTCCGTGATTTCATTCCCGGCAGTAATGATCAGCTCTCCGCTTTGCGGATGATGCACATCGTGCAGGGTAACACGACCCAATACACGGTCGTAAAGAGATTCAACCACCTCTTCCTGCTTTTTCAGCGCGGTGATGGTCAATCCTCTTAAGGTTCCGCAATCTTCTTCCGAAATGATCACATCCTGTGAAACATCCACGAGCCGACGGGTCAGGTAACCGGCATCGGCAGTTTTCAAGGCAGTATCGGCCAAACCCTTACGGGCGCCATGGGTTGAAATAAAATACTCCAATACCGACAACCCTTCTTTAAAGTTTGATAGAATGGGGTTTTCAATGATTTCACCACCCGATGCTCCCGATTTCTGAGGTTTTGCCATAAGACCGCGCATCCCGCTTAACTGGCGGATTTGCTCCTTCGAACCACGGGCGCCGGAGTCCAGCATCATGTAAACCGGGTTGAAGCCCTGCTTGTCTTTCGAAAGCTGGTTCATCAGGGATACGGTAAGCTGAGAATTGGTATGGGTCCAGATATCAATGATCTGGTTATAACGTTCATTGTTGGTAATAAAACCCATGTTGTAATTGTTGACCACGTCATCCACTTCAAGCATGGCATCACCAACCAGTTTTTCTTTTACTTCCGGAACGATGACATCATCCAGGTTGAAAGATAGTCCTCCCTGGAAAGCCATCCGGAATCCAAGATCCTTGATATCATCGAGGAATTTAGCCGTCTTCGCGGTTCCGGTTTTCTTCAGAATCATGCCGATGATATCGCGAAGCGCTTTTTTGGTCAGAACCTGGTTAATGTAACCGTACTTCTCAGGCACAACCTGGTTAAAAAGCACCCGGCCAACCGTCGTTTCCATGATTTTGGTAACCAACTGGTCATTCTCCCAAATGGTCATTCTGACCCTGATGATGGCGTGAAGATTAACCTTTTTTTCGTTGAACGCGATGGTTACCTCCTCGGGGGAGTAGAAGGTCATTCCCTCTCCGGCTACCTTAAGGTCACCTTCGCTTTTCTTGGCTTTGGTCATGTAGTAAAGTCCCAGCACCATGTCCTGCGACGGAACGGTAATAGGGGCGCCATTTGCGGGATTCAGGATGTTGTGGGAGGCCAGCATCAACAGTTGGGCTTCCAAAATGGCAGCATTTCCCAGGGGTACGTGAACGGCCATCTGGTCACCGTCAAAGTCGGCGTTAAATGCCGTACAAACGAGTGGATGAAGCTGAATGGCCTTGCCTTCAATCAATTTCGGCTGGAAGGCCTGGATACCTAAACGGTGCAGCGTAGGTGCACGGTTTAGCAATACAGGATGACCTTTTAAAATATTTTCAAGAATATCCCAAACGACAGGATCTTTACGATCGACGATCTTTTTCGCGGATTTCACGGTCTTTACAATTCCCCTTTCGAGCATCTTCCGGATGATAAAGGGTTTGTAAAGCTCTGAAGCCATTTCCTTCGGCAAACCACATTCGCTGAGTTTCAGTTCAGGGCCAACAACGATGACCGAACGGCCGGAATAATCAACACGTTTACCCAGCAGGTTCTGGCGGAAGCGACCCTGTTTCCCCTTCAGGCTGTCGGAAAGAGATTTCAGCGCACGGTTGGATTCGGTCTTGACAGCGCTTGCCTTACGGGAGTTGTCGAACAGTGAATCAACAGCCTCCTGGAGCATCCGCTTTTCATTGCGTAAAATCACATCCGGAGCTTTGATCTCAATCAGTCGTTTGAGGCGGTTGTTACGGATGATCACCCTGCGGTACAAGTCATTCAGGTCGGAGGTGGCAAAACGGCCACCATCCAAGGGAACGAGGGGGCGTAACTCGGGCGGAATCACGGGAACCACCTTCACGATCATCCACTCCGGACGATTTTCCAACCGTTTCTGAGCATCGCGGAATGATTCGAAAACCTGGAGCCGTTTCAGGGCTTCACCCTTACGCTGTTGAGAGGTTTCGGTATTGGCTTTGTAGCGAAGATCATAGGATTCCTTATCCAGATCGAGGCGTGCCAGCAGTTCTGCCAGCGCTTCTGCTCCCATCTTGGCGACAAATTTGTTGGGATCGGAATCGTCAAGATACTGGTTTTCCTGGGGAAGTTTGTCCATGATGTCGAAATACTCTTCTTCCGACAGGAAATCCAGGTAATTGAGCCCATCGGCCTGTTTTATACCCGGGTTGATCACCACATATTTTTCGTAATAGATGATCGTTTCCAGCTTCTTGGTAGGCAAACCAAGAAGTGAACCAATCTTGTTGGGAAGTGAACGAAAGAACCAGATATGAGCCACGGGAACAACAAGTTGGATATGCCCCATGCGTTCACGTCTGACTTTCTTTTCGGTAACTTCCACCCCGCAACGGTCGCAAACGATTCCCTTGTAACGTATACGTTTATATTTTCCGCAATGGCATTCCCAGTCTTTTACCGGACCAAAAATCCGCTCGCAGAACAGACCATCGCGCTCAGGTTTGTAGGTCCTGTAGTTGATGGTTTCCGGCTTGAGCACTTCACCACTCGACATTTCGAGAATTTTCTCAGGCGAGGCAAGACTGATGGTAATTTTTGAAAAACTGCTGTTAACCTGACCGTCTTTTCTGTAAGCCATATTTTTTTATTTGTCGATTGAAAAACGAAACAGTAAATTCATACTAACATTCAAAAGCAAAAAACCTGCTTTTAATCAAAAGTGAGATTCAATCCAAGACCGCGCAATTCGTGAATCAGCACATTGAAGGATTCAGGAATACCCGGTGTTGGCATACTCTCTCCTTTGACAATGGTTTCATAGGCTTTGGCACGGCCGATGACATCGTCGGATTTCACCGTTTGAATCTCGAGAAGGATATTGGCAGCGCCGAATGCTTCGAGTGCCCAGACCTCCATTTCACCAAACCGCTGACCCCCGAATTGTGCCTTACCCCCTAATGGTTGCTGGGTTATGAGCGAGTATGGGCCAATGGAGCGGGCATGCATTTTATCGTCGACCATATGATGAAGCTTCATCATGTATATATAACCAACGGTCGTCGGCTGATCGAAACGTTCGCCACACAACCCGTCATGCAGGTGAACTTTCCCGTTGCGGGGAAGGTTTGCCTTATCGAGGTAACCATTGATCTGGTGAATAGTTGCTCCATCAAAGATCGGCGTGGTAAATTGCACACCAAGTTTTTTTCCGGCCCATCCGAGAATGGTTTCGTAAATCTGACCCAGGTTCATGCGGGAAGGCACACCCAAAGGATTCAGAACCACATCAACAGGCGTTCCATCTTCGAGGAAAGGCATGTCTTCCTCGCGAACGATCCGGGCAACAATTCCCTTGTTTCCGTGACGTCCGGCCATCTTATCCCCTACTTTAAGCTTGCGTTTCTTGGCAATATAAACCTTGGCCATCTGAACAATACCAGCAGGCAGATCATCTCCAACAACCGCGACAAACTTTTTACGGTTATGGATACCCATGGTCTCTTTATACTTGATGATAAAATTATTGATGAGGGTCTTGATCAGGTCATTCTTTTCCTTATCGGTAGTCCATTTATTGGGATTGACATTCAGATAATCGATATCCGTCAGATTCTTCACCGTGAATTTGGCTCCCTTGGCGAAAACTTCCTGTTTGAAATTATTGTAAACACCCTGCGAAACCTTTCCATTCACAAGAATGCCCAGTTTTTCAACCAATTTGGCTTTCAGTTTGTCAATGTCCTTGTTATAATCATCGTCGAGTTTTTTCAGGTCATCTTTTTCTTTGGCTTTTGCCTTCCGGTCTTTGATGACGCGTGAAAACAATTTTTTATCGATGACCACACCCTTCATGGAGGGAGGTGCTTTCAGGGAGGCATCTTTAACATCGCCAGCCTTGTCGCCAAAAATGGCACGCAGCAATTTCTCTTCAGGGGTAGGATCGCTTTCACCTTTCGGGGTAATCTTTCCGATAAGGATATCGCCTTCGTTGACTTCGGCCCCGATGCGGATAAGTCCGTTCTCATCCAGGTCTTTGGTTGCTTCTGCGCTGACATTGGGAATATCATTGGTCAGCTCTTCTACTCCCCGTTTGGTATCGCGGACTTCGAGGGTGAATTCTTCAATATGGATAGAGGTAAAAATATCCTCCTTGACTACTTTTTCGGAGATGACGATGGCATCTTCAAAATTATACCCTTTCCATGGCATGAAGGCAACCATGAGGTTGCGTCCAAGGGCCAGAGAACCATCCTTGGTAGCATATCCTTCAGAAAGCACCTGTCCTTTGATCACTTTATCGCCTTTGCGAACGATGGGACGCAGGTTGACACAGGTATTCTGATTGGTGCGGGCAAACTTGGTCAGGGTGTATTTTTTGGTATCATCCTCGAAACTGACGAGACGATCTTTTTCATTGCGGTTATAACGAATAATGATCTCACCTGCATCTACGTATTCAACCACACCATCCCCTTCAGCATTGATCAGAACACGTGAATCGCGGGCCACCATGTCTTCAATTCCGGTGCCAACGAGCGCCACTTCAGGATTGAGGAGAGGAACAGCCTGACGCATCATGTTTGACCCCATCAGGGCGCGGTTGGCATCATCGTGTTCCAGGAACGGAATCAGCGATGCAGCAATCGAGGCAATCTGGTTGGGAGCAATATCGATCAGGTCAACTTTGGTTTTGTCGATGATGGGATAATCGGCCAGGTACCGCACCTTGACCTTGTTTTCCACAAAGTCGCCCTGGTCATCCATCGGAGTACTGGCCTGTGCGATAATTTTATGTTCCTCTTCTTCGGCAGTAAGGTAAATCGGAGCGTCTCCCAGTTCCACTTTACCTTCGATAACCTTATGGTAAGGGGTTTCGATGAAGCCAAGTTTATCAATCTTGGCATACACGCATAGCGAAGAGATCAATCCGATATTCGGACCTTCAGGAGTTTCGATGGTACAAAGACGCCCGTAATGGGTATAGTGAACGTCACGAACTTCAAAGCCGGCACGTTCCCGCGACAAACCACCAGGTCCGAGGGCGGATATGCGGCGCTTATGCGTCAATTCCGACAGCGGGTTGGTTTGGTCCATAAACTGCGAAAGCTGATTGGTCCCGAAAAAGGTATTGATGACGGAGGAGAGGGTCTTGGCGTTGATCAGGTCCATGGGGGTAAACACCTCATTGTCACGGACGTTCATGCGTTCGCGGATGGTGCGGGCCATGCGGGACAAACCGACTCCAAACTGGTTGTAAAGCTGCTCACCTACCGTGCGTACACGGCGGTTGCTGAGGTGGTCGATGTCGTCAACTTCGGCTTTGGAGTTGACCAGTTCGATCAGGTACTTAATGATGGAAATGATGTCTTCCTTGGTCAGCACCTTGGTCTCCATCGGTGTGGTCAGATTCAGTTTCCGGTTGATCCGGTAACGGCCAACATCACCCAGGTCATACCGTTTGTCGGAGAAAAATAATTTCTCGATGATACCGCGGGCAGTCTCTTCATCCGGGGGTTCTGCATTGCGCAGTTGCCGGTAAATAAATTCCACGGCCTCTTTTTCCGAATTTGCCGGGTCTTTCTGGAGGGTATTGAAGATTATGGAGTAATCGGTTGTCAGCGCTTCTTCACGATGGATAAGGATGGTCTTGATGCCGGCATCGAGGATCTGATCAACATGTTCGTTCTCGAGAATGGTCTCACGTTCAATGATGACTTCGGTACGTTCGATAGAAACCACTTCACCGGTATCCTCGTCCACAAAATCTTCAATCCAGGCACGAACAACACGGGCAGCCAATTTCGATCCGACGACACGTTTCAGGGCCGCACGGCTGACCTTTATTTCCAGCGCGAGTCCGAAGATCTCTAGGATATCTTTGTCAGTTTCGAAGCCGATTGCCCTTAAAAGGGTGGTCACCGGTAATTTTTTCTTCCGGTCGATATAGGCATACATGACATTGTTGATATCGGTTGTGAACTCAATCCAGGAACCCTTGAAAGGGATGATCCTGGCCGAATACAACTGAACACCATTGGCATGGAAACTGGTACTGAAGAAAACACCGGGTGAACGATGCAACTGGGAAACAACAACCCGTTCGGCTCCGTTGATGATAAAGGTTCCACGGGGGGTCATGTAAGGAATCATCCCCAGGTAAACATCCTGGATGATGGTTTCAAAATCCTCGTGTTCCGGATCGGTACAATACAATTTCAACTTCGCCTTAAGCGGAACGCTGTAGGTCAGTCCACGTTCAATGCATTCTTCGATGGAATATCGCGGCGGATCAATATAATAATCCAGAAATTCGAGCACGAAATTATTCCGGGCATCGGAGATCGGAAAATTTTCCGCAAAAACCTTGTACAAGCCTTCGTTGACCCTATTTTCAGGATTTGTCTCCAGTTGAAAGAAATCCTGAAAGGACTTGACTTGAATATCGAGAAAGTCGGGATATTCAGCTTGAATCTTTGTGGATCCAAAGCGAATTCTTTCGGTTTTTTTTGAAGCCAAGGTCTATTTTTTTTAGTCCCGTCACATGCGACGAGAAGGTTAGAAATTAATTTTTATAAATAAACCACAGACCTCCCCATAAAACAGGGAAGTCTATGACTTATCGGGAGTAATAAGAAAAATCTATCTTACTTAATTTCAACCTCTGCACCAGCCTCCTTTAATTGATTCAGTAAAGCGTTAGCTTCATCTTTGGTTACGCCTTCTTTAATGGCTTTGGGTGCAGCATCTACCAATTCCTTAGCTTCTTTCAAGCCAAGGCTGGTCAGTTCCTTAACTAATTTAACAACGGCTAATTTAGCCTGTCCTGCTGATTTCAGAATCACATCGAAAGTGGTTTTTTCTTCTTCAACGGGGGCGATGGCGGCCGCGGGTCCAGCTGCTACAGCAATAGCTGCAGCTGCAGGCTCGATACCATACTCATCCTTTAAGATTTTTGCTAATTCGTTAACCTCTTTTACTGTTAAATTAACTAACTGTTCTGCAAAAGCTTTCAAATCTGCCATTTTTGTTACTATTTGTGTCCCGAAAATCGGGACCGGTTATTACTAAAACTAATTTTCGTTTATTACTTTTTAATTATTCGGATTTTTCCGAAAGGGTCTTCACAATTCCCGAAAGCTTATTACCTCCCGATTGCAATGCAGAGATAACGTTGAATAGCGGGGATTGGAGCAGGCCGATCAGTTCGCCGATCAATTCGGACTTCGATTTGATATTTACCAATGTATTCAACTGATCATCACCAAGGTAGATTGTTTCTTCAACATAAGCTCCTTTCAGAATCGGCTTTGGTGAGGTTCTGCGAAAGTCCTTGATGAGTTTAGCCGGGTCGTTGGCAACCTCCGAAAATAAGATGGAGGTGGAGCCGATCAGGATCGGATAAAACTCCTCAAAGGATTTTCCGGTCTTTTCCATGGCCTTTTTCAACAAAGTATTTTTCACTACCTGCAGCTGCACATTCCTCTTGAAACAGATCCTTCTGAGCCGGCTTGTGGTATCTGCATTTAAATTGGAGATATCGGCCAGGTAAAAGGTGTTCGCGCTTTTCAGCTGATCTACCAGGGAATCAATTAGCTGGGTTTTTTCTTCTTTTTTCATGTTTGCTTGCTCTCAAAAGTTCTGTAATTAGGCTGAAATTGATTTCGGATCAACCTGTACGCTCGGGCTCATGGTACTCGACAAGTAAATACTCTTCACATAGGTACCTTTCGCGGAAGAGGGTTTCAGTTTGATGATCGTGTTGATAAGTTCTCTGGCATTTTCCACGATTTTCTCCTGGTCGAAGGAAGCTTTCGCAACAGAAGCATGGATGATACCGAACTTATCCACTTTAAAATCAATTTTCCCGGCTTTCACCTCTTTAACGGCTTTTCCCACCTCCATGGTAACAGTCCCGGTCTTGGGGTTTGGCATCAGTCCACGAGGTCCGAGAATCTTTCCAAGTGCACCAACCTTAGCCATAACACTGGGCATGGTGATGATCACATCAACATCCGTCCAGCCGCCTTTTATTTTTTCAACATATTCATCCAACCCGGCGAAGTCAGCACCTGCCTGTTTGGCCTCTTCCTCTTTATCAGGAGTACAGAGCACCAGCACGCGGATGGTTTTTCCGGTACCATGCGGAAGCGTCACGATACCTCTCACCATTTGGTTGGCTTTACGGGGATCAACCCCCAGACGGATATCTACATCGATGGATGAATCAAATTTAGTATTGGAAATTTCCTTTACAATTTTCGCTGCATCCGTCAGCGCATAAACGGCATTCTTATCAAATTTTGACAAGGCAACCTTCCTCTTTTTTGTCAGCTTGGTCATTTTGCTTGTTTTTGATCGTTGAGACCCACCACTGTGCGTCTATACTTATGTAACTATGAGGTCAATAGTACAATGCTGATCCGGCTGCTTTGTCAGCGTTTAAACGGGGTTTCGCCGGTAACGGAGATGCCCATGCTGCGGGCAGTTCCGGCTACCATTTTCATGGCCGATTCCAACGTAAACGCGTTCAAGTCAGGCATTTTGTCTTCAGCAATCTTTTTTACCTGGTCCCAGGAGACGGTAGAAACTTTATTCCGGTTTGGCTCAGGGGATCCCTTCTGCAACTTGGTTGCTTCGAGCAATTGAACAGCAACAGGGGGAGTTTTGATGATGAAATCGAACGATTTATCCCTGTAAACCGTTATGATAACGGGAATCAGCTTTCCGGATTTATCCTGCGTACGGGCATTGAATTGTTTGCAGAACTCCATAATATTCACACCCTTGGCGCCCAATGCAGGGCCAACAGGTGGTGATGGATTGGCTGCTCCTCCTTTGATCTGTAATTTAATTAAACCACTTACTTCTTTTGCCATTTTACTTTTGATTATGAGGTACACCGACATGCCGCGGCATGTCATTATTTGAGAGACGCGCTGTGACGCGTCCTGACAATATACTATTCTTTCTGTACTTGCATGAAGCTAAGTTCCAATGGAGTTTTGCGACCAAAGATCTTGACCATCACCTTAAGCTTCTTTTTCTCTTCGTTAATTTCTTCAATCACACCGCTGAAACTGTTGAACGGCCCATCGATGACGGTGACCGTTTCCCCAACGATAAAAGGAATATTGACCTCTTCACCCTGTTCAGAGAGTTCGTCAAATTTACCAAGCAGGCGTTTCACTTCTGAGGGACGCAGGGGGTGCGCTTCACCCTTCGCGCCAAGAAATCCCAGAACGCCGGGAATGTTCCGGATAATGTGGGGGACTTCTCCAACCAGTGCGGCTTCTATTAAAACATAACCCGGAAAAAAGTTACGTTCTTTACTCACCTTTTTTCCGTTGCGGATCATGTAGATCTTTTCCATCGGAATAAGCACCTGTGAAATGTAATCCTGCAGCTTCAGGTTGGCAATCTCACTTTCGAGGTATTGCTTTACCTTCTTCTCATTCCCTGAGATCGCCCTCACGACGTACCATTTTTTGGTCAATTCACTCATGCTTGTAATGAGATTGATTCTTGATTAAACTGCTAACAACATTAGACAAATTACCCCTTGAAAGGTTTAGAAGAGTTTGTAAAATTGCATGAGGATGTTACGAAATACTTCGTCCATTGCAAATACAATGACAGCGATAATAAGCGAGGCGACAGAAACCACGATGGCGCTTCCCTGCAATTCAGACCAGGAGGGCCACGACACCTTATGCATCAGTTCGTCATAACATTCTTTAATGTAGTTGACCACTTTATTCTTAGCCATTTATCTAATTTTTAGCACGGGTGGTAGGAATCGAACCCACAGCCTACGGTTTTGGAGACCGCCACTCTACCAGTTGAGCTACACCCGTGTGTAATTAAACTTTAATTGTTCAGCTTTTCAAGACGGCATACTGCAAGAAGCAGCAGGCAGTCGTTAATTTCACACCATCAGTCAAGTATCTCTGTAACCTGCCCTGCGCCAACGGTACGTCCACCTTCACGGATGGCGAAGCGGAGTCCTTTGCTCATGGCGATTTCAGAAATCAGGTCGACGAGGATGGTGATGTTGTCACCAGGCATACACATTTCAATTCCTTCAGGGAGATGAATTTCGCCGGTAACGTCAGTGGTACGGAAGTAGAATTGCGGGCGATACTTATTGTGGAATGGAGTATGACGTCCGCCTTCCTGGGTCTTCAGTACGTAAATTTCAGCTTTGAATTTTTTATGCGGAGTGATGGAACCGGGTTTTGCTATAACCATTCCACGGCGGATTTCATCTTTATCGATACCGCGAAGCAGCAGACCGGCATTGTCACCAGCTTCACCCCTGTCGAGGATTTTGCGGAACATTTCAACGCCCGTTACAACTGATTTCAGCTTTTCAGCACCCATTCCGATGATCTCCACGGGGTCGCCGGTATTGATCACGCCAGTTTCGATTCTTCCTGTAGCAACGGTACCACGACCGGTGATCGAGAATACGTCTTCAACAGGCATGAGGAAGGGCTTATCCACGTCGCGAACAGGAAGCGGGATATAGGAGTCAACAGCATCCATCAGTTCCATGATCTTTTCCACCCATTTCGGTTCTTTATTTAAACCACCTAAGGCAGATCCCTGGATAACCGGGGTATTGGCGCCATCAAATCCATAGAATGTGAGCAGGTCGCGGATTTCCATTTCAACGATTTCGAGGATTTCAGGATCGTCAACAGAGTCGCATTTATTCATAAAAACCACCAGCTTGGGAACGCCAACCTGACGAGCGAGCAGAATATGTTCGCGGGTTTGGGGCATGGGACCATCGGTGGCAGCTACCACGATTATGGCGCCGTCCATCTGGGCTGCACCGGTAACCATGTTTTTAATGTAGTCGGCGTGACCGGGACAGTCAACATGCGCATAGTGACGACTTGCTGTCTGATACTCAATGTGCGCCGTATTGATCGTGATCCCTCTGGCTTTTTCTTCCGGTGCATTGTCGATGGAGTCAAACGATCTGTACACGGATAATCCTTTATCTGCCAAGACTAAAGTAATGGCAGCCGTCAATGTGGTTTTACCATGGTCAATGTGGCCAATCGTCCCAACATTGACGTGCGGTTTGGTGCGTTCGAATTTTTCTTTTGCCATTTTAATTAAAGTTTAATTACGGTTATTGATTGTTGTCTGAATTTTCAATTAATCGGGTGCAGATTGTACACCTGTACTTTTCGCTGAGCCTTTGAGCAGAATTGAACTGCTGACCCCTTCCTTACCAAGGAAGTGCTCTACCCCTGAGCTACAAAGGCGA
>Ga0247841_10002124_pt1 | contig 40862 bp, 43 predicted proteins | sample LaCruzMarch2015__2_FD_192410 | JGI IMG/M metagenome (GOLD analysis project Ga0247841, IMG submission 192410) | Freshwater microbial communities from meromictic Lake La Cruz, Castile-La Mancha, Spain - LaCruzMarch2015_18m | ecosystem: Environmental > Aquatic > Freshwater > Lake | place: Spain...
GCGCAGGCAAGGTAAGCCATTCGCCAAGGGTTGAGGCAAACGGATCTGCCACAGAAGGAGTAACCTGGATTACCGCATCAGTCCCGCTGCCCTCCACAACCACCTTTTCCATCTCGCCTTTATTAAAATCCGCATCCGTGGTATCAGTTACAGTACCTGTTTCAGGAGACAGGGTCAAATACCCGCCGGTTTCTGTAGTAGTTGTATAATCATCTTTTGAGTAATAGGCGTCCCAGTCTGACTGGTTAGTAGGGTGGACCGCGCTTGACGAAGACTGGCCAGCGCTCCAGGTTGACTGGGTAAATGTATAGAGGGCGTCAGCACTGTCTGAATGGTCACCCGGTAAACAGACAGCCAGGCCCAAAACTAGAAGGCATATACCTATATTATGTAGCTTACGCCCAAACACCCTTACTCCCTTCTTTCTTTAAGTTTATCACTCTTCTCCCTATTCTTAATCGCTTCCGCTGACTCTTCTATTCTATCTATCTTCGGGTCATACTCAAAATAATCCCTGTAAAACCTGGAAAGCTTTTTTTCGTAACGCAATGCATCCTGCGTTTTTAGGCTATCTATCCTATTTAAAAATATTTCATTCTTAAAACTAAAACTCCCCTTTAACCGCTCGAAACCATTTTCCATAAGTATATAATATTCCATAAACTTATCGCTTTCGACGAATTTAGTAAAATCTAAAATCACCTGCATAAGCCCCATGTCCCCAAGTACGCTGTTATAATCACTCATTACCGTAACCAACTCTTTTTCTTTTTTAATATCTTTTTCCTCGCGCGCCTTTCTATAAAGATTGTTTAGTATAAGGAACATATTATCCAATCCATCCTTACAATCCTGGGTGCGCTTAACCATTTTTTCATATAACAGCTTTCTTGTGGCTGTAAAATTTTCAAAAGCCTTCTTCTCCATATCTATTTCTTTTTCCGCCTCCTTAGGAGTTTCTTTTGTTTTTTCCGGAGGCAAAGAAGCAGCCGCGTAGATAAAAGTTACATTTAAGAATAACATCAATGACAAGGCTATATATCTATAAGCCTTTCTCATTGCGCGCCTCCTGTTGCGTTTTCTGCCACCCTGACCTGCACCTTTACCGTTAATTTATCAAGCGGGAATCTCCCGTCAAAATCTTCAGGGTACACTTTATAGGTGCCCTTGGCCAGCTTTTGCCCCATCGCCCGTTCAGGGCTGGTGCTTAATGCCTGCGTTTCTTTTCCGTTTTTATCAACCCTGACAATAGTAAAACCACCCGCTATCCCCGCGTCCACAAACATAACCTCTCCTTCCGACGGAAGAGTAACCCCCTGTGAAACCCGGGTGTCCCCTATCTTACTGCCGCTAATCTCATAAAAAGGAGCGCTGGCCGGGCTGCTCTCTCCTGACTTAGAGGAATCTTCATTTTCGGATGAAGCAGCCTCAGAGGTTTGGGCCTCGGACGAACTCTTCTCGGTAGAGCCGATTACAATAACACCCGAAGATGCGCTATCCTCACAATAGGCATTAACCGGATACGCCAATAAAAATGAGGTATAAACCATTAAAATCAATATGGCTGCCTTCATTTTAACATCATCTCCTTGATGATAACGTTAAACATTCTTTCTATGCTTTTATCCATCTTAATATCCAGGGGATTATCCCTGGGGTTATATTCCATATCAAGTGTTTGAACTATTTTCTTGGCCGAAAGTTTTTTGTCCGTCAACTTAAAACCCGCGATAAGATCTTTAACATAGTTAAGTTTTTCATTTCTATTCTGCTTATTCCACCAATAGCCATCCCTCGAGCTTTCCTCTACCGGCAGCTGTTCATAAATTGCCTGATCTTCAGCTCTTACCATTTTCTGGGCCTCTAACACCAGCTTATCCGGGTCAGGAACATTAGAAACCTCTTTTTTAGCAAAAGCTAAATCCTGGCATAAAACAAAACAGGCGCAGATGAATAGTACCCCTATGCCTCTTTTGTTCATATCGCTTGTCATAGCTTTTCCTTTTTTTGCCTGTCTTTCTTCTCTATTTCCTGAAGCCGCATCGCCGTAGCTTTATAAGAAACCATATCCGCGCGGTATTTTTCTTCTAACTCCCTGCTTATCTCTTTCTTTGTGGAGATAACATCCTTTGCGAACATTTCATCTTTTTCCAAAGCAACCTCTTTGATCTCACGTTTTAAATTCGCGTTGCCCAAAAGAAGAAAACTGCCTACTCCCAAAAACACCAATATAGAAACAACTAAAATATAAACCGCGCGGTTTCTTTTTCTTTTTTCCAAAAACAACTCCGCACTTCCATCCGGCTGCTCTTGTCCTGCCTCCGCGGCGGCCTTTGAAATTTCTTTTATCCTTTCTACAAACTTTTCGCTGCCCACCACAGAAGCCTTGTACATTTTATTTTCAAAGGCCTCTAAATCAAGCCGGCTGGCCTTTTCCACAAACTCCTGATACGTTGCGGGCCTGTTTTCTAAAGGCAAGGAGAACAAATTTAAAACCTCTTCGCAGTCAATATTGGCGCTGATATTTTTGTCCTGTTCCGTTTTTATATAAGACAGATAGCTGCTCCACCTATAGTCTTTTAACTGCGTAAGAGGATTATCTTTTAAAACAATACGATGCACAAAACGGGTCATCTCAAGCAAATAACCCTGTTTTTCAATCAAGACCGCCTTGAATCTCTCTTCAAAAAGATGGCCTTTTTTTTCATATTTTTTATTGTAGTATTTTGTATAATTGGCATTTACATCATGCATAATCTGGGAAACAGTAAATTGCTGGGAAGGCTCTATAAGCAGATGGCTTTCATTAGAGGTCAAAGCTAAAGAATATAATTTAAAATTATACAGCCCCTTATATTCAAAGATAAAAAAAAGATAGCGATTTTTATCGCTATCATCTCTAAAAAGATTAAGTTTATAATCTGCTTTTGTAGTTATATAATACAGCGCCCCTTCTAAATTTACCCTTGGCAGCCTTGGCATTTTGCTTTTAACCTCATTTTAATTTTCAAGGTACGTGGTACTTTTATTTTTCCTCAAAAAAAAACCCCGGTAAACTCATCAACCGGGGTACATCCTAAATCTTCGGCAGCTTGGCTATCCTGGCTTCAGGACCCTTAGCTTTGCGCCCCCATATTACTATGAGTTTACCTTTTCGGATTCTTTCATTCCTGTTACAATAAAAGTATAACATATTATATAAATTTGTCAAATTCTTAAATAGTACGTGGTACTTTGCCGGTTTTTTAGGCGCCTGAAAGCTTTTTTTGGATCAGATTCAGGGGATATCCCTCCCTGGACAATTCGGAAATCTTCTGTAAACGTTCCTTTACGATATCTTCCTCATACATACGCTTATTGCCTACCTTGGCGCTAACCGGCAGCAACCCTATGGCAGTATAATAATTTACCGTATAATATGGCGTATTAAATTTAGAGACTATCTCCTGCGCGGATATTACTTTCTTTTCCATAGTGTTTGTTTATGCAAATAACTCATGACTTTCAGTTATTACTATAAATACTAAACATACTGCACATATAGTATAAACTCATTTACCCCGCTTATATTTTTTTAATTCCACCTCTAACTCCCCAACCTTCTTTATCTCCTTATGCAGCCTTGCCGCTAAACTGGTATATTTAACCTTATCATCCTCAAGCTGTTTGTCCTTTTCTTTAATTATCAAGGCCTGTTGATTAGCCTTTACAGTCAGTATCTTTATATGGCTTGCCCCTATTAGGATACTAACCAAACTCAAGACCAATAAAACTCCAAAAATTATAATTATTTTTTGCTTTGCTGCCTCTTTATCTACAGGGTTCATCTGTAACCTCCTTTTTACGGCCCTTATTTAATCTTCTTCTGCTGCAATCTCTTTGTCACCACTTTATAAGAAACCATATCTGCCCGATATTTTTCCTCAATTCCACTTCTCGTATCTGTTTCTAATTTCTTGTGCTGCTTTGAATCTTTGTCTTTTACAATTGCCGCCGCTTTGGATATTTTCTTAAGCGACTCTCTAAGCATCAAATTGGAAATCAAAAGAGAAACACCAATGCCGCAGAATATAAACAAAAGCAATCTAACAACCAGAAAAAACTTCCTTTGCACACTCCCTACCTCGTTTTCCGCTGCCACTCTAAATCTTCCTTAGCTTCAAACATCCATTCTGCCACCTTACCGGCATCCTCGGCATCAGGGCAAAGGTCAAGATACCTGCGATAATGAAAAACAGCCTTTTCGTTATCTTGCAGCTGGTCATCATAAACAACGGCTAGATTATAGTGGATATCCGCGTCATCAGGAGATAATTCCAATGTCTTTTCATATTCCGTGGCTGCCTCTTTATACCTTCCTGAATTTTCGTATATTATCGCTAGGTTATAATGACGCTTGAGCGCCTTTTCCCTGTAAGTGCCGAATAATTCGTTCAGGTTGCCAGGTTGAGCATGCTTAAGCTTATCTTTATGATCTAACTTCTGTTCCGCCTCATTTAATTTTTCAGTAAGAGCTATCTTCTCGTTAACCGCTGCTCCGGCTAAAGCATCCCCAGCAGCCTTCTGCCTTAAAACAGCATACCCTTTGGCGTAAAAATCTGCCCTCTCGGGATCCTTGATACTATAAATATAAATACTGGCCAGGCGAAGATAGATATTTGCATCCTGAGGGTCAATCTCCAGGATCGCCTCATACTCTTTTACCGCGGCTGTATAATCCTGTTTATTTTCATAAGAAAGCCCGAGTTTATAATGGTCAAGTTTTTCCTTCTCTTTCATCAACCGGGCAGTTACCTCGGCGGCATTAAGCGCGTTCTTCTCCAGTGTATCTTTTTCTTCGTTTAAAATTTTAAGTTTTTGATTTAAATCCGCTATCTGACTGGTGAATTCATTTTTTTTGGCAAGATACTGCTTACTCTTACGCACCAGTTCCTTTTTGTTTTCCTCCGTTGAAAGCCGGAGCTTATCCTGCATTAACTGGGTAGTCTGGGCTAAGACATCTTCAAGCCTTTTCTTTTCTCCCGCAAAAGCGCTAAGCTTTTTACTCAAGGAGGTTTCTTTTTCTCTTGCGCTATTAATATCCTGCTCCAGGTCTGCCAATTTTCCTTCCAGGCTTAATTTTATGCCTGCTAAAGAACTTTTCTCCGCGTTCAATGATTCCACCTGTTTTTCCAGTTGGCCCAATTTTGCGTCCTTATTTTTAAGGTCATTGTTTAATGCATTTATTTCCGCTCGTTTTTTAGATACCGCGGATACCGTCAGGCCTAAAGCAACAAGCAGCACTATTAATAAAACACCTGACGCGATAATTAATATGGTCCGTTTATTCATCTCTTAGGAGGCTTTCTTATCTTCACATCGCCTTTCATTTTGACTATCTCATCTGTGCCGGAGATAACATGAGGAGTTAAAAAGATAGCCAGTTCCTTTTTTGCATTTAAATCTGATACATTACTAAACAACTTTCCCAAAAGAGGGATACTTCCCAATAAAGGCATCCTGGATATATTCTTATCCGTTGTCGTTTTTATTAGCCCTGCCAAAATAATAGTGTTACCATCCTTGACTAAAACATCGGTCTCAACATTTGAGGTATCCACTATAGGGATCTTATTACCCTCTGTAGTTGTCAGCCATTCCGATATTGAGCTGACTTCAGGCTTTATATGCATTTTCACAAATCCGTCTTTATTAATTGTCGGCGTAACATAGAGAGTTACCCCCACGTCTATGAATTGCACGCTTTCGGAGGTAGTTGTAGTTACATCGCCGGTAGTAATAGTAGTAGTTATATACGCCTCACGGGTACCAACCATGAATTTTGCCTCTTCGTTATTGCAGACAACGATATGTGGTGAAGAAACTACTTTTAACTTTCCAAAACTCTTTATAAGCGTTAAAGTAACGTTATATTTATCATTGGCTAATGTACCCACGCTGAGCTTCATAGTGGAAGCGGTGGAAGTAGGCGCGTTAAACGGAAATGATCCGGTAAAGGTCAGGGAATCCTCAGCCAAACCATAAACCTTTGACCAATCCACGCCCATAGCAAAATCATCACTCAAAGTTATCTCAACAATCTTTGCCTCAATAAGCACCTCTCTGGTCTTAGAATCAAAATCTGCCACCAGCGCCTTAATCCTCTCCATATTATGAGGCAAATCCGTCACAACAAGCTTATTGGTCCTCTCGTCTACTTCAATAGTCCCAACATCCTTAGTCAATGCCTTGGTTATTTCACCCTTAACCTCGCCTATCTTGGCATAGCCTAGCTCAAATGACTCCCTCACTGTAGGCAATACCCGGTTAACAGTAGACAAATCAGCCCTTACAGCAGCCTCCTCCATCTCCCTTATCTTATCCGGAGTGTCAATTAAAATAATCATCCCCGTAGCATCATCTATAATTACCTTACCTACTGAACTTTTCAGGTTACCCAAGATGGTCCCTACCCTTTTAGGGTCTGCGTATTTAAGTGTTATAGTCTTTGTTTGTTTTTTATTTGTGTACTTTTCGCCATAAAGCGCCTCATATTCATTTTCAGTCATCAGCGTGATTATCCCCGCCTTTTTTTCAGAAGCAAGGTTGTTAGTAAGCAGGATTATTTCCAGCACATCCGCAATGGTTACATCTTTTAAGAACAAAGTTACCTTGCCGTTGACATTTTTAGTAGCAACAATGTTCAAATCACCCTGCTTGGATAAAAACTTAACCGTATCCATAATATCCATATTGCGCAAATCAAGAGATATCTTTCTGGATAACCCGGAGAAAGGATCGCTGGCATCTTCCATAGCCTGTTCCTTGGTAGTATCTTGCGCTATAGATTCTTGCTGAGGGGATTTTTTATCCGGGGTTTCTGCGGCTGGCTGTTTATTTGCAGATAGCTGCTTTTCTTCAGCAACAGTCTGAGCATCTATCAGCCTGAAGCTTAAACCTATAAAAAACAGGATTGAGATTCCGATAATTATTCTTTTCATCTATATTAACTCCATCTTCTGTCCTTCAGCTTCCAATATAGCCTTGTCTTTTAAAATAGTCTCTATCTTAAATTTACCAATCGTATCCCCGGCCTTAAGAAAATAAGTCTTATTGTCCTTTGTGTCTTCAATGATTACCTCCGGTTCCTTACCCCAGGATATACCCACCAATTTAAGGTCTTTAATCAACGTGGATAAAGCTTTCCTGGTTTCATCTTGAGGATTTTCCGCGCTGATTAACTTAACCGGTGAAAAAATATCCCTGCGCTGCACCATTTCCAGATAATATAAAAAAGGCCGTACATCAGTCTTCACATCCTCCTGGAAACTCCGGCCCTTTGCCGCAGAAGCTTTCTTAGTGAATTGCTTTATATCTAAACGCCTAAGAGTGAAATCCGCTGTTAGATAAACAAACAAAATAACCGCTGCCACAGCTAAAACCTTATTCCAGGCCTTAAGGTTAGGCTCATCAATACCGCCCTTTAACTGTATCAGCCAATCCTTTATCGTAATCTTAAACCGCGCAAATAACGTTGACAGCGCGTTTAAACTGAAAAACGAAAACAAAGATGGTTTTTTGCGCTTGAGGCTTAAAGTACTGGGCCCTTCTCCGTCTTCAATTAAATTTAATAACTGTTCTTCAGGAGTAGGTTTGTTTTTTGCCATCTTAAGTTCGCCTCATGTTCAATAAGTTCTTTGATGATTTCATTATCCACGATCGGTTTATTCTTCATCACCAATAATTTTAGCGCCTTATGGCATAACATACCAATGCGCCGTGGATAGCCCTCGGTGTATTTAAATATCTCCTTGATCGCTAACTCACTAAATAATTTCTCTCTCCCCATGTAACCGGCCTGCCTTACGCGAAACTCAATCATCTCTTTAGTTTCATCAATACCAAAAGGAGTGAGCGTATACAACAGGCTGACCCTGTCTATAAGATTCCTGACTTCAGTCAGGCGCGGCAATAGTTCCATCTGTCCGAGTATAACCAACTGTAACAATTTAAATTCATTAGTTTCATAATTTAAAAGCATGCGCAACGCTTCCAGCGAAAGAGAATTTAATTTTTGCGCTTCATCGATTAATAAAACTATAGTCTTATTTTGTTCTGCCCCCTGTGCAAAAAGATATCTTTTTATTGCCTCTTTATAATCTAAAACCGTAGGTTTTAAAACAGGTATTTCTATGTTAAAGGTCCGCACGAGAGAATCAAGAAAGATTTCCTCAGTATCAAAAGTAGGATCAAGGATCATATGAAAAACAATATCATCCCTTTCTTTCAACATCTGAAATAATTTTCTGGAAAGAGTAGTCTTGCCGGTTCCTACATCACCCAGTACTACGCTTAAGCCCCGTTTTAAGCGTATCTCAATCACAAGGCGCATCAAAGCCGCGCGGTGTTCGCTTGATTCATAGAAAAAGTTAGGGTCAGGGCTTGTCGAGAATGGCTCTTTATTTAACCCTATTATTGCGTAATAGCTCATTTTTAAAGTTTTATCAGAGACTTAAACTATTGCAGAATCAATAGTTACAATCTTGTTACATACCTAATAACTTCTTGCGAATTAAGTTTAGAGGATATCCTTCCCTCGCCAGTTCTGAAATCTTCTGTAACCGCTCCTTTATTAATGCTTCCTCATACATACGCTTATTGCCGATCTTCCCGGCAACCGGCAGTAATCCTATGGCAGTATAATAATTGACAGTTTGGTATGGGGTATTGAATTTAGAGACTATTTCCTGCGCGGATATGGTTTTCTTTTCCATGGCGCTTGAGTTATGAGGATAACGCTTAAGTTTTAGTAGTTACTAAAAGTACTGAATATACTATATGTATAGCATATTTTCTCTGTTTGTCAAGTAAAAACCAAGATTTATGGGAGAATATTTTTAGGAGTAAGGATTACCGGGAGATTAACTTTAAAGTACTTTTATCTATCCAGCCAAGTTTATTATCAAAACGCCTGACTTTATACCAGCCTTCAGCTTTTTCCACTACCTCAACTTTGGTTCCTTCACTGAGCTTAAAATATGTCGTGGCGTTTTCTAACGGCTCAAATTTGGCATCTGCCTCATTACTTATAACCACCGCAAATTTGCTCAGATAATTTATCTTCCTGTTCAATGCGTAAGCTGATAAGATAAATAACGCTGCCAGGACACAAAGAACCATCCCGGAATATCGTTTTAATCTGCTAAAAAATAAACCTAAGATAAGAAATACTACCAAAACAATATAGATAAAAAACAAAAAAATTGTCAAATAATCAATGGTTGCCGCTTGAAACAAGGTACAAACTGTTTTCTCAAACCAATTTCCGAAAAGTTGGGGTTCTAAACTTAATCTCTGCAAGAGATAATCATAATTAGATTTTAAATCACCATCATTAGGGATAAAACCCTTTGCCTTTTCATAACTCAAAACAGCCAACCCAAGCTCCCCTTTTTTAAAATAGCTGTTGCCTAAGTTATAATAAAGATTCCCGCTTTCTAAGCCCAGGTCTATAAGCTTTTCATAGCCCTTAATAGCTGCGTCATATTTACCTTCCTGATAATAAATATTTGCCTGATAAAAGAGTGCAGCGGGCGAATTTCCTGCTGCTTCCTGTGCTAGAGAGCTACGCAGGCAAGGGATTAGAATAAAGGTCACAGCGAAAAACGATGCTGAAAAAAACAGGCCTATCTTTTTCATATTTTCCTTCTTTGCAGATAGTCTATTACTTCTTCTAACTTTATTAAAGAATCACGCATATTTGCCTGGGTTAGCTGGGAAGAGGCATATCTAACCATATCGCATTCTCGAAATATTTCTCTTAGCTTGACTAAAGCCTCTTCGGCTACTCCATTCTTGCGTAAATGCTCATCTATGACACTTATAGTAATCCCCTTTGACGACAAATGGAACTTATCCCCCAAGTATTCCTGCATGGCCGTAAACAAGGTATCATAGAATTTTTGTGCGTCTGCCTTGTCTAAATATTTCTTTGCCTGGCGGATACCTGCCTTGGCTTTCCGGGGCGCTAAAAGCCCTCTGGCGTATCTTAAATCTGTTTTTAACCTTTGCTTCTTTGCGTAAAGAACGAGCGTAATCAAATAGAGCAACAAAGGAAAGATCTGAAACACCAAGAATATCTTATTCTTATAAAGATAATCGCTTTTCTTTTTCAGAAGACCGGGAGTATCCTTGATATAAATAATATCCCTGCCTAATCTCTCCTCTTTAACAAAAACGGCGGGGGTAAGCTGTTTATTTTCAACTATTTTTAATTCTTCTTCTTTCTCAGGCTTAACTATTATTATAGGAAACGGCCCGCGGTTGATAGTTTTATACTCTCCGGATTGAGTATCAAAAAAATCAAGCGACAGCATGGGGATTTCTTTTACCTCTGCACTCATGGGCATAATAATTTGTTCAAACTTTTTTTCATTGGTTTCTTGTTTGATCTGAGGCTCGTAAATCTTAAACCCCTTCTCTGATTTAAGCTTTGGAACTCCAACAGTGTTAAAGTTTCCTTCTCCACTTACAACCATCTTAAGAGTAACCGGGTCTCCGAGCTTGACCTCTAATGGTGCGGCTGTTACCTCCAACCCAAAACTACCCAGGGCACCGGAAAAATCCACAGGTTTATTTTCCTCAGGCAAAGGCAAAACAGTAAATGCAATTTCACCGGATTTCAAATCCAAAGGATAAGTCTCGAATCTGCCGAAGAAATCATCGAATATATTCGAGTCAAAAGAATTATTGGAAGCAAGTGTTGAGTTACGCTTTCGTTGCTTTTGCACAATCAAATTACATTTAATATGCGCTGGCCCAAGCTTAAACTCACCCGGCCTTAAACCAAAAATAGAGGTATTAAATTCTATGACATCAAAATTTACTCCATTACGGAGTTCCTGATACTGATTGGGTTTATCAAATGCACTTACCGAAAAACCTTCATGGCTAAATTCCGGATACTGTATATCCCTTATACCAAGCCTATTGACATACAACTTTATGATTAAGGGGACGGCTTCATTTAAATAAGTTCTATCCTTTTTTACCTGAATCGTTACGAATAATCTGTCACTTAAATCCTTTATCTCCGGCTCTGCCTGGCTGCTAGGCTGAGCCGGGCCTTGCACCTGCCCTTGCAACACTTCTATGCTAAGTTGATTAGAGGTATATTTATCTCCGTTATGCTCAAATTTAAAAGGCCCTATTTTAAAAGTGCCTACTTTTGTAGGCAAAAGTAAATAATTGTGCGTAATAGAACCTGAGACCTTTCCATTGACAATAGACATCATCGTCGAAGGGCCTAAATAACGGGACTGAAAACCATTTATAACTGGTAACTCCGGGGCGGGCATATTCTGCGCATTGCTAAAGTTTAGGGCCAGCTGCAAAGAACTCCCCAGGGACACTTTACCGCTATCTACCGTTGCCTCAAAACTAAGCTCTTTGGCAAAACAGCAAGGCGTAAAACTCAAGACATAAAACGCGAGAGTTAAACCTAAGGCTGGGAATTTTAAACTTCTGGTTATATTTTTTAGCTTATCCATTACCAATCCTTCAGCACATCTCCGGAAAATCCCTTTTTCTTATCTTCTAGCTTTCCCGCGGAATTTTCCTCCTGCCTATATCCTTCCAAGAGCATGCTTGCTTCTTGTTCAGACATTTCTTTTACCTCTTCTGCGGCCTGGCTGTTTGATTCTTCAGCCTGCTTAACCTCATCGGCTGCCTTGGCCTCTTCTTTTTTTTGCTCCTTAGCTTCTTGCCCTTCTGCCTTAGCTACCTGCTGCGCCTGTTCGCCTTGCTTATTTTCCTGCTGTTCCTCTTGAGGCTGAGCCTGGCCCTCTTTCTTCTCTTTTTCCTGTTCAGATTGATCCTTTTTCTTATCCTGTTCCTGTTTCAGCTTATCCAAGAGCATCTTCAGCTCTTTTTCGACCAACTCATGGTTTATCCTTGCATCCTCATCTTTAGAATTTAGCTCTATTGCCCTTTTGTAATAATCCAGTGATTGGCGCAATAAGTTTACGGTTTCCTTAAGCTCGGTATTCTCTTTAAGCTTTCCGAGCTTATATTTTGCATTCGCGATATTAAAGTTTACCCTGGATTCCAGAATCCTGTCCTTAGAGACGGCTGCTTTTTCAAGAAAGCTGATTGCTTGGGCATAATCTCCTTTTCTATACTGGGCTATACCTATATTATAGTTAATCTCCGCGGAATCAGGAGATTTAATTTGTGCCTCATTATATAATTTAATCGCCTGATCATAATTCTTCTGCTTATATAAACTGTTTGCCTTATTTACCAGTCCGAAGCTATCCTCCGCAAAGGAAAGCAGATAAAACCCGGCTGAAATGAATATAACCTGCAATATGATAAGTATTGATTTTCTCATTCTAAGAAATACCCTTTATTGTTTTCTTGTCACTTACAAAATGTTCGATCACAATCAAAAGCAGGGCTAGCCATAAGAATATCTGGAACCTTTCTTCGTAATGCTTGTTCATTTTAGCCTCAAGCTCCCTTTTCTCCATCCTGGCTATTCTTTCGCGGTAAATAAGATCCAGACCAAACTCTGCATTAGTAGCCCTCACATATACACCGCCGGTATTTATTGCAACCTTCTGCAAGCTGGTCTCATCGAGGTGCGACTTAACCACATTACCTTGATTATCTTTGAGAAATGACTTTCCTCCGGCTTCATCCGTAACAGGAATAAGCTCGCCTTCTTTGGTGCCGATACCGATACAAAATATTCTAATCCCTTCCTTCTTAGCCTCTTCGCTTGCCTCTCCAGGGTCACCTTCATGGTCTTCTCCGTCGGTAATAACAATCAGCACCTTGTATTTCTTCTGCCCGCCTGCATAACTTCTTAAGGCCTCTTTTATCGCGCTGGTTATAGAAGTTCCGCCTTTGGGAATAGTATCTATTCCCGTATTATCCAGAGAAAGCAAAAATCCTCCGTAGTCTAATGTCAGCGGGCACTGCAAAAATGCGCTGCCGGAGAAAGCAATTAAACCGACCCTATCCCCTTTAAGATTACGCACTAAATCTTTAATCGCCAGCTTTGAGCGCTCGAATCTGCTGGGTTTTACATCCTCAGCAAGCATGCTTTTTGAAGTATCTAACGCTATCAGGATATCCACGCCTCTTCGCCTTACTTCTTCCCAATGAAAACCCCATTGCGGACGCATCAGCGAAAAAAACATAAGCGATATTATCAAAACCATTAAACTCGACTTTAGGAATCTTTTCCTGTAATCAAGGCGGGATAATAATTCATCCAACAACTCCTTTTGAGCGAATTTCTCAAGTGCTGCTTTGCGCAATTTAGCTGCCCAAAGATAAAATAGCATCAAGGCTAAAACAATAATAAACCCGAAGACAAAATTTGCTGCCGCAAATCTCATGGTATTTTCCTTAAAACAGTATTGGATAAAACGATATCTAAAAGTAAAATCAGCAAAGAGAGGATCAAAAATACATTGAATAATTCATTGTATTCTAAATACCCCTTTTCCTCTATAACTGTCTTTTCAAGACCGTCTATCTCTTTATAAATCTTGCGCAGGCTTTCGGTATCAGTAGCCCGGAAATATTTTGCTCCGGTCATATCCGCGATCTTTATCAACGTATCCTCATCGATATCTATTTGTATCGGCTGATACACGGTATTGCCGAAGAAATCTTTTACCGGATAAGGCACAGGGCCTTTTGAGCCAGCGCCAATTGTATAAACTTTAATCTTTAAGGCCTTGGCTGCTTCTGAGGCGGTTAAAGGAGAAATCTTTCCCGTATTATTACGGCCGTCGGTAAGCAGGATAACCACCTTACTTTTCGCCTTGGCATCTTTGAGCCGATTTAAAGAAGTAGCAATCCCAGCGCCTATCGCTGTTCCATCCTCCACCATGCCTACCTTAACCCTTTCCAGATTATCCAGCAGCCAACCATAATCCAGAGTTAAAGGGCAAACCGTATATGCCCGGGAAGCAAAAGCTACGATAGCAATGCGGTCATTTTTCCTACCCATGATAAAATCCTTAACTACACTTTTAACAACCTCTACCCTGTTCTGCCTTTGTCCTCCCAACTTAAAATCTTCAGCAAGCATACTAGTTGAACAATCAATCGCCATGACTATATCTATGCCTTCGGACTGTATCTTGGAGTCGGCTACCGGTGTCTGCGGCCGGGCTAAAGCGAATATTAATAATATAACCGCTAGCAACCTCAAATAAATCAGGTTCTGGCTCAACCTTAGTTTAAAAGAACCTTTCAATTTTCCAACCAATTCCCCCGAGGAAAATTTAAAAGCAGACACAGGACCCTGCCTCTTCTGCCTATACAAAAGAAACAGTATTATTATAGGGATCAAAATTAAAACAAGCGGATCATGCAGGTTCATTTTCTTTTGTCTGGTCTATAAAATGTTTTGCTGAATCAAAAATAGAGTTTACCTCATCCAAAGCAGGCGCATACTTGGCAAATTTTACCAGGTCACAACAAAGTAGAAATTCTTTAAGCAGATTTTTATGCTCACTGATTAATTCCGCGGCATCCTTGGCGCTGACCAGGAATTCTTCAGTAGTCATCTCAGGAGCTTTAAGCCTGAATCTATTCTCGAGATAATGCCTGATAATATCAGAAACCTCTGTATAATATTCCTTGATCAAGCCCTTGCCAATATAATCTTTTATCCTCAATGCCTCAAGCTGCTCATAAGCTATTTCATGAGCAGGTTTTTTAGGGATAGTGTCCCCCTTTTTATTCTTCTTTAAAAAATATCCGGCTGATAAACCCGAGATAACCAAAAGTAATAAACATGCCAGGACAAAGTACTTATTTATTCTCGAAGGCAGGGCCACCGGATCCTTTATATCCCGCATCTGAATATTCGGAGCATTATCTAAAATGCTCTTCACTTCTATGGGGACTTCCCCGGCTTCAATCTGGCTCCAATCCTTATCATTTTTTCTTTTATACTTAACCGTAACTTTAGGTATGGTAGTTTTTCCGGTAATATATGTATCCAGGATATACCATTGAGATATTTTTTCCTTATTAAAAAACGCACTTCGAATTGAGCCGAAATCCTTGATCGCGAAATTACCTAAATTTTGTCCGAATACAAAAGGCTCTATTTCAATATCCTTATCTTTTTCAATAAAAATTGTATATTTTATTTTATCCCCGATTGCGGCTGTCGCTTTATCCACCCCTGCCTTAACCGTAATCGGCACACCTGGCTGAAAGAGATTTTTACCCTTGGCGCAACCGGATAATATTGCGGCTATAAGGAAAACATTTAAACTTAAAAGCAGTATTTTATTTTGCGGCTTTCTCATTTTCTATTTTCGGTTGGTATAAAATCTCAATTTCCTGCTGCTCCAGGGCCTTATCCAGAAAAGATTGCACAATCTGCTGCTCCTTCTGCTTACGGTATTCGCCTTCAACCTTCCCTTTTACTTCTTCAAAGGCCTGCTCTCTCTCCGGCTCCTTCTCATTAATGATAAACATATATAGCTTATCTTTGATTTTAACCGGATTAATAACACCACCCTTTTCCTGCTTAAAAATACTCCCTATCGCCTCTTTTGATTCTCCTAAATCTTGCGGAAGAAGAACAGAATCCTTCTCAATCCACTGCTCCATCTTTTTGCCTTTGCCTTGTTTAAGTTTAAGCGCTGTTTCATCGCTTTTGCCCGGGTCATTAAGCTCAAGGAACGACACTCTGGCTCTTTCAGGAGTACGATATTTGTCCTTATTAGCCTTATAGTACAAAGCGATATCTTCAGGCGTAACCTTTAACTCTTTTCTTATTTCATCCTGCAACAACTCCTGCAAAACAAGCTGTTTCTTAAAATCTTCAACCGCGGCCCGGGTATTTATGTTTTTATCCAACCCGAGCTTTTTGCCTTTTTCATAAAGGACCTCTGTGGCTACATATTCCCGGACAAACCTTAGTTTGACATCATTGCTGCTTAATCCTCGCTTTACCTGTTCAGGAAGCCGGTTAATAACCATATCAATCTCTTCATTTGTGATCTCTCTCTTGCCGATCCTGACGGCGATCTTTTCATTTTTTTGCACAGTGGGCTTGATAGATGTACGGCTCTCCAGTTCATATTGCGCCTGCTGGCTTAATCCTAAATTTTCTAAAGCGCTGACTATCTTTTGATTTACATCCTGTTTATAGTCAGAATCAGGGTTAAGTAATTCACTTTTATAGAAATTAGCCAGCGCCTTTTCATATTCTTTTAAATCCATATAAATATTACCCAGCTTATAGCATATACTGGCCAAATCCCTCTTATCTGCGCGGCTTTTTTCTATATAAGCTTCAAACGCCTGCGCCGAGTTGGCATTCAAACCCTTGGCAAGTAAGGCATTGGCATATTCCAACTGTAGTTTATCCGTCCAAACAGATTGCCCTGAAGAACTAGGTTTCTGTCTGTAAAAGTATAACCCGGATATTATAAATAAAATAACTATGGCTAAAATAATTTTCAAATTTTTCTTCATCTTATCCTCAATCTCCTCTCCCTGGTCTTAAAGAACCTGAACAAACTCTGTGAATAAGGCATATCCGTCCTTAGGTCAATGGTATCCACACTTATCGAACGAAATAGCATATCCCTGTCTTGCTGTCTCTGCCTGGCATCCTGGCTATACCTCTTGCGCAAGCCGGAGTCTGAAGTATCCACCATAAAAATCTGACCGCTCTCTAAATCTTCTAACTTCACTATTCCTGCATCCGCAAGCTCCAGCTCCCTTGGGTCGGTTACGGTTATAGCGACAATATCATGGCGCTTATTACTTACCGCGAGCATCTTCTTAAAATCAGGCGCGAAGAAATCAGAAATAATAAATGTAACTGTCTTGCGTGTAGTAACTTTATTTAGGTATTCCAGGGCTGCAACGATATCCGTTTTCTTACCCTTAGGTTTAAAGTATAACGCCTCGCTGATTATTCGTAAAACATGGCGCAGGCCTTTGCGCGCAGGAATAAATTTCTCGATTCTATCGGTAAAGGCAATAAACCCCACCTTATCATTATTTTTTATAGCGGCAAGCGCCAGGACCGAACAAACCTCAGCCGCAAGCTGCATCTTAAGTTGATTTCTAGTTCCAAAAAAAGAAGAGGGTGACATATCCAGGATGAGCATTACCGATAGTTCCCTCTCTTCTACAAACTTCTTTATATAAGGAGCCCCCATCCTGGCGGTAACATTCCAGTCTATAGAACGGATTTCATCCCCCGGTTGATACTCCCGCACCTCCTCAAATTCCATACCCTTGCCTTTAAACACACTCTGATATTGGCCGGCAAATACATCGGTGACCATGCGGGAAGTAGTGATCTGAATACGGCGGATATTTTTCAGGACTTCTTTAGGGATCATATCTGTTTTTTAAGGAACTTCTACATCGCTAAATATCTTTTTGATTATATCATCTGAGGTCTTCTCTTCAGCTTCTGCCTCATAGCTTACAATTACCCGATGGCGCAACACATCCGGGCCGATAGATTTTACATCCTGAGGAGTAACATATCCCCTGCCCTGGATAAAAGCATATGCCTTAGACGCCAACATAAGATAGATACTCGCCCTGGGAGAGGCGCCATACTGTATGAGCCCGGCAAGTTCATTAAGTTTGTATTTCTGAGGCTGCCTTGTGGCAAAAACTATATCCAGAATGTATTTTTCTATTTTCTCGTCTATATAGACTTCATCAACTACGCCGCGCGCCCTGAGAATATCTTGCGGCTCCACAATGGATTTTACCTCAATCTTATTGCTAGTGAAACCCATGCGCTTTAAAATCTTATGTTCTTCTTCAATATCGGGATAAGTAATATTAATCTTAAGCATGAACCTGTCAATCTGCGCCTCGGGAAGAGGATACGTGCCCTCCTGCTCAATAGGATTCTGAGTAGCCATAACTAAAAACGGGTCATCCAGTTTAAAGGTATTCTCTCCGATAGTAACCTGCCTTTCCTGCATAGCCTCAAGAAGGGCGCTTTGCACTTTTGCCGGTGCGCGGTTTATTTCATCGGCTAAGATAATATTAGCGAATATCGGCCCTTTTTTAGTTGAGAACGCCCCGTCTTTAGGATTATAAATAAGCGTACCAATCAAATCCGCAGGCAGCAGGTCAGGGGTAAACTGTATTCTTTGAAATTTCGTATTTATAACTTGAGCCAATGTCTTAATAGACAAGGTCTTGGCTAAGCCGGGGACACCTTCAACCAATATATGCCCGTTAGCAAATAAACCTACGAGCAGCCTTTCGATAAGGGATTTTTGCCCAACAATAACTTTACCTATTTCGGCGATCAGGCTTTGCACAAATAAACTTTCCTTCTGAACTTTCTCGTTGATAGCAGTAAGGCCGGTGTTCATATTTTTCCTCCTTTATTTTTTCCAGAAGAATCCTGACGAGCGCAAGCAAGTCAGGGCCTCCTTTTTTCAAAAATTATAATTATAAAATTATTACTTTTTTCATAATTTGTCAATAAAAATCATCAAGACGTTTTATATATATCTTTAATAGTCTTGAGTTTATAAAACAATTACTTGTGGCTGAATTTAGATAATTATTTTGTAACTAAAAGAGGATTCTACCCTTCACGTTGCTTAAATTGGATATACTTATCTATTTTTACGATTAAGCGTTCTATCTCGATTGGTTTCTCCATATAGTCTACTACTCCGACCCTATAAGCCTTATACTTATCTGCATTCTTAGCCAGCGCAGAAATGATAATAATAGGTATGGTCTTGCCGATTACATCTTTATTCAGTATCTCGCAAACTTCAATCCCCTTGGCCCCGGGCATAAGAATATCGAGTAAGATAACATCAGGCTTAAAAGCATGTACCTGGGATATAATATCATTCGCATTGGGCAAAGCCAATACTTCATATTTTCCGGTTTCCTCGAGATTAGATTTTAACAACCTGGTAAAATCCACTTCATCATCAACAACTAGTATCTTTTTATTAGGCATCCTTTGCCTCCTTTTTAATCTTGGCTTTATCTATCCTGGAGCTGTCAGTCAAAATTCTTTTTATCGTGCTATAAAGCTGTTTGTGCTCGAAAGGTTTTGTGATTATCCCGTCAGCCTTAGCTATATCTAAAGCGGTAACCGTACTAGGATCATCATGATAAACGGAACAAAGCACTACAGGAGAATAAGGCCTCATATTTTTAAGCGCGTTTAATACCTGCCTGCCGTTTAACCCGGGCATCTTAAAATCCGTAATCACTAAATCAAACTCTGTTTCTTTTGCTTTCCTTAAACCCTCTTCTCCGGAATAAGCAGTATCTACCTCATACTCACCGGTACTCTCTAAGTTTGATTTTAATAAAATACAAAGGTTCTTCTCATCATCTATGACTAATATCTTTTTTTTGGGCATCCCTGTACTCCTTTTAAATACTCTTTAAGACTTTCATTATTTTGTCCTTTAACTCGCCTGAGCCTATCGGCTTAGTTATAAACAATTCAACCCCTTTACTTAAAACCTGGGACCTGGTTGTATCATCCCCTTTTGCGCTAAGCACAATTACAGGAATCAAGGCAGTATTTGCATTTCTTTTTAATTTTTCCAATACCTGAAATCCGTCCATATTAGGCATAAGCATGTCCAACAGGATTAAATGCGGTTTTAACCTTGCGGCCAACCTGACACCCTCATTTCCATTTACAGCTATCTCTACCTTAAGTTTACCGGATAACTCCAGGTTCTTCCTGACTAACTTGCTAAAATCAATTTCATCGTCAATGATTAGTATTTTCTTAACCATTCTATCCCTCCGTGGCTAACTTCAAGGTAATGGTTACTTTAGTCCCCTTGCCTAACTGACTTTCCACATCAATTAACCCTTTGTGCATATCCACTATGCTCAGGCATATCCCCAAACCTAAACCCGCCCCTCCCTTAGGGCCTTTTGTAGAAAAAAACGCATCGAATATTTTCTTTAGGTTTTCTTCAGAGATCCCTGCTCCCGTATCTTCAATTTCAACAATTAATACTTCCTCTCCGGCAGCAAAATAATCCACTTCTTTATTAATTCTCGATTTTTCAATCCCCACTAATTTCTTCACATAACTACGGATGGTAATTTTTCCTTTATTATCTATCATCGCCTGAGCCGCATTCACTAAGACATTAATAAAGACCTGTTCTATCTTATTCTTATCAATCTTTACTTTAGGGATGCGCCTGGCCATTTCTTTAACAATTTGCACTCCGGAGAACTTGGATGAGACCTGCGCTAAATTTATTGAACTTTCCAATATGGAATTTATATCCTCTTGCTGCAAATCTAACTTAGTGGATTTGGAGAAATCAAGCAGCCCGTTAATAATTTTATCTGCACGCCCTATACCGTCCTTCATCATCGCCAGGACTTCACAGGTATCTTTTTCCTTGCCTGATATCTTATTCTCCAGATAATTTATGCCCTGCAAAATTATTCCCAGGGGATTCTTAACCTCATGCGCTACCCCGCTGGCAAGCTGGCCTACCGCGCTGAGCTTTGCTACCTGCACCATCATCTCCTGTGTCTGTTTTAACTCTGCCAAGCTCTTCTCCAGCGCATCCCGGATCATGTTATTATCTTCTAACATGCTCATCATTATTTCATGTGTCTTCACCCTCTCCCCCAACCGGATGTTTAATTCCTGGGCCTGTTTCTCAAATTGATCCTTAGACTGTTCAAGCATACACTCCGCTTGTTTGCGCTCGGAAACTTCCGTAATCAAGGCATCTTTGGAAACCAGGGTCTTGCGCAACGTATCAATCATCAGATTAAAAGAATCCGAAAGGTCTTCAAGCTCATCACCGCTTCTTAAATTCAAATAGTAGCTCAAGTTACCCGCGGCAATTTCATGCATCCCTAAACGCATCTTCTCAATGGGCCGTATTAACAGGCGCACAAACAAAAAACTAAAGTACATCGACAAAATCAACAATATCCCAAACAAAACCATGGAATACAATAAGAGTATTAACTCCTGGCCTGAAAATATCTCTTTAGTATCTTGCTCAACACAAGCGAACCACTTTACGCCTTGCTGCAATAATCCTTTAAACGGCACTACCGCCCAAGAAATTAGAAAAATGCTGCCCGTATCACGACTGACATAAGCAGATGATAGAAAAGATTTCTTTGATTGTGCTTCTTTAATAACATTCCATTCAGGCAAGACTGAACTTTTGATTTTATTAGGCTTGTGTCCGCTTTGGCATATAATCTCACCGCTATTATCAAACAAAATTGCGCGGCCGGTAGAGCCTATTTCAAATTTAGAAACCACATCCGAAAACCTTAATGTATTATAAACTGCCTTGCAGACACCGATTACCTCTGCATTCTTGCTGTACACCGGAACTGATATGACAATTGACCAGTTATTGCTGGATTCATCAAACTCCATATCACCGATAAAAACACGGCCCCTGCCTGCGTTAAAGGTTTTCTGCCACCACGATTCATCCGCCTGATAGAAATCACTTGTTTTTGAGGAAGCGACTACCAGCCCGCCATATCTATCAGTAAAGAATATTTCGCCAATATTACCTTTCATCTCAACAAATTTTTTAAGACGCAGGCTAAGCAGTGTATTAAGATACTTCTCAACTACAGGGCTATCTGAAGATGCCTGCTTCCATTGTTTATCCTTATTTGCGAAATATTCCAGAATACTTTTATCGGGAACTGCGGAATATTTAAGGTTCACATCCTTAATAACAGCCTCCCAAATACTCGGGCTTGCCACATAGCTTTCCAGCTCCTTAACCTCAGACTCGATCATCTCCCCGATAGAATTAGCCATCAACTGCACAATGGCCTGCTGCTGGCTAAATGTAACCTGCCGCAACGTAAACACTCCTGAAAAATACAGCATCAGCACGCTAGTAACAAGAATAATCACGCTGAATAATACCGTAAAAACCAAAACCTTACGCCTGATGCCTCCGATCAAGCGGATCTTTATTTTATCTTTATAAAAAACACCTGTCATCCCAAAAGCTGTAGCAGCCATAACAATGGCGCAGAGTATTCTGATGGCTTGCACAGGAAAACCAAATGTCCTGATAAAATTAGTATAGTTTATTAATGACGCCGGGAAGAAATCCGCCTTAGGCACAATTAGGCCCGAAACAACAGCATATATACCGCTGGCAAAGATAAAAATTACCGTGCTTACAAAAACCAGTATTGGTAATTCTTTTTTATATAAAACCAGTCGCCTGGCTATATCAATTATGACAATGGCGATGCCGGGGAAACATATAAAATAACGCGCCATTATACCAGCAACCATTACCCCCTTGCCTGTAACGCAAGCTAAAAACCAGGGCAATAAACAGACAAGCGGGAGAAAACGCAGCCACTTGTATGTTGCCGGATGCCGTTCTCGGATATTGAGTACCCCGAATAAAACTATAAAAACAAAAGAAAAAGGAAGAAGGATAGTGCCTATGGCAGTGAGCAAACCAGTATCAAATAACCCTGCCCTTACAATAAATATATTAATCCAGGAGCTGACCCCGTGAATTATCCCAAAGAGGGCAAGCGCCCAAAAGTTTTTTAAAATACCGAGAAAATCTTCTTTTCTGGGAATGGCGATTAAAACCAGACCCATAAGTATAAACGCAAGGCCGTAAAAAAATAATACTATAGTCATCCCTGCCTCCTGGCGCCGGGGTTCATTTGACCTTGCCCAATTTGAACTCGAGTTCTTTTATCTGTTTTTTAAGTTCCAGTATGCGCTCTTCCCTGCCGATAGAAGCTTTATAAAAAACTTCCAGATCATGCAGGTCTTTTTTCAACTCTTGTTCAGCCTGTTTAAGCTCGGTAATATCGCGAAAGGTCCAGATACGCCCAAAGTATTTGCCATTTTTGTCAATCACCGGTGAAGAATACCGGTCAAAAATCATCCCGTCTTTAAACTCTATCTCATCGCGGCTTTTTTCATCCCTATGTGCATAAAGATAGTTTACCTTATCCAAAAACTGCCGAGGATCATTCATTTTACTTACCACATACTGCAAAAGCGTTTCATCATTCTTATCCTCCGCAATGTTTTGCGGTACCTTCCATAGATCCAGCAATCGCTTATTCACCAAAACCCTCTGGCCATTTTCATTAACCACAAGCAGACCATCAAGAGAAGCTTCTTTTTGGGCTTCCAGAAATTCCGTTTTCCGGGTTAATTCATCCTCAATCTTTTTTCTATCGGTAATGTCGCGCACGCTGGCCTGGACTATTTTCTTCCCGCCAAAGGTTAACACGCTAAGCAAAATGGTACAAGGAAACTCCCTGCCATCAAAACTTTTATGCACCCATTCAAAATAACAGGAACCTTCGCGCAAGGCAGCTTCTGACATCTCCCTGCCTTTTTCAATAGATTTCTTACCGTCAGGCTGGGCTTCCGGAGATATATCCCACGGATGCAAGTTAACAAGCTCCTTTTCTTCTTTGAACCCAAATAATTTTATAGCCGCGGCATTAACAGAGGTAAACTTGAAATCAGGAACGTCCAAAGTCATTAACGCATCATGCGAACCATTAAAAAGCACCCGGAAACGCTCTTCATTCTCGCTCAGCGCTTCTTCCATTTTTTTACGCTCCGTAATATCCTCAACCATCTCAATGGCAGCGACAACCTTACCACTGTTATCTTTAATCGGAGAAGAAATAATTCTATAGTTAAAAATTTGGCCATTCATAGGAGTTTCTGTAATAGCTTCATGAACCTCTCCGTCTTTTAGCGTCTTGATAGTCGGACAATAAGAACAGTTTTCTTCTCTTGGCGGATTGTTAAAAGCCCGGTAACAAATGCTTTTTTGTTTTAAATCAATCTGCGGATTCCATTTTTTCATCTGGTTGTTTAAAGATAATATCTCCATATCCGGACTGATCATCGCTACGCCGATTCCGATGTTATCTACAATGCTTCGGAATTTTTCCTCGCTCTCCCGCAAAGAATCTTCTGCCTGCTTCTGCCGGGTAATATCCAAAGAAAAACCAATTATTCCTATAACATTACCCCGTTCATCAACATAAGGGAACTTATCTGTACGAACCCACACTAACCCCTTAGCTGTCATCAAAGGCTCAGTGATATTTATTTTCTTCTGGTTTTTTGTCATTACCTCTAAATCATCTTCCCAATACTTTTTTGCGTATTCCGGGAAAAGCTCAAAAGCAGTCTTCCCTTCGATATCCTCTTTAGACACCCCGGTTAATTCCGCGAAAGCCTTATTTACAAAAATAAAATGGTTCTCTTTATCTTTATAAAAAATCATGCTCCGGGAAGAATCAATTATTATGCGTAACTCTTCGGAAATCTTATGAAAATCTTTTTCCGCTTGTTTACGCTCAGTAATATCTTCCCCTGAAAATAATATACCGATAACCTGAGACTCTTTATTCCTAAGGACGGCGTTATGGAATGCAACTATGCGCGGTACTCCGTCTTTTCTCAAAACTTGATTTTCGTGATACTCCTTGAAAGTCTTATCGCCCGTAATAATCTTTTCAAAAATATCCAATACTTCTTCTTTATCTTCTTCTGGCAAACAGGTTTGGAACCAATTCTTTCCCATTATTTCCTGTTCTTCATACCCCAAAATCTGGCAGCCTTTTTTATTAATCATACTGATATTTCCCTCTTTATCCAAAATTACGAACATAACCCCGGCGATATCCAAATACTCCTGTACGCGATCGCGTTCTTTTTCTAATTGAGCCTCCGCGATTTTAAGTAAATTTACCTCTTTGGCAAGCTCGATTTCGTTTTCCGAGAATTTAAATATAAGCCTGGCTATTTCGCCAAATTCATTACTCCTAGTCCGCATCTTGAGAATATGTTGCAGGTTATTTTCTTTAAGCGCCTTGGATATAAGCACCAAAGGACTACGCACCTGGCGTAAAATAAACCGCACATAGACCAACCCTATGAATAAAATAAAGAAAATAATAAGGATGAACTCCTGCCTTGACATAGCTTTGAACTCAAGGACGCTCGGAGAAATCCGCGTTACATCTATTCTGACAATAGGATTATCATCCCAGTCCCTTAAGATTCTTGAGAATTGCATCTCTTCTGCCTTATACTTAGTTTTATTCACAAGAGTTGCTTTACTAAACGGGTAAATTATCGTTAACTGGCAGTCAGTAATCTTGGAAATTTCATCAACATATTCTTTACTCCATAGCCTGACGGCAAACATATAACCCTGCGGCTCAGTTTTTCTCTGCGGATCATTGGTAGGATGAATTGAAGCACCGTAGATTTCCAATACACCTTTATCAGTATAAATAAAAAAATGCCTTATCCTCTTTTGCTCAAAAACTTTAGCTAAAGTTGTTTTTTGGCTAAATTCGTCATATAGAGCTTCATTGCCTTCGGAAACAAAATGAGAGACAGGAAGAAATCTTGCATTATAAACCACCAATAAATCAATGTTAAAAGTTGGAAGGACGGTCGTTAAATTCTGGCTGGCCCAGGCTTCATCAGGGTTTTTAGCATAACTTACCAAGTCATCCCAATAAGTATAATCTACCACAAGTGCTTCCAGGGGCTTTGATTTAAGCTCTAGAATCCTGTCAAAGATACTTTCTATGTCATTCTTCTGGTTTTGGAATAAAACTGCGGTTTTTTTAAATTCCAGCTGGACATATACAAAGAATATGGTAGTGGCGATTAAAATCAAGATGCAAGTTTGAATAATTAATTTTATGTGTATGCGCATGAATCGCTCCCTCTAAAAACAAAAACTCAAGCTATCTTGCACCTGCGGGAGCAAGAAACTTGAGCATGAAATTATTAAATTATGTGAGGAGGTTTTCGCTTATTTACTTGAACCATCTTCACCCCAATTTTATGAAATTATTGTTTTAATATAACATAAAAATCCTTAATTAACAAGACGTTTTATATATCCCTATACGGTAATTAGGGTTATAAAACAATTACTTCTTTTTAGTTTTAAATATTTCAACCGCCTCTAAGATCAGGAAAATTGAGAGGAACAAAAGAATGGCGCCAATAAATCCGAGCAGGCTGAATTTATACTGCAGGATCACGATAAACAAAGCCCATAAGGTCATTGCCAGCATAAATATCATTGGCAATACCACAAACCAAAATGGCTTTCCTTTTTTCTTTAACCAAACACCAACCACCATCAGCGCCAGGCCTGCTAACAACTGATTAGTGGCCCCAAAAACAGGCCAGATAGTTTTCCAGGCAGGGATAATATTCCCGCTGGCATCCTTTAGGTTTATCAAGACAAATATGGTTGGTAAACATAATGTTGCTACTGTGGCTATATAACGGGAGTTCTTGTGTTCCATAGTGAAAAATTCTTGAAAAATATAACGGCCAAGCCTAGTAGCAGTATCAAGAGTAGTCAAAATAAATGTAGAAAGGGCTAAAATGCCAAAGGAATTGCCATACCTTTCCGGGATACCAAATATGGAAAGGAACTTGGCCATACCTGCCCCATAGATAGCAAGTGGAGCTCCTTTAGTCAATGCATCATTTTTACCAATCATCATTATTGTGCTAAGGGCAATCACTGCTACTAATCCCTCTACCAACATCGCTCCATAACCTATTGGCAGGACATGGGTTTCTTTCTTGATTTGCTTGGAAGAAGTCCCGCTAGCAACAATAGAATGAAACCCACTAACAGCACCGCAGGCCACAGTAACAAATAAAAGCGGAAACATCGGGCCTACTTCAGATGAATTCCAGCCGGTAAAGGCCGGGTATTTTAATGCATACCCGCCAAAAAGTATTCCTAAAAAACCTCCCAAGATGGAACCATATAGTAAGAAACTCGAGAGATAATCTCTTGGCTGAAGCAATATCCAAACCGGAGTAACCGAGGCAATAAAACAATAAATAATCAATACAATACTCCAGGTTTTTACGCTATCGCCAAATAAGGCCGGGATGTTATTAAGAGGTATGCCCTGCCCCAGCCAAACACAGAAGAAAAGTAAAGAAACAAATATTCCGGTAGCCCAAGAAAGCGGGATCTTTAAACGGTAAAGCGATACCCCAAATCCCACAGCTAAAAACATAAATAAAATAGAAGAAGTAGCTACTCCTCCATCAGTTTTAAAAGCCACAGCAGTCAAGTCCGTAAATACAGTAAGTACATATACCAGCGTAAGCCAGATAAAAACCAACATCAGCCGGTAAGCCCTTTTAGACATGTAGATATTGGCGATCTCGGCGATTGACCTGCCGCGGTTACGTATAGAGATCACCAGGCTGGAAAAATCATGCACTCCGCCGATAAAAATAGAGCCGATAACCACCCACAGCCAGACCGGAAGCCAACCAAAAGCCAAACCCGCAATGATCGGGCCTATAACCGGTCCGGCTCCGGCGATAGAGGAAAAATGATGCCCGAACAATACCAGCGCAGGGGCCGGCACATAATCCACTCCGTCATACATAGTATTCGAAGGAGGAAGATTTTTATCATTCAGTTCAAAAAAATGGGCCAGGAATTTGCCATATCTCAAATAACCCAGTCCAAATATTAAAGCCGCAATAATAAAAATAATAGTAACCATGATTTTTTTATTATACCACCGTTAGATTAGTAAGCAATTCAAATATGGACAGCGGCCATTAAAAAAAATGGCCGCTGTCCATATTTTAACAAAATATCTTTTTTTAAAATATAAAACAAAATTAACCGTGAAATAAACACCGCAAATTATTGTGCTACTTAAGTAGTTATTTTCTTCTCCGGTTCAAACCAATGTCGTGTTCTATTGGAAAAATAAACTAGACTCAGCATTATTGGCACTTCGGTAAGTACGCCTACTACAGTAGCAAGCGCCGCTCCGCTCTTTAGCCCAAATAAAGAAATTGCCACAGCTACAGATAACTCAAAGAAATTACTCGCGCCAATCATTCCCGCAGGAGCAGCAATATCATGAGGCAATCGCCATTTCCTAGACCATAAATAACCTATAAAGAAAATAAAATACGTCTGAATTATCAAAGGGACAGCAATTAACAATATATGTATGGGATTCCCGAGTATTATATTCCCCTGAAAAGCAAAAAGAATAATTAAAGTCAATAGTAACCCTACAATTGTTACCGGTTTAAGCATTTTTAAGAATACGTTCTCAAACCAATCTGCCCCTTTGGCCTTCAATAGATACGCCCTAGAAATATACCCACCTACAAGCGGGATAACCACAAAGAAGATAGTAGAATAAATTAGGGTATCATAAGGCACAATAATTTGATTCACGCCTAACAGAAATTTAACAATCGGAACAAAAGCAACTAATATTACCAGATCATTCACCGCTACCTGAACCAAGGTATAAGCAGGGTTCCCCTTGGTTAAATAGCTCCAGACAAAAACCATAGCTGTGCAAGGCGCAGCTCCTAAAAGTATAGCACCAGCCATATACTCTTTGGCTAAAGCAGGGCTAATAAAGGCGGCGAATACGTATTTTAGAAATATTGCCGCAAATATCGCCATGCTAAATGGCTTGATCAACCAATTCACAACTAACGTTACTACTAATCCCTTTGGTTTTTTCCCTGCTTTTAGTATACTAGAGAAATCAATCTGCACCATCATCGGATAAATCATCAACCAGATAAGCACCGCAACCGGAATATTTACCTGTGACACTTCAAGCTTGCTTAAGAAATTTACTCCCGCAGGAAATATTTTCCCAACGATCACTCCAGCAATAATACAAAGAACAACCCAGAAAGAAAGATACCTTTCAAAAAATGGAAGCTTCACATTGCTATTGGTTTTAGACATTTAAAATCTCCTTTTAATTATTATGCAACACCTAACGCCTCTGCCATCTCTTGCATGATTTTATTATTCTCAGCGAATTTTGATTCTGTTAACAAAGGGGCACACTTTGAAAGTTTCTGTTCACCCTGTAAAAGCCTGCAAGCAAAGGCAAGACATGTCGCTTCCCCACATGCCCGACAATTAGTCTTGGGAAGCCAGCCGTAAATCTGCAGAGCAGTTACCTTAACCTTTTCCTCGTAACTGGGCTTTACGCTATCCCGATGAGAATAGGTATTATTTATCAACTTCTTAACTTCATCCAATATCATCCAAGCATCAATAATATCGTCTGCTTTAGCAATGGTAACTTTGATGTTATAAAAATTTATAAGCCGACGCTCCTTGGCATAAGTAAGTATAGCGGCGTTCTTGTTATAGGAAGCCCCTTTTATAACAGCATTCAAGTATGGTAAAATCTCTGTTATGTCCCTATCAAAATATCCGATAAGCCGTATTTTTTTCTCATCGGCCATGCAGGGCGCCACATAGCACAGAGTGATACTTTTTAAAAACTCACCGTTTGATTCCGAAGCCTTATACTCATGGGCTCTTTTAAAAAAATCCTCTTCATAATCACGATACAAAAACGGGTAATGCCCGCTAATTAACACATTCTCATCGATAATAACTTGACATGTTTTCTGCTTATGCTCTTCAGGAATAACAACTGCTAAAGTAGAGATATGCTTAAAATCTGTATTCTTAGAAAGTAAGACCCGTTGAGCTTTCAAGCCCTCATCTTGATTAGGAAAAACGATTATTTCATATTGCTTACTCTTGCCTATTTCCAATTGCCCACCTTAAAATAATCTAAATATATATCCCTGTGTAGTACAGACCAACAAGAATAAAAATGACTCCGGTAATCTTTCGAGTATAGTATTCAAGCCGCGTGATTCTATTAAACCAATGACTCAAGGATGTCACGCCCAAGGCGATGGCAACAGCAAACACAAGAACCGGTAACCCTGTGCCAATTCCGTAAATAAATGGCAAGACAATCCCACTCTTACTATTAATCGCTAAAGGAATAAGGCTCCCGAAGTATAACGCAGCAGAAATAGGACAAAACGCCAGAGCAAAAATAAAACCAAGTAAAAAAGCGCCTGGAGCACCGGACTCTGCAAGCTTATTATGATGCTTTTGCGATAGCGAAAGTCCCGGCAGGCGGATAGTAATTACCTCTAGTAAAATAAGCCCGGTAAGAATTAAAAGTGGGCCTAAGGCTTTACCCATGTATTTCTGTAAGAACTGGGCAACCTGCGGGACGCTTAAAAGAGAGCTAATAATAATCCATCCCAGAACAGCATAAGAAACCATCCGCCCCAGCGTATATGCCAATCCTGAAATAAACACAAGTGCTGGATGTGTTATCTTCTTAGACAAAAAGGAAATTGCAGCCACGTTACTGGCCAAAGGACACGGGCTTATTGAAGTTAATATGCCTAACCACAATGCCGAAGCAAAACTTATAAATATCTCTGTCATTTAGTTTCTTTCAGGAAATCGGCGATCCCACTCTTTACATAATCAATAAATATCTCTTCAGTTCCAACATACTCCCAAATCTTATCAAGGTTTACCCATTTTGTTTCTTTGCCGTCCTTGACCAATGATAAAATAAGTGATTTAGTGTAAAGCTGGTAATCTTTGTTAAAGTGTTCATTGCCTTTATCTTCAACGTTAATAACTTTAAACTCCAACTTTCCGGACGCAAGCGCATCCTTAAAGTTAGTTTCTATAGCCTCTTTCGAATATTGCTCAAGTTTATGGCAAGTCGGACACCGGAAAGAGCCATGAAAATAATATACCATAACCTTACCGCTTGACGCCTTCTCAGCGCCGAAAGAAGAAACAATCCCGGAATTAAACAACATCACAACCAGAAGAATTAATAGTATTTTTTTCATTTTATCTCTTATGATTTAAAATGAGTTTCTTGATTTCATCTTTGTTTAATACCTTGCCGCAAGATACCGCAACATTGTCAATCGCAAACGCCGGAGTAAGCATCACGCCATATTCGGTGATTTTATCAATATCTGTCACCTTAAAAATCTCAGCAGGAATATTCAATTCTTTTAAGGCCGCCTCCGCGTTTGCAGTAAGCTGTTTGCACTTAGGGCAACCCATGCCCAAGATTTCAATCTTCATCTAAAGTAGAATCCTTTGCAAGAAATTAAACAAGTAACCCGTAAGAATAATCGCCGCAGTAGTCACCATAAAGAATATAGCAATTAATCTTAATTGCATTACCCTTCTTAGCATAATTGCCTCAGGCAGGCTTAATGCCGCAACCGCCATCATAAAAGCTAACGCCGTACCAAGAGGGAATCCTTTTTGAAACAAAGCTACGGCTATCGGCACAATTGCCGCACAACTTCCATACATGGGAACTCCGATAATTGTAGCAATAGGAACACTAAAGAATCCTGTCTTGCTTATCAGGGCCTGAATAAGCTCCTGTGGAACGAAATTATGAATGAACGCACCCAGGCCTACCCCGATTAAAACCCAAAGCCAAAGTTTTTTTACAATTGATATGGCCTCTTGTATTCCAAATAATACCCGGCCCTTAAAACCTTTTGGGATTTTTTCAGAGCAATCCTGGTTATCCTGATTGATTAAATCTTTTACAAGATACTTTTCCAGATTCATTTTTCCCAAAATAATCCCGGAAACAACTCCTATTGCTATGCCGCTTAAGACGTAAAGAAATGTAATCTTAAAACCAAAAAAACCAAGCATTAATATAACAAGATACTCATTAATTAAGGGTGAAGTAATCAGAAACGAAAACGTTACCCCTAAAGGGACACCTGCCTCAAGAAAGCTTATAAATATAGGAATTGAGGAACAAGAGCAAAACGGAGTTATTGCGCCGAATATTGCGGCCAGAAAATTAGGAAAAATCTTCCTGCCGGATAACCACTGTTTAATTTTACCTACCGGCAAATACGACCTTAAGCACCCGATAACAGAAATCAAAACGAATAAAAGCAATAAAATCTTTAAAGAATCATAAATAAAAAAGTTTATTACTTGCGCCCATTTAACAAGCGGGTCTAATTTAAAAAAAGAATACAGCAGCCAATCTACAATTAACTGCAGCATGATTTATCCGGTTTATCCCCGCCGCAACAACAGGATTTAGCTTTTGCTTTTTCTTGTATTTTCTTATCCAATTTATCAATCATCCGGGCAAAAAAACCTTTTTTCCCTTTCTCCTGTTCAGTTTTATCTTTCATCATCTCCTCCTTTTAATTTTGCAGCATCCCCCTTCAATCCTAATCACCTTGATATTCACCAGCCCATCTGCAACTTTCTTTCTTGCTAATGCTATAATCCGCGAAAATGTCGGACGGGATATGTGCATCAGACTTGCGGCATCTACCTGTTTTAATTCTTCAAGATCGGCCAAACGGATAGCTTCAAACTCATCGAGGCTAAGATGAACGCCAGAAAGTTTACTTAATGGTTTGCAGCGCGGCTTAAAACACCTCTCGCCCGGAGCACATTTTACCCACCTGGTCTTTTTAGGCCTCAAATTTAGCTCCTTTAGTTATGAACATATGTTCATAACAAGTTTAGCATAATCCTGCATAGTGTCAATAAAAAATTGTATTACGGTTAGCCGGAGAGGGATTTTGCTGCTGGTAATTTAAACTGCCTATGCTTTTACTAATAACCCGCGGAACATAAAGAAGGCCGCAGCCAGGATGCACAACGCTGCCCATAGATAATCTTTTTTTAAACCCTCTTTCATATAAAATATGCAAAACGGCACAAACACGGATAAAGTTATTAACTCTTGCAAAATCTTAAGCTGACCCAGATTCATCACCTGATGGCCAATTCTATTTGCGGGTACCTGCAGAAGATATTCAAATAAAGCAACTCCCCAGCTTATTATGGCCGCGACGATCCAAGGCTTGTCGTTATAATTCTTTAAGTGTCCATACCAGGCAAAGGTCATAAATACGTTACTGCATACCAGCATCAATGTTGTAATTATAAATTTATTCACCTCGGAACCCCTTAGTTCATCTACGCTATAGTTTTTAACCTTAAGCCATCAAAAATCGGAAATAATATTATTGTCGGTAATCGAAACTGCCTTAAGAACGCCATCCGGAGATTTATAATAATCCACGGTCACGGTATCATTCGACTCAAGATCATCAAGCATTATATTATCTGCACCGCGATAAACTTTTGCCGCCGGGTCTACGGTAAACCTCAATTCTTCGCTGCCGTCAAATATTACCAAAAGCGAACCGACTGAGTCCACATGCGTGACCACCCCCTGTTTAGACCGTGTTTCGACATTACCCTGCTCCTGCTGACAAAAACTCATACCCGGCACGATTAAAGAAATCGCTAGCACACAGACACACAGCCGAATCTTCATCCTCTCTCCTTTTCTGAATTTATTTCATTTTTCCTGGGCTTTTTTCTTCATTTCCTCAAGCAGTTGCGCTTTCTTTTGCTCAACCGCTTCCTGAACCTTAGCCACCAAACCCAAGTCTCCGCCCTTGAACCCATACGCCAACCCCTGGTCTATTCCATCTAAGACTACATTACAGGCTTCACTTACTTTGGCACCTGCCTTAATCAACACGCTCACGGATTCAAGAGAAATATTTAAATCTTTACCGGCGATACCTTTTCTGGTTATATTAAGAACTATATTTCTTAAATCTCCTTTGGCAGCCCCCTGATTTAACAAGCTTTTTAAAACTTGCCTAATCGAATTCATATCCTTAATCGGTAATCTTGAATTCAACAATTCACTTCTTAGCTGTTCGAACTCAACATTAACATCTCTATCCTGGGCATAAACGGGGTATAAAACTAAAGAACCAAACAGGCTGGCTAACATGATTATAAACAGTAATTTTTTCATAACCCCTCCCTCTATTAACAGATATTTATTATAAGGCTCGATAGGAATATTAGCAAGAAATTTCAGGCTTTCCGTAAAAAAGTATTCAAAGCTGAAATAATCTGCAGGGGGCTGGGAGGACAACCGGGAATATGTAAAACAACCGGTAAGATATCTTTTGCTGCTCTGCAAACATAATAAGAATCTTTAAATGGCCCGCCGCTTAGGGCGCAATCTCCGCAAGTAATCACAAACTTAGGTTCAGGCATGGCTTCGTAAGTCTTTTTTAACGCAATAAACATATTCCTGGATACCGGCCCGGTAACCAGGAGCGCGTCGGCATGGCGCGGAGAAGCTACAAAATTTACACCAAACCTCTGCAAATCGTAAATCGGGTTGTTCGCAGAGATTATTTCAGATTGACAAGCCCCGCAAGAACCCGAATCCAACTGACGTATATGCAAAGACCTGCCGAATTTTTTCTGAATCAAGGATTTTAATTCCCGGCCTGCCGGGTCTATTTTTCCGGACAATCCCGGTTCGATATGCCTGGTAAGCACGCCTTTTAATATTCTATTCTTTAGTATTTGCAGCATAATTTAAAGGTCTCCTCCTGAATACGATAGATCAAAACTTTTATTGCAAAGCGGAAAGTCCGGAATGATATTACCTAATACGGCATAAGATAACCCCTGCCAATTCAGAAAAGAAGGATCAACTATCTTACACCTTTGAATTAAACCCGCCGCGTCAGTTTCAATCCAGTATAAAACCGGACCTCTCCATCCTTCCGCATAACCTAGTGCGCTACCTTGCTTTAATTCCGGATAACTACTAATCTCCTGTCCCGTCATAAGCTTTCCAGTAAAAAATTCAATCAAACGGCTTGATTCCTTAAATTCAGCAATCCTCAACTTTAATCTGGCCAACACATCTCCGGATTCTTCCGTTACCATCTTAAATCTTGCTTCCTTATAAACTGCGCCAACCCCGGGGAAATATTCTCTTAAATCCGCCGGGATCCCTGAGGCGCGCGCGATCAGGCCAACTACACCTATGCCTTCGGCAGTTTTACGCCGCAAGGCGCCCGTAGTATCTATTCTATCCATAAAAGAAACGCTGGAATATAATATTTTAACCAGTTGATTAAAATCTTTCTTTATGCTCTTAAGGGAATCAAGAAGTATAAGTCTCTTATCTTCATCCAAATCTTTCAAGACCCCTCCTACCGCATTAACCTTCTTAAGATACCTGCTTGCAGTAAGCTTGTCATTTAACTGGAGTATTGCTTCTTTAATAACTGAGGCATATGCGGATGGAAAACTGAAACCTACATCAACTGCCATGCCCCCGATATCATTCACATGATTATACATACGCTCAAGCTCTAAAAAGATACCCCTTAGATAAACAGCCTGCTTTGGAATTGATACTCTTGAAATTTTTTCTACTGCCTGCGCAAATGCAAGGCTATGGCCGAAACTCATATCGCCTGATACGCATTCAGATAGCCGTATCGCCTCAAGGCAGGATTTACCCTCAAAAAGTTTCTCCACCCCCCTGTGGGTAAAACCAAATCTGGTTTCCAAATTAATAATCGGCTCACCCGCGACACTAAAACGAAAATGCCCGGGCCCGATAATTCCCGCATGCACCGGACCAACCGGAATTTCAAACACCCCTTCGCCTTCTACCTTGCCAAATTTATAATCACTTAAATCTCCGGCTTGCATCGACTGAAAATCTTTACGCAACGGATAATTTCCTTTTGGCCAAACCTCATCATGCAGCCTCAACCGCCTTAAATCAGGGTTACCTTTTGGTTCAAGGCCGAACATCTCCCAAATCTCTCTTTCAAAAAGGCTGGCCGAGTGTATACTTTTTGCCAAAGAATCAAAATAAGGAGCATCCTGCGGAACATCCATACTTACGATAATCCACTGACTTTTTTTAAAATTCACAAATACACAATTGACCACAAATTTACCCGTATCCCTACGCTCATCAGAAGCAAAAAACATCGCTACAGGAGAAGAAAACGCCTTATGCAACGCCAGACAAGTATCCTTAAAAAACTGCCGGCTTACCTTAATATATATTTCATCCACATAGGCCTGCGTAACCGAAAGCACACTAAAATCCGGAAACCTGTTTTTTATCCCTGCAATAACCTCTGAGCAATCCATAATAGATCCTTTTTTATAAATGGTAACGCTATACCTAAACCACAGATCAAAGAAAACAAAAATAAAAATGCCAGTTTTCCGCTTAGCGGCTCACCGGAGACAACCATGCCCTTAGGAAGATTGCCAAAAAGCATTTTCCCGAAATGGTAAACAAAAGCGCCGAAAATAACCGAAAGAAAAAATAACAATAGAGCTGCCATAACATATGAACCATTGGTAAAAGCAGCGGTCAAAATCATGATCTCACTTATAAATATGGAAAAGGGCGGAAACCCGGTAAGCGCAAACATCCCCAAAAGCACCATGATCCCGGTAAATGGCATCGCCTTAACCACCCCCCTGATTGCATTCATATTATGCTTTTTGTAGACACTGACAATATTTCCCGCTCCAAAGAACATAAGAGATTTGGTTACCGCATGATTAAAAACATGCAGCAGTGCTCCGGCAATAGCCAAAGGCGCACCTAAGCCAAAACCAATCGAGATTATACCGATATGTTCAATACTGCTATAGGCAAGCAGGCGCTTGAGATCCTTCTGCACCAGGATAAAACCGCTTGATATGGCCAAAGAAATTATGCCGAATAAGATCATCAGATGCGCGAAATACGCAAAGCCCATACTCTTAATAATAATCATCCCGAACCTTAAAATTGCATAGACAGCTGTCTTCAGCAGCACTCCGGAAAGCAGCGCGCTAATCGGAGCCACTGCCTGGCTATGGGCATCAGGCAGCCAGGTATGCATCGGCGCCAGGCCCGCTTTAGTTCCATACCCAACAAGAATAAAAATAAAAGCAACTTTTAAGATATCTTTATCCAATATATGCGCTACAGGAACAATATCTGACCAATTCAGGCTCTTGCTCAATCCGGAAATTGAGAATGCGTAAGAAAAAAGAATGGTGCCTAAAAGCGCAAAAATTATGCCTACCGAACAAATAATAATATATTTCCAGGCAGCCTCAACCGATTCTTTGGAGTTGTAAAATCCGACAAGGAAGGCCGAGATAAGCGTGGTCATCTCTATGGCTACCCAAAGCATACCTAAGTTATTGACTGCCGGCACCATAAACATTGAAAAACAGAATAGATTAAAAAGCAAATAATAAACCCCCGCCTTTTTCTCGGAGATAACCCCTTGCCCTACATCCCTCCTGATATAACCGATAGAATAAAGCGCCACCGCAAAAGCAACCACAGAAATAACGAAAATAAAAAATGCGCTTAAGAAATCCAGATAAAGAAAACCAAGAAATGCCTTGGCGCTACCCGTGGATATTATTCCTTTAAACAGGCTGACGCCGGCAAACAAAACCGCCAAATAACCAATACAATTAATTATCCCAAAAACCCTCTGCTTCCTCATAAAAAAAGTGCTTATTGCAAGCAGTACCGGTATTCCAAGAATGAAAAATATCTCCATTATTTTATCCTTTTAGGCGCGAAAGCTTATTCACGTCAATATGCGTAAAAAGTTTATTGATCCTGTAAACAAAAAAACCCATAATCACCACACTCACAAATACATCAAAGAATATAGCAATCTCCACAAAAAAAGGCATCCCCCCTGAAACCGTAGAAGCAAGCAGGAATAAGCCATTCTCCATCACCAATAACCCGATGATCTGGGCAAGCGCGCTCATCCGCGAGATCATCAAAAATAAACCGGCCAAAACTATAAAAAAAGCTATTGCCAGCATACTAGTCAACGTTATTTTATTAGAAATAATCAGATGTGTAGAAAAAATCCAGGATAAATATGTAAACACCAGGGCCCATAATAAAGATAGCTGCGGATTAATGAATAATCCCAAATCCTCATTTACCTTTATCCTTTTTATGATCCGGTATAATAAATACGGAATGAGCGATACCTTTAAAACAAATAACAACCCGGCGATAATATACAAATCCGGCTGATCATGGCCTGAAGCGGCAAACAAGGTAAAGGCAAATAAGCAAAAGGACTGATAACGGAAACCGCGGATTAAGGCAGGCATCCTTTTGGCGATAACCATAAGATATGTTGAGGCCAAAACCGTAAATAGAATTATTCCTTGCATATTAAACTCCTAAAATCGCGCATACCGAAGCGATAACCCCCAATACAAAAGCTAAACCCAGAAAATCCGCCACCCTGAACAACCTCATTTTTGCTACGGAAACCTCTACCAATGCCACTGCAATAGCAATAATAATTATGCGGCCTAAATACCATAGAATCCAAAAGAATATCTGCGGTAAGTTTCCGTAAACCGGCAGGGTAATGGGAAAAACGATCTGGGCAATCAGAAAAAATAAGATCATCTGCTTAATGTAGGCGGCCATTTCAATTAATGCCAGAGAGCGGCCCGAATATTCCAGCAGCATTGCCTCATGCACCATAGTCAGCTCAAGATGTGTTTCCTGGTTATCAACCGGGATGCGCGAGGTTTCCGCGATTGTAACAAGAAATAAGGTAACTCCTGCTACAATAGAAGAAACCGCGATAGTATGTGCACCGCTAAAAGCAGAAATATCCGTTGAACCAAATTGTAAAGATACGGCAAAAACCGCCATGCAAAACGCTGGCTCGGCAAGACTTGAAATAAACATCTCCCTTGATGAACCCATGCCGCCAAAAGAACTTCCGGTATCTAAAGCCGAGAGGGCGAGAAAAAAACGACCCAAAGAGAAAATAAATATGAGCGCTAGAAAATCTCCCGCATGATTTAACGGGCTTCTCAATATAAAAACAGGGATTAGCAGCGCTGAAACAAGCATCGAAGCAAAAACCACAAAAGGGGTAATCCTGAATATCCATGAGGCAGTTTCCGAAACCACTTCCCCTTTTGAAGAAAGTTTCGCTAAATTATAATAAGGCTGCAAAATTCCCTGCCCCTTACGCATCCTGATATTATTCTTTATTTTAGAAATCAACCCGCTTAAAACCGGAGAGATAATGATGAATAAGATTAACTGCAGGATAATTATTATAATTTTAAACATTAGAATTGGCGAATAAATACAATCAACAACACCAGAGTAATAAATATGTAACCTAAATATAAATGAATGCTTCCCAACTGTATCTTCCTCATTGACTTGGCTGTTTTAAAAATCAAAGCAAGTAACGGTTCATAAATATATCTTTTAAACACAGGAGTTGTGTATGTTTCATAAGCAAAAGACTTTACATGGTAAAAAGACTCCCTGATCTTTTGCGTCTTGCGGTAAGGCAGAAGGAAAAAACTAAAGGCAATCCTGAACGGCTTAGAAAACGCGGTTGCGGTGTATTCGTTGCGCGGGCCTATCTTGTAGTAACCGCAATCCCAGGTATTATAAATTATTGTTTTGCCTCTGCCAAATAACCTGTATATAACAAAGCCTGCTACCCCCAGGACAATCAGCAGTAATGCAAGTAAAGGCGTAGAAAGATAAATATGCTTATCCGCTTGCGGGCTCAAGGTGAAGTTATTAAAAGAAAAACTCATACTGCTGATATCAAAACCTGTGACCGAACTTGAGACTAGCGCTAATATTTTTATGATTTTTACGGCAGCTAAACCAAAAACAATAACCAGCAACGATAAGAAAAACATACCTGCTTTCATGGATAGGGGAACCTCTTTCGCATCTTTAGCGTAGTTGCTTCTGGGAAGCGCCAGAAAGGTTATCCCGAATGCCTTAACAAAACAGGCAGCGGCCAAGCCACTGGTCAATGCTAAAATCGCCGCGCAAATCACTAAAAAAACCTTAGCCCCTCCTATTATGTTAAGCGCCCCTAAAAAGAACGCCTGTAAAGTCAGCCATTCACTCACAAAACCATTAAGCGGCGGCAAGGCAGAAATGCCCATTGCGCCTATTAAGAAATACACAGCAGTCTGCGGCATTTTCTTAATTAATCCTCCCAACTTTTCAATATCCCGCGTTCCGGTAGCCTTATACACACTTCCGGCGCATAAAAATAATAAACCTTTAAAAATCGCGTGATTTATTAAATGGTATAATCCGGCAATCATGGAAAGTATGGCCAAATAAGGCATATTCATACTTTGGAAAAACATAGCCAGCCCTACTCCTAATAATATAATCCCGATATTTTCAACACTTGAATAAGCCAACAGACGCTTGATATCGCGGACCATAAGCGCATAAATTATCCCTACCAGACAGGTAATACCTGCTAACACCAACAATAAAATCCCCCACCAAGAGGACTGAACTCCTAATATATATATGACAAAACGGATTATTCCGTAAATAGCAGTTTTAATCATTACGCCGGACATAATACTGGAAATATGACTTGGCGCCTGCGGATGGGCATACGGCAGCCAGATATGTAACGGAACAATTCCTGCCTTTGTCCCAAAACCGGCTAAAAGCAATAAAAATATAATGTTCTTGGTTTGACCAGGCATTATTTGACAGGCGCTCTTGATAGCGTTGAAGTCAAAAGAACCGGCATGTTTATACAACATCATAAACGCGGCAATTAAAAAAGCCGTTCCGATATGCGTCATGATTATATAGATCATGCCTGCCTGGATGGATTTTTCATGTTTAGTGTCAAAGACGACCAGAAAATAGGAAATCAAGGACATAATCTCCCAGAATACCAAGAATACCAGCACATTGCTTACAGTAACTACAAAAGCCATAGACAAAACAAAGATAAGCAATAAAAACCAGGCAAGTGTTATTTTGGCAGACGAGTATCCGCCTTTTAAGTAACCTAAGGAATAAACAGCCGAAGGCAGGGAGATAATAAAGATAACGAAAAGGAAGAATAGCGAAAGCGGATCAAATAGAAAAAACTGTTTTGGAAAGAAATCTGACATTTAAACCGGATAACCTCTATATAAAAAGAGAAACCTTCATTAGTTGATAAATCAACTCGCAAAGGTTTCTCGTATTCTTTAATCCCAGACCCACCTTAAAACTCGGAA
>Ga0247841_10002126_pt1 | contig 40821 bp, 34 predicted proteins | sample LaCruzMarch2015__2_FD_192410 | JGI IMG/M metagenome (GOLD analysis project Ga0247841, IMG submission 192410) | Freshwater microbial communities from meromictic Lake La Cruz, Castile-La Mancha, Spain - LaCruzMarch2015_18m | ecosystem: Environmental > Aquatic > Freshwater > Lake | place: Spain...
GGACTGATTCTACCGTGGACGCTCGCGGGCTAAGCCCGCTGGGCTCAACCGCCGGATGCGGAAAACCGCATGTCCGGTGGTGTGGGAGGGGTGACGGGCGCAATCCCGTCACCCCGACCCGATCGGTCGCGGCCCTCGGGGGCGGTCTGGGCGACCGCGGCGGGCTCTCGTCTTCACTCCCACTCAATGGTGCCCGGCGGCTTGCCCGTGATGTCGTAGACCACGCGGGAGACGCCGGGGACCTCGTTGACGATGCGTCGGCAGACCAGATCCAGGAAATCGTAAGGCAGATGCGCCCAGCGGGCGGTCATGAAGTCGATGGTCCCCACCGCGCGCAAGGCGATGACGTGGGCATACTGGCGGTTGTCGCCGACCACGCCGACCGAGCGGACCGGCAGGAAGACGGCAAAGGCCTGTGAAACCTTGTCGTAGAGGTCGGCCCGGTGCAGTTCTTCGATGAAGATGTGGTCGGCGCGGCGCAGGGTCTCGGCGAATTCCCGGTGTACCTCGCCCAGGATGCGCACCCCCAGGCCGGGCCCCGGGAAGGGATGACGATAAACCATCTCCGCGGGCAGGCCGAGTTCCACGCCGATGCGCCGCACCTCGTCCTTGAACAGCTCGCGCAGGGGCTCGACCAGCTTGAGCTTCATGTGCTCCGGCAGGCCGCCGACATTGTGGTGCGACTTGATCACCTTCGCCTTACCCAGCCTTGATCCCCCTTGGGCCCCGGCCGATTCGATCACGTCGGGGTAGATCGTGCCCTGGGCGAGCCATTTCACGTCGCGCAGTCGGGTGGCCTCGTCGTCGAAGACTTCGATGAAGGTGTTGCCGATGATCTTGCGTTTCTGTTCGGGGTCGGTGACGCCCTGAAGCCGGCCAAGGAAGCGGTCCGCGGCGTCGACCCGGATGACCTTGACACCCATGTGGCGGGCGAAGGTTGCCATGACCTGATCACCCTCGCCCAGGCGCAGCAGGCCGTTGTCGACGAAGACACAGGTGAGTTGGTCGCCGATCGCGCGGTGCAGCAAGGCGGCGACCACGCTGGAGTCGACCCCGCCGGAGAGTCCGAGCAGGACCTGATCCTGGCCGACCTGGGCGCACACGGCGGCGATGCTGTCGGCGATGATGTTGCCCGGAGTCCAGAGGCTGCCGCAGCCGCAGATCTCGTGGACGAAGCGTTCCAGGATGCGTCCGCCCTGGCGGGTATGGGTGACCTCCGGGTGGAACTGGAGCCCGTAGAACCCGCGGGATTCGTCGGCGATGCCGGCCAACGGGGCATTGGCCGTCTCGGCGATGACGCTGAAGCCGGGCGGCAGTGACTCCACCCGGTCACCGTGGCTCATCCACACATCCAGCAGCCCATAGCCCTCGGGGCTTGTATGGTCCTCGATATCGCGAAGCAGCCGGGAATGGCCCCGGGCACGCACCTGGGCGTAGCCGTATTCACGATGGGTTGCCGCGGCGACCTCTCCGCCGAGCTGTGCCGTCATCGTCTGGAGTCCGTAGCAGATGCCGAGCACCGGCACCTTGAGGTCGAAGACCAGTGGATCGGCGCGCGGCGTCTCGGCTGCGTGCACGGACTCCGGCCCGCCCGAGAGGATCACGCCCTTGGGGGCGAAGCCGCGAATGGTCGCCGCCGCGATATCCCAGGGGTGGATCTCGCAATAGACCCCGGATTCACGCACCCGCCGCGCAATCAGTTGGGTGTACTGCGAGCCGAAGTCCAGGATCAGGATGCGGTCGGCGTGGATGTTGGTCATGGCTGAGTGATGGTTCCGGAAGGTGTGGCGGTGATCAGTCGATCTCTTAGAGGCTTCGGTTGTAACCGCAGTGCGAAAGCTGTAGGACGCGAAGTAAGGGATAATTTTCCGATATCGCATTGCTACGAGCGACTCCGCAAGCGATCACTTTTGAACGAATTTCGGAGACGATCTCGTCAATAGAGAGGATTTGACCGCCAGCGATGGTATCTCTGTCTCTGGGGTGCGAGGGAAAAACGGCAATCTGACGCAATGGTGTTTCCTGAGGAAGCCAGGAAAAAACTTCCAAGAAAATCAGTCTTCTCGCCGCGGCGAATTTCTTGGCATATCTCGCTTCACGTATTTCCCACGAATCGGCGTCAACTGACGGCTCGTAATGAACCAGATCTTTGGTGTGGGGGTGGAAGCCAATGACGTCCAACTCCATTTCCCAGCCACCATGCTTCAGTCTTCCGACCTTGGTGTTGCGGCGTATCAAGTAGCCCTGCCAATCGAGGTATTCGACGATGAGTGTTTCAAGATGAGACATTCGTTCTGAAAAAAGCATATTGAATTCTTGCGCCGGATTGCGCCTAAAGCGCAATCCGGCGCAAGAATTCAATTGTCGATGCGGTAGTTCGGGGCTTCTTTGGTGATCTGCACGTCATGCACATGGGATTCGCGCATTCCGGCGCTACTGACGCGCACGAACTGCGGCTTGGTCCGCATCTCCTCGATAGTGGCGCAGCCGGTGTAGCCCATTCCGGAACCCAGGCCGCCGACCAACTGGTGGATGACGTTGAGCACGCTGCCCTTGTAGGGGACCCGGCCCTCGATGCCCTCGGGAACCAGCTTGTCCTTCTCCGCGTCCTCCTGGAAATAGCGATCACTGGAGCCCTCTTTGGCCCCCATGGCGCCCAGTGAACCCATTCCGCGGTAGGATTTATAGGAGCGGCCCTGGTAGATCTCGACCTCGCCCGGGGCCTCGTCGGTACCGGCGAAAAGTCCGCCGATCATCACGCTGTGCGCGCCCGCGGCGATCACCTTGGCGACGTCGCCGGAGTAGCGCAGGCCGCCGTCGGCGATCACCGGGATGCCGGTGCCTTCCAGTGCCTCGGTCACGTTGGACACGGCGGTGATCTGCGGCACACCCACCCCGGCCACGATGCGCGTGGTGCAGATTGAACCCGGGCCGATGCCGACCTTCACCGCGTCCGCCCCGGCCGCGGCCAGGGCGCGGGCGGCGTCCGCGGTGGCGATGTTGCCGCCGATGACCTGGACCTCGGGGAAGTGACGCTTGACCCAGGCGACTCGGTCCAGCACCCCCTGTGCGTGGCCGTGTGCGGTGTCGACCACGATCACGTCGACCCCGGCTTCCACCAGCGCGGCGACGCGCTCGTCGGTGCCGCGGCCGACGCTGACCGCGGCCCCGCAGCGCAGGCGCTCATGGTGGTCGCGCGATGCCTTGGGGAAATCTTTGGCTTTTTGAATGTCTTTGACGGTGATCAGCCCGCGCAACTCGAAGCGGTCATTGACGACCAGCACCTTTTCGATGCGGTGCTGGTGCAGCAGCCGTACCACTTCATCGCGGCTGGCGCCTTCCATGACCGTGACCAGCCGTTCCTTGGGGGTCATGATGGCTGAGACCGGTTCATCCATCCGCGTCTCGAACCGCAGGTCGCGGCCGGTCACGATGCCGACGAGCTTGCCGGCTTCGGTCACCGGAACGCCCGAGATATTGTGGGCGCGGGTCTGGCGCAGTACCTCGCCGACGGTGACGTCCGGCCGGACGGTGATCGGGTCGCGGATGATGCCGCTCTCGTATTTCTTGACCGCCAGCACCTCGCGCGCCTGGCGTTCCGTGTTCATGTTTTTGTGGATGATGCCGATGCCGCCTTCCAGAGCCATGGCGATGGCCAGTCGTGCCTCGGTCACGGTATCCATGGCGGCGGAGACGAGCGGGATCTTCAGGTCGATCTCACGGGTCAGTTTGGTGTGGAAGCTGACCTCGTTGGGCAGCACCCGGGAATGGGCGGGGACGAGCAGGACGTCGTCGAAGGTCAGTGCTTCCTGGATCAGGCGCATGGCTCAGGCACTCCGAAGGGGCGGCTACCCCGGAAGAATAACCTACTAGTATATATTTTCCGACTGGTTGAGTAAACTTCCTCGTGTCGCCCCGTCGCCCCGGATCACGGCGGCCTGCGGCGACTGCCCACACTTTCCCGATCGCGCTGCCCCGAACAGACCTGCTGCGACTAGAAAGCTTGGGCCGACTACCGGGCGCCGCGGAACTGCCCGTGTCGGCCAACACGCGCCGAGCGACTACAGCGGCACAGCTTGCGGGGTCGAGCGCGACCAAGCGTGGCGACGGGAAACGAGCATATCAGCTTTATCCCATTTTGCCACTCAGGGGGCGGCAGGGTGGCACGAGCCGCTAACCAGGCAAACACCTCCCGTCATTGACTTCATACACAAGACAAGGCGTAATGGCTCGCACATGCTGCTGAATATGGGGAAACAGATGCATTACAACTTGCTTGAAGTACCAGAAGGTTACGAGACCGATCTCGCCTTGGTGATCGCACCATATTTTGATCCTAGGTTCGCGAAACGTCTGGTCGAGACACTGTCGCCCAATCGTGTTAGATTTGTTCTTGATGATGGAGCGCGATGGAAGGACATTAAGTCGCTGGAGGCGGCATGTGTTGGAACCGATGTAAAGGTGGCCTTGGGGTCCGCCCAGGGTATCGTCCACCTCAAAGGCTTCTATTTCGAGTTCCTCAACTCGACAGGTAACGGACCCCGCAAGCACCGTTTTCTATTCGGTTCGACCAACGCCACCGAAGCGGCATTCGGAGGAAATGGCAACGCGGAGCTGATCGCCGCTACCGACCTGTCCGCGGCGCATGACAGTAAGCTTTTGACATACCTGGCAAAGTTGGTAGATGCCGTTGAAAAGGATAGAAAAATGCGCATACCAACCGTATTATTCGATCCCCTGAAAAACTCCTTGAACTTACACATTTCTCCATTCACGATTTCGCCAGTCGGTCCGGCTCCGGGCTTCGACGCTTGGTTGCAGCGTGGTCGGTTAGTGGCTAAGTATAGAGACGCGCAAAAGTTTCTTAATGTCGAGATTAGGCTATCGAATCCGTTACCCAGGGATCAGGTGGCTGAAATTTTCGCTGATCAGGGTTTAATCCCGGTGGGCGCAAGGGACCTGGTGCGCTATCCCTATGTCGGCCAGCAAGTCGCCGCGGATGATGGCGTTCCCCAAGCGGTAAATCCCCGTGCGGTAAAGTGGAAAACACGTTATTGCGTTTGGACCCGTCTGGGCGAGTGGGTATCTGACGACTGCTATGATCATCATAAGGACATTATGATAGCCAAGTCCTCTCCGAGTCGCAATGCGAAAGTTACTCAATTATTAGCTCATCAAGACGATACTAAGTGGAAGTCTAGGCGTAAGAGGGCGTTCCTAGCTACGATTGTGCGCGTTTGGAACGGGCTTCGCAGCGCAGACTACAGTGCCGCCGACTACCTACCTAGCAACGCAGCGCGGCTCGACAGGAATATAGTCTCTAACAGATTGGGCGAGAAAATTGAAACCGACCTATGCCTTGCACGCATTCCGGATTTCGTTCACCGCTACGTCGCTGGATACGATTCTCCTGAACTCCCACGTTTTCGACAAGATACGCGAGCGTGGGATAGTTTCGTCGATTCCTGGGGGGAGTCTATTGTGCTGGAGGCGGCCAAGCCTATTACTTGGATCGAGGGAAACCAGGGGCCGCGGGGATCGCTGGTCACTTGGGCCATCGGCGTCGCTCTTAAAGAGGTAAAGGGTTTCGATCTGAAGGAGATGACAGCAGGCGACATCACAAGTACGCTGCGCGAATACTGGACCAAGAAGATCCCAGCAAAGAACGTGACGCTCGGGGAGTGCGTTTCCCATTATTTCAAGTCCGGAAATACATGGTAACTGACGATCTGCCAACAGTTGAAGGGAACGCGCCAAATGCGCTTCGTGCGCATGCTCCCGCGCTCGCCCCGAGTTTCGGTGCGCCCTCATTTACCTGGAGAGCGCCGCTGTACGCGTCCCGCACGCCTACGTGCGCTACCCCGCGCACTGGCCCGAGGGCCTGCCGGCAACTGGACTTGCCGCTGGGCCACCTGGTGGCAGGGGCACCCCAACGATGTGAAGCTAACGGGGACCGCCGACAGCGAGGACAAGCTGGCGGCAGCCTTGTCCTTGATGGCGCGGGTGTGAGAGCATTTTCCCCAGCTGGTTAGGGTCCGCGCAGCGGACCCTACGGACCGCAGTACAAATAACGACCATTGGTGAGGTATTTGATGTCCGCAATCAAAGAGCAAATGGCAGAAGTGATCCACATGCAGCCGGATGACGCCTCGTATGATGAGATCATGCGCGAGCTTGCCTTCGAGCAGACCATCACCCGCGGACTGAATGGCTCGCGCGAGGGGCGGGTCATTTCCAACGAGGAACTCAAGCGGAGGATTGGGGAATGGCAGAGCTAAGATAGACAGACGAGGCGGTCAGGTGGCTTGAGGACATTCGCGATTATATCGTTCGGGACGACCCGACAGCGGCCCGTCGTGTCATCGCGGGCATCTACGAGCAAGCTGGGGGCGGCGATCTCGCTGATCGCGCAGTTGCGAGAGCGATCCCACGCATAATAGCGGGGTCAAGCACTTGGCTATGGTCTGGAAAACCATAACTCCCTGTGCCATGCTAGGTTCATGAGAGCGCGGCAAGTCTTCCACTACAAGGACCGACAGGGCGATCTTGTTTGCGAGATGGTCGTCTGGGCGCTGCCGACACTGACAAGTGAACGGCCGCACGGTCTCAAATACCGCTTCTACTGTGGGCGACCCGGCGACTGTCTCGTGCGTTACGACAACGAGTCGGGCAAGGGCGACCATCGACACTACAGAATTCTGGAGGAGCCATACCCCTTCGTTTCGATCGAACAGCTATTGGCAGATTTCCGACAGGATTGCGCCCGTCTCGCGGGCTGGAGATGGTAATGAAGAAAATCGAGATTAGCGTGTTGCGGCCAGATGCCGCGTTGCGCGCCTGTGCCGAAGTATGGCACGCGGTCGAGACCGGGGAAGCGGTGACACCCAGACTCGCCTTCGGCAGTCTGCACGAGCTGTTCTCGACGATCACCGAAAAGCGACTCGACCTGCTGCGCCATGTCGCGGCCCATGACGGGCTCACTATTCGGCAACTCGCCAACGCGCTGGGCCGGGACTATACGAATGTGCATACGGATGTGACCAGTCTGGTCGATCTTGGGCTGTTGGAGCTTGGCACGGGCGGTGGGTTGTCCACACTGTACGATGAAATCCTGATCCATGCCGATATCCGCGCCGCAGCCTAGATCCTTTGCATGGCCAGGGTGATGACGTGCGTTCACGCAGGCTGCACCAACAGTCAATCGATCCGGAGTTCAAAGCATGACGACGGCAGAACTCGTCTACGAGCATCTCAAGCAACTGCCGGAGCCCACACTTGGCACAGTGTTGGACTTCGTGCAGTTCCTGGAGCAGAAGGAGCGGCAGTCCGGCCGCACTGGAGGCTCTAAGGTAACCGACGGACCACGTCAGCCCGGCTCCGCGCGGGGGCAGGTCTGGATGGCGCCCGATTTCGACGCGCCGCTGGAAGACTTCAAGGAGTTCAATCACCGCGATCCGTTCGACCGGCTGCTGATCGCTCAAGCCATTGCCCTAGGCTGCCCGCTACTGAGCGCGGACCCTCTGTTCAGCGCCTATCCGGTCGAGTGCATCTGGAAATGACGCCAAACCCCCCCGGCATGACCTTGGACTTCACCCGCGACATCTACAGCATCTCGCGCCTGACCAGCGAGGTGCGGGCGGTCCTCGACGGCAGTTTCCCGCTGCTGTGGGTCCGCGGGGAGATTTCGAACCTCGCCCAGCCGGCCTCGGGTCATATCTATTTCAGCCTCAAAGATGAGGCCAGCCAGGTGCGCTGCGCCATGTTTCGCGCCAAGCGCCTGCTGCTCGGTTTTCGGCCCGAGAACGGCCAGCAGGTGTTGGCGCGGGTGCGGGTGACGCTCTACGAACCGCGTGGCGATTTCCAGCTTGTCGTGGAGCACCTGGAGCCGGGCGGGGAGGGCGCCTTGCGCCTGGAACTTGAGCGGCTCAAGCGTCGGCTGGCCGCCGAGGGGCTCTTTGCCGAGGCGGACAAGCGCCCGCTGCCGGCCTTCCCGCGCCAGGTGGGGCTCATCACCTCGCCCTCCGGCGCGGCGGTGCACGATCTGCTGACGGTGCTCGGGCGGCGCTGTCCGGCGCTGCCGGTGTTGATCTATCCGGCCCAGGTCCAGGGTGCCGGGGCGGCTGCGACGCTGATCCAGGCGCTGGCCGCCGCCAACCGGCGGGCCGAGTGCGACGTGCTGATTCTCGCCCGCGGCGGCGGGTCGATCGAGGATCTGGCCGCCTTCAACGATGAAGCCCTGGCCCGCGCGATCCGCGCCTCCGCGATTCCGGTGGTTACCGGGGTCGGGCATGAGATCGATGTGACCATCGCCGATCTGGCCGCGGACCGGCGCGGCGCGACGCCATCGGCGGCGGCCGAGTTGGTGGCGCCGGCGGCCGTGCATCTCGCCCAGCGGGTCGCCGCCCTGCAGGCGCGTTTGCTGCATCTGGAAGGCCGCGTGCTCGATGGCGCCAACCAGCGTCTGGCGGCGGTGCTGCGCCAGTTGGCTCTGCTGCACCCGGCCGCGCGTCTGGAACGTCGGGCGCAGCGGCTGGACGAGTTGGAGCGGCGGCTGGCCGAGACCATCAGCCGCCGCCTGGGTGCCGCCTGGTCGCGGTTGGAACCGCGGCGGATCGCCTTGCTGGCGGCCTCACCCGAGCGCCGGTTGGACCTTGCCGCCGCGGGTTTGAATGACCTGATGCGCCGCCTGCACTGGGTCCAGTCGCGCGCTGTGGCCAAGCTGCAGGAGCGTTTGGGTCGGGCGATCACCGGCCTGGATGCCCGCAGCCCACTGGCCACCCTGGCGCGCGGCTATGCCATCGTCACCCGGCTGCCGGACGGGGCCATCCTGCGTGATCCGGATCAGGCCCCGCCCGGCACCCGGATCGCGGCGCGATTGGCGGCGGGCACGCTGCACGCGCGGGTGGAAGCGCCCGACCCTGATGCCGAGGTGTCCCCGCGCGCTGCTGTGCGGAAGCGGCGGGTCGAAACGCCGGCGGACGATTGATTCCGGATCGCTTGCGGGCTCGGGGTAACCGCGCTCAGAGGAGCTTCACCAAGGCCGCGATGGCGGCGACCTGGGCGAACATCAGCGGAACGATCCATTTCAGGAGGTCGATCTTGGTCCGCACCACCTCGCCGCGGACCCGCTCGATATCGAGCTTGAGTTCGGCACGCACCTCTTGAATTTCTTTCTGGAGACGCAGTTCGGTCGCTCGCAGGTCGGCACGGACCTGCTCGATCTTGGCCTCCAGGTCGGCACGGACCTGCTCGATCTTGGTCTCCAGCCCGGCCCGTACCAACTCGACCTTGGTCTCCAGATCGGCCCGCACCCACTCGATCTCCTTTTGCAGGCGTAGCTCGGTTTCGCGCAGATGGCCCTTGGTGGCCAAGTCCGCCAGGTGCGGATAGCGTTCTTCCAGGCGCTCAAACGCTTCGGCGATCAGCCAGCACACGGAATCGACCAGATTCCCCAGCGGGAAAGCAATAGGCGTCCGTCACCGGGCTCGGGTAGGAGCGCCGCAGGCCCAAGCCGACGAACAGCAGTACCGTGAGGACCCCGGTATAGATGCCGAGCAGGACCCACAAGCGCATCGTGCCGCGGACGAAGTCCGGCTGTGGGCTGCTGCGTATCCAGGGGCGGATCGTTTTTCGATCCTGGATCACGATCGTTGCCTCTTGCGGCGGCATTTCTGCCGGCAGATGAACGTTCACCAGCGGACTCAGTAACCAGCGGTCGGCGAAGGGCCGGCTACGCCCGGAGGCGGCGTGCCAGGGGCAGCCGCGGCCATCCGTGACCATCACCAGCAGATGGTCGACCAGGGTATCTTTCGAATAGATTACGGGATGCGTCGGCGCAATCGCGACACGGAAGGCTTTGGATGGGACATCAGGGTCCAGGGTCGGCAGCGTGGCATCCGGACACCGGGTCTTGGCGGCGCTGACTTCACGCGTCAAATCGCGCAGCCAGTGCGTGGCGGCGGTCGAGGCATCGATTCCCCCCGGCGCATCCCATAGCAGCGCCGGGTCCGCGGTGCCTGAGGCCCAGGCCAGGCTCAGCCAATTAAACAGGACAACCGCTGCCAGCCGACGGCTCCCCCAACCAGTCGGGTCGGCGTGACCCGTTAACCGCTCGAACATGGATTCGTCTCCTGCGGCGCAGGACGCGGGAGTACCTATTTGCGTCTGACGTACGCCTTGAGCCGCGCCCGGTGTTTGATTTGCCGTTCGGTCAGGTTATTGCGCTGGCCCTTGAAGGGGTTGTCGCCGCCCTTGAATTCGATGCGCAGCGGGGTGCCGGTCAGATCCAGCTCCTTGCGGAAGCGGTTGATGAGATAGCGCTTATAGGTTTCCGGCACCGCCTCCATCTGGTTGCCGTGGATGATGATGAGCGGCGGGTTGCGTCCGCCCTGGTGGGCATAGCGCATTTTGATGCGGCGGCCGTGGACCAGCGGCGGCTGGTGCTCCTGGACGGCGGCCTCCAGCAGGCGCGTCATCGCCGGCGTGGGGATGTCGCGCATGGCGTTGGCATAGGCCTTGTCGACCTCGTCGAGCAGGAGCCCGACACCGCTGCCGTGCAGGGCCGAGATGCGATGCTGGGTGGCGAAGTCGAGAAAGCCGAGCTTGCGCTCGAACTGGGTCCGGAGGTGCGTGCGGGCCTCCGCATCCAGGCCGTCCCACTTGTTGATGGCGATCACCAGCGCCCGGCCGCTTTCGATGATGTGACCGGCCAGGTTGGCATCCTGCTCGCCGATCCCCTCGTGCCCATCCAGCACCAGGATGATGACATTGCATGCCTCTATCGCCTGGAGGGTCTTGATGATGCTGAATTTTTCAATGACGTCCGTGACCTTGCCGCGACGCCGCACGCCGGCGGTGTCGATCAGGGTGTAGCGGCGGCCGCGGCGCTCCATGGGGATGAAGATGCTGTCGCGGGTGGTCCCGGGCAGGTCGCAGGTGACCAGCCGCTCTTCGCCCAAGAGGCGATTGATAAGGGTGGACTTGCCGGCGTTCGGGCGGCCGACCACGGCGACCTTGGTGCCTTCATCCGCGCCGCTGGGCTCCGCGTCCGGATCGGGCTCCGGGGCCGCGGCCTCCAGCCGCGCGAATACCCCGTCCATGAGGCCGCGGACCCCGCGCCCCTGCGTGGCCGAGGTGGGCACGGGATTCCCCAGTCCAAGGAGATGAAACTCGGCGGCCAGCAGGTCTGGGTCCGCGTGGTCGGCCTTGTTGACCACCAGGGTCATGGGCTTGCCCAGGCGGCGCAGGCGCTCGCCGATTTCGTAGTCGCCGGTGGTGCAGCCGTCTTTCGCGTCCACCAGGAAGAGGATGTGGTCCGCCTCGTCGATGGCGAGTTGGACCTGGCGCTGCATCAGGAACGCGACACCGTCGCTGTCGTTGCTGATGCCGCCGGTGTCGACCACGACGTAAGGGCCGGGTCCCATGCGGCCGATGCCGTATTGGCGATCACGGGTGAGTCCTGGGTAGTTGGCGACCAGGGCGTCACGGCTGTGGGTCAGCCGATTGAACAGGGTGGATTTGCCGACATTGGGACGGCCCACCAGGGTAATGACGGGCAGCATGTCGGGTGTGCCTCTAAGGGTGTCTTCTGGGGTTAGGATTGGGTGATCTATTGGGGTTGTTGGCGCGGTCCGGTGCTCGGTGCAACCGGTGCCGTGCTTGACGCGTCAGGGGGTGTCTGATCGGCTGGCGCGGCCGATTGGTTGTTGGTGCTCCGGTTGCTGTTCGCGGGCGCCGTGCCGGTCGTGAGTGCCGCCAGGGTGCCGTCGGTGGCATAGACATAGATACGTCCCCCGGCGACCACCGGGCGGGCGGTGATCGGCTGCTTGGCGACCCGGGTGCGGCCCAGCAGGCGGCCGTCGGACTGGGCAATGAGGTGCAGCCAGCCCTCTATGTCGCCCACCACGATCAGGTTGCCGATCAGCGCGGGTGCGGTCAATTGCCGGTTCTGGAGTCGTTCTTGCTTCCAGCGTCCGGCGCCGCTGACCGGGTCCGCTCCCCAGACCTGATCCTGCGAGTCGGTGACAAACAGGTGGGAGTCGTTGGCGGCGATTCCGGCGTGAGAGGACAACTGACGGCGCCACCGAACGGTTCCGCTCTCCTGATCGACCGCGGCCAGATCGCCGTTGTAGGTGCCGACGAAGACCAGATTTCCGACCAGGATCGGGTTGGCATCGATGTCGGCGATGCGGGCCAGTTCCGAGCGGCCGCTGGGTGAGGTGACCGTGACCTCCCATAGGGGGGTGCCGTCCGTGGTGTCGAGTTTGACCAGCTTGCCGCCCGCAAGCCCGGCAATGACGCCTTTCGGGGTGATGGTCGGGGTGCTGCTGCCGCGCAGCGTGAGGATTGGCGCGGGGTAACTGACGCGCCACAATTCGGTGCCCTTGATGGCGTCGAGCGCGATGACGGTGTCGTCCAGGGTGTGCACGATGACCTTACCGTCGGCGGTCTGGCGCGGTACCGAGAGGATCTCCCCGCTGGCGACGGCGCGCCATTGTTCGCGTCCATCGGCGGTGGCCAAGGCGACCGCCAAGCCGCTGCTGGTGCCCAGGATCAGTTGGTCGCCGGCGAGCTCGGGTCCGGCACTGAAGGGGAAGCCGGTCTTCCGCTCCCAGATGACGCGTCCGCTGTCCGCATCGGCCGCGACCACCAGGCCGCGGGAATCCGCCACGTAGACACGGCTGCCGCCGACTGCCGGAACCAGGTAAAGGCGACGGCCCTCGCTGCCCTTGGTCAAACGCTTGGACCAGAGGGTATTCGCGGTGACCTCGGGGACGAGCTTGCTGAGCTTGGTGGGGGGGGTCGGATCCTTGTCGCCGCCGAGCCAGGGAATGTAACTGCAACCGGCGATGGTGCCGACGATCAGGAGCGCGGCGCAGCCGCGGCGGGCGGCGCGGCCGGTCAGGCGCAGCAGGGTGCGGGTCAGGTGCCGACTGGGCATGGCGTGTGACTCACCCGGCCGCGGGCAGGTTGTCGAGCTTGAGTCGGATCAACTGGGGCAGGCTAGTCCCGGCCGCGATGGCCCGCTCGTATTCGCGACGTGCCCCCGCATGATCACCGCGCGCGGCGGCAATGTCGCCGCGCACCGCGGCAAAATCGCCGGCAAAAGCCGGCGTCTTGTCATGTGCGGCGACGGTGGCCGCGGCGGCGTCCAGTTGGCCCTCCGCGAGTTGAATCCGCGCAAGCCGTAAGGCGGCCAGCCGCGCCAGCGCCGGGTCCGGGGCCTTCGCGATCACCTGTTGCAGGGTCGTGATGGCGCCCGCGGCGTCACCTTGGTCATACCGGGCTTTGGCGATGACCAGCGCGCCGAAGCTGGGGTAGGGGGTGGAGCCGAAACGGTTGCTGAGGATCTCCTCCTGTTTGGCGGCGGAGTCCAACTGCCCGGCCTCGGCGCTGGCCGCCAACTGCTCGAAGGCGGCGGACGCTTGGGACCCGACACTGTTGCGGTAGTCGGTCCAGGCGCGCCAACCATAGACTGCCGCGAGGCCGACGGCTAACCCGATGACCACGGACATGCCGTTTTCCTTCCACCACTTTTTGATGGCCTCGACTTTCTCGTCGTCGGTTTCGTAGTCACTCACGCTCGTATCCTTTTGGGTTTCATTCTTTGTTTGCCGGTGAACCGTTCCTAAGCGCGCGGGCTGGCCGCCGTGAGAAACGCGGCCGCCTCCGCCAGGGTCAGTTCCCGTTGTCCGGTTTCCTCGCGCAGGGGCTTGATGCCGATCACGCCACGCGCCAGTTCGGTGTCGCCGATGACCAGGGCGTAACGTGCCCCGCTCTTGTCGGCGCGTTTGAACTGGCTCTTGAAACTGCCGCCGCCGCAGTGGGTCATGAGTCGCAGTCCGGGCGCCGCGTCGCGCAGCCGCTCGGCGAGCATTGGTGCCTCCCGCTGCGCCGGCTCGCCGACCGCGACCAGGTAGGCGTCCAGCGGCGGTGCGGCGACCGTGCCCGCGGCCTCCACGAGTTCGACCAGACGTTCGATCCCGAGTGCGAACCCGACGGCCGGGGTGTCGCGCCCGCCCAGTTGCGCGACGAGTCCATCATAGCGGCCACCGGCACAGACCGTGCCTTGGGCGCCCAGATCGTCGGTAATCCACTCAAAAACGGTCCGGTTATAGTAGTCCAGTCCGCGCACCAGGCGCGGGTTGATCTGATAGGCAATGCCGACGGCATCCAGTCCGGCCAGAATTGTCGCGAGATGAGCGCACGTCTCCTCACCCAGGCTGTCCATGAGGCGCGGCGCGGCGGCGGTGATGGCCTGCGTCTCGGGGCTCTTGGAGTCGAACACCCGTAATGGATTGGTCGTGAGTCGCCGCTGACTGTCGGCGTCGAGGTGCGTCCGATGGCGCTCCAGATACTCCACGAGTTGCTCGCGGTAGGCCGCGCGCTCCTGGGGGTCGCCCAGGCTGTTGACCTCCAGTCGCAGTCCGGTCAGTCCCAGGGTACGCCACAGCCGGGCGGTGAGCAGGATGACCTCGAGGTCGATATCCGGACCATTGAGGCCGAAGACCTCGACGCCGATCTGGTGGAACTGCCGGTAGCGACCGCGCTGAGGGCGTTCGTGGCGGAACATGGGACCGCGGTACCAGAGTCGCAGGGGCTGATTTAGCAAGCCGTTTTCGATGACGGCGCGTACACAACTGGCTGTACCCTCCGGGCGCAGGCTCAGCGCGTCACCGTTACGGTCGGTGAAGCTGTACATCTCTTTTTCGACGATATCGGTGACTTCGCCGATGGAGCGTTTGAAGAGGTCGGTGACCTCGACGAGCGGGGTCCGGATCTCCGCATAGCCATAACCGGCAAGGACCTGCCGGGCCGCGTCTTCGATGCGCTGCCAGGTACCGATCCGTTCCGGCAGGATGTCATGCATCCCGCGAATCGCCGCTATCGTCGTGGTCATAGAGTCGTCGTCATGGCGTGTCGGTCCCATCGCATGGGGTGTGCGGGGTGCGTCCCCGGCTACCGGGTCAGTCGGGGTTAGTCGGGTCGAGCTTGAATTTGGCCCGACCGCCTTTGGTGTGGCGTTCCAGGTCGATGGGGCGGCCGCCGACAGTGACTCGGGCGGCGCGCGCGATGCCGATGTTGAACGTGTAGGGCGGTTTGCCGGTGAGGACGCGGGAGTCGCCCTTGCCCAGCGTGCCGCTGAGTACGGCGGCGCCCGAGGCGTCGAGGACTTTGATCCAGGTCGAGCCGGTGAAGGTGAGTGAGACCTCGGTCGGCTCGGTCGGCGGGCTCGCCGCGGCGCCCGGCGCATCCGTCGCCGGGGTGGTGTCGGTGAGATTGGGGGCGAGACTCGCGGGTTCGTTTGCGCGGGGTAGCGTCGGCAGGGCGAGTTCCGCTGTCTGTCCTGATGCGGAGACCGCAGCGGATGCGGCCGTCGCCGACGCTAGCGCGGTATCTCCCGTCGGATCAGGTCCCGGCGCCATCTCCAGCGAGACGCCCGCGGCAGGTTGCCCGACGCTCTGGTTCGCTGGCGCGGTCACGGGGAGTTCAGCCGTGTCGGCGGCGGTTGGCGGGGTTATCAATTCGGCCCGATTTTGCCACCATAAGACAACCATCGCGATCACGGCGGCCAGCAGCCCGACACTGATCAGCCGCATCAGGACGTGCGCGCTGGTGAGCTCATGGCCGATGATCGGCTTCGGAACAGGTTTGAAGCCCAGTTCGACCGGTTCCGGGTCCGGATTGGATGCGCGGTAGGCCATGATCAGGGGCTCCGGGTCGAGCCCGAGCAGGCGTGCGTAATTGCGCAGATAGCCGGCGATGAAGACCGGGCCGGGAAGGTCATGATAGCGGTCTTGCTCCAGAGCCTCGACCATCGGCACGCGCAGATGGAGCTGGGCGGCGACCCGCTCCACCTCCAGTCCGCGGGCCTGACGTTGGACGCGCAGACGGCGGCCCGGGCTCTCGGCGAATTCGACGACGTTCTGCTCATCGGTACTCATGGCTGGTGCTGGATTCATCGACAGCGGCTCCCTAAAGCGCCTTGGTTTCGGGGGCGTCCGAAAAACTTTTTCGCAGGACCTGTTCGTAGGTGGCCGCGGATTTGGTATTGCCCAGTTTGCGCTCGACGTTGATCGCCAGGATCAGCACCTGGGGCGCCGGGGCGTTGGCCTGAAAGTAGCGATCCAGGTACGCCTTGGCGGCCTTGGCATTGCCGCGTTTGAACTCGAGGTCGGCCAGCTGGAACAGGGCCGGTCCGTAGCCTGAGTTGGCGGCCAGGGCGCGCCGGTAATTGACTTCGGCCTGGGCGAGATTGCCGGCGCAGGTGCCGGCGTTGGTCAGCGACACCCAGGGCGTGGCATAGAGCGGGTTGTCGGTCGCTTTGGTGAACTGTTGCTGGGCTTCGGGGTAACGGCGTTGCGCGCAGAAGAAGGCTCCGTATGCATTTAAGATGTCCGGATTCTTGGGGGCGAGTTCCAATGCCTGCTTGAAGTTCGCTTCAGCGCGGGCCACCTCCCCGATTCGCTGATAGATCATGGCGATCACAAAATAGGCGCGAGGATTTTTCTTGTCCTCGCCAATCGCACGCTCGGCGCGGCGTAACGCCTCGTCCATCTGTCCGAGCCGGTAGTACTCCGCGGCCATCGCCACATAAAGATCGCCCGGGCTGTTCTCGGCGTCCAGGGACATGGAGTCGTTGGCCTTACGGGGCGCGAGCGCGCTGCATGCGGCAAGACTCAGGCAGAGCCCGCTCACGGCGGTAAGGCGAGCGACCGTGACCGTCTTCATGAGCGGCCGTGGAATACGCTGGCCCCGAGTGCGGGTAGCGCAACAGGGACAGGGGTCGTGCCGGCCTGTCTGTGGGTGCGGTCCTCGACCCGGCCCACCAGTTGTCCGCAGGCGGCGGAAATTGCGTCGCCGCGCGTCTTGCGCGTGAAGGTGAGCAGGCCCGAGCCCATCAGTCGCTGCCGAAAAGCTTCCAGTCGGTCCGGCGGCGAGGTGGTGTAGCCGCTGCCGGGGAAGGGATTGAAGGGAATCAGGTTGAGTTTGGAAGGGGTTCCTTCCAATAACCGGATCAACTGTTTGGCATGTTGGAGGCTGTCATTGATGCCGGCGAGCATGACATACTCCCAGGTGATCTTGCGGCGTTTGTCGCCGCCAAGATAGGCGCGGCAGGCAGGCAGCAGTTCTTCGAGCGGATATTTACGGTTGATTGGTACCAACTGGTCGCGCAACGCATTGTTCGGGGCATGGAGTGAGACGGCGAGTGACACGCCGCTGACCTCACGCAACCGGTAGATGTTGGGGACAATGCCGGAGGTGCTCAGGGTTACCCGCGACTTGGCGATCATGTAGGCCGAGTCATCCTGCATGATCGCCATCGCCTTGACCACCGCCTCGAAATTAGCGAGCGGTTCACCCATGCCCATCATCACCACGTTGGTCGGCGCCGCGCCGAGTTGTCGCGCCGCGTGCCAGACCTGGCCGATGATCTCCCCGACCTGCAGGTTGCGGTTGAATCCCTGGCGCGCCGTCGCGCAGAAGGCGCAGTTCAGGGCGCAGCCGACCTGCGACGACACGCAGAGGGTGCTGCGGCCATCCTCGGGAATGTGCACTGCCTCCACCCGTTGGCCGTCGGCGAGTTCCATGACCCATTTCACCGTGCCGTCCGCACTGGGCTGGGTGTCGCTGATGCGCGGCAGATGGATGCTGACCGCGTCCGCGAGTGACGTCCGCAGCGCTTTCGGCAGATCGGTCATGCCATCGTAGTCGAGGACGCCGTGTTTATGCAGCCACTTGAACAAATTGCGTCCATGGAACGGCTTGAAACCGAATGCCGCGACCAAGGCGGCGCACTGCGCGGCGTCCAGGTCCAGCAGGTTCGGTTTGGTCCGACCGGCATCCATCGGCGTGGTCATGGGTGTCACCGCGTGGTTCCGGGTGGTGTCAGCGGGTCCGCGGGCAGATGCCTTCCGGGAAAAAGAACGCGATCTCCACGGCCGCGGTATCCGGGGCGTCCGAGCCGTGGACCGCGTTTTCCGTGAAGGAGTCGGCAAAGTCGGCGCGGATGGTGCCGGGGGCCGCGTTGGCCGGGTTGGTGGCGCCCATGATCTCACGATTCTTGGCGACCGCGTCCTCGCCCTCCAGGGCTTGGACCATGACCGGACCGGAGGTCATAAACCCCACGAGTTCGTCGAAAAACGGCTTGCCCTGATGGACGGCGTAGAACGCGGACGCCTGTTCCTTGCTCAGGTGGAGCATCCGGGCGGCGACGATGCGCAGTCCGGCGGCCTCGAAGCGGCCGAGGATGGCGCCGATGGCATCTTTGGCAACGGCATTGGGTTTGATGATGGAGAGTGTGCGTTCGACGGACATAGCGGCTCCAAGATAGGGTGCGGCGGTGCGCTTCTGGGATGATAATAGCGGCCTGTTGCAGCGGCGCGACGCGACCAGGCGACGACCGACGCCCCTACGGACCGGCTTGCGGGTAGCCGTCAAGTCTAACGGCAAGGGGGAGTGTCCGGCAATCCCAGGCGTTGCCCCTCGGATCGAGGTCCCGTCTCCGGGGGGGCAGCGAACTGGTGCGTGGTTAACCCCGGACGGCCCAAACAGCATCCTTTAAGAGGCGATCCATGACAGAATTCGATGTCTTCAACGGCGACGCGGACGGCATCTGTGCCCTCCAGCAACTGCGGCTCGCCGAGCCGCTCGACAGCACCCTGGTGACCGGTGTCAAGCGTGAGATCGCGCTGCTGGAACGGGTGACTGCCGGCCCTGGCGACCGGGTGACGGTGCTCGATATCTCCCTCGATACCAATCGTGCGGCACTCGATCGCCTGCTGGCCGCCGACGTTCGGGTACGCTATTTCGATCACCATTTCCCCGGCGAGATTCCCAGTCACCCCGGATTCGACTGCCACATCGAAACCCTGCCCGATAAGGGCACTTGTCTGCTGGTCGATGAGTTTCTCGACGGGCGTTTCCGCGCCTGGGCGGTCGTCGGCACCTTCGGCGACAACTTCGATGCCGCTGCCTACCGGGCGGCGCTACCGCTCGAACTCGCCCCGCCCGCGCTGGCCCAACTGCGTGAACTCGGCATTTACATCAATTATAACGGTTACGGGGCCCAGGTTGCCGATCTGCATTTCGCTCCTGACGACCTTTACCGCCGGCTCCATCCGTACGTCAATCCGCTGGATTTTATCAATGAAGACTCCGCCTTCCGCGCCTTGAGTAACGGTTACGCCGACGACATGGCGCGGGCACGGGGTACCCTGCCCACCGTGGCGGGCGAGCGTCATCGGCTCTACATCCTCCCCGCCGATCCCTGGGCGCGTCGTGCCAGCGGTGTCCTTGCCAATGAGCTCGCGCAAGCGTCGCCGGAGTGCGCCCAGGCGCTGCTGACGCGGTTACCGGAGGGCGGTTTCGTGGTCAGCGTGCGGGCCCCGGTGACGCGTGCGGAGGGTGCTGACGTGCTCTGCCGTCAATTCGCGACCGGCGGGGGCCGTAAGGCCGCGGCGGGCATCAATCAGTTGCCCGAAGCGGATTACGATCGCTTTGTGGAGCGGTTCATCGCGGCGTTCTGATGGGTCGCCGGTTCCCGTGGGCCGCGGCGTTTCACGCCAACCTGCCGGGCTTACGAGGCGGGAGGCTGACCGCTTTCGGCAATTCGCGGGAATCGACATCCCCGACGTGCGAGATCCCTGGGGTGGTCTCGCCTTCGTACCTGATGTCCAGACAGACCCTTGGTGTAGTAGTAGGGGCGGGTTTGAAACCCGCCCCTACGTCCGGTTATCAGGTTCGCATGCGATAAGACGCGACTGTAGGGGCGACTTAGGTGCTTTCCGACAATTTGGATACCGGTCAGTGTAGGTGCGACTTCAGTCGCACCTGCGTACGAATCGGTGCGACTGAAGTCGCACCTACATGTCGCCCCTACATCTCGGTAGAACCTGTTCCGGGAATTACCTCAACTCCGGTTCAAGGTGCCCACGAGACACCTGACAGACCCTCGGTTTTCAACGGGAAATATTTTCGAATCAGCCATTTGGTGAAGTCCAGCACGGGGATGATGGTGGCTGCCGCCGCGGTGACCACCAGCCAGTCGGTGCCGGTGAGTCGATAGGTGCCGAAGGCCGCCGACAGTGCCGGTACGTAGATGACGAGCAGCAGGAGTGTCATTTCCCAGAGGATGGCCAGGTTGAGCCAGCGGTTGGCGAAGGGGCGGATGAACACCGAGTCGCGGTCGGAACGGAAGCTGTAGGCTTTGAAGAACTGAATCAGAACCAGCGACAGGAAGGCCATGGTCATGGCGCGCGTCAGGGTCACCGCGGAGTCGAGCTCCGCGGTTGCGCCCAAGTGCAGCTCCCAGGCGAATAGCGCGACGTTGACCAGCGTTGACCAGACCCCGCCGACCAGCATCAACAAGACGACCGGCTTGGTGAAGATGCCGGTTTGACGGTCGCGGGGTGGTCGCTGCATCAGATCGGATTCCGGCGGATCGAACGCCAGGGCCAGCGCCGGCAGGCCATCGGTGGCCAGGTTCACATAGAGGATCTGGACCGCGGACAGCGGCAGCGGCATCCCGGCCAGGGTGGCCACGGCCATGAGTCCGATTTCGCCGATGTTTGATGACAGCAGGTACATCAAGTATTTCTTGATGTTTGAAAAAATTCCCCGGCCCTCTTCCACGGCGCCGACGATGCTCGCGAAGTTATCGTCGGTCAGCGTCATGTCCGCGGCCTCACGGCTGACATCGGTCCCGGTGACGCCCATGGCGATGCCGATATCCGCCTTCTTGAGAGCCGGCGCGTCATTCACCCCGTCGCCGGTCATGGCGCAGACCTGCCCGTGGGCCTGGTAAGCGGTCACTACCCGCAACTTGTGCTCCGGCGAGACCCGTGCATACACCTCGACGTTCGCGACCTGGCGGGCGAGTTCGGCGTCGCTCATGGCGTCCAGTTCCGCACCCAGCACGACGCGTCCGTTCCCGAGTATCCCGAGTTCACGGGCAATGGCCGCGGCGGTGTCCGGATGGTCGCCGGTGATCATGACGGCGCGGATGCCCGCGCGCTTACAGGCTGCAATGGCGGGCTGGGCCTCGGGTCGCGGTGGGTCGATCATGCCGACCAGGCCGGCAAAGATCATAGCTTGTTCGGCATCCGCCCGGGAAGCCTCCGGCTTGTAGGCAATCGCCAGCACCCGCAGCGCTTGTTGCGCCATCGCCAGAGTCGCGTCATTGATCCGCTCACGAGCGGCCGCATCGAGCACCAGGACTCCGGTCGGGCTGGCCAGGTGGGAACAGTCGGCCAGGATGATTTCAGTAGCGCCCTTGGAGAACGCGACCACCCCGCCGGCCATTCGATGCAGGGTGGTCATCCGTTTGCGTTCGGAGCTGAAGGGGATCTCGTCAACGCGCGGGGCCCGCGCCTGCAGGCGGTGTGGGTCGAGTCCGGCCTTGGCGGCGGCCACGATCAGCGCCCCTTCGGTCGGGTCCCCGGACAGGTGCCAGGCCCCGTCTTCCAGTTCCAGGTGGGCGTCGCACGAGAGCGCGGCGGCGCTCAGCAGGTAGCCGAGCAGAGCACGCTCATTCGGACCGTCCGTGGTCAGCGTCAAATCTCCCGCAGGCGCGTAGCCGCTGCCCGTGAGGGTGCACCGGCACCCGTCCATCCAGACCTCTCGTACGGTCATCTGGTCGCGGGTGAGCGTGCCCGTTTTGTCTGAACAGATGATTGAGGTACTGCCCAGGGTCTCGACCGTGGGTAGGCGGCGAACCAGAGCGTGGCGTTTCACCATGCGTTGGACGCCGATGGCCAGCGAGATCGTGACCACCGCCGGCAGGGCCTCGGGAACCACTGCCACGGCAAGTGCAACGCCGAAGATCACCATCTCCAGGAGTGGTTCGCCACGCAGCCACCCCAGTCCGGCGATCAGGACCACGATGACCCCGGCCGCAATGGCGAGAACCCGCCCCACCCGGTCCAGATTCTGTTGCAGCGGGGTGCGGACCTGTTCGACCCCCGCGAGCATCTTGGTGACCTGGCCGAACTGGGTGTGCAGCGCGGTGGCGATGACCAGGCCGCGACCGCGGCCATAGGTGACATCGGTTCCCGCATAGGCCAGGTTGACCCGATCGCCCAGCGCGAGCGACGCATCCGTCAGGGGCGCCACGCGCTTTTCGACCGGATTGGATTCGCCGGTCAGGGAGGCCTCGTTCATCCGGAGATTCACCGCCTCGATCAGTCGCAGGTCGGCTGGGATGCGATCACCGACACCAAGCAGTACCAGATCGCCCGGCACGACCTCGCGGGCGGGGATCGTCAGTTCCCGCCCATTGCGCAGCACCTTGGCGGTGGGTGCCGCCATGCGCCGCAACGCCTCCATGGCGCGTTCGGCCCGGTACTCCTGCACGAACCCGAGCAGGATCGCGAACAGCACGATGACGGCGATGACCACGGCCTCCAGGACTTCGCCAAGGAAGGCGGAGAGGCCCACCGCCGCCAATAATATCAAGATGAGGGCGTTCTGGAATTGTGCGCCGAAGATCGCCCACGGGGAGACCCGGTTGATGCCCGGCAATTCGTTCGGTCCCGTCGCCGCGAATCGGGATGCAGCCTCTTCGTTGGACAGGCCGTCGGTGGTGGTGGACAACGCGACGCGGGTCTCGTCGATCGATCGCTGGTGCCAGGTTAGTTGGCTTACCATAAAGGTCCCTTGGGAGCGGGTTAGTACGGCGCGGGGATTGGGGTTGCATGGTAGCAGGGGTGGGCGGCCGTTAGCAGCGTGTCGCATCCTGCGCTATGATGCCAGGTGTCGCGGTCGCGGTCGCCGTCGCCGGTGGCGGCAAACGTGGCCGCGGGGTTGGGGGTGCCGTCAGGATAAGCCAATCCATCCGCGTGACGGGTATTCGGATCTCGCGAAAATTGTTCCAGGCTCGTGACAACCTTGATAACATCTGCTATGGTGTGCAGCTTGGGCTGAGTGGCAGAGTGGTTATGCAGCGGCCTGCAAAGCCGTGTACCTCGGTTCGATTCCGGGCTCAGCCTCCATCTTCAGTTTCCTCAATTGGTTTCTGGTTCCGCGCGTTTGCGGCATCACGAGCCCTTTTCTCCCTCTGCCCGGGTGGCGAAATCGGTAGACGCAAGGGACTTAAAATCCCTCGCCGTGAGGCGTGCGGGTTCGAGTCCCGCCCCGGGCACCAATCAGGCGCCAATCGTGCGTCGCGATCGGGCGTTCGATCGTCCCCGCGTTCTCAACTCTGATCGCCCCGGCCGGTTCCCGGATCCGGCGCTTTAATGGCGTCGGCGCTCGTGCATCACTCGGCGTGATGGGCGCGCCTCGCCCATCGGCGGGCATTACGCGCGGATCGCTGGGGATTCGAGCAACTGCGGTTCGCGTGGATAGGGTGGCGTTGGTGTATTGCGTCAATGCCATCGTGGACGGTGAGCGCGACGGTCCGTGATGCAGTGCTCCCCGATGCGGACCCATCGTCCATGTTTTTTCACTCGATCGCTTGACATCCATTCGAAAACGAATAAATTATAAGATGTGCGCTTCAAGTTTGCGCATCCTAACTCAGTACTATCAGATCGGAGGTATGTCACGTGGAATACGCTAACCTTAGCGTCGATGAGATCCAGCAGCAGCTCGAGACGATCGAGCAAAATAAGGCAGAATTGCAGCGGGCATTGGTGACCCGGCGGCAAGAGGCCAAGCATGGCGTGGTGGCGCAGGTCAGGGAGTTGATCACGCAAAACGGCTATGAGCTCGACGAGATTTTGCCGTTGATCACGGCCCGGCGCCGTCGCGGTACCGCCGCGGCGGTACGCCCCGCCACCAGCGGACGTGACTACACCCGCTATGTCGATCCGGAAAACCCGGCGAACGTCTACGTGCGTGGTGTCTTGCCCGGCTGGATGAAGCAGAAGATGCAGGAGCAGGGCTACGATTCGTCCGTCAAGGCGGATCGTGAGGCGTTCAAGGCAAATTATCTGCAGGCCGTCGAGGCCTGATCGCGCCGCTCGGCGGAACACGTGCCAACAGCAATCCGGAGATCGTTTTCTCCGGATTCTCAACAAATATCGCTGGATTTTTGTGGCGTGCGTGTCTAAAATTCAGGCTCAGCATCGGCACGCCGATGCTTCCGAATCGCGGCTGACTCCTCGACCTTCAGGCATCATCCTCGAATATACGTTTCTCCTTTATTTGTGTCGATGCCTAGGCGCTCCCAGGTACCCTGGGCAGGCTGCCTGTTCAAGCAGGCACGGAGCCTTCATGTCTTTTGATTCGCTCGGCTTACGGGCCGATCTCCTGCGCGCTGTAGCGTCACAGCGTTACGGCCGGCCAACGCCGATCCAGGCGCAAGCCATTCCCGAGATACTCGCCGGACACGATCTTCTTGCCGGTGCTCAAACCGGCACCGGCAAGACCGCGGCCTTTGTCCTTCCATTACTTCAGCGGCTTGCCGATCAAGGTCATCCGCAACGCCACCCCCGCGCGCTCATCCTGACGCCCACCCGTGAACTGGCGGCTCAGGTCGGTGAACGCGTGCACGCTTACGGGATTCACCTGACGTTGCGCTCTGCCATTGTGTTTGGCGGGGTCGGGATGCAGCCGCAAGTTGACCGGCTGCAGCGCGGTGTCGATATTCTGATTGCGACGCCCGGGCGCCTGCTCGATCATGCCGGACGCCGAACCGTGGATCTGTCGCGGGTTGAGATCCTGGTGCTGGACGAGGCGGATCGGATGCTCGACATGGGTTTCATCCACGACATCAAGCGGATCCTCAGGCTGATCCCCGAGCGGCGGCAGAATCTGCTGTTCTCCGCGACCTATTCGGACGATATCCGGCGTCTCGCCGACGGCCTGCTGAGGCATCCGAAGATTGTCGATGTGGCGCGACGCAACACGGCGGCCGAGGCTGTCGTCCAGTCCGCCCATCCGGTCGATAAACAGCGCAAGCGCGACTTGTTGGCGCATCTGATTCACCGCGAGGGCTGGGCGCAGGTGCTGGTCTTCACCCGCACCAAACACGGCGCGAATAAACTTGCCGAACATCTGGTTAAGGATGGGATTACCGCCGCGGCGATCCACGGCAACAAGAGTCAATCCGCCCGCACCCGTGCGCTCGATGAGTTCAAGAATGGTGCGGTACGGGCACTGGTCGCCACCGACATTGCCGCGCGCGGCTTGGATATCGTGAATTTGCCCCAAGTGGTCAACTTTGAATTGCCAAATGTGGCGGAGGACTATGTCCATCGGATCGGGCGAACGGGTCGTGCCGGTGCCGGCGGCGCCGCCTTGTCGCTCGTCAGTCACGACGAACAGGCGCTCCTAAAAGGGATCCAGCGTCTGCTGCGGCGGGAGATTCCCTTGACTCCGGTCGCCGGTTTCGAGCCCTCCGCGGCGGGTTCGGTCGAGTCCGCGCCGGATGACGATCGATCAAGCGCGCGTCCGAGTTCCATGCCGCCGCGGGGTCATGCAGGACGCGGGGATCAGCCGCGTTCAGGTCCGGGTCTGGCCGGGAGGTCGGCGCCGCGCAACCGGCGTGCCGCACCGCCGGTACGCGGGCGTTGAGGCGGTTACCGGAAAATCTTCGCCCCAACGGTTGGGGACAAAGACTGTCGAATCAGTTGTGCATTGATCGTTCGACCGTTCTCTCTCTCTCTTCAATGCACATTGACGGAATTGTTGAACGATGAATATCTATGTTGGCAACCTGGCCTACTCCGTGACTCAAGACGATCTGCGCGACGCCTTCGCCGCCTACGGCGACATCTCCAGCGTCAATCTGATCACCGACAAGTTCACCGGCGATTCTAAGGGGTTTGGCTTCGTTGAGATGCCGAACAACGCGGAGGCCGACGCCGCCATCAAGGCTCTGAACGAGACCCCGCTGAAGGGCCGCAACATCAAGGTCAACCAGGCCAAGCCGCGCGGTGAGCGTCCGTCCGGCGGCGGCGGGGGCGGCGGTGGGGGCGGCGGTGGGGGCCGTGGTCCGCGCTGGTAGATGCCATGTGAGCCGGGGCTCCGCGCCCCGGCTTTCGATTGCTGTGACGTCCACTGCCGGGAGCCTTGCCTTTGGACTGCTGTAGCGCGATCAGCACTGCCGGCGCGTCTGTATGTTGAGCCCCGACGCCGATTCATTCCAATTGACCTACCGGGTGTGTCCTCAACAGCCCGCGGCTCATTTGTTCGGCGTCGAACTGCGGATCGCGCATCGTCCTGCCGGTACGCTTCTGCTCGCACTGCCGGCCTGGTGTCCGGGCAGCTACATGATCCGGGATTTCGCGCGTCATCTCGTGCGGATCACCGCGGTCGACAGCCACGGACGGACGCTCCCGATCATCAAGCAGGACAAACAAACCTGGGCGTTGACGCCGAGCGATGCGCTCCTGCTGCCACTCATCGTCAGCTATCAAGTGTACGCCTTGGACTTCTCGGTGCGCGCAGCATACCTCGACCGCGCGCGTGCCTACTTCAATGGACCGAGTCTATTGTTGCAGGTCCGCGGCCTTGAGCACTTGCCTTGCCGCATCGACTTGCTCCCCCCGCCCGCGGACGATTGCCGGGACTGGCGCCTGGCGACCAGCCTGAAACCCCTTGCCGCTGCACCCCTGGGTTTCGGTGCCTATCAGGCGGACGATTACGCCGATCTGATCGATCACCCGGTGGAAATGGGGCGGTTCGATCTGGCCTCCTTTACTGTCCGCTCCGTGCCTCATCGATTCGCCGTCAGCGGTCGTCAGCGCTGCGATTTCGCGCGGCTCCAGCGTGACCTGGAGCGCATTTGCGACCAGCATGCCGCCCTGTTCGGCGAACTCCCAATCGACCGGTACCTGTTTCTGGCCGTTGCGGCGAGTGAGGGTTACGGCGGGCTGGAGCACTGTTGTTCATCCAGTCTGCTGTGTACGCGGGACGATTTGCCGAGTCCCGGCGAGACGACACTCACCGCGGGCTACCAGCGTTTTCTTGGCTTGTGCAGCCATGAGTATTTCCATCTCTGGCATGTCAAACGCATCCAGCCCCTCTGCATGCTGACCGCCGGCCTGACCGCGGAGATCCATACCCGGCTGCTGTGGGTCTTCGAGGGCATCACGTCCTACTATGACGATCTGGCCTTGATTCGCTCCGGCTGCATTGAACCGACCGCTTATCTGCAATTGCTTGCGGAAAACGTGACGCGGGTGATGCGAACCCCGGGCCGGTTGGTGCAGACCTTGGCCGAATCCAGTTTCGATGCCTGGACCAAGTTTTACAAGCAGGATGAGAATGCACCCAACGCCATCATCAGCTACTACGCCAAGGGTGCGCTCGTCGCACTCGCCCTTGATCTGACGATCCGCCGGGAGACCGGCGGACGGGTTGCGTTGGATGACGTGATGCGCGCGCTGTGGGTGCGTCATGGGCGCACCGGACTCGGGGTGCCGGAGCGAGGGTTCGAGACGCTCGCGATGGAGGTTTCCGGGCTCGATCTCGACGACTTTTTCACTCAGGCGTTGGACTCCACCGATGACCTGGACCTGGTGTCCCTGTTGGCTTCCGTGGGCATTCTGATGCGGCTGCGGCCCGCGATCGGTCCCAAGGATCAGGGGGGCTGTGTCGAGCGCTTTGAACCGATTCAGGGTCAGCCGACCCTGGCCGTGCGGCTGCGCAACGGCGGCCCGGAGGCCGTGCTGGCGCATGTGCTCTCCGGCAGCGCCGGTGAATGTGCCGGGTTGGCACCGGGGGATCAGGTGGTGGCGGTGAACGGATTGCGCGCCACGGCCGAGAACCTGGAACGCCTGGTGGCCGCGAGCCAGGACCCGCAGGGTGCGCCGATGCCGATTCGGCTGCATTGCTTCCGCCGCAACGAGTTACTGGAGTTGACGGCCTGCCCGCAACCGGCCGTCGCCGATACCTGTGAGCTGATGCTGGTCGATGCGGCCCCGGACGCGGTGCTGCGGGCGCGGACCGCGTGGCTCGCGCGTCTGGTGTGAGTCGGTGATGCAGCGGGGTCTCGACCTGATCCGCGTGCTTGCCGATGGTGACTATCACTCCGGGGAGGCGATCGCCAGGCGCCTCGGGATCAGCCGCACGGCGGTCTGGAAGGCGCTGGCCAAGGCGGCCGGGCAACTCGATCTGGTCGTCGAGCGTGTGCCGGGCCGCGGCTATCGGCTGGCGGTTCCATTGCAGTTACTGGAACCCGAGCGGATACTCCGCGCGCTTCCGGCTGCCGCCGCGGCGCGCCTTGGCCGTCTGGAGGTCCTGCAACAGATCGATTCCACCAATCTGCGTCTCCTGGCGGAGGCGGCCGCGGGGGCGCCGGCGGGAAGCGTTTGTCTGGCCGAGCGGCAGACCGCGGGGCGGGGGCGGCGCGGTCGGACCTGGGTGTCGCCCTTCGCCGCCAACCTCTATCTCTCGGTCCTGTGGCGTTATCCGGCAGGGCCGGCCGCGTTGGGCGGGGTGAGCCTGGCGGCGGGGGTGACCGTTGCCGCGGTGCTGCACCGGCTCGGATTAATCGAAGTGGGGCTGAAATGGCCCAATGATCTGCTGTGGCGGGGGCGCAAGCTCGGGGGGCTGTTGCTCGAGGTGGCCGGTGAGGCGCAGGGACCGAGTCATCTGGTGGTCGGCCTGGGCGTCAACCTGCGCATGGAGGCCGACCAGGGACACGCCATCGACCAGCCCTGGGTCGATCTTTATCAGGCGCTGGATGGTCGGCCGCCGGACCGCAATGTGCTGGCCGCGGCGCTGATCGACGCTCTGTTGGAGATGCTGGAGCGCTTCGGCCAGGTTGGTCTGAGCCCGTTTCTCGCCGACTGGGAGCGCTACGACCGGCTCCGTGGTCAGCGGGTGCAGGTGCAGCTCGGCGACCGGGTCATCGCGGGCGAGTACGCCGGCATCGCGCCGGACGGCGCCCTGCGCCTCGATACCCCCGCCGGCCGTCTCTGCCTGCATTCCGGCGAGGTCAGTTTGCGTCTATGAATCTATTGATCGATATCGGCAACACCAACCTGCACTGGGTATTGCATGACGCCGCCGGGCTCGGTCCGCTGCAGGGGGTGCGGCATGGCCGGGGCGTGCCGCTGGATTTGCTGGCCGCGTGGGAGGCGCTGGAGCCGCCGGAGCGGGTCCTGATCGCGAATGTCGGCGGGGATCCCGTTGGCCGCGCCACGGCGCGGGTGGTCCGCGCCTATTGGGGCTTGGACGCGGAGTTCGCCGCCGTGCGCCAAGGCTATTTGGGCCTGCGGGTCGCCTATCCGCAGCCCGCCCGGCTGGGTGTGGACCGTTGGCTGGCCCTGCTGGCTGCCCATGAGCGCGGGGCCGGGGCGGCGCTGATCCTTGATGCCGGTACCGCGGCGACCTATGACCTTCTGGCTCCGGGCGGCCATCACCTGGGCGGTTTGATCCTGCCCGGTGTGGAGATGATGTGCGACAGCCTGCTGGCCGGGACCCAGATTCCGCGTGGTGATTTGGTCCCCGTGGCCGCTCCCTGGGCCAGTGATACCGGCGCCGCGATTGCGACCGGCGGTCTGCATGCGCTGGCGGCCCTGGCCGAGCGCCTGCACGATCGCCTGGCGCAGCGGCTGGCCGTTGAATACCAGGGGCAAGCGGCGATGGCCCCGGCCTTGCTCGTGACCGGGGGCGACGGTGCGCGGATCAGCCCATGGATCGGGCGTCCGCTCCAATTGGTGCCGGACCTGGTGTTGCGGGGGCTTGCGCGCCTGGCACAGGATCCGGTCCGTTAGGGGGTTCCTTTGGCGTCTCGGTCGTTGTCGTTACGCGGGCGATTGCAAAATGCCGCGGAGCACGGCTAACAGCGCTTGGATGTCGACCGGTTTACTCAGAATCCGCAGGGTCGGGTTGCGGGCGCGCGCGTCCGCGGTCGCCGAGGGGTCTCCGCTCATCAGGATCACCGGAAGTTCCGGCCGGTTCAGGCCGAGGGTGCGATGCAGGGCGAGGCCATCCAGGCGGGGCATGGCAATGTCCGAGAGCACCAGGTTAATGGTCGGTCCGTCGGCGAGGCGGTCGAGCGCGTCGGCCCCGTCCACGGCTACCCGGACGCGGTAACCGGCCTGCTCCAAGGGACGGCGGAGCGCTTTGCAGATCAGGGGTTCGTCGTCCACCAGCAAGATCGCGGGTGGTCCGGCGGATGGGTCCGGGGCGCGGGCGGCGCTCGATCTGACAAGACCCTGATCGGCACCATGGGTCACGGTCATGGAGCGGGGCGATAGTGGGAGCCGGAGTCGGACACAGGTCCCCGCGCCCGGCGCCGAGGTGATCTGGACGACGCCATGGCTGCGCCGGGCGAACTCCTGCACCATGAAGAGCCCGAGACCGGTCCCGCGACCGCGTGCCTTGGTGGAGAACAGCGGCTCGAACAGACGAGCGCGTACCGCCGGTGTCATGCCCACCCCCGTATCCATGACGCATAACTCCCCATAACCGGCGAGGTCGTCGACGCTTGAGCCGGTCGCCGCAATGCCCGCGGTCGGCAGGGCGGTGACGCGAATCGTCAACTGCCCGGCGGCACCCATGGCATCGCGCGCGTTGAGTGCGAGGTTGAGCAGGGCGGCCTGGAGTAAGGCGGGGTTGGATAACACACTGATTCCCGGCGTTAGGTCGAGGGTCAGTGCGATCCGCGGCGGCAACAGGCGCTGGATCACGGGTGCGAAGTCCTGTACCAACTCGCCCAGCGGACAGGGACCGACACTGACCTCCTCGCCGCGTCCCAGCGAGAGCAGGCCGGAGGTGACCACCTTGGCTTGCGCAATCGCGGCCTTGGTCTCGGCGAGTACGTCCCGCGCTTCACCCGCGTCCGCCGCGGCGGACAGCAGATGTCCCAGATGGTGCAGATTGCTGCCGATCACTCCCAGTACATTGTTGAAGTCGTGGGCCACCCCGGCGGCCAGGTGACCGATGACCTCACGCTGACGCGCCTGCAGGAGACCATCGAGCACCGCCTGTTCGCGGAGGTTGGCGCTGATACGCTGGGCCATCAGCGTCAGAATCTGCTGTTCGGGTTGACCTAGATGCGGCGCGGCGGTGCGGTCGGCGAGGTCGAGGAGGCCGTGGTGAACCACGCCCTCGGCGTCGCTCCAGGTCAGCTCCATCCGGGTCAGGAACGCGAGGTCCGCGCCGAAGACCGGATGGCGCGGCATTGGCGATGGGTCGGCTGCCGCGTCGTTGACCAGGACCGGTCCTGCCGCGCCATTGCTGTCGGCCGCCGTGTCACCCACCGCGACGAGCAACCGATAGTGCTGATCGCGGACCTCGGCGAGGGCCGCGAGGCCAACCCCGAGGGACTGGCAACCGTAGTTCAAGAGTGCCGGCAGGTGCTGGGCGGGCGGCTGGTAACGGGTGGTCAACTCCGAAAATGCTTCGAGCTTCGCGCTGTAACGTTGCAGCGCCTGTTCCGCCGCGGCCCGCCCCTGCTCGGCGAAGCGCTGTTCGGTAATGTCCTGCACCAGGCCGAGGGGCAGCGGTGCTTCGCCATCGCGCGCCGGCAGCAGGGCCACGCTGAGGTCACCCCACACCAGGGTGCCGTCGGGCCGCAGATAGCGCTTGGTCATGCGATAACTGGCACGCCGGCCGGCCAGCAGTTCCTGGAACAGACACAGGTCGGTGTCGAGGTCTTCCGGATGGGTGAAGTCGTCGAAACGCAGGGTCTGGATGGTCGCCGCGTCGCGTCCGAGAATCCGTTCCAGGGCGGGATTGGTGAATTGCGGACGCCGGTCGGGTCCGACGATGGCCATGCCGATCGGCGCCTGCTCGAAGACTGCCCGAAAGCGTGCCTCGCTCTGCGCCAGCACCTGCTCCGCCAACGTTTCGGCGGTGATGTCGCGGATGGTGCCGATGATGCGGATGATCCCCGCATCGTCGACCGGTTCGCCGTCGACGCTCGTGTGCTTGACCCGGTTCGCAGCGAATCGCAAACGCAGGACCAAGTGGTAGGGTCGCCGCTCGGCGAGGGCCTGGGCGATGGCGGCTTCCATGCTCGGCAGATCCTCGGGGTGGACCACGGCGGCGCCGACCGCGTAATCCACCAGGGCTTGATCCGGCGGGAGTTCGAAGAGACGCAGGGACTCGTCGGAGAACCAGACGGTGCGGGTGGCGATGTCCAACTCCCAGACACCAACTCGACCCGCCCGTTGGGCGCGCGCCAGGCGTCGCTCGCTGTGCCGTAGTTCGCGTTCACTCTCTTGCCGGGCCTTGATGTCGGCCCGCAGGGCCGCTTCCATGCGGGTGAAGGCGGCGCTGAACTCAGCGATCTCCCGCAGCCGACTGGGGCGCGGCGCAACCTCATGCTCCGGTCGGTCCAGTTGGGCGGGCAGGCGGCTGGCGATGGCGGCCAGCGCGGCAATGGGCCGGCCGATGCGCCGACTGAAGACAAAAGCACCGATCAGGGCGAGCACCAGGATGATACTGAGGTGCCGGAACACGCTCAGTTGGACACGCTGCAAGGCCTCCACCGCCCTGGTTGCGGTGAGATCCGACACCAGTTGGACCGGCGCACCTGCCAGGGTCAGGTCGGCGCGCTGCTGGAAACGGCCTTTACGGAAACGCGTCATGCGCGACAATCGCGGGCCGGTCGCCGGTTGGAGATTGGGCTCAGTGGTCGATTGCCGCGCCGTCATGCCGTCGGGCGCTGCCGGTTGCGGGTGATCCGGAGCCGGTAAGAGGGTCATCGTGATCCCACCGGCCTGGGGCAGCAGCCAATGGATTTGCGCGAGCAGCTCCGGCAGTTCGGCCCGCGCCGCGGTGAGGTTCGGCGGTGGTTCGGGCCGGTTGAAACGCGCGGCGGCGAGTCGACTGGCCAGGGTCAAGTTGTCGGACGCGTCCGCTTCCATGGCGTCGGTCAGGCGGCGGATCTGAAAGATCGAGACGCTCAATGCCGGGACCAGGACCGCCAGGACCATGGAGGTGAACAGGATCTCGCCGATCGGTACCGTGTCGGCTCGCCGCCGCAGCAACTGGATGCCGAGTATAATCGCGCCGGCGAGCGCGGCGTTGAGGACCCCGTTGATGGCCTGTTTGAACGCCACTAGGGCCACCTCGGTGCCGGTCATGGCAAGCGGTCCGCCGTAGCTCAGGGCCACCAGCGGCATGCCGAGGATCAACCAGTAGATACCGTCCGCGGCAGCCAGGGGCAACACTTCGCCCCGTGGCCGGAGATAGCGGTGCAGCACACCCACGCACAGGGCCTCGGCGATCAGAATCAGCCAGGCATAGGGGTGGTGCCAGAGTATAATCGTGTATGCCCCGCCGATGGCAGCCACCAGGACGCCGGCGCCGGTCCCCAACCAGTGGATGGCCAGCATGGCAAAGACCGACCCGAAGACCAGGTCGAGTCCATAGCCGACCGGCAGATGCACGAGACTGGCGGTGAAGGCCGCGGCCGCGAGTCCGGCCACCCGGGCGAAGTCGTTCCAGCGGGCCGGGAGGCGTCGACGCGCGGTTTGCGCGGTGGGAGAAGGGAGCGCCGTCATAGGAGATCCTGGTCCCGCTAATTTTGTTAGAGTATCGCGACGATCCGGCGGTGTCCGGATGTTCACAACGCGCCGCTGACCGCCTCGCGATTGGCAACGGACGCCAGGAAGGCAGTCTCTTGCGCTTCCCCACCGGCTGTTTGTGCGAACTATCATGCCTGAACCCGCGCGTATCATCATCGTCGAGGACGACGTGGCCTTGGCCAGGGGGCTGCAGCGTATCCTGCTCAGCGACGGCTTCGATGTTTCCCTGGCCTTCAGCGGCGCTGAGTTAATCGATGTGTTGAACCGCGGTGGTGTGGACCTGGTGCTCCTGGACCTGAATCTGGGGGCCGAGGATGGCATGGACATCGCCCGTGAGTTGGCGCGCACCCGCTCCACGGGGCTCATCATGATTACCGGGCGGGGCGGTAAGGCGGATCTAGTCGCGGGGCTGGAGGCCGGGGCGGATGACTATCTGGCGAAGCCCTTCGATCCTGACGAGTTGCGCGCACGCATGCGTGCGGTGCTGCGCCGCCGTCAACGCGGGCGGGATGCCCTGCCCGTGCTCGCGGTCGGTCCCTTTCGGCTGAACACCGCGAATCGGTGTCTGACCCGTGAAGGCGACGATGCGCGCATCGAGTTCACCGCGCGGGAGACGTCTCTGCTCGCCTATCTGATCGCTCATTTAGGTGAGCCGGTGCATCGTGCCGACCTGGCCCGCGGCGAGTATTGGACCCCGGACGACCGGGCGACGGATGTCCACATGAGCCACATCCGGCACAAGCTGCAAGGGGGCGGCATGTCCGGGTTATGTATCCAGCCCGTGCGGGGCATCGGCTATCAGCTCACCTGCGTGCTGCCGGCGGAATCCGGGCCCAAGCGCTGATCTCGGGAGCGATTCAGGATTTCGGGCTGCGCGGTGACCGCGTGCTGTTCGCCCGGCTCAGGGCCTGGCGGAACTGGTGGCACCGGTCGAGAAATTCCCGCGTGCTCTTGGGCATGGGGACGCGGGCGCGCACGATGTTGGTGACCAGGTCGGTGCCCTCGCGGATCAGGCGCGCGCCTTCCAGTGCCTCGCGGATGGTCGCCGCGTCCGGGGCCGCCGGCAACCGGGGCTGGATGTTGCAGAGGCGCTCGCGGGCGACGACATAACTCGGCCACACGCGAAAGATGCCGGGATCGGTGCGCAGCATTTCGCACTTGCGCTTGCCGGCCTCGGCCAAGGCGTCGACGCGCGGGGCGATCATGGTGATCTGGGTGCTGTTGGAGAAGGCGTCTTTCAGGCCGGTACCGATGCGGTCGATGTCCCTCATGGTCATGGCCATCTTGAGGTAACGGCTTTCATAGAAGGCCTCGATGGGGATCGAGTAGGCTTTGAAAGGCTCACCCCAAAGTTCGTCGATCCCCTCGTCACCGCCGCGATGGCGCACCATCTTGCCCAGGTCGAGGGCCTCCATCAGACACTGCCCGCATTCGCGCATGAGGGTGTTGTCGGGGGTGATCTCGATGCCGGAACTCTGCAAGTCCACCAGACAGGTGAAGATATCCGTGGCGCGGTTGAACAGGGCACCGGCGAGCATGGCCCCGTTGACGCGCTTGCGCTCGGTGTCGGTTTCGGCCTGGTAGGCCGCCCGCGCCGCGTCGAGGCGGTTGCCGGGGATGTTGATCCCGAATTCCACATGATTGAAGAGGCGCCGGGTCAGTGCCTGGATCAGACCCTTGCGCGTTTCCAGGGTGTCGATCGGGGGATCGTAGTGTTTGATCCAGTACCCGTCGTAGTAGACGCGCATCTCGCCATCGATCAGGCGGCGGGTACCGTTGGCGGTGGGCTCGGACATAGGGCTTAATGAGCGGCCAGTGGGATGCGCAAGTGTATCGGAGGTTGGCGTCGCCTGCTTGCCGGTGCGGCCCGCGGTCGCGCGGTGTCCGCGCGTCGCATCCTCGCGGATATTGTTAGACTGGCGGTGTTCACCACCTGCAGCGGCGGAGCCGATATGATAACCAAAGACCAGTTTACCGCCATCGTGATGGCCTTGTTTGTCTGGGGACTCGCGGGGGGGCTGTTTGGCGCCTTGTTCGCGGGTCTGCACCAGGTGCTGTTGGTCGTGGGTCTGACCGGCTGGCAGCCGCCGGTGGTGGCGGCCGCGGCCGCGGCCATGACGACCTCCGCCTTCTACAGCGCGATGCCCGTTGCGCTGGCCGGGGCCATGGCGGGCGTGTTGGCATCCATCGGGTCTCTGATCGTGTTTGGTCACGACCCGGGGCTGGCTCAGATTGCCGGAGCGGCCGGGATCGCGGGGCTGGCCGGCGGAAGCTTTTTCGCCTGGATGACGGGTGGCGGCGGTCGGCCGCTGGCCCGGACCCTGGCCGGGCTGGTCGGGGGGGTGATCGCCGGGAGTGGCGTCGCCGCGGTGGTCGCCGCGACCGGCCACCGCGCGGGTAGCTTCGTGCTGGCTGCCGGCGTCGTGGCCTTGGTGGGAACCCTGTTCGAAATTTCCGAACGCTGGTTGGTCAGCCGCGGCAGCGCGTTGTTTCCCGCTAGTCTGTCGGCGGCGGTCGTGGCTAGTCTGATCGCCACCATGGTTGGTGCCGGTGTGTGGCTGCTCGGGGGCGCGCCGACCTTGGCACCGGACGGCACCAGCCAGGATCTGCTGGGCCAAATTCGCCGCGAACTGCCCCCGGGATTTCTCGGCGGGCTCTTGGGTGGAGCCATGACCGGCGTTATCTTGGAGTCACTGGGGTTTCATCTGGAAGATCACGGCTGACGGCGCGATGTCTGAAGGTACCCCGGCGCCTCCCGGCGCGTTACCATGAGCCGGCAGACGGCAACCCGATCCGGCGTACAGCGCGCGTACCGGGTGCGCGTACCCGATAGAGCATTCGGACGTGATACCCGGACGTAGGGGCGGGTTTCAAACCCGCTCCTACACCAGGGGTCTGTCTGGCTATCAGGTAATAAGGCTCTAACATCCACAACAGGACTCAGGCGATTGACGGAAATCGCCTTCAGTCAGCGGCCCATCGGAGAGTTCACATGAATGCACTCGATATCCTAGGCGCGGTGATGCAGTCCGGTATGTCCCCACAAGCCGGGGATCGCATGGGCAGCATCCTTGGTCAGATCATGGGAGGGCAGATGGGCGGCGGCGCGCCCGCCGGTCAAGGCGGTACGCCGGGCGGCGGCATGTTCGATGTGCTCTCCAAGGTGGCCGGCGCCGTGATGGGTGGGCAAGGCGGGACCTCCGCGATGGGCGGCTTCCCCACCGAAATACTCAAGCAGGTGGCCGGTGCCGTGCTGGGCGGTCAGGCGGCCCCCGGCAACATGGCCACCGGTGCCGGTTCGCTGGCCGTGTTCGGTACCCTGGCGGCCCAAGCCCTGGAGATGGCGAAAGGCGTGTTTGGGGGGGCGCAAGCCCAGGCGGGTGGTCCAACCAACATCCGCATGGACAACCAGACGGCGGTGCTGGCCGGCATGCGTGCCCCGGCCAATGCCCAGGAGCAGCAACAGGTCATGGATGTGGCCATGCTCACGCTGCGGGCCATGATCAGCGCCGCCAAGGCGGATGGTCAGGTCGACGAACAGGAGCGTCAGCGCCTGCTCGGCAAGCTCAACGAGGGCGGTATCTCGCCCGAGGAGCAGCGCTTCGTCGCCGAGGAGATGCAAAAGCCGATCGACCTGGACGCCCTGACCCGCATGGTGCCCAACCAACAGGTAGGGGCGCAACTCTATGCCGCGTCCCTGATGACGATCGCCGTCGATACCGATGCCGAGCGGCATTACCTGGCCGATTTGGCCGCGAAGCTCAAGCTGGATCCGGCCGCGGTGACCTATATGCACCAGGCGGTCGGTCTATCCTGAGGCGCTGTCGTGTCTCCAGTGGTCCAGGTCGGCTGGTGCCGGTCTGGGCCGGCGCGAGCGCCCGCCGTCGGTGCGGTGCTTGGATGCGCAAGACCCGGCCAGACCCCTTATCCGACCTCAAACTTGGGAGACATGGTTTTGATCACGATGTTGTTTTTTATCGCTGTAGGGATCGTTATCGGCTGGAATCTGCCCCAGCCGTCGTGGGCCAGGCAGTGGCAAGACAAGGTCGTTGGTTTCGTCCGTTCCATCACCAACAAGGCCGGTCAATGATCGTTGCCGCGGCGGTTTCTTCAGTAGCCCGGAGGCCCATCCATGTCTGAAATCAAGTCCGAACAAGCCACCCTGATCCTGGGTGACAATCAGTACCAACTGCCGATCGTCGAAGGCAGCGAGCACGAACGGGCCATCGATATCCGTACCTTGCGTGACCGCACGGGCTATATCACCCTGGACCCCGGATACGGCAACTCCGGCAGTTGCGAGAGTGCGATCACCTTTATCGATGGGGAACAGGGCATCCTGCGCTATCGCGGCATCCCCATCGAGCAGTTCGCGGGCATCCCGACCTTTACCGATGTCGCCTGGCTGCTGATCTTCGGCGAATTGCCGACGCCGGCCGAGTACGAGGAGTTCTCCGCGGATCTGACGCGCTTCGCCAATCTGGATGAGGGCATGAAGCACCAGTTCGAGGGCTTCCCGCGTACCGCTCCGCCGATGGCCATCCTCTCGGCCATGATCAACGCGCTGTCCTGTTTCCATCCCGAACTGCATGAACTGGAAGACCTGACCCAGTTCCGCCACGCCGCGGCGCGTCTGATCAGCAAAATCCGCACTATCGCCGCTTACGCCTTCCGCAAATCCCGCGGTCTGCCCTACATCTATCCGGACCCCAGCCTGAAGTACGTGCCGAACTTCATGCACATGATGTTTTCGCAGCCCTACAAGCAGTATATCTGCCCGCAACTGGTGCGCGAGGCGCTCAACCTGATCCTGATCCTGCACGCGGACCACGAACAGAATTGCTCGACCTCGACCGTCCGGATGGTGGGTTCTAGTGGGGCCAATCTGTTCGCCTCCTGCGCTGCCGGCGTCTGTGCACTCTGGGGGCCGCTGCACGGCGGTGCCAACGTGGAGGTGCTGACCATGCTGGAGCAAATCCATGCGGGCAACATCACCCCGGAAGAGTATGTCAAATTGGCCAAGGACAAGGACAGCAAGGTCCGGCTGATGGGGTTCGGGCACCGGGTCTACAAGAATTTCGACCCGCGGGCGCGGATGCTGGCAAGCATCGCCGAACGGCTCCTGCCGCAATTGAGCGGAGACGACCCGCTGCTGGAGATCGCCCGGCGGCTCGAGGAGATTGCGCTCTCCGACCCCTATTTCATCGAGCGCAAACTCTATCCCAATGTCGACTTCTACAGCGGTATCATCCTGCGGGCCATCGGCATTCCCACCAACATGTTCACCGTGATCTTCGCGATCGGCCGGCTGCCCGGCTGGATCGCGCACTGGTGGGAGCATGATCAGACCCAGCGCAATAAGATCGCCCGTCCGCGTCAGATCTATGTCGGCGAGACCTTGCGTGACTATGTCCCGAAGGGGCAGCGGGTCTGACCGCGGCCCATGTCCGAGACCCCCGACAGCGCTGCGGTGCAGCGCTATCTGCTCGCGCTCCAGGACCGCATCGGCGCGGTCCTGGAGCAAGCGGATGGGCAGGCCAGGTTCCGGGAGGACGCCTGGAGCCGACCCGGCGGGGGCGGCGGCCGCACCCGCGTGATGGCGGATGGCGCCCTGTTCGAGCAGGGCGGCATCAATTTTTCGCAGGTCTTCGGCGACCGGCTGCCGCCCGCCGCGACCGCCAATCGTCCGGACCTGGCCGGGCGGGGCTTTCAGGCCATGGGCGTCTCCCTGGTGGTCCATCCCCGCAACCCCTATGTGCCGACCTCGCATCTGAATGTGCGGTTTTTCATCGCCGAACAGCCGGGTGCGCAGCCGGTTTGGTGGTTCGGCGGCGGCTTCGACCTGACGCCCTATTACGGCTTCGACGCCGATGCCATCCACTGGCACCGCAACGCCCACAGCGTCTGCCGTCCCTTCGGCGAAGCGGTCTATCCGCGCTACAAACAGTGGTGCGATGACTATTTCTACCTGAAACATCGCGCTGAGCCCCGCGGGATCGGCGGGATATTTTTCGACGATCTCAATGCCTGGGGCTTCGACCGGTGCTTCGCGTTCATGCGCGCGGTCGGCGACCAGTATCTGGATGGGTATCTGCCCATCCTGGAGCGCCGTCGCGACTGTGCCTACGGTGAGCGGGAGCGGGCTTTTCAGAAATACCGGCGCGGCCGCTATGTCGAGTTCAATCTGGTCTATGACCGCGGGACCCTGTTCGGGCTCCAATCCGGCGGACGGACCGAATCCATCCTGATGTCACTGCCCCCGGAGGTCAGTTGGCGCTACGACTGGCGGCCGGAGCCCGGCAGTCCGGAGGCGGCACTCTATGAGCGCTTTCTGGTGCCGCGGGATTGGGTGACGGAGCGGCCGGAGGTCGCATCCGGTTGAACGCGAGCCGGTCACCTCACGCCAAAGCCGTCTTTGGTCTATCCTTGACCCGGTGGAAAGGTCCACGTGCCTCGCTTCCCTGTTGAGATGCAAACTGTCCCGCAAGCCACTTCGACAATCAATCATGGACTCACGGCTGAAGCGCTGTTCGCCTTGGGTGATCGGCCCTGTTGCGAGTTGATCGACGGGCGTATTGTTCACTTGCCTCCAATTGGTGCACTCCATGGCAAAGCCGCGTTGCAGCTTGGCCGGCTCATCGCGGATTTTGCCGAAAACCAGCATCTTGGCTGGGTTCTGGTGGGGGAGGTTGGCATCATCACGCGGCGCAACCCGGATCGGGTCCGCGGGGCTGATGCGGTGCTCGTTGCCCGGTCACAGAGCGATACGCTCCCGGAAGGCTTTCTGGATTTTGGTCCAGCCGCCGTGTTCGAGATCGCATCCGCGAATGATCGCTGGCGCGATGTCCAGGATAAATTGGACGAATACTTCGCCATCGGTGTCGGGCAGGTATGGATGGTCGATCCAAGACGGCGGCAGGTCACCATCTACACCGGCCCAACCACGGGCGAGCGTTTCGATGCCGCCGACCGGATTGTCGGGAGCGGTATCCTGGAGGGGCTAACCCTGGACGTCGCTCGGTTGTTTCCGGCTTAGGAACCGACCCACGGCGGCCCGCTCGATCGCCGCCCCACCGAAGAATCGGCCGTGATCATCGTTCCGGCCGGCCGCGGACGGTCCGCTGTAGGGTCCGCTGTGCGGACCGGCGACCTGCGCTATCGGCACCCTACCCGAGGTTCCACCGGCGGGCTCCGCGGTTTGCTGAGACTACCAGGCATCCACCGGGCTCCGAACCGGCACCACCCCCGGTCGATTGAGCAGGGTGTGATCAAAACTGATGTGGTAGCTTACAATACAGCGGTAACCGTCGACAAACACGAGAACCGCCCATGAGCACTGTGCTGTCCCCCAACGATGAGCGACTGCTGGCCCGCCTGAACCAACATC
>Ga0247841_10002127_pt1 | contig 40812 bp, 63 predicted proteins | sample LaCruzMarch2015__2_FD_192410 | JGI IMG/M metagenome (GOLD analysis project Ga0247841, IMG submission 192410) | Freshwater microbial communities from meromictic Lake La Cruz, Castile-La Mancha, Spain - LaCruzMarch2015_18m | ecosystem: Environmental > Aquatic > Freshwater > Lake | place: Spain...
TCCGTAAGAAGGCTTGGGCGTTAGTTTCTGAATATGTCCGTAGGTCAGCCGCCAATGAACACGGCATAGTTTTATGCTTTACTTGCGGCAAGCCCCATATGTGGACGGATATGGATTGCGGACATTACATCCATAAAGACTGCCTTGATTATGATTTGGTAAACCTTCATCCTCAATGCGGCTATTGTAACCGGCGCTTACACGGTAATAGGGGGATATACGCTGAAAGACTAATCGCAGAATATGGAGAAGCTACTATCTCGGAGTTAAGGGTGCGTTCTGAAAAAGTAAAGAAATTTAACATTACAGAACTTGAAGAAATAATAGGGAAATACAAAACACTTTTAAAGGAGCTTCCCAATGGATGAAGTGAGAAAGGTATTGGAAGAATTAACTAAGGAGGGAGTATGAAATACAAATTAACAAAAGTAACAAAAGAGTGGTGTGGAGTTACCTTATTTCAAATTGAAGCACTTACATCTTTTGGTAATATCAAGAAGGGTGATAAAGGTGGATTTATTGAAAAAGAAAGTAATTTAAGTCAGTATGACGACGCTTGGGTGTATGGCAACGCTCAGGTGTCTGACGACGCTTGTGTGTTTGGCAACGCTCGGGTGTCTGGCAACGCTCAGGTGTCTGACGACGCTTGGGTGTATGGCAACGCTCAGGTGTCTGACGACGCTCAGGTGTCTGGCAACGCTCGGGTGTCTGGCAACGCTCAGGTGTCTGACGACGCTCGGGTGTCTGGCAACGCTCAGGTGTCTGGCAACGCTCGGGTGTTTGGCAACGCTCAGGTGTCTGGCAACGCTCAGGTGTATGGCAAATTAAAATTAACACTTGGTTTTTTCTTTGGTTTGCGTTACCAAAAAGAAGAAATTAAATATGTAAAATTAGATGATGATTATGAAATCATTTGTAAAGGCGATATAAAAATTGAAGAAGATAAACCAGGGAGAGAGATAAAAGGCGTGGATATATGAAATCACAACATAATTTTTATAACACCGCCCTCCTCGCCATAGACAAACTCTACAAAGAGAAGTTTTTAAGGATGGTAGAAAAATGTAAGGAATATGATTTCAGACACCAAGTTTATCCGGAAAGAAAGTAAGCGTTGAATTGGATGGGAATAAGTATACGGCCACAATAGATTGATTGTTCTTAAATAACCTGGGGGAGTTTGTGGCGTGGGAACGCAGTACTTAGCGGTATTAGTAAGCAAAGAGCATCTTACACCTCCTTATGGCTTCTGCCATCTATGCTATTCAAAATAGCAGGAGATTATGCTTACTGCCAAGCTCTCCCAGATAAAATATGGGCAAGGTTAACACCTAAACTCTCTAAGCGGTTATATCTCTAAGACAGCTGTTAATGAGATGAGCTGGAAGCGGGGGAAGGGCTGCGAAAGCAGTAGCCCAGCTAAAATATGGGGCTGTGGCACTCTTATAAAGTGCGATAGGTAAAGCAGGATAGCATCCTGAACTGGTTCAAATCCAGCCAGCCCCTAAACTAAAAAGGAGTGAAGAATGAACGAACGCAAAGCAAAATCAATCCGTAAGCAGTTATTTAGTGAGGGAATAGTAATCAAGGCAGAGCCTTATTCCCAACAAGGCAATCAGGTAATATCAAGCAAGGGTAGAAGAATTTATCAGAAGCGGAAAGGCAGATAAGGATGAAAGGAAAATGTAAACACGAATTAGACCAGGGTTACGAAAGTTGGTGTGAAAAACACCAGCAATTTCTTTCTGGCTCTACCTGTGAGAATTGCGCCGATTACGAAGAGGCAAAATAATAATGGAAAAATATTGTGTATCGCTTGAAATCGCTAAGAAGTTAGTGGAGGCTGGATGGAAGAAGGAAACGGAGTTTTGTTATAAAGTTAATATAGTTTTACCTACTAATGGTTTTACGGAGGTGTGTGAGTATGAAATAATCTCTAAAGATAAAATAAAACCGAAAAAAAGAGTTGAATTCTACCCCGCCCATCTCTCCGATGAAATTTTGGAGGAGTTTCCGGATAGCATTAAAGAATATAAATTTTATATTTTTAAAGATGAGCGTGGATATGGAGTTGGATATAGCACGGATGATGAAAATGAAGAACATAGAGTTTTAGGGCAAAAAGAAAATGAAAGAGATAACGAAATTCCATTTATAGAAAAATCTTTACCCAACGCTTTAGCCCTAATGTATATCTATCTAAAATCCAATAACTTATTAGAAGGGGGGAAGTAGGATGAAAAAGATTGAACTAATACCACCGGACAAGAAACAATGTCAAGCTGAGCAGTTAATAGGGGGGTCTTTTTCACTTGGTAGACCTTACTATAAACGGTGTAATAAAAAACCAGTTGTTATAATTACTGAAACTAAAAAACCGTATGGTTCAATGTCTTTATGTGCAGATTGTTTAGTAGTTGCCTCAAAACAACTTGGTAAAAAATTTACAATAAATAACCTCGAAGAACTTAAATGAACACAAAAGAGATTGAGGAAGCGGTAAAGTCATTAACTCTAGTTACGGGAATTACGAAAGATGGAACTGGATTTTTAAACAGAAAAGCATTAGACACTGCATTAAAAGTTATGCAAGAATATTTAGCGGTGAAGGGATTGCCGGAAGGAAAAGAAGAAAAACACGATGGTTCTGGAAATAATCTTTGTCAGTATAGTGAAGCTAAGTCTTTCAACCAAGCCCTCCACCTTTGTAAGCTTGCCCTACTCAAAAAAGAAGCGGAGTGGAAGGAGAAGATACCGAGTGAGGAAGAAATGAATGAATTTTTACAGATTTATTTTTCCAATAAATTACAGGATAAAGAAGTAAGGTTTAACACTAGAGATTTAGCCACTGTCATTCGTAAGATGCTTGAAGAAAGGATAAAGTGAAAATTCTAATCTTAATATTTTTTATCTTTATGACAATTGGTTATACGAGCGGTCTAATAAAAAGAACTAAATCTCTGGAAGAAGAAAACATCTACTTAAGGCACTTCTATGAAAATAAACCTACCAAAATTGTTAATAGTTCTGAAATAAAAAAGGATAGAATTACTTGGTTAGCTTTTCCAGTTTCTACTTCTATCAGAAGAGTTTGCAAAATAGAATGGGTAAATCCAAAAACTAAGGAAGTAGAGGGATTTGAAATACCCGAAAGGATGAGATGAGAAACTGGATTATAGTGCTTAAGAAGGTTAGGAAGATAATTCATGAGCAAGGTACGGATTCAACTCTTCTTCAAGCTAAATATGTAACAGACTTTATAAGAAAGAATTTTAAGCCAAAGAAAAAGAGCAAGGTATTTTTGGAAGAAAGGATGAGATGACGCTATTCCAATGGTTACTATTAGCTTTCTTTGCGGTCTGTGTAGTTGTAATCTTAGGGCTTATGTGGTTATTCGGAGGAAATGAGGAAGGGGAGTATGCTCACCCAAGCGATGAAAGGGGGATATAGTGGAACTTTATTTAGATACGGCTTTGATATTTCTTGTAGCTGGATTGTTCTTTGAGTTAGGAAGAAGGTTAATTAAGAAGTAACATCAACTTGGAGTAACAATACCTAATGGGTAAAACTTCTTTTTGTCTTGATTGCGATAAACGAAGTACCTGTAAAGAAATATGTCCAGAGTTAGAGAAAACATTACCAAAACCGAGAAGTGGGGGGAATAGTAAGGAGTTCCCGACTAACAACATTGACGAGGTAGCTATTAAATGGGCTTTAGGAAGGAGAGGGAGGAGAAAGCCAAACTATCTTTATAACGACAATTACGAACTATCTTAAGAAATCTTTAAGGGCTAGTGCGATATCGTTTACTATCTGAATAAATTCTTTGTGGTCAAAGTTAAATAGGAAGTTTTCATTACCGTCCATTCCGCCATATTGTTCATAGCGACAATCTCTACAGGAAAGTATAGCCTCAATTACCTCGTGTAAAAATATGGGAACTACATTGGACGGATTACCCGTTCCTACCTCCAATAGTAGTTTGTCAGACCAGAACCTTCCTCCACTGTATTTATTATTACTTTTTACTTTCCACTCTTGACCACCGATTATAACCTTCTTAGGTATTTTCATTTTTTATACCTTACTTCTCCAACAAAATACTTTCTTAAAAAATTAAGAACTTTATTGTCAAAATTATAATTTGGTTTATGGAGAATAAAAACCTGAAACCTCCAGATAGTTTCTACAATTATATCGTCGCATATCCACCTTCTTAGAGATTGTGGAAAAGGATGATGGGGGTAGGGGAGAGACCATTTAATCTTACGCAAACAATTGCTTATTTTACTTATCATATAGTCCTTAAATACCAAAATCCTTCGCTGTCTGTATAGATAATCAGTCTATATCTCTCTTCAAATACGCCATTATAAATTATTTGTAATTTTTCCATTACCGTTACTTACTACGTCAAGTGTTTTAAGTGGCTTTAAGAACACTGGCTTAGAACAGGAAAAACAACAATAGGGGTAGTTTTTACAACACTTGCCACAACTTAAAATTTCATCAATGGTTCTTTTTTTCTTTTTCATAACAACCCTTACACCTGTATTCATTCCCTTTTTGGACAAATACCTTTTTTTCTCCGCATTTACATACTGGGTCTTTCTGGTGTGAAGCATAAACGCTAAATGACTTTTGTAGGAACTTTGTCAAGGAACTCCTCTTTTAATACCTGGGCTACCCCATCAGGGCAACTCCGGCAGTGGTTTTTGTTTGCTGGCATAGCATTACAATAGTGTCCTGCTATAGCCTTAATAATCAGTTTTATGTCCTTCTCTCCTTCTGCCCTACTACGGAGAGCGAAGGTAAGCAGGTCTTGGAGGGCATAAGCATAAGAACACCCGCAATCGTTGGTTTTTGACGGCGGGTGAAGAAGAACAGAGGCGAACTCCCCTTCCTCTTTTCGATTTATAATAATATAGATATTCTCATTGTTACAGGTTTTACGGATATAAGTCTTAGATGTCATAGTGAGGTCTGGGCTAATCTAATATACTTATGTATTCTATCCCAAAGTTTCTTAGTAGATTGAACATCCTCAATATTATGAACTAGGATATAGTCTATGGCTTCTTGCATTAACTTTGGATTGCCAGTCATAAGGTAATTCCAATACTTAGTCATAATTGGGTGTTGTTTAGCCCCGATACCAAAAAACTCGCAACCTGATTTTAGCGAGTTTGATTTAAGTCTGAATTTATTTTTGAGTATTAAATGAGTGTCAGTAATGGAGTGGAATTTATAGAGCGGAAAGGGTAACTTCCATAGTTCTGCCCTGGAACGGAGCATAGGTATGTCAAACTTCCTATCCCCTATGTAGTGCCCTACAATGCGGTTAAATGGCTTGATATCCTCACAGAACTGGATTAAGAGGTTCTTGTCAAACTCTGCCTTATAGAGGTCTTTGAGGGTAATACTACGCTTAATAAGCCTTCCTTGCTCGTCTCCTAAGACATAACATATAATAAAACCCCACGGAGCAGTCAAATCGGTAGCCTCTATGTCTAAAAAGGCTATCTTTTCAACTAATCCGTGGGTTTTATTGAAACAAATAGGATGTTCTATCCCCGAATGACCGTGGAAACACCTAAACTTATATCTTTGGTTGAGTTCTGACTTGCTTAGTGCTTTTAAGTTGAGCAAACATCCTCCTCACTTATACAAGGATTTTATCTGTTGATAAAGCTGTTAATTTCCTTTTAATTCATTAGGTGATGGTATTCTAGCACATCCCCCAAATCCCACGTGAATTTCGTAAGCTATGCCCCCTGTTTGAACGCTTGTGGGGTTAGGCTTAAATGTTGGTTTTATAAAAGTAGCCCAACAAGCAAAAATTAATAATGCAGATAAGATAAAATAAACTAACCAATGTCCTAACCACTTAGCTATCGGTATTAACCATCCTGGCATTTTCCCTCCATAGTTTATGTGTTTCATTATGGCAAGACTTACAAAGAGAAACTCCATTATCTATATCCCAAAATGGTTTATAAGATATAGATAATTTTGCTAAAATTTCTTTATCATCTACGGGGGAAAACCAATAATATTCCTGTAAGAAATCTTGCAATATCTTGGAAAAAGCCTTAAGGTGGTGAGGATGTAGAATACCCCCTCTATCAAAACATTGTTGACAAGTCCAACCGTCCCTAAGAAATATTGCTTTACGCCATATTTTAAACTCTTCATATACCTATTTAATTATCCCTTTTTCTTTTAATAAATCATAAACCTTTGTTGCTAACGCACCTATTACTATTCCGATTAAAAAGTTAATCATTTTTTCCTCCTTAGTTTAATAACAACATCATCTTTTGTTCAATTTCCTGCATCCTTTTTATTACATCTTTTAACACTGTGGGGGATATGTGAAGTGATTGGTTGTGTGCTATCTCCATATGTGATTTTAATGACTGGTAAAGTGGTCTGAATTGTTCGTGCCTTATATTATCTATAATCTTCACTAAGTCAGCCATTAAATTCTATCCTTTCTCTCATTGTCGGTAATCTTTCTTTTCCGCATTTTCTGCAAATATAAACAAAGTACCATCTACCATTACGACTTCTTTTTTCCACTATCCAAGTATCACATCCGCAAATACAGGTCATTTTTTAATAAACCAATTTATTAAAGTAACAAGTAAATCCTTTGAGCCAGTTCCCACTAAAGCCCCTATCACCCCTCCCACTAAAGCAGAAGTCCAGAAACGCTCCTTAAGGTCTTTAATGTTAAATTCAGCTATTAGTAATCTATCTCTAAAACCACCTTTTTGGTCTCCTTCCATAACGTGGCTACTATGGGTTTTTAAAATTTCCCATAACTTCCCCCACTCTCCTTCTTTTAAGCAAGCAATATGTTCATCCATTGTTCTCCCGCTATTTTAAAATTATTGTACTATATATATTTGCATATGCTACTATGGCAACTACTCCAAATAAAGCTATAATTTTTATTTTTGGGAGTAAATCTTTACCATTAATTTTAATCATCTTGACCTCATTCTAACCAACCCCTTATTGCTGCGTTACAACCTACCGCCAAAGCTGTATCACCAACTACGCTAATCTTTAAATCTGCTGTGGCTGGTATCTTTGTGGGTACTTCTAATTCTCTATGGAATGACTGGTTGACCATACCTATTTCATTAAAAGGAAACCATAAGGTTGAAGGTAGCCCAGTCCCAGGGTCAACTTTTGCCCTTGTAATAAAGGTAACGTAGTTAAATTTACCGGAAGCTGTGGTGTTGCCTACTCCAGCACTAAAGGAGATAGAAGTAATGTAAAGTGATTTTCCGGCAGGGACAGTATAAACCATCTGCCTTGACTGGGTGAGACCTATACTGATTTGAGCATATACGGTAGCAGCAGTTGTTAACTTAGCAGTAATAGTCCCAGCCGCAACCCCATTTGCACCTGCGGCACTAATCCACATTTTATTAATCCTTAAGAATGAATTAGCAGTAACAACGGCAGTATCCGCAAGGGTTACTTCTTCGGTAATTTCTGCATAAGAAGAATTAAGACCACTTATTTTAATTTTTTGTGCACCACTCCCTCCGTCTTTGTCATTAGTCGTGTCAGAAGAAACTACATCTAATTTAGTCGCAGAAGCGGGGAAAGCATAAACCGAATTACCCTCCCAGACATCCATTGCGGAGTTAGATACTATACAACGCCCGTATTTGGCAAAGGGAGTGTGTTCTGGTTCATTTCCCTCTGCAATATCAAATAAATAAGGCATACAAGACACTCTGGGTTTATTATCTATATGTCTTACTCCATATGGCTTAAGTTGTTCATCTATAAGTCTTACTGAAGGGTAACCCATTAAAAAGTCCTCATATAATTCATATTTTTTTTAATATTTTCGTATTGTTTAAGTGCCTTATCTGCCGATTGCCTAAGTCTTAAATACTTATACACTCTTCCAAGTTTAGTTTCCCCGACAGGGGTTTGTCCTATCTCGGTAAAAATATGAAGAAGATTGTCTTTAGGATGTTCTCCGAGAGTATCAGATACATACTTAACTTTTTCCTGGATGTCAGGGTCAGAACAATCCCTGCCGTAAATTTCCATCATCTCGTATAATCCCCTGTCAACTTCTGGTGGAGAAGAGACTAAGATACGGGAAACTTCTTCTTGGACAATTTCTGGTTGGTCGGAGGATTTGGCTATGGGCATTTAATTCCTTTTATTCTTATAATAAAATTAATTATCGGAGATAAAACATACATACAAAATAATGAGAATAAACCGAATAATAGTGAAACAAAAAATAATGCAATTATTAATTGTATCACAACACCCTACCCTGTAAAACTTCTCTTTGAAAACTTCCCTTTGGAGGTAAGTCGGGATTTCCTAACATTGTGTTGTATTGACCTTCAGGGTCGTTCCTTAATTGCCATATTTTAAAAGCCTGTAAAGCCATTGGAGCGTAACCAAACATCCCACCTATAGTTTTTAACGTTCTACCTATTAGCGGAACATCTTGCGGAAGTTCTGCTATTTTAGCCGCTACCTTATAACTACCCATTCTCTTAACTACTTCCTTGGGCATCACCTTCTCCACTGCTACTTGACCCTCTGCTCCACCAAATTTATTTTTAATTGAATCCAATAATGAATTAAACTTAAACTTACTTTTTACCTGGTTATATGGTTCAATAAATTTTTTGTATTCCGCTCTAACACCTTCCATCTCTGGTACTGCTTCGAGTTGTGCTCCCCTAATGTTATTAAGCGTATCTACTACTTCAAGATTGTTATACCTAATATTTTTTGGTATCTTTGTATTCATATAATTAATAATTTCTTGGGATTTATTTAAAGACAACGAAGTATTAGGTATTTTTATTTTATCTCCAACCATATTTTTTAAGTATGGTGTTTTTTTAAATACAGTTTTAACTTCAGGAGAAAGTTCTTTCCAATTAGCATTTATCTCTTCTACCGCACTCTGTAAAGATACGGGATTGTTAGGGTATTTAGAACTTAGTTGTTCAATTTGGTTTCCAAATGTTGCTACTCTGTCGCTATGTGCCTGAACAAAAGAAGCCCTAATGGATTCGGCAAAATTAGCACCTTTTTTAATATTGGTAACTTTGTCAAGATTTGCGATACCCCTGCCGACAGTATCAACTCCCTTAATTACTTTCTGTGGTATACCAGTTTTTGCTAAACCCAATCCAGCCAACGCCGCAGTTCCTATCGCTCCCGTAACTCCTAACAATGAGTTAGCCTTAGTTTCAGATTGTTGGTTCATAGGCTTTAGTTCATACTGCGACCATTCATCATTTTGCGGTTGGTCTTTTAATATATAAGCATCCCATTCGTCAGCCATTATAATCCTTTTGCTTTTTTAAATGCTTCAACCTTATCTTTTGGTATGTTATATTTTATCCCGTTTATATCAAATGTTTCCATTTCTTTTCCACTCTTCCCACCACGGGTAGTTTTAATATCTTCTACTAATTGAGCAAGTTGACCAAGTTTTAGGCTTCCTGATTCGTAGCTATCCATTAATGACGGAACTAATTGCACCACAGCCCTCTGTTCATACTCACTAAGATTCCCTACATCACCCATACCTCTGGCTAATTGTGCTCTTACCCCTTTAACAAAACTTGCATAAGCCTGGTCTTGTTGTTGAGCACTCGTTGCACCAGCACCCTTTTTTAATATATCCCATAATCCGAGTACCGGAACTAAACCAGTTTTAGTAATGGCACCCTTATAGGGAGAGGTTTTAAGCCAAGCATTTTCTATTGTTTTACCAACTGTTTTTAGTCTATTTGATTTGCTGATAGCTGTCTCGTTTTCTTTTTGAACAGCAATATTAGTTTGTTTTTGTGATTCAAGTTTGGCACTCCAGCGAGGGTCAATCTCCATCTTAAAACCAGTTGGAGAAGAATAATCAGGAACTTTAATAAACTGCGGTTGTTCGCCCAACCCACCAGATGGTTCGCTAGGATTTAAATTACCACTACCTAAGGCTGTAAGAAATGCCTTTTTAGCGTTTTCTTCCTTAGCCATTTCTTGTCTTTTCATCTGCATATTCTGGAAATTACTCAAGAAAGGTTGTCCGGTCATTCCTTGACCCATAGCCATAGCACCTTCAGATAAACCCATACCCAAGTTACTTAAAAAACTATTTTTACCTCTGTCTTCATAATCATATTTTGCCATTATATCACCTGACCCTTTGAATAACGTTTGATTATTTCATCTTCAAATCTCTGTTGTGCTCCCTTAACTTTAGAATTATATATATCTCTCGTTGAATAACCCTTTTGCCATACAGGTTGCTCTTCTGAAGCCCCGATTTGGGGAGAAAAACCATAGTTTCTAAAAGATACTAAATCATTCGCTGATTGTTTAGCCATACCAATTAAATCTAATTTAAGTTTTTCTTTACTTCCTTTTTGGTCAGCAAAAGAAGAACTTAGGTTATCTAAACCCATAGCCTTATCGTTCTGTTGGGTAAACGCACCGCTTAAACCTTGACCAGTTTGATAAGGTTGAGGGTTAGTGGTGCCAAATCCGGTTAGACCATAATTTTTATCGCCACCAGCCATCCCTGACAAACTAAAATTACCAGTTCCTCCTGAAGTAGCCGGAGTTGGTGATTGTGGTGTTCCTGTTTCTCCACCCATTTATTTCTCCATTTCCTGTATAGCTTTAACTAAAATACCTATCATTGTAAGTGGCTTAATACCTTCAATTTTTCCATCTTTATACCAAACAGCTTCAGGGACAATCTTAGCTAATTCCTCAGCGATAATCCCAATGTCGTGTGTTCCATCTAACCAATCAAACTCAACTACCTTAATTTTCTTTATTTTATCTAAAGCTATGCCCATAGTTTAATATTAGTTTTATAACGAATTGAAGAAGCAGCAGCAAACCCTCCCCCTACACTACCAGCTGCTCCAATACCACTACCCATAAGATTCATCATAGATGAATAACTTTGACCAGCTAACTGGGCGTTTGCCCCATACATAGAGGAATAAGCATTAGAATAATTACCATAGTTCTGGTTATTAGCACCTGCCACTGAACTCGGTGTAAAGGTAGAAGCATAATTAGAATACCCTGGATTACTCGGTTGGGCTAATGGTTGACGTCCAGCGGTTGAAAGACCTAAATCTCTATAATAATTCTGCCAATCCTGTTGCTGTTGTAAAAGCCCACGGCTAACATAATCAGCCCCAACTCCAGAACCAACATTAGTTCCGAGATTAGCGTTTACATCAGATAGGTATTGTGACTTCATCCACTCTGGAACACCACTTTCCATCCCAGTTAAAGCTTGTCCCGCTAATTTTTCCTGTAAAGCGGAAGTTTCAGGGTACATAGCCTTCTGTGCGTCATACATAGCTTGACCTAATGGAGCAGCATATTGCTGTGCTAACTCAACCTGTTGTTGTGCTTCAAGAGGTGCGTATTTCTGTTGTAACTCAAACATAGCAGGATAATTAGAAATCCAATCCTGCATATTCTCTGCCGTAGTAGGTGCTGCTGGCGGTGTTGGTGTTTCTACTGCTGGTGAACCCATTTATTTCTCCTTGTTAAAAATTGTTATGCTTTAAAAATTCACTGATTAAAATTTTTCTCTCTTCTTTGCGGTTCTTTCTTCCCCGTTGGAAAACTAACCATTTACCCTTAGGGAAAGTTTTTAATGCCCTCAATATAAAATGTTTGCCTAATCCCTGTCCCCGGTAATCGGGATGGATTGCTAAATCTAATATAAACCCAGTTTCACCATCATCGGATATATTCCAACGGACTAAACCTATTATTTCTCCCTGTGGAGTGATAGCATAATCTATGGTGTGAAATTTATAATGCTCATTGAGATAATTTTTTACTAAGTTCCTATCTGTATAGGGGAGATACTTTTGTATAAACTCTGTAAGTTTCTCTAATAACTTTGGTTCCATCTATGCCCATCTTGGTTGACCACTTGCGTTGATGGTGAGAACTTGACCTGCTGTCCCAGGAGCTATTCTTTTCCACGGGTCAGGGTCGGTTCCTTCGTAATAAAACATATCACCTGTCACCTGATTACTAATTTCCCAGATAGCTGTATCAGCGAGGTTGTTTAATTTAGTGTGCGTAACCTGTTCAGTAACTCCGAAGGTATAATTACGCCTAATCATCCTTGTGGCTAAGAACGGAACTCCACCTTCTAATGTTCCGGTCAAAGTCAATTTCGCTGGAGAAACTGAAGAAGAAATATGAACTGAAGGATTATATAGGGTAAATGATAACGTTTCCCCTGGAACTACCACAGAGTGTCCTATTACTACCGCATTGACCATAGCGGTCATATTTAGGGTAGTAGGAGTAACATTGATACCTATGCCATAAGTGGGAGCATTGAGTGTTGCTGTGAAGGTTAAAGTAGCTGGAGAAACGTCTACCGAAACTGAAGTTATGAAATTATCTACATAGAAAGTATTTGCACTATCCGCATTGGCTACTGTGATTATGAATGTATCTATTGCGTTCTTGTCTGCGTCCGCTACCCCTGATATATCCCAAGCAATACTTTGCCACGCATTAGCACTTGTTATATTTGGTGTGATTTCGGTAGTAGTCCCGCCTGTATCGTGAATGCCGAATTTAAGATTAGACCCCGTCCTACTTGAGTAAACATCAAATCCGATAGTATTTACACCACTGAAGTCTTCGGCTGCCATTTTAGAATGTCTTAGTTAAAGTTTTATTTAACGCTCCTGTAGTTGCTACTGCTTTTAGAGAATAACTCCCTTGTGTCTTGATTGTGGCTTCGGAGTAGGATTGGAGAGAATAGGATTGTACATAAACCTTGAAATACCTATTCCAACCCCACCCACCAGTCCATCCACCTACGGTATACCAATATGCTCCATAATAACCATAAGCGTTAAGTTTGGAAGACAGTGTCCAGTAAACATTAGTTGCTTGGTCAGGACAGGTTATTACTAACCAGTAAAGAGTTGAGGCATTAAGCGAAAACGGAGTTGCGAATGTTCCCTTAATTACAGTATTCTCTGCCGGAGGAGTTACTACAATAGAAGCATTAGCATCAGCTAAAGTGCCTGAAGGAACACCTGAATTATCAGTCTCTATTCTAAATGTCCAGTTACCAGAGGGAGTTCCACTTGTTGAACCTCCCCTCCTAACTTCAACGGCAGTAACAACCAAAGTACCTGATAACTGAAAAGATTGACCGTAGTGCATTTGGTTAGTAGAACCCTTACCAAACGCATCATCGTTATCATAAGTTGTCTGTTGTTGGTCAACAGACTCTCCAACAGACGCATTAGTTACATACGCCGCCTGTGCATTGGCGTCAGAGGAGTATTCCATAAAATCAATTTCGCTCACGTGACCTCCAATTGTAGTTTGCCATAGTTATCCTTTAAGAAAAACTAATAATTCCGTCTCCGTCCCAAATTATGGTAAACGTCCCAGAACTTACTGCCTTTGCCCCGCCAAAATCTATAGAGCAAATTAAGTTATCCGCAGAAGCGTCTACAGTTGTATCGTATAAAAGTGCATAGTAAGCTGTAAAAGTAGCAGTAGTCCAAGCAGTATCAGCAGCATCAAATTTAATTGTAGCTGAAGAGCCGTCTACAGGAGTAAGCGTTTGTGTCCCTAATGTCGCCCCACCCTGTGTGTAACCAGTTGCTGTAGCTAATTCGTTAGTCGTAGAATAATTCCTTGAAGTTGCTGACAGATTGTAACTATTGTCATAAAGTGCTACCTTGATTGTGTCTCCACCACTCGCCAAGTTTACTTTCTTGGTGAGGACATTAGACTTGAAAATGTTAGAAACAAAACTCGCCATAACTATTCCTTTCCCTTTCCTAATTCCTGCTGTTTACCTTGTATTTTAAGACAAGGAACATAAATCTCCACATCAATACGACCATTCTTATGTTTAATCTCCCTACTCGTAGCTTTGACTATTCCGTTTTCGTCGCAATCTACTAACTTATCTCCTATCTTTAGCAACATAAAGTTACTCCCAATAATCCTATTAATGAACCATCGTGATTTATTTTTTTAGATTTAGCTTTTATTTCATAGTTTCCATCTTTGTCTTTAGGTGCTTCCTCGGAAACACCATCAAAATGTAAATATTTTTTCTGTGCCATTTTATCTCCTATGGAGTAGCCCAAGTTGGGGCAGTAGCTCCGGCGTTCATAGTTAACACTTGTCCAACCGTTCCAGGAAGTAAAATTTTCCAATCAGTTCCATCGTAATAGCACATTGCTCCTACAGCTTGATTAGTTATTACCCAAGTGGCTAAGTCAACGAGGTTATGGAGCTTAGTATTAGTTATATTTTCTCTGTTAGAAAATGTTTGACCTTTAGTTATAGTAGGTGAACTCATCTATGCCGTCCTCTCCCACATATAGACCACCAAGTATGGTTGGAGATTATTATGTGCTGTTCCACTTCCCGTTGAGTTAATAGTAGCTGTGTTTGTAGAACCACCATAACCCCAAGTTGCTCCAGCTCCTGCAACACCGCTTCCATATACTGTCATAGTGTGCGAGTGGGATGGCATTTCTGCTTCAGTTAGGGTGTGCGTTGCTTCTCCACCTGTAGTTCCTGCTGTATATCCACCACCAGCTCCCAATAAAACTCTTCCCTCACCCAAAGCACTCCAAGTTCCAAAACCTAAAGTTGAACTTGGGTTGGTAGCCACTGTAGAAATATGAACTGAACCTACTGGATAAGCTCCAGATATATCAACTGTTAAATTAGCCGATGGTATCTTTCCCGCTCCCGCAACTATGTTGGCAAGCCCAGTTAATTTACTTCCATCTATGTCAGCTAACTTAGATGTAGCAATAGAAGCCGCAGAGTCTATGTCAGCATTAACTATTGCAGTAACGGTCGCAGAATCAACTAACGAATGTAACTTTGCGTTAGTAACTTGTTCCGTTGCCCCGAAAGTATATCCTTTTGTAAGAGTAGCCAATTTAATTCTCCTTCATAATACTTACTAATTCAAGTTCTGCTTTATAGAATTTATCAATACTTTCAGATTTTCCAGTAAGGGTAACGTAATCTGTCATATTAGTATTGTCTTTATAGTGTTCAACTAAATCCCACTCTTTATCTTTATGTTTAAATTTTAATTCAAACTTTTTAAACGTATGGTCGGGGTTAGTTTCATACCTAATCCATATTTCAGGTTTGATGTGATAACTTGAATCAAATAAATCTTCCCTTACTAAATCTCTTTGCCAATCCATTTATACCTCATCCTGGTAGGTTAAAGCATAGGTAATTATAGAACGTTCTAAGACTGTTATATCGTCTGAACCATTAACAGCATTGTGTTGTATTTTTAGTCGTATTTGATTCCATTCACCCAAATTATCTAAATGGAATTCTTCAGTTATAACATTAGCACTCGCTAAGTCAAATGGAAGATTAACGGGTAAGGTTGGAGAATTACCTTGTAATGCTATTGAACCTAACGTTTCATAAGCTCCATCATCTATTGAAGCAGATATAGTTAAAGTATAATCACCTGAAGATAATGCTTTAATCCTTACTATTCCTCCGGATTTCTTAACAAGAGGTTGACCACAATCCTCTTTGCGACCCTCCTCTTGGTAGTTTATTGCTGTGCCATCAGTAATTGTACTTCCCTCATCCGTATATCCATACCAAGCCCTATAAACCTTTCCGTCTGCGTGTTGTCCGTAGTAAAGTCTTTCTTCTCCACCGACTTTATACTTTACCCAGTTACGTGGTTCCCAACCAGTTATAATCATAAATGATTTAGTAGCAGGATAATAAACCCAGGTATCAAAGGTTGACGCTCCAGTTGGAACACCTATGAAAATCTTATTATCAAAGTATTCCATAGTTAGACGGTCAATATAAGCCCAATTTATTGAATCAAATTCTGTTTTAAGATTATAAGATAATGGATAATCAGTTCCAGCCTGGAGTTTATCCTGGACAGTTCTCATTAACGCCCTAAATCCGTCTTGGGCGAAATAATAAATATCATCTCCGGCATTTACCCAACCCTTCTTGCTTACTACCCCACGATTAGTTACTAATGGTTCAGGTTTATCTGTTACTGCTGGTGTAGCACTTGGGGCAAGACCCCAAATAGCGTCTTTACCCATAACAATCATTCCTGTATCACGAGTGGGTACTATACCCCTCTCTTGACCAACAGGAACACGATACCAATTAGTTACATTATCAAAAGCAGTAGAATAATCACTATCGTAAGCATCAGAGAAAAACAACTGGTCGTTCTTTAATATCCATATTCTATTACCATACCAAGACATTACTGTGGAAATGGGAGGAGAAGCAGAAGCTCCCGTAGCTGAACCCAAGTCTTGGATAGCCCAAACATCAGAACTATTCTTGTGAAGTCTTTTGATTGTATCAGTTCCATTGGAAACTAAAATAATGTCGTCAGGAACAAGATCACTTTCCTTTGCTGATAATATGTTAACATCGGTTTGTCCTGTGGTAAAAGCACTCGCTGTGGCGGAAAGAAAACTTCCTGAACCTAACCACTCCCATAGGTTTATATCATCATAGACAACTAATGAATCAGTATATCCTTGCCTGTCATAACTATGTAAATCAGCAAATGTAGTAGAACCTAAGTCATTGCCTATTAACACTGAACCAGGACGCTTAGTAGACTGTCCAGCAGTTCCTATGTCGGCATTATAAAGTACGGTAACCTGATTTTCGGCTATCAAACTCCCGTGCTGTTTAGAGTTTACACCTCCAGAGATGTCCCTGCGAACAACAAATATTTGTGCGTCGTCAGGAGATTTAACTGAAGATAATAATCTTATGTCTTTAATACTCATTAAATTATGCCCTCATCACGACTTAAAGCCTCCGGCTGGAATTGATGGACTATTCCAGGCTGAGCGACTTCTCTGTGTATTCTATCGGATTTCATTATTTGATATTGAGTTTCGCAGACATTTGCCTTAGAACCCTGTCTTTTATATCTCCAGGCATCAGACTGTGCACCCATCTCTATAATATCTTCTATATCTTCAATTACTGGATAATCATAGGTTTGTGATAAAGGGGTTATCTTGCGTTTAGTTCTTAGCTTTATAGTTACCGCACCGCTGGGAACTGGATAAAGATTAAGTATTTTATATCTGCTAACAAGAGTTTCAGGAGACATAACCGCCCTAACCGTACTTCCATCATTGTCATATAAGGTAATCTTTCCAGCCGTTGATGTAGATTTGGAAAATCCAAGAACTTGGGTATATGTATTCGAAGCTGTTACTGCTGTAGTTCCATTACAGGTTAAACTCTCATATACTTCTCCAGCGGTAGAACTTAATCCCCTTAATAGAATAGTCTGCGTAGTATCACTAGCTGAAGAACTTTTTATAATTAATTTCTGTCCAGTTTCCGGCTGTGAAGCAGCTACATCGCTTACTAAAAAGCAAGTATCTGGTGAACCCGTGTCTGTTAAAGCATCTCCATAGTTCTGAAGAAAGTCTTGTTCGGTTACTATATTTATAGGACAATCATTAGTTATATCCACGGCATAGATAAGTCTTTCTGTATTCTCATCAAACGCATAGGCAGAAGTATTAGCTGTGGTAGTTAAACTCTGGTTATGATAAAGTTGTTCCCAATCATAACTATTAATTATATCTCTATATCTATTATTTACCCAGAGTCCGACTATGGTTGAAAAGGCAGAAGAAGTGTCCTGCACATATGAACCAACATTTGCTTTTATTACTGAAAAACTTTTCATAAAAACTCCTATTGTATGTGAAACTGAAAATTACATTTAGGACACTGGATAACTTGATAGTGGTGATTATGAGAAATCAACATCAAATTTTCAGGTCTATTATCGTCTTTAATACCATTTTTATGGTGGACATCTTCTTCTTTGGTTAAGTATCTTCCAATAATTTTTTCCATTACCAATCTATGCTCTAACACATAGCCCCCACCACCCTTACCATTTCTTTTGGCAAATGGATGCTTAGGGCAATATGTAAAAATATATCCATCTCTTTTAGTAGTATATTTTCCACCTTTCCAGTGGGGACTATCTTCTCCCTTTGGGAATACTCTACCTTTTGAAGCATTACCTATATTTATTTTTACCTGTTCAAGTAAGACTGGATTTTTCTTTGTTTTTTCCCACCATTCTTTTCTTATTTGGGACATCTTTTGTTTATATTCTTCCGTATGTTTCATAAACCTAACCATTCCTTATTTTCCATATACCAATTTACAGTTCTCATTAAAGATAAATCAAAGCCTATCGGGTGTATCCATCCTAACTCACCCAACTTTTCTCCATTTAAACCATAATGTAAATCGTGCCCCTTCCTCAAACTGTGTGCATCTACTAATTTATATTTCAATGGTTCATTTAATATTTCTGAAACTTTCTGAGCCAATTCTAAATTACTGATTCTTCTTTCCCCAACTATATTAAATCTTTCTGGTTTACCATAATCAGGGTAAAATTTCACCATACAGTTTTTTAGTAAAAACAATATTGCGTCTGCGTGGTTACGTGCGTGTATCCAGTATCTTGAACCAGCCTTAGTCAGTTCTTGATTTGCGTGTATATCTAAAACCTCACCACTTAAAATCTTCTTTATAACCATTGGTAAAAACTTTTCAGGGTCTTGCATTTCTGCAAAATTATTCATAGTATTGGTTAGAATAACTGGAACCCCATAAGTTCTCCAATATGAAATAGCTATTGCTTCCTGACTTGCCTTTGAAGCTGAATAGGGATTTGATGGTAATATAGTATCCCATTCTCTGTGTGCCGTAAATTCATCTGTTGCACCATACGATTCATCAGTCCCTATCTGAATAAACTTCTCTGGTTTTATCTCCCTTGCCAGTTCAAGCATATTAAGGACTACTGCCACATTATTTTTAACAAAATCTACTGGGTCTGTTATAGACCTTTCTACGTGAGATTCAGACGCAAGATTAACGATATAATCCACCTTACCAATTTTATGTTTCAATATACTTGAAAAAGGTGCAGTTAAATCGTGTGTTAATATCTTTACCCTTGATTTATTATCTTGATAATGTTTATTCTGAGTTATTCTTTCCGAAATACCCTTGTGATTCCAACTATCTGTTCCAATTATTTCCCAATCGGTATTTAATAAAAAGTGAGATAAAAAATGGCTCCCAATAAAACCACCAATACCACTCAAGAATATTTTTTTCATTTTTTCTCCGTGACTATGGTTCTGAACACCTCTGCTGCGGGTTTACCTTTCAATGCTTTAATTGGATTTTTCCAATTATCCTTGCAAACCTTTAGTGCCTGCTTAATCACATCAAGAGTATAGAGAATTTCTCTTTCTCTGTGAGAAAAAGAAATGAAGTTAGCCCACCCAAAGAACACTCCCCTTTGAATACATTCTTGCCAAAATAACGACTTATGCACTCCACTTGGAAAATCAAAGAACGTTCTACAGGGATAACCCTTACACTCTGTTTCTAAATCTAACGATTTGGCTATCTCGTTATATCCATCTTTGAGATATTGTCCGTGATACCAAATATCCTCTATAACGTGTTCATCTTCTAAAATCTTGATAGTTTCTAAAGCCCCCACGATACCAAGTAAATCACCACCGAAAGTAGAACTAACAAAACAATCACCCTCTAACTCCTTCATATACTTTTTCTTACCGCAAACTACGGAAATAGGTATTCCGTTAGCCATATCTTTTCCAAATGTGGCTAAGTCGGGAGTTACCTTAAAGTATTTTTGAGCCGAATAACCAGTTGTTCTAAACCCAGTAACAACTTCATCAAATATTAATAATGCCCCATTTTTATGGGCAAGTTTTTTAACTTCACCTAAAAAGTTATCTCTTGGTTCTTCAAAGATACACGGTTCCATAATCACAGCCGCTAAGTTATATTTATCGGTAATATATTTTAGTGACTGTAGATTATTAAATTCAAATTTATGGACTAAGTGTTCATAACACTTGGGTATTCCTTTATTTTTCGGGGTAGATACTGTAAACCAATCGTGCCAGCCGTGATAACCACAGATTGCTATGTGTTCTCTTCCCGTATAAGAACGGGCTATCTTTATAGCAGCGGAATCAGCCTCTGAACCTGTTTTCAAGAACCTTGACATTTCCGCACAAGGTATTAACTCTTTTATCTTTTCCGCCAACTTTGTTTCTAATATTGATGTACAGATAAAAAGGTTTCCTCTACTTAATCTATCTGTTACCGCTTCAACCACTGGATGATATGCGTGTCCTAAAAGTATTGCTCCTAGACCTAAGGGATAATCTATAAATGTATTATTTTCATTATCTCCCACATAACATCCGTGTCCGTGTTCTAAGTAAATTGGGTAAACTCCTTCTACAAACTTGTTTGGCATCTTGGAAAGAGTTTGTACTCCACAAGGTATTAGACTAACCGATTTTTTGAAGTCTTTCTTTGATTTCAGGGATGGATAAGAATTCTTGGTTAGTGCCTGAATCATAATCCGGTCTTCCATTACAGGTCTGTCCTTTCGGTTTTGAGTATTCCCAATGCGGGTCTTGTGGAAGAAGAATAAATTTATCTACTGCGTCTAATGTATGTTTCATCTCATCTTCTAAAACCATTGTTTCGTGAAGTTTATCACCAACCCTATCTCCTGTAACGCTAAAATCGTGGTTAGTGAACATAGCGTGAAACAAGTCAATTATCTTAACCGATGGTAACTTAGGTACAAATATTTCTCCACCCGAAACATAATCCATTTGCTCTAAGACATCGGTAGCGAACTCCACTACATCCTTCATATCAAACCAAAAACGAGTAGCATTAACATTGTTTATAGGTATAGGTATCTTTTTTTGGGCTAAATCACGCCAAATAGGTACTACAGAACCTTTAGAACCTGCTACATTACCATATCTTACACAACAAAATTTAGTTTTTCCTTTACCACGATAGTTATTGGCATTTATAATCAACTTCTCCATACACATCTTAGTCGCCCCATAAAGATTAAGAGGAGCAACCGCCTTATCACTCGATACTGCCAATACTTTTTCAACCCCTGCGTCTAGGGCACAGTCTACGACATTCATAGAACCCAAAATATTAGTTTTAACCGTTTCAAATGGGTTATATTCACAGGATTGAACTCTTTTAAGAGCAGCAGCGTGAATAACTATGTCCACACCATCCATAGCCCTGCGAAGTCTATCTTTATCCCTTACATCCCCTATAAACCCATCAAGCATACCACCATAATACTCGTCATTGATTAAATCTGCTTGCTTGTGTTCATCCCGTGAGTAAATACGTATTCTCTTGGGGCAACGTTGTTTAAGGAAGTGCCTGATGAAATTAGACCCAAATGAGCCCGTACCACCAGTAATAAGTACTATCTTATTTGTGAAGTCCATACCACCTCCTCGCCTTAAGTAAATCAGATTTAGTGTCTATGGATAACTTAGTTTTTCTTCTCATATAAGGAGTAACGTGTTCTCTATCATAGGGTTCTCTTGCTTTTTCCCACGCCTCTTTTAATAACTTAAACGAAAAAACTTCAACGTCTAATCCGTCTATTGGGGCAAAGCAAATATATCCGTGGTCAGTACGGAAATAATATTCAATAGCTTGGTCAATTATATCGGGGTCTATAAACGGACAATCTGAAGTTATACGGACAATGACATCTCCGTTAAACTTTTTAGCACATTGGTAATATCTATCCAATACATCTTTTTCGTTACCAACAAACCTATCAGCTAAGAAGTATTCAGGAATATAATGTGGAGATGCCACAACTGTTTCATTAACCCACATTGACTTATTTACATTATCAACGCAATGTTGAATTAAAGTTTTCGTTCCTACCTTCTCCAGAACTTTGCGTGGTAATCGTGTACTGGTAAGTCGTGCCTGGATTATCGCCAATACTTTGCAGGACTTTTCTCGTGACATAGACAGCCTCCTTTATGTTATTCATCGGTTCAACACCTTTTTCTAAACAAGAGATAAAATACTCCACCTCTTTTTTATACATAAGGTTGGTTGGTTGTATCTTGTATGTGATTACCTCGTGAGGTAAGTATAAAGACAGTTCCTTATGATAATTTTTCATAAGATAATCACAATGGATACTACCAGCTACGCCGCTTTCAAACATAATGGAAGTTTCAGCTATGTCCTCTTTTTTAATTTCAAGACTACTTACTTTTCCAACTACCGTTTTAATATCCTTTATTTTTCCAAAGAGCCAGTACATATAGTCATATGAATGAATGTCGTCAAGGACTATACCACCGTACTCGGAAGCCGAGTAGGACTTTCTATAATCTGTTTTACGCCAAAATGGTAAGAAATAACCAGCTTCTGCTCTGGCAAAAATAACCTTGCCCGTATCTGCTATAGACTTAGCTTTTAACAGTGACGGGTGAAATCTATTATTACAGGCAACCATTGATAAAACTGGGTATTTATCTATAACTTCTTCAATCTTAGTCAAATCTTCTAAACACCAAGACAATGGCTTTTCAATAAATACCGGAACACCACGTCTGATAAATTCTATAGCCTGTTCTATATGCAATTGAGTAGGCGTACAAATAAAGGCACAGTCCACATCAAACCTAAGTGGTTCGCCAAAATCTATCCCAATTGCTTCGTGTTTTAAGGATTTAAGGTTTTCGGAGTGTCTTTTACCTATTGACCCCAAGCACCCGACTATAAGTATCCTCACTAATTTGCCCCCATAAGGATATAGTTTAAAATTTTATCGTGTTTTTTACTATTACAGCTATGACACAATGGTTGTATATTGCTTATGTTATCGCTACCACCTTTGCTAATAGGAATAATGTGGTCTTCTGATAGTCTAATTTCTGGTTCTTTTCTTTTACAACATAAACAAGTAAAATTAAATTTCTCTTTTAACTTCTGCCACTCATCATAATTGTGGTCAATAATGGCATAACGTAATCTATTTCTTTTATTTTGAATCCAACTAAGATATTTTTTATCACTACTTCTTCCATCTTTGTATAAATGGCTATCTTTGCCATATCTTATTGGCGGTGCTTTTTTGCCTATCTTTTTCCACAATATTTTTCTTGCTATTTTTTGTTCTTCAGTCCACTTTCTCCCCGTTAATGATTTAGATAAATCTGGTCTTACTCTTCCAGATAAAGATTTACTAATCTTGTCTTTAGTAGATTGCAATCTCGGTATTCCTACATTAAAACGTCTACCTTTTAATATAGAATGTCCATTGATAAACCTGCCTTTATTATCTCTTGTTAAAGACATTAGAATAGGTGTCCTCATAAAAATCTACCCACTTATGGGCATTCAACTCCAGATTAAAATCTTTAAGGTTCTTTTCATATGCGTTTTGACCAATTTTTTCCCGCAGTTCATTACTATCAATTAATAGGCATAATTTATTAAAAAACTCATCTTCGTCTTTAGCTAAATATCCAGTTTTTTCATCTTCTACGCAATTATAAGGTTCTAAATTGGAACATACTGCCGGAATTTTCATAGAAGCATACTCTGACCATTTTAACTGTGATTTATGTTTATTAAATTCATCTGCGACTAATGGGCATATTCCTATATCTAAATTTAATGAAGCAAACTTTAACGGATATATGTTAAGGTCAATAAACTGATGAAACTCCATCTGTTCTGGAGTAAATACCTTAGAAAGTTCAGATAAATCTCCTTGTTGAACAAATATTACCTTATTGCCATATTTATCAAATATACGTTTCATAACATTCTTAACTATCCATATCTCGTTAAGATGACTTGAAGATGTAACCCAGCCTATTCTTACCTGACCAGTTTCTTTCTTAGGGAATGGTCTAAATAGGTTAAAATCTATAGAATTAGGTATTACTTCTATTCTTCCGGCTAATTGAGGATTTTCTTCTATGTATCTATTCTTAAGTTCTTCAGTAGTTGTAGTAACTCCGTCAACTATTTTGAATAAATCCTCTTGTGCCCGCATACGACAATAATTGTCTTTAATGCTAAAACCCTTAACTCCATCTACCCAAAGGTCGTGTTCAACTCCATTTACATCCTTAACCTTTACATTCTTAGTTCCTAATGTTTTATATGCCGGATTAAACGGAGAACAAGAATAGACAAGGTCATCATAGTCGGCTATAACGACCTTGCCCATCTTTTGGTATTGAACTGAAAGAGCAACGCTATCAACCCCTGCGGGAGATTGGGCGATAACCATATCGCACCATTCAAGTATTCTTTTCATATCATCACGAGCTGTGTCATATTGGGAAAATATTTCAACTTCTGCTAAACCCAACTTTTTTATTATCTGTGCTGGCTGCCGAGCACGCCACCACGCACAACCCGAATGATTTACTGAAAAGAATAATTTAAGCATTGAACTCCTTTTTTATACTACCTGATAGGTAATTGTAATACCTTTCAACCCTTCACCCGCTACTGCATCAGCACCACTTAAACGATAACAAAGAGCTCCGCCAGTGAGTAAATCAAATACATATGAACCCCTTCTATCAGTGTAAATAGTTGCAATTGCACTTGCCGAAGTAGTTAAATCACTTCCCGAAGCCGTATCAGCTTGGTCAGATAAAACTAAAACTCCAGTTGCGGTATTTGAAACTATAACCGAGTGCAATAAGCACGGTGATACAGAAACAACCCCCGTAGCACACGATGATGCTAAGTATGTATAACTATAAACAGGTATCGCCTCTAATGCCCCACCCGCTAAAACATCGGCAGTGTAAGAGGGATTTATTTCATCAGCAATAATTAATTTAGCCATTTAAATCTCCTCTTAAGCAATCTGGTATGTAATAGTTAAGCCATTGTTATTTCCACCCGTTAACCTATACGCTAAAGTTCCAGCAATATAAGCGTCAAAGATGTATGTATTTCTTGAACTTGTATCAATATAAGCTACAGCAGAAGCAGAACTTGTTGAAGAAGCCGTTGTAGAACCGCCAACATCATAGATGCCTAATTCACCAGTAGCAGTGCAGGTATTTGCGACTGTAACTGAATGTAAATAACAAGGTGCAGCGTAAACAACTCCATAGGCAACAGCAGAGGGTAGTTTAGCGTAAGTATAAACTGGTGCTACTTCTACGGCTCCGCTTGCTAATATATCGGCTGTTCTTGAATCGTTAACTTCGTCAGTAATAAAAAACTTAGCCATTTTGTGTAATCTCCTTAACAACATTAATAATATTTGTAATCGGGTCGGTTTTTCCGTCCCACAACTCATCTTTAACCACTTTTTCTCTTTCAATCTTAAGACCATCAGGGTTAATGAGTTCCTAATCTATAGTCTTTTCAATTTCAGAAAGCTCAACCCTTCTGACGCCATTAGTTTTAACCATTTCTACCGAAGAATAATCTATACCGCCATATTCTTTATATTTAAATCCGTCAACCATCACACAGGGAACTCCCATTGCCATCGCCAGCAATTGGAATGTCCCTTCTTCCATACCCACCACGCAATCAGTAACCTGAAGTAAATTAACACAATCAACAAGATGTGTTTTATTTACCTGTACAGTGCTTATTACATCTCCTAAATAAAGACGCTTATCGTGTATGTTTGTTAACTTGGCGATAAGACGCCATTCTTTATTAAAGTTGTAATATGGTATAGAACCTTCGGTTGCAGATGTTGGTTCTACTTCCCAAGCGTTCCAATGACTTTTTAACTTGTCAAAGTTTCTCTTAATCTTTCCAGAAGACTTACTTAATTCTATAGATTTTAGTTTCCAATATGCAAGTATATTATCTGGTTCCTCGTGCCCTGTAACTACTGGAATAAAAACTATGTTCTTACCATCGTGCTTTTCCACGGGTTTTATAAATGATACCAAAGGTGAACCAGTTATTACCGCCTTATCTTTATACCCAGCACGCTCTAATCTTTCGTAGTCCTTAATCCCCCAGCAACAAAACTTATCTGCTACCATAGGGAACTGATTTGGCTTAAGGTAATCGTTTGTAGCTGCTCTTCCGTGTTGAACCACCACAACTGGTTTATGGAGATATTCCTTGTTTATTCTACAGAGTTCACGCATATCCCCACGAACATCTTGCCAGAGAAGAAAACAATCTGCCTCCCTTGCATCATCAGTTATCTCAAATTTATCCCTTATCGGGGCTAACACAGAATTAAAATCAGCTAAGTATATTTTCATAAGTATTTTGGATTAACCTGCAATTATTTGTTAATAAGGATTTAAACCGCTTATCTTTGGGGTTTATATTAAAATAAATCTTTTTATTTAAACCTATCGCAACACCCAAAACTGCTTTCATTACTTCTTTGACTACATTGTTATGTCTACCTAATACGTGTAAACCTATTTCACTTGCGTATGTTTCATACAGATTTCCAATTGGTTTACCGTCAAGGAAAATTACCCAATTTCTTATGTATGGAAAACTATTCAAGAATTTACAATGCTCTTTGTAACTCGGTAATTTGCTATGACTTATACACTCGTCTTTAAGACGCTGTTTAAGTAATTTATATAAAAATTTATAATCTTCTTTACTAACAGATTTCAGAGTAAGATTCATATTGCCTTATACTTTTTACAAGTAGCTTCATCTCATTAGGTTCTAGAGAACAAATCTGGTCGCATCCATTTAACCCACGATAAGTTGTGAAATGTTTTTCTATCACTTCCGCCCCAAGTCTAACCGCCTCCATACTTGCCCATATTCCAGTAGTATGGTCAGAAAACCCATATGGCTTTTTGAACATCTCCGCCATTTTAGTCATACGACCAAAGTTCAAATCTTGCACTTTAGTAGGATAATCAGTAACACAGTATAGCAGGGTTATATTATTACCTAAAATATCCAAAGCCGACTTAACTACATCAGTATTATGTTTTCCTGTGGACATAATTACAGGTTTATTGGTCTTGGCTATGGCTTTAAGTAGTTTATGGTCTATCACTGAACGGGAAGCTACTTTATACCTTGACACACCTATGTCTTCTAAAAGAGCAACTGCTTCTTCGTCAAACGGTGCGGCAAACCATTCTATCGGTGAGTAATCAGCAAGAACCCTAAAGTTCTTATAACTGAACCATCCCTGCTGGCTATCTTTATATGACTTTACCGACCTATCCCCATTATAAAGCCGGTCAGTATCGTAAATCTGAAACTTAACTGCATCGCAACCACAGGTGGTTGCTAAATCTATTTGTTGTTTGGCTACCTCTAAGTTTCCACAAGCATTGATTCCACACTCGGCTATGATAAATGTTTTTCTCATATTTTCCTAGTGCTTATGCGAAACTTAGTAAACATATTAAAGAACGCTTTTAATAATCTTGAATCTTCCCAGTATTCCGCAGGACGAGAATAATAAATACAAGGAGGAATATGACCTAATTTACCCCACTTAGCCGAACTATGTCTGTTCCAATAAACATTTTCTTCTACCGATTCCCTATCTTCTTTAGCGGCTAAAATTGCTTCCCTTGCCTGTTCAGGATGCAGTTTAAGTATTTCCTCAAACTCCATTTTCTCGTGGTTTAACGCTTCAAATAACTTGGCGTCTTTAGTCATATCCACAGTCTTTCCGTCAAGTAAGTCTTGTAACATTTTATAACGCAAACGACGCTGACGGAGTATCTTAGTCTGTGCGTACATATTCTGCACTTCTCCCTCATCGGGATTTCTCATATTGAAAGAATTATTAGTCATAGTTTTAGGTGTGGGCTGATAGGCTCAACCCACGAAGCCACTACTTAGGCTGTGGCAAATGCACTAAGTTTTCCTGAAGAACCCTGATTTAAATACTCTAAGGTATATTCAGTAATTATCTGTGCGTTTTTGCTATCACCAACGATTGCTAACTGTTGAACAAACGGTTTTCTAAGATATGCAATCTTGAACATATCCATCTGTAAAACAGGAACCACGGACTTAGGCATCCATCTATCAAGAACTACAGAAATAGTTCCGAAGTCAGATTCATAAGCAGTGATTGTATTTCTTAGCGTTTTCTCATTCTGCATATTAACGTAACGAACGTTATTGCTGGAGAAACCACTGATTTTCCTCTTCTGGAACCCACCAGCAAACGCTACATCAGGTCTGCCATTACCAGCTTCAAAGATAGTCTGAAGCAAGTTATTAAATAGGGTTTCAGTTAAGGCACAGGAAGTACCAGAACCAGTCTGAACGTTTGTAGTAATACAATCAATAAGACCAGTTAAAGAGCGTCCACCTGTAGCACAGGTAGAACCCATACCACCAGTTGAAGAAGTAGAATTAAGCAGAATCTGTTCCTGCATAATCTTTACTATTTTCATAGCTTTCTCTAACTGATAAGCATACTCTGATTCCAAACCGAACGAAGACGTTGATTCCTGTGAACCAGAAATACCAAAAGTATATTCAGTAATCTGAGACCAGTTATGTAATCTCGTTCTTGCGTCTACTGCTCTGGGCGTAGCATCTGCACCTTCTACAGCTGCTCCACCAGTTCCAGTTCCGGATTCTAAAGTGTCCTGTAACCACTCCAATATTGTTAATCTGCATATCTCTATGCAGTTCGGACTATATCATCCCCAATTATGGGGTTCAGCGTATAGTCTCTGGGGTTTTCTACTAAACTTCTGAATTTTTTATAGAGATTGTGGTCTAAATCGGTATAGGGTAATGGTTTTTTACCATTATATTGAGACATTCTATTCGCACAAAAATCCCTTACTACTACCGCCCTTTCTTTTTTTTCTCCACGAATATAAGGTATTATTGATTCAAGTAATCTTTTCACTCTTCCAACACCGCATATACAAACTTCACTAAGTTTTCTATTACGTTTAATTACTTTATTTCCAATATTCCTTATCATTCGGTCATCAACATCTTGTCTACGTCTATAAAACGCCAGATTTTTTTCTCTTAATATCTTACCGAGTTCATCTAATAATGTTTCATCTGTATTTGTAATCATTATTCTCGGTAAATATTGAAAATCACCTTTTGTTTTTCTTGCAAGACCTATATGACCTTCTCCTTCAATAATTCCAGCTACCCACGATAAATCTGGGTCATTGTTTAATAGCCTTACCTGCTGATTGTCCATTATAATATCCTTTCGATTTTCGCCTAATTAGCACGATTGGTTTTAGGAGTTTCCAGCATATAGCTAAATTTTAATACCACTAACGGTTAATGGTATCTCTGATACGCCTTAGAAGTTCCTAACCTGGAAAGCAATGGCGTTTCTTCAGGGTCGACTTGAGTAATTAAATCAAGTACGTCCTCTTTTGCACCCGCCGTTGCATTGTATGTAACAAATTGATACGCTATACTCATTTTTCCTTAATCTTATTGTGGTGTCAGTCCTCTCGCTTTCACAAGTTGTTTGAAAATTTCCTTATCTCCTGTTTTCTGATATTGTTCAGCTAACTTAGAAATAGTTGATTTTCCTGAACCCTGTTGGACGGGAGTTCCCCCTCCGCCAATAAGTTGTTTTTTCTGTTCTTTCCGCAGTTGTGCGGTAGTTGCAGTTATTTTACTATTTAGTTTCCTATTCATCGATACTCCTAAATCAAAAGCAGCCATTTTTGCGGCAGCTACCAACCCCTGTGGATTTTGTGCAAGAACTGAATTTTGCATATACTCCCCGATTTTGCGTGTGAGTGGGGAATTGTTATCCCACCCAGCTAAGTTACCATTAGCGTCTCTAACGAAACACTCTGGGAAGTTTTGAGCAACAAACGCCGTTGACTGGCTTCTTTGAGTATCTTCTTGGGTCTTTTTCTGCTGACCCTCGAATATTTGTCTCATTTCAGCCTGACGTTCTGATTTATCCAGTTTGTCAATTTCTTCCAATGCCCACACCTTCTGTGAGGCATCTTGGGTTGATTCTGCAAAGGCTCGGAGTTGTGCCTTTGAATACTTGGGCTCAGCGGGTTGTGTACGCACTTCCTGTTGCTGCTGTTGCAATTGTCTTACAGCTTCAAGTGCCTCGCTTGCCTTTCGTGCTGCTTCCATTGCGTAGTTGATTTCTGGTCTATCAGGTTTTTCTACCTCGGTTTTTACTTCCTGAGTGGAAGTTTCCTGAACTTGACTATCAACTACTTCTTGCTGTTGGTCGGTATCAGCATTATTAACGACCTCTTCAGTAGTAGACGATTCTACTGGATTAACGTCTTTAATTTCTTCTGGCATTTATTAGCCCTTTCATTGTTCTCCGCTAACCCTTTGGAGTTTGGGATTACTCTTTGTAGTAAGAATGATAATTGTTTTGTGCCTGTCTCTTCATTTTCTTAGCCCAACCTGGAACTACTAACTTTGGATTAAAATAATGGTCGGCATCTACTATAGGTTCAAATGTTTTATTTGCTACCTGGTAACCTATTTGTAAATATGATTTATATAAATTTTTTTCTTTATCTGTTTTAAAACTTTGTGTATCAGCCTTAAACCATTCAGGTGTTCCAACACCACTAAATTGATGTGGTTGTAAAACTACTTCTGTAGGAGTAGAACCGAATCTTTCTGGTCTTTCAGTTCTTTTTACAATAACTGAAGCTATATGCCTTGCATCTTCTAAATCTTTTGTTTCAGAAAACAACGTATTAGCAATTAACTTTGCTTCATTAGCCATTGAGTTTTCCTTTAGATTTAAACTTAGCCATTGTGCCATAAATATACTTACCAGCACGCTTAGACTTAGTAGAACCAAATAGTTTCTTAGCTTCTTTTTTAAGGGCATCTTCCAACTTTTTTGGCATCTCTATTCTCCACTAATTTAATTGCTAATTTTATTGCACTTATCATACTTGTAGGGTCTGCTATTCCTTTCCCCGCTTTACCAAATGCTACACCGTGGTCAGGAGAAGTACGGATAATAGGCAAACCAAAGGTAATATTAACACCATCCACCCTTTTCCACCCCTCTTCCCCCCATTTAAAACCAACTGTTTTAAGTGGAATATGACCCTGGTCGTGGTACATTGCAACCACGCAATCGAAAGCTCCACCCAGAGCCTTAGAGAAAACCACATCTGCTGGGATTGGGTCTGACACTTGCACATCTTCTTCTCTTGCTCTTTTAATCGCTGGTTCAAGTATTTCTTTTTCTTCTTGCCCAAATGTTCCCCCCTCTCCTGCGTGAGGATTAACTGCCGCCACAGCTATCCTCGGTTTTTTAATCCCTAATTGTTCGCAGGAGTTATGTGCAATTTTAATTGTTTTATAAACCCTATCTTCTGTAATTAAATCTAATGCTTGTCTTAAGGAACAATGGGTGGTGACGTGGATTACCCGCAAATTATTATGGACTAACATCATTGCGTAGTCTTTGGTGTTAGTCAGGTCGGCAAACATCTCCGTATGACCTGCATATTTCCATCCACCGAGGTTAAATGCTTCCTTGTGTATAGGAGCAGTCACCACCGCATCAATTTCGCCCTTAAGAACTAAGTCTATTGCTTCTTTTATTGCTTCCCCTGCAATGCGACCACATACAGGACTAATCTGCCCATAGGTAATTAATTCTCTTGGGATAATCTTTCCAATTAACTTAAATTCAACTTCTGGGAATAAGGGAATCGATTTATTTATTATTTCATACCCTATTCCAGATTGGTCACCTATAGTTAGACCTATTCTCATTAACTCTTCCTAATAATAATTATATAAGTCTTTTTATCTTCTCTTTCTATGAGAATTTTTGCTACCGACAACATAATGTGCGGTAAATCCCAAAGTGAATGTATTTCTATATTATCGTCTTTTTTTATTAACATTCCGTAATAAACCTTATCGTTTCTTTCGCTTTTTTGACCGTTTCTTGCAAGCCATCGTAAGTGTCTCCTACTGCAACTATGTGAATTACCCTATCTGCACAGTTTTTGTAATCAACTACATCACCAACACGCTTAGTGATTGATACCATTTTAATTCCAGGTAAGTTTCTTAGTTCTTCTTCCCCGATTATTTCTTTTATAATTCCTGGCTTGGGAAAGACGGTAAAAGTTTGAGAGAACTTACTCCACTTAGGAATCAAGTCTAAAAAGTCCAGTTCTTTTCCGCAAGCCAAATCTATTGTTACCTTTATTAAATTTATCCCGTAAGATAGTGGTTTTCTAAATTGAGAATCAAATCCACCTGATAGTCGTGCCGCCACCTCTAATACATAAATCTTTCCTTCTTTGTTAACTATCAAATCTCCTTTTAGTGCTCCCCACTTTACACCTAAGGCATCCGCACAGTCCTGCATTATCCAATACATTCTTTGCTGGGTTTCTACAGGTAAAAATGATGGTGTTATAGAACCATCCTGTATGGCGTATTCATTTTTGTCTAAGAACACTCTATCAGAAATTCCACCTGGATAGACTATGCCCTTATAAACAACTGTATCTACAGAATATTCTTTACCATCAATAAATTCTTCTATAATAAACTTTTTATCAGAAGAATATTTTAAGGCTTCTAAAATAGCTTTGTCTACGGATTCCTTGTTTTTAACTATTGTTAATCCACGAGAAGCACAATTATCACTTGCTTTAACTACAAGTGGTAATTTCAAATCCCTAAAACTTGGTTGTGGAACTCCGAACTTATCAAAAGCCTCACGCATTGCTATCTTATTATTAGTCTTATAAGCAACCTCATCTCCAATGCTCGGTAAACCTAATCTCTTCGCTACATAAGCGACAGTTACAGCACAATCTTGCCCTTGTGTATAAACACCGACAATCTTTACATCTCTATGTTTTTTCAACCATTTATTAGTTTGAGAAAGAACTAACTCTTTGTCTTTTGTGCTTGCTTGGATAAAATAGTCTTGATTAAACAACGGGCTCTTAGCACAATAGCAATTACAATTTCCATCAACCAAAATCTTACCCAAACCAATTTTGTTACACTCAACTAAGGTTTGGTGTTGAAGTTCTCCACCACCGATAATTAAAAGGTTAGGTAGTTTTTTAAATCCCATTGTCCACGTCAAGGGCTATGTTCTCCTGTGGGTTCTCAATTTTCTTCAATAACTCTACGGCTCTTTTTTTGTTTTCTTCGTAATCCCTGAATAAACTTAGTGCTTTGTCTGCACCAATAAAAAGTATTCTTGATTCTTTATACTCTATAGAACCTGGGTCAAGGTATGCTATTTTCGAACCTATTCCCTCTCTGTAACTACATAGGTCTCTTTCTATTATCGCCCAACCAGGTTGTTTAATAAGCAAATCAACTAACTCTGCTTCGGCAGTAAACTCCCTGATACTATCAATTTCGTTATTGCTATTTTCTACCTGTTTAACCGATGTCTTGGGAGCCGCCGATTTCCGAACCTTCTTCATTAAGTCCTCCGATAGCGTCAACTATCTTGCTAAGATTATCCACTTTCGCAGATTCCTGTTCCATTGCTTTTTCTTGAATCATAGCCCCTGACTTTAACTGCCGACCCATCATATCGGGTTTAATCCCCATACGAGATAAGACCTGTGCTTTTTCTCCGTCCTCTAAATTATCCATATCAACCTTGATTGGTAGTGGTTGCGGTGGAGGTGGTTGGGGAGGAGTAATCATTGTTTGCCACATAACCTCTCCGTCAGCCTGGAGATAGTTCTTTAATATGTTAAACACATTCATAGGGTTTACTACACCAGTCATAGCTAACTGTGGATTAAGTAATACCTGAACACGGGCAAATGATTTCTGTGCCCTAAGTTGAGGGTTAGAATTTATATCATTTCCACGACAGGCTATATGGTATTTACCCTGTATTTCATCACGGGAGATGTTTAGTGGTTGAATTCCTTCCTGACCCACTATTAGTGTAAATATTCTTTCCGGCATATACTGCTGACAAAGTTCCAATATCTGTGTAAATACTTCAGTAAGAGAATTAGCATACATAGAAGCGTCTAATGAAAAAACCATATTAGCCGCCTGTGATTGCATCTGCACTTCACCAAGTGTTCTAGGTTGACGCTTATTAATCATAGACTGGACTGAGTAATCCATCTGCCCAAGATATTCTTGAATAACGGTTTTTAATAGAAGTTCTTCTCTTTCATAAGAGAACTCTATCCCCTGGTTATTGTTATTCATTACCTGCAAAGCGTCGTTCAAGGGAGTAGTTCCAGGAACGGGAATTCCCTGTCCAGGGATAAACTTAACTAACTTGGGATTGACTATCCCAGACCTGAATACAAATATGGGTGCATTACGAATAGTTTGTGAGTCTATCTTTTGGTTGTGCTGTGCGTCAATCTCTTTAGATAAGTCTTCTAAGTGTTCAGGAAAACCACGGGAAGAAAACCAGCGGTCATCTATAATCTCGGTAGCAAACCTTACAAATGGAAACTTCTGTGAATCATTTTCAAGTCTTTGTTTTTTAAGTATGACCTGGAAATCAGGTGCTAATAAGAAATGGCACTTTTCATTTATCCCATCATCGTCTAAATCGTAATGACAATATAAGTCTATAACTCTAACTAACTGACTTGGATTATTTATTCTATCAATACCTTCACGAAGGTCTTTAGTGAAATTTACGTTTCTTTCATCCTGTAAATCCATGGCTGAAAGTATATCTATATCATCAATAGATGACTTTTCTATTGCCCCGTTATTAGCCATAGATTTTAATGTATTATAACTTTCAAAATATTCGTGCCCTATCCAGGCGAGTTTCTGGACATCAATCCCACTATCTGCCGGAACATAAACATAGGTAGGGTCACAGGCAACTAATTCAGGTGCGTTATATAATTCATCCTTCAATGAAAGTTCAACCTTTGTTTTACCGGAACGTAGTTCTTTTATTGCGTTAGTTATAGCTTCCATATTATCCGCCATAACCGTTTCAGACATATCAACCTTAAACTTCTGTATCGCAAACTGTAAAAGTGCTTCGTCTGAAATGTTGGGGTCAAACAACATAGTTACTTCTTCTACCGATAAGTCTTTAATATCTATTATTTCTTTGTATTGATTATCTTCCATCCGCCAAACTACTTTAGCTATACCTATTCCGTGTTGAAGCATTTGGTCGGTAATAACAATTAACGTTTCTAACATTTTCATCTTGACATCAACCATCCAGTCAAGAAATTTCTCTACATTATTAGCATTTTCTAATGACTGCCCCTGTTGAGGAATAACCATAACACGAGGCTTAACGTTGGTATAAAGAGCAAGAAGCGATGACTTAGCTTTTCTTAAGTATGTTTCTATTGTTGGTAGGCGAAGATTAGAACAACCAGGAAAAGGGAATGTCTTGGTTTTCTTATCCCGCATACGTAACTTATAATAATCGTTTGCTTTGTTTTCCCAAACAGATGAATTAGACTTTGCTTCCTCAATATAAGAATATAACTTATCGTATAATTCTTCGTCTGTCTTAGGTTTTACTTCTTCTGCCTCTTTTACCTTTTTTGCCATTATTCTCCTAAATACCGTAACCAGTTTGACCGTGGTCTATTTTAACTTCTTCACTGAAATCTTCTTTTCCACCTACATCATAATAAATAGGTTGTAAAATCTGCTCTGCATATGCCATAGAATCTACTACATCGTCCCACCTTGAAGAACCTATGGTTAATAACTCTTCCCTAGCTTCTATATGCGTTCCGTGAATATAATACTTTCCCTGTTCAAACAAAGGTTGTAATGCCGCAACAACCCTCTGTTTTTTATTCCTTACTGATACATTCGTTACCGAACTTGTAAAGGCGTTTTTAAGTTCAACTATTGGGATACTCAATAACTTGCGTTCTTCACACTTCCTAAGGAATGAATCAAAGAAAGCCTTTTCTGTTCCGCTATTAGGAACTCCTACCCCCGTTAGGCAATCTTTATGTCTCAGGAATAAATTTATAATACTATCTTGAAAAGCTCCTATGGGTTCGTGTGTCCTGATATAACTAACTAAATAACGGTTCATCTGTTGGTCTATAGCAACTACACTTGCTACTTTATAATCAGATGTCTCATCATCAGAATAAGCTGGGTCTACAGCTATTACGCAAGAATATTGTTTGGGAAGTTCAGTCCAATATCTTATGTGTTTTTCCTGAACTGGAGCAGTTTCGTTACTTACCGGATTATTCAGGTATTCTGCCGAAAAAGCCCAAGAACCTATTTCAGCTTTTCTTATCTGTAGTTTCTCGTGCGTCCATAGTTTCGCCCATAATTCGTTTCCAGGCTCCTGAATAGCGTTCCTATAGGCTTGAAACTTGTGTTTCTTCCACCCGTTATCCATTACTAAAAGGTCTGCTAACACTGAAAGTGGGTGGATAATCGTTCCTATGATAATAAACTGACCATCAGGAAGTAAAGTATTGATACACGCTTTGAATAACCAGTCTTTTATCTTCTTGCGTTGTTCTTCACTCTCAACTGATTCATCAGTTTCTATGTCATCGCAGATAATTACGTCTGGTCTGAAGCCTCTTATCTGTCCTCCGGCTCCCCTTGCCCGTATTTGGGTGCCAGTCTTTAAAATAATGTGGTTTTCAGTCCATTTATCAGTCCTTAGGTCATCAAATAGCTCTTTTATCTTCTCGTTAGTCTCTATCTCACGCTTAATATCCCTTAAAAATCCAATAGCCAGCGTTTCAGAGGCACTTATAAGGGTAATATCCTTTGCTTTGCCGAATAACGCCAGCCAAATTGGATAAAAGCGGCTTATAATAGTAGATTTTGCAAATCCACGTGGAGCCGCTATAGCTAATCTTTTGTGTTTAGGTACCCAATCATACAATGTTACGTGAAATTCGGGGATATCTGAAGTAAGCCACTTGTTAAGGAAGTTATTAACAAATAACCCAAAGTCGTCTTTATAGGGTCTAAGGATGTCAGCACGTTGTTTTACAGTCAAAATACTCATTCTTTAATTAACCACCAGTCGTTGGATTGAGTTAAAATTTTGTGGTCATATTGGATGTTGTTATAGTTCCATTCAGTTACCGCACCCAAAACTCCATTTTCCCTGCAATCGTGACCACCCAATATCCCATCGACCTTAACCTTAGGGAACCAAGCCTTAATCTCCTTTAATACGTATTCCCTGGAATGGTCTCCATCTAAGTAAACGAAATCTAAGGAATTGTCTGGGAAGTAATTAACTGCTTCAAGGCTGGGTTTACGAATTACATCTGCCCTATTCACAACACGCTCCTTTACCCGTTGATATATGGAATCCCAAGATTCAGAAGAAAAGTCGCTTAATCCTCCCACTATATCTATATAAGGTTTATAGGGGTCTATACAATATAATTTATCTAAAGAGCAGTATTTTAATATATTTACAGCATTATAACCTTCAAAGGTACCCACCTCAACCCCTATACCCTTAACTAACTTAAAAAACGGGCGGATAAGAAAGAAGGAGTCAGAATCCAAATACTCCGGATAAGAACAAAGAAAGGCATTGGGTAATCTATGGTTATTCTTAACATAGTCATTGGCATAAGATACCGCTGACTCTTCAGAGAACGACATACAGTCTAAACTGGGCTTGGCTAATCCTTGTTTGTCTTTGGTCTCAATCGTTGAAATTATGGGCTCCTATTTTGCGTTCTAAGGCTCTACAATCAATTATTCTTATTTAACGTGGAATATCCCTATTTAGGAAAAATCTATTAACCTTGCTTGTCTGTGCGTTTTTGCTGTGCTTGCTGTCCTATGGGTTTAAAAATTGGACAGACAATAACTTTAATCTGTTCCCATTGCCGGCAACTCTGGGAACATTTAGAACATTTCTTATTAACTCCACTTAAAGGCATAAGACCTCCTTAAATCCTAAAAAACTATAGCAACTATCTGTGGGGGTTTATAATCATATCAAGGGGTCTCTGGGGGTGTGTCCCCTCCTCCACCACAGTAAAACATACTTATTTATTATAACTATATATAAATCAATAGCTTATACTATGCTACTGCTTATAATTAACATTATGTAAACATAGCTTGCTATGTGCTAACTCTTAGATTGTGAGGTGGTTACATCAATGGGCTTAGGCTTGCTAAGCTCTGTCAGTATATCGTTTACATTGACCTGCACTTGCTGTATGTTGTTGTCTCTTAAGAAGTTATGTAAGCGTGCTATGCTGTCTATGGTAGCTTTGAGCGTAGAATAGTCCTGTTTATTCTTACAGAGCCTAAGACATTCATTGTAAGCCTCGGTCAAGCTCTCCTTTGTAACTCCCTGCTCTGCTAGTATTTTTGCTATGTGGATCTTTGTATGTTTCTTGTATACTTGCCTGCTCTGCTCTGAATATCCTGCTTTGAGCCCTGCTTCCCGCATTGTCTTACTAGTTAGTATCTCCTTAGCTAACTTATCTTGTAAGATTGTCATATGCCTTTTGTTTTCTTCCCCCGAAATTCTTTGCTTTGTGTTATATACCTATATATTATATATGTTAGTGATTACAATCCGCCCTAAACTCTTTTTCCTATCAATAGAATTAGTGCGGTTTAATTAGATTGTTTATTCTCTTTTAGCTTTTTAAGCACGCTCCGAGAACAGGCGAATTTTTGATAGTCCGGGTAGAACGGTTTTAGGCGGCTTTATCTCTTCTATTGACCCCGTCTTTGTTTTCCATAGGCTTGACGCACTGCATAGTTCTTTCCGCCCTTCTATGGACTAAAGAGGGCAGCCCTCTCACCTATACAAGGCTTTTGTGCTTAAATAGGGTAAAAGTATTTTATTTATTTTTCTTCCCCGAAAATAGGTTACCAGGTAGCAAATAAAACATTTGAACCTATATTAGTTTTTTACTTACCGACGGAATTTTTAAGGCTAAAGCGGAAGTGAAAATACTTCATTGACAAAATACATATATGTGGTAATATGATTTTACAAAAGGGGTCAGCTATGTTTGCGGATGGGATGATATAAATATTATTGAGATACATATTATAAAGGAGGTGATTTAATTGGAAGATAAGTTAACATTGAAATGTCCTAAGTGCGGGAAGAAGGCAGGGAGGGCTACAAAGAAGGGCAGAGTTTGTCTGAATTGCGGACATACAGATAATCTGGATATGTTTATTGTTAAAGAGTGAAAATACTTCATTGACAAAATACATATATGTGGTAATATGATTTTACAAAAGGGGTCAGCTATGTTTAAGGTTGCTAAAACTAACTTAGGAACGCAGGGGGTAAAGATGATTAAATTCATTACCAGCGATGGTGCAACCGCTCCCTGCGTTTCTCTTTTTGGAGGTTGCCAATGGATAAAAAGTGTAAGAGATGTCCTGATTTTATTCATAAACAGGACAATGCTGATTTATTAAATGACGCTTTCGGTCAAAGCGGGGTGTGGGATTATAAGACTTGTCATAACACCTGTTGGAGAGAAAAGGACAAAACAAATGTGTACCAAAGTAATAGATATAGATATAAAGTAGGATTGGGGGTAGGATAATGACTATACAAGAAATAAGAGAAGTTGAGGATTTTTTAAAAGAACAGCAAAGCATTATGCTTTCTAGAACCTCTAATGGGGGGTTTGCTCATACGATAATAAATTCTGTCTTTGCTATTCTTCTCGCCGAGTTAAGAGTGAAAACAGAGGACGAGGATAGGCGGTTTGAAGAACACTCTACAAGATTTGACGAAAGAAGAGAAATAATAAAGGAAGGTTCAGAAATAGAATGATACAAGAACTTATTGATAAAGCATTAAGCGAAAAAGAGGAAAGGGTCAGAAGCGGTAAATACTCTCCATCAAGTTTTGGGCGGTGTTACCGATTACAATATTGGAACAGAAAAGACGTGCCTAAAACTAACCCGCCGGACGAAAGGGCAGAGAGGGTTTTTAAGGCTGGAAATCTTTTCCACGAATTTGTGCAGGGCGTAATTCTAAAGGCGCATCCCGAAGCACAGAAGGAAGTCTCAATAGAGGACGAAGATTTTAAGGGCTATGCTGACTTAGTAATGAGCGATGAAGTAACCGACATTAAGTCTCAACACTCAAAGGCTTTTTGGTATAGGAACGGAAAACCCTGGGCAGAAATAGAAGGGCAAATAAAACATCATATTCTTCAGGTTGTTTGGTATGCCGTAAGGCTAGGTAAAACTAACGCAAGGATTGTTTATGTTTCAAAAGACGACCTATGTATTCAAGAGTATTTAATTGAGGTAAAAAAATGGCAACAAACCTTACAAGACGAAGTAGATATCCTAAAGGCTCTTTGGTTAGGGCAAGAACTTCCCTTAGCTCTTCCTAGGGCTTATGGTGTAGACAAAAACGGAAAGTCTAAAGATTGTTTATATTGCAGTTGGAAAGACCTTTGCAGAAAAACGGAGGAAATGAATGATAACCAAATTAACTAAAGAACAGGAAGCACAAATACCAAAGTTTATAGATAAATGGGTTAAACAAGCGTCTGCCCCTATGAACCATAAAAAAGCAATAGAATATACTCGTAAATTATACAAATCTATGGGGCAAAAAGAACCTTTGGTTATTTTTGGCTTTTCTCCTATGAATACGGCTTTATTGTGCAGTTTGTTTTTTTTATTAGTAAAAGATAAAAAAGTTTTTGAGCAACTCCGCTCACAACTCCGCTCGCAACTCGACTCACAACTCTTCTCGCAACTCGACTCACAACTCGACTCACAACTCCACTCGCAACTCGGCTCACAACTCGACTCACAACTCCGCTCGCAACTCGGCTCACAACTCCGCTCGCAACTCCACTCGCAACTCGACTCGCAACTCGGCTCACAACTCCACTCGCAACTCGGCTC
>Ga0247841_10002130_pt1 | contig 40784 bp, 42 predicted proteins | sample LaCruzMarch2015__2_FD_192410 | JGI IMG/M metagenome (GOLD analysis project Ga0247841, IMG submission 192410) | Freshwater microbial communities from meromictic Lake La Cruz, Castile-La Mancha, Spain - LaCruzMarch2015_18m | ecosystem: Environmental > Aquatic > Freshwater > Lake | place: Spain...
TCAAAATCATCATGGCCGAACATAAAGATGTTGTTTCCGCTGTCCTGAAGGCGATTGCCGCCAATCTGGATATGTGAGTGTTTCATGATCCTCATTTGTTGAATTGTTGTGCTTGCATATTCGCAGGAAAGAAAGTATTCAGTAATTATGATGAAAACAAAAGAAACAAAAGAGATGACCTTTAAGGAATTAGGAATAGACAAAAGAATATTAAAAGCAATAACCGAACTGGGCTTTGAAACGCCGATGCCGGTTCAGCAGGAGGTTATTCCTTTTTTATTAAATCAGACAAAAGATCTGGTGGCCATGGCGCACACAGGTACAGGAAAAACGGCGGCTTTTGGCATACCGATCATTCAACAGATTGACCCCACATCAATAAAAACTCAGGCACTGATTCTTGCCCCCACACGGGAACTTTGCATGCAAATAACGGACGATTTGAGCAACTTTGCCAAATACATGGAAAACCTGCATGTTGTCGCGATTTATGGTGGTGCAAATATTATGACCCAGATCAGGCAGGTAGCATCCGGCGCTCAGATTATTGTGGCCACGCCCGGCAGAATGCTTGATATGCTCAAACGCAAGAAGGTAAATGTTTCCGCAATTCGCTTCCTGGTGCTCGATGAAGCCGATGAAATGCTGAACATGGGATTCAAGGAAGAACTAACCGCGGTGCTGGCAAGCACTCCGGAGGATAAAAGAGTCCTGTTATTTTCCGCCACAATGCCCCGTGACATTGAAAGTATTGCCAGAAGCTATATGAACCAGCCTGCGGAAATTACAGTTGGTTCCCGCAATACAACAGCGGAAAACGTTCATCATCAGTATTATGTGGCGCATGCCAAAGACAGATATATAGCGCTCAAAAGGATTGCCGATTATTATCCGGATATTTACTCAATCATTTTTTGCCGCACAAAAATAGAAACGCAGGAAGTTGCCGACTCTTTGATCAAAGACGGTTACAATGCCGACGCCTTGCACGGGGATCTGTCTCAGGCGCAAAGAGACAGTGTGATGAGCCGCTTTCGAAGCAGGAATTTACAAATGCTTGTGGCAACAGATGTTGCAGCCCGTGGCATTGATGTTGTTGATCTGACGCATATCATTAATTACAATCTTCCCGACGATATTGAATACTACACTCACCGCAGCGGGCGAACCGGCAGGGCCGGCAAATCCGGTATTTCGATTCTTATTGTTAATCTGAAAGAAGTATTTCGTGTTAAGCAGATTGAAAAACAAATCGGCAAGAAATTTCAGGCGGTAAAGATACCGACAGGAAAAGAAGTCTGCGAAAAACAACTTATTCATCTGGTGGAAAAACTGAAAAACACCGAGATTCAGCACGATGAAATAGGCGCATTTTTACCTGCCGCTTATGAACAACTACAGACATTGAGCAAAGAAGAGATAATCCAACGCTTTATTTCTACAGAGTTTAACCGCTTTTTGAGCTATTATCGTAAAGCTGCCGATATTAATGTGGAATTAAAGAAAGAAAGTCCGGCACGTTTTACCGGTGGTTCCGGTTCCAATTCCAAATCAGGGCAAGTCCGTTTATTTGTAAATCTGGGGCAGATGGAAAGATTTACGCCTCAAAAACTCAAAGCATATCTGCAAGAGACTGTAAACGTGGCTAACCTCCATGTTTCTAATGTTGAGGTGATGCGCTGCAATGCTTATTTTGAAGTAGGCGCACAATTTGCGGAAATTGTCATGGCCAAATTTAAAAAAGAAAAATTCCAGAATCGCCGTGTGCAGATTGATTATGCCGATAGACCGAGTCGGAGCAATTATAAAGAAAAAGGATATAAAGGCCGCTCCAAGTCCCCGGAATCATTCTTTTTCAATAAAAGGAATAAGCGATCAGGTAAGTAGTAAAGCGTTTTCAGCCTTTATTTGTTTAACTAAAAAACTATCCAGTTGATTGGCAAATGCCTGGCGGTCATTTTTACTAAAAGCGGCAGGGCCGCCTGTAAGCATGCCGCCGTCTCGGAGCTCTCCTAGTAAATCACGCACAGAGAGTCTGTCTTTGATGTTACTCTCCGTGTACAGATCGCCTCGGGGAGTAAGCGCAAAAGCGCCTTTGGCGATGACTCTATCGGCAAGAGGAATATCGGAAGTAATGATCAAATCACCGGATTGTGCAAGCGAGGCAATGCGATCATCGGCCACATCAGCACCTTCCTCAACTAGAACAACGGAAATGTTTGCCGATTTTTTAACCCTGATGGGTTTATTGGCCACAAAAACCAACGGTACATTTAATCGTTCAGACGCCCTGATTAAAATATCTTTGATCACGTTAGGAAACGCGTCTGCGTCGATATATATCTTCATGATACTTCCTTGACTCTGCCAACTATGCCGCTTTGCAAACGAACCTTAATGCCGTGAGGATGAACGCCGGAATTGGTCAGAATGTCCTGAACAACGCCCTCAGTAAGACTGCCTGTGCGCTGATCCTGTTTCTGAACAACCTTAACTTTCATACCTATTTTAATTTCAGCTCGGCTATTTCCTGGCGATGTTGATTTCTCCATTGTAGTTAACTCTCCCTATTTGTCATTGCGAGTTCACGACAGTGAACGTGGCAATCTCATAACTATCAGAATATGTTTAGATTGCCACGCCGACCAAGGGCCGGCTCGCAATGACATTACAATATAGCCTTGCATGCCGGGTGGCACCTCTCAGAAATCAACACGCATTCAGGACGGCGGCGAACCTGTTTGCCCTAAATCGCAATGATCTGAGAATCCGGCAGGTGGAACGCCCAATGCCTGAAGTAGCCGCGCCCAGTAATTTACCTGCGCGACAGTGCTGGCCAGAATCACGATTTCCCGTTCGTTAAAATTTGCCATTAGTTTATCTACAAAGTCCTTTGCAAAGAGTAACGGTGTACTGGAAATTAAGACGGCATATTCCATAGCAATGATTTCTCGCGCAGAAAATGTATTAACATCCGCAAACTTAATCCTTCCTTGCAAGGCCGCAAGCTCTTGCTGTGTTATACCAAATTGATCATAGTCATAAGAATTCATATCAATGCAAAAAGGACAGGCAACGGAAAAAGACGTTCGCAGGCGGAAAAGCTTAAGAATCCGCTTGTCCAGCTTTCCATCTTTGTGGGCAACAAGTGATTCCATGATGCCGGAGCTGATTGCAGCCCTGGGATACCAGGCCAGCAGTTTTGCGGGCAATAGATCACGGCCAGTAATCATTTTGGAAATCCAGATTCCTATTTTCAGATAAAATGGAATATGCTTTGGCGGCTCGATGAATGCTTTCATGCAGGTCTCCTTTAATATTTACTTTAACCCCACAAGTAAGGTAAATTAGATGATTCCTTCCAGTCGAATTTACCGTAATAAACCGGATCTTTGCGCAGCAAATTGGAACGATGAGCCGCGTGAAAACAATTCTTACCAAACCATTGCGGATAAGCAATTCTACCTCGAATGGGCATTTTCTGCATATTGTTTCTATAGCCGCGTCCTATCCATTCATCAAGTGAAATATTGTAATAAAGCTTTAAGGCGTTGATGTGTCCGCGCCACATTTTTACTGCCGGGTGATTCCGGTAACCGCCACCATATTTTATTGTACGGATAATTTGATAGGTCTCCACTCTTTGTTTTCCCAGCCTGCGATAATCAAGGGCTCGCAATGATTTTTTGAAATCAGGGTAGGGTAGAAATGTTTGCATGATTATCAGTTGCGCTAATTTCTGGCGGCAATAGCTTCAATTTCAATAGGGACGCCTTTGGGTAAAGCGCTCACCTCAATGGTGGAGCGCGCTGGCGGTTCCTCGGGGAAAAAGCCTGCGTAAACTTCGTTGACGGCTGAAAAGTCTGTAATGTTTATTAAATAGATAGTTGTCTTAACAATGTTGGTTAATTTTAAACCGGCTGCATCCAGAATAGTTTGCATGTTGGTAAGAACCTGACGGGTTGCGGATTGAATATCGGTGATGGCCTCACCTGTTTTTGGATCAAGCGCTATTTGACCGGAGATGAAAATAAAGCCGCCTGCTTCTACTGCCGCGGAGTAAGGGCCTACAACCGTCAGTTTATCCGAAGCGATAATTGTTTTTTTCATATAGGCTCCTCAGAATAATTAGGCTATTTACGCGTGATGACAAAAAGAGCATTCTGGGCAAATAAATTGGGCATAAAATGAACCGGCCTCGATTTCCCCAAATAATATTGCTGCTCGATTTTAATTTCTTTTTTGCCGCAGTAATCAATAAAATCACTGATAGTCAAAAAACGAATGTTGGGCGTCTCGAACCAGTAGTAGGGCAGGGCTTCATTGATCGGCGTCTTCCCGCGAAATACAAGAGTGAAGCGTGCCTTCAGGTGAGCAAAATTGGGGAAGCCTACTATTACGCGTTTGCCGACTCTCAGAGATTCCTGAATGACAAAATCAGCCTTTTTTATTTGCTGCATGATCTGGTTGAGAATTACGAAGTCAAAAGATTTATCCGGATAATCAACCAGGCCGCTTTCAATATCTCCCTGAAGTACTGTCAGTCCGCGCTCAACGCATTCATGCATCTGGTTTTCGTCAAGTTCGATGCCTTGTACCAAAGCTTTTTTCTGCTGCATTAGAAAGGCCAGCAGCTCGCCATTGCCGCAGCCTAAATCCAGAACATGCGCTCCTTTATTAATGATGCTGGCGATAATTTGATGGTCTGATTTCATATTTACAATTATTATTCCTTCCGTTTTTATCCGCTATTAGTTTATTAATCAGGGGTGACATTCGCCAGAAAATTTTTGATTAAGCGAGTTTCATCTTCAATTTCAATCAAAAAAGCATCATGCCCGTAAGTAGAGATTAAATCAAAATAAGTGGTGTAGGCATGCTTCCTTTTTAAAAGGCGGACAATATCCTGCGACTGATGCGTTGGGTAAAGCCAATCCGATTTAAATGAAATTAACAGAAACCGGACGGCCGTTTTTTTAACTGTGGGCATGAATTTATCACCGGAGAGGTCAAAGTAGTCCATGGCTTTGGTAATGTAAAGATAAGAATTGGCATCAAAGCGTTTGACAAAATTATAACCACGATAACGCAAATACCCTTCCACTTCAAAATCATCAATGAATTGAAAACTTAAATTATCATTTTTCAGTTTTCGCGAAAACTTTTCCTCCATGGATTGATCGCTCATGAAGGTGATGTGCCCGATCATCCTTGCCACGGCCAGGCCCTTTTCCGGCTGACCATGTTCATAATAGTAACCGCCACGCCAGTCAGGATCAGCCATTATTGATTGCCGAATGACTTCATCAAAGGCGATTTGTTGCGGTGAATGTTTTAGCGCTGTGGCAATGGGTATCGCGGCAATGATCCTATCCGGATAGGCTGATGCCCATTGCAGTGCCTGCATTCCGCCCATGGAACCGCCGATAACACAAAGGAGTTTTTCAATACCAAAAAACTCAATTAAGTGGCGCTCGGCTTCTACCATATCAGCGATTGTGATCATAGGAAAATCCAGGGCGTAGGGTTTTCCTGTTTCTGGATTAATTGAGGAAGGCCCAGTGCTGCCTTTGCATCCACCGATTACATTGGAACAAATTACATAATAAAGATTTGTATCGAGAGCTTTGCCCGGACCGATCATGTCATCCCACCAGCCGGCCGCAGTTTCTCCCTCAAGAAATCCCGCCGCATGGGAGTCCCCTGATAGGGCATGGCAAACCAGTATCGCGTTTGATTTATTCGCGTTTAATTTACCATAGGCCTCATAAGCCAGCGTTATCGGACCAAGGTTTCGGCCTGATTTAAGCTGTAAGGTATCGGGTGGTTCAGCAAAAGTAAGGTATTGCGGGATTACAATGCCGACAGAATCTTTTTTCATAATCTTAATTGCGTCCTGACAAAATTATGTTACCTGCATCATTCTTTCAATAGAGAGTCTTGCTTTGTCCATGATATCCTGCGGGACCTTGATTTCATAAGTTAAATCTTCCAAAGACCAGAGAACCTTTTCCAAAGTAATGCGCTTCATATTTGGGCAAGTAGCATTGTCCGATGCCGGGTAAAAACTTTTCGCCGGATTTTCTTTTTTCATTCTGTGGATGATGCCGATTTCCGTGCCGATAATGAATTCCGTATCCTTAGAATTATTAACATAAGTAAGCATTTTCTCCGTAGAAGCTACAAGATCAGCAAGTTCAGTGATCTGTGGTTTGCATTCAGGATGAGCCAGAACCTTGGCTTGCGGATGAAGCTTTTTGGCTTGTATAATATGCTCCGGTAATATTCGGGCATGCGTCGGGCAATAACCTTCCCATGTAATAAACTTGCGCCCGATCTGATCTTCTACGTACTTTGCCAGATATTTATCGGGAATAAAAATAATTTCATCATTAGTCTTTAAAATATTTTGCGCCATTTTCAGCGCGTTGGCGGAAGTGCAGCAATAATCGCAATGCGCCTTTACCGCGGCTGATGTGTTCACATAGCACAAGGTTATGGCTTGGGGATGCGCGGCCTGGAGAGATTTTAAGTCCTCAGCATTAATCATATCGGCCATCGGGCAGCCGGCATATTTATCCGGAAGTAAGACAGTTTTCTGCGGGGATAATATCTTTGCCGTTTCCGCCATGAAATGGACACCGCAGAAAACAATAATCTCCGCGTCAGTCTTTGCCGCGGACATGCTAAGCCCTAGAGAGTCGCCGACAAAATCGGCTATGTCATGAATCTCCGGCAGCTGGTAATTGTGGGCAAGAATTACAGCGTTTTTTTCTTTCTTTAATTTTTGTATTTTATCAGTAAGTTCCATGTAATGTGTTCTAATTACCTTCAAGAGCCTCGGCAACGTACTGGGCGATAATTTTACCAAGGTTGTACGGTAACATTTGATCAGAACTGCCACTGCCGGAAGAAAGAGTAGATAAATCCTTTTCACGAATAGTTATTCCGGTAGCCGAATCGATCAATCTCACATTGGCTGTCATTTCGGGGGCTGCGTTGCTGTCGGCAAGCCTCAGAGTTGTAACTCGTGTTTTTACGATAAGCGCTCCCCTTTGCCGCACGGAATTGGCGCGAGCCTTTTCGATTTGAGAAATAGAGCTTACTTGTAGAAGTTCGCTCATGACTGTGCTTTCACAGTTGACAGTTATTCCAGGATAAATTTTTTCTAAATCCTGATCAACTTCAAATTTTTGTATAACAACTTTCGAATATGACTTTTCTAAAGACATATCCTGTTGCCCTGAAGGCTTTTCAATCGGAGTGATGGATTTTGATCCTGTGCATGAGGATGTAAAAAAAATAGTGATAAAAATTAAAATAATGACAGCATATTGTTTTTGATGGCAACTCTTCATGATTTCACCCACACGATTAAACGATTAACATTATGAAATACCTATAATAAATATAAGATAAAAACAACAGTAAAAAGATAGATATGCAGATTTATTGTTGATTTTTATAAGTTAACTTGATGGATATAACAGCAAAAGTTGAAGTAAATGATTGTTTTCAAACAAATTGCTATATTTTTTTCCATTTTGATCATTTTGTCCGCTTTATCTTATGGTGCTGATATATCAGGAAAGTATTTCGGCCTGAAGGCCGCATTATTGGTAGAGATGGATAGCTGCAAAATTCTCTATGAGCAAAGACCGTATAGACTTATCCAACCGGCTTCTCTTGCCAAAATATTGACGCTTTACCTGGCCAATGAAAATATTTTTGTGATGGCAAAAATTAACAACGAACGTTTGCTGCACAGTAAAGCAATCGCTTTAGGGGGAGTCTGGAGCCGGATTTTGGGTATCACCAACCTCAGCCGTATTAGCCTGCTGGAATTTACTGGAGAAGATAAAAAGTTTGCTTCCCGGCGAAATATTTTTGCCAGTGCTTATCCCGTTCCATAACCTTATTGCTTTTACTGAAACATTGAAGCGAGCGGCAACATCAGACAGATTATCATTTTTTTTAAAGATATAAATACGTTCATTTTTCTCGGCTTGCCATTGGGACATCATAGTATCGAAACGTTCGGAAAAACCCACAGCCGCGCCTTTGGGAATCAACAGTTTATGTTTACCCGCCGGTAAATAATAGCTTGTAAAATGAGGATTCATATCTTTGATTACCTTAAAGTACGTTTTTGCCGCTTCAGCAATAATATAAAGCGGGACTGCTTCTCTTGAGGTTATCTCCACACGATCAAATTGTACCTCGGGATAAAGATCTCCTCTGGCGAGATTATACCCATATTTTTCGGGATTGGTCATGATGATTTTTGCAGCTAAGATTCTGAAAACATATCTCGAAGTTTCCTGGTTTAAATAAAGCTGATAGTAGTTATTTACTTTTTGCATTAAAAGCTCTGTCTTCAGGCCTTCTTCTCCCATGTTATAGGCAGCTGCTGCAAGTGTCCAAGATCCGAAAAGATCATAAAGATTCTTGAGATAATTTGCTGCCGCTTCTGTAGAATTAATAAGATTGCGTCGCTCATCTATATCGTTACTGATTTTCATCCCGTATTTGATGCCGGTGCTTTCAATAAATTGCCAATAACCGACCGCTGCTTTGTTGGAAGTCGCATGAGACTTTAGCGCGCTTTCGGCAATGGCGACGTATTTCAAATCTTCGGGCAGAGACTTTTCTTTCAGGACTTTCTCAATATAAGGAAAAAACCGGTTGGCGCGTTTTAGCCACAAAATCACATCATCGTTGTTATCCAGAGATAAGAGCATTTCCCGCTCCAACCTCTCTTTGATATCAGCTTCATTCAAAGGGACAGGTTCATTGCAAAAGGTTAGCGGCCCTTTTATTTTGACTGCGTCAATCAAAGTTTGTCCAACGGACTTGTGCGACAATAATTGTGCGTTTCCGGCGTCGACGCTGGTAATGATTATAGTTATAACCAAAATTAACTTTACTGTCAGATGTAGATATTTCAATATGCTTGCTCCCTTAAACAGATTCAACACGGTTGCGTCCGCATTTTTTGGCGCGGTAAAGAGCTTCGTCCGCGCGGGAAATAATTGTCTCAACGTTTTCACGTATTTGATACTCTGAAAGACCGATAGAAACGGTTACCTTAAAATCGGGGCCAATATCCGGAAACCTGGCATTTTCGATTTTGGTACGCACGCGTTCCACGCAGATAAGAGCCCCTTTTATATCCGTTTGCGTCAGTACGATCAGGAATTCCTCGCCGCCATAACGTCCGCAGAATTCCGTGTTGCGCAGGGCATTTTTCATCATGGTGGCGACTTTCCGCAATACCTCGTCACCTGCTTGATGTCCATGGTTGTCATTGACATTTTTGAAGTGGTCAATATCCAGCATGGCAGTACAGAAGATGCCGCCGCCGCGTGATGAACGATTTTTTTCGTAGTCAAGGAGTTCCATGACATGGCGACGGTTGTATAGACCGGTCAGTTCATCCCGGATGGCCATTTCATGTATAATCTCAATATATTTTGCCTGCTGAGACTTGCTGATGTTCAGATTATGGCGCATAGAGCTGATATATCCCCCGATGATAGAAAATGCGACCAAGGCGAGGGCAAGCACTGCAAATTGGAGATATTCAATATGAAAATTGACACTTTCAGGACGGTAGATATGGAGCAGAGCGATATCGAGCCCGTATGTCAGCAGGGTAAAAAAACTTAAATATATAAAACTGCGGGTATCGAGACGGAAGACGCCGAAGATGAGAATAATGACGTAGATCAGCAAAAGAGCGCCACGGGCCTCATTGGCAAAATACATTCCGTACATGGTCACAAAGATGCCAGCGGACATCTGAATGGCTGTCAGGCTGGGATCGGCCATCCGCAGATTAAGGCCGGTGCGAAAGACGATGTAAAAGATAATAATGATAGTGGGAACGATGATCAGGTATCCGGAAAGGGCATCCCATTCCATAATGCCGGCCAGATAGGATATATAAGCAATAAATGTACAGATGATATAGGCGGCAACTGACAGGAAAAAGCGGCGGATGCGCGTCGCCTGTTTCGGATCATCCATGGGGATTATGGAAAAGCGGCTAAGATTGATACGAGATTCCTTTTTCATCGTGTGTGTGTATATGAAAAATAATTTTGTATGTCAAGATGATTTAGGCCACAATAGGACATGACGAGTTCATTACTAGTGGTTTGTCAAAGCTTCTGTCTAACGAGCCGTTCTTTTCCATCTGGGCATCCCATAAGCCCTGATTGATAAAAGGGATAACGTTGGCCATATTCTCGGCGCTCAGGTGTTCCGGACGGGCGAGCTTTGCAAGGATGATCGCGTCGAGTTTGCCAGTCTTTCCGAATTCCACGCCAAGCAGATAAAAGTTAGAATAGTATTTGTCGGTCAGAAAACTTGGCTGAATATCCAGCCCTTCACAACCTCCCTTCAGAATAGAACCAAGGTAGCGGCAGCCCATTCTGCGGGAGAATTTTTCGCAGTACTTTTCAATAGGTCTGGTGTGCGAAGTTTCGGGAAAGCCGCACTGTATAACAAATCCAAGAGCAGTATTGTTCATTTTGCCCATGTAGGACTCAAGGATTTCGAAGAATTCTTTTACGCTCCCGGGCATGGCATCAACATACAGCGGAAAGCCAATGACAATGTTCTGTGCGGCGGCGAATTTTTCCGCGAGAGCCGGAAGATTATTTCTGTTCTTTGTCAGGTATTCGATATCGCAAGTGTTGCCTGCTTGCTCTAGGAAACCCCGAATAAAATGATCCATAAGTCTGCCGGTATTGCTTTTAATCCCACGAGGGGAACCGTTAATAAATGTTAAGTGCATGAAGAACCTCCTCTACGGGTGTTTCGATGAACCGGACGAAACCTAGTGATGATCTGACATTGATAGCTTCTCTCTGGAAAATGCCGGTTAAGATGGCGATGTCTTCGGCATCGGTGAATGATTCCTTTTGCAGCAGGAATGAAATGACCGGATACTTGTCGTATCGCTTCTTATGATGCACTTCGCTGTCCACTTCTTCAAGATGTGGGTGAACAAGGGGAATGTTCCTGTCCATTGTATTTTTTAAAAGAGAGCTTAAAAAGCCCATAATCAGAGGTGAAGCAAGGATTACATGGTCGGATGCTATGTATTGCCTGGCTACTTCATTTCCATCATCCTGGATTATGCAGTTGCCCGGATTCTTGACCCAGCAGCTAAAGCAGCCCGTGCAGGGTTTGATCTTCATATCTCTGAGAACAAGTGATTGAACTTCGTGTCCGGCTGACTTTATTCCGGCAAAAAGGCTGTCGATGTAATGATCCAGCTCCTTTTTGCCGCGGTATGGATTTCCGTTGATTACCAAATATTTCAATGACATCTCCTCCCTAATAAATAAGTAGCATCAGAAATTTGAAAAGATGGCTAACACGAATACTATTCGAAATCTACCATTAAAGATAAAATATTCAAGTGTGAAGCTTTCCGGGAACACAGGAACTGATTAGTATTGGCAGTAATGCCGATGCCTGTTTCCTGAAACGATTTAATTTGTAGTAATTGCCTAATATGACTTGCATAATATCAAGATTATTTTTATGGTCAAAACTCAAAGAATCAGTCGCGGTAATTAATAATTGAAAATCAAAGATTAATTGACAACGCAACCCAATTAATATATCAACTGAACCGCATTTGTTAACAAGGAGCTCAGATGGTAAGTAGCTTTTTGGAATACACATTGATTCTTTATTTTGCCGTTTTGGTGTAATAATTAGCTCAAAATAGTATAAAGGAAGATAAATAATTTATGAAACATGATAGTATTATCGCTAAAGAAGGTTATCCTTTTATCCTCATTTCCCTCATCCTTACTATTTTAATTTCTTTTTCCGGCATTTGCTTACTAATAATTTTAATGGCCGCCATAACATTCTTTGTTGTTTGGTTTTTCCGCAATCCGGAAAGGTCTTTTCAGGACAAAGAAAAATTGGTGATTTCTCCTGCCGATGGCAAAGTTATCAAGATAGAGAATGTTGATATGACAGGAACTATTGCCGGCAAATTTAAAAAAATAAGCATTTTCATGAATGTTTTAAGCGTCCATGTCAATCGGGCGCCTTATCCCGGAAAAATTGAAAAAATCAATTATCACGAAGGGAAGTTTTTCTCCGCTAATCTGGATAAAGCATCGAAGGATAATGAACGCAATGAGGTGATGATCCGCACTGAAGATGGCCGGGAAATCTGGGCTGTGCAGATTGCCGGCCTTATCGCTCGTCGGATTGTCTGCTGGATCAATGTCGGTACACAAGTTTTAAAAGGTGAAAGATTTGGTTTGATTCGTTTTGGTTCACGCGTGGATGTCTATTTGCCTGAGGATTCAAAAATTTCAGTTAAACTAGGAGATAAAGTCAGAGCAGGGAAATCACCTTTGGGGTATTTATCATGACTAAAGAGCTGCGAATAAAAAATATGCGCATCAAAAAAGGGATTTTTTTATTACCCAACCTTTTGACTACGGCCAGTTTGTTCTTCGGTTTCTATTCTATTATCGCTTCCGTCCAGGAAAAATATTACATTGCTGCCCTGGCAATTTTAGTTTCCCTTGTTTTTGACGGGCTTGATGGCCGTATTGCCAGGCTGACAAATACAACCAGTAAGTTTGGCGCGGAATACGATTCCCTGTCGGATTTGATAGCCTTTGGAGTAGCTCCTGCTTTACTGGCTTATGTCTGGGTAATGTCATCGGATGGCAAACTTGGTTGGGTGGCCGGATTTTTATTTGTCGCTTGCGGCGCCCTTAGATTGGCACGTTTCAATATCCAGATCGGCATAATTGACAGCAAAGTATTTAACGGTCTGCCCATTCCTGCCGCAGCTTCTGTCATCGCCACTACAGTCATATTTTTTTATTTTATCGGCAGTCAAGGAAAATTTCAAAATTCTTATATAACCTACTCCGTTATAGTATTAGCATTGCTGATGGTCAGTAACATTAAATATTACAGCTTCAAGGGGATGAATCTGCGTTCTCGCGTACCCTTTACTTTTATCCTGATTGTTGTTGGTATTTTGTTAGTCATCTACTACAAGCCGGAGATTATGGCTTTTGTGATTATGGTGGGATATGCGATTTCCGGCCCTGTTTGGTGGGTAGCTAAGTTCGGGGATAAAATAAGCCAAAGGGTAAAAGAAAAGAAAAATATAGGGCATACCGGGCATGATAAATAGTTCAGGGCACTAATTTGAATACGGGAAATTATGCGCATAATCGGGGGAATGGCTAAAGGGAGATCGTTACATTTTCCTGCCGGATCCAAAGAAAGGCCTACTTCTGATTTTTTACGCGAAGCTCTTTCAAATTTATTGGGCGATGTAGTTGATAAATCATTTCTCGATCTTTTTGCCGGTTCCGGTAGCGTGGGTCTGGAGGCTGCCAGCCGCGGAGCAAAAGAAGTTTGCTTTATCGAAAAAGATAAAATCCTTGCTTCGGTTGCGCAAAAAAATATTGAGAGCTGTGGTTTTGAAAAGAAATGCCGCGTAATAAACGCTGATATCCGGTCAGGTTTAAATGATCTTTTTAGAAAAAATTTTAAGTTTGATATTGTGTTTGCCGATCCGCCATACAACAAGAATTTAGTGGAAACAGCAATAAAGTTATTGAAGGAGTATCCGGTTTTTAAACAGGACGCTCTTATAGTAATTCAACATTCGACCAGAGAAGGTTTTGGCTTGGTTTTGGCGGAAAGTGTTTGCGGAGAAGCCGTTTGGCAACAGATAGATCAAAGAAAATATGGTGATAATGCCATTTCTTTTTTAAAGGTGGAGCAAAAATGACGCAAGAAAAATTTACTAACAGGATTGCAATTTATCCGGGTTCTTTTGATCCGATTACAAATGGACATGTTGATCTTATCAAAAGAGGAATAAGGTTGTTTGACGAAGTCATTGTTTTGGTCGCTTATAATCCGAATAAATCTTATCTTTTTTCTGTTGAAGAAAGAGAAAATTTTATTCGCGAAATATTCAGTGACAATCCCGGAGTAAAGGTGGATAGCCATAGTGGATTACTTGTTGATTATTTAAAAAGTTCAGGCGCCAGCGTGATATTGCGGGGGATGCGTGCCGTCTCTGATTTTGAATACGAGTTTCAAATGGCTTTGATGAACAGGCGGCAAACCAGGGAAGTAGAAACAGTATTTCTTATGAGCGGATTCAAATGGTTTTATTCGAGTTCTAAACTGATCAAAGAAGTGGCCAGTATGGGTGGATCAGTAAAAGGCCTGATAACGGATAATGTCCACCGTGGGCTGATGGAAAAATTCAGTAATATCAAGAGGTAGCCTATGAGACTAGCATCAAGAGTAGCAAAAATTAAACCATCAGAAACGTTAGCCATTACTGCTAAAGCAAATGCTTTAAAAGCAGAAGGAAGAGATGTTATTGGGTTTGGCGCAGGTGAGCCGGATTTTGATACACCGGCCAATATCAAGCAGGCCGCCATTAAAGCAATTGAGGCCGGGTTCACTAAATATACACCTGTCGGTGGCACTGATGAATTAAAAGACGCGATTATAAACAAGTTAAAAACAGATAATTCTCTTGTCTATAAACGCTCGCAGATTGTTGTTTCCTGCGGCGCCAAACATTCTTTATATAATCTGGCGCAGGCCTTGTTTGAAACGGGCGATGAAGTCATCATTCCCGCACCGTACTGGGTATCCTATCCTGATATAGTAGTTCTCGCTGGCGGAACGCCGGTAATTTTAAACACATTGGAGAAAGACGGATTTAAAATTAACCCCCAGCAATTAAAGGCCGCGATAACACCTAATACGCGAGCCCTTATTATTAACGGGCCTTCCAACCCGACCGGAGCTGCGTATTCGCCGGATGAATTAAAAGCTATCGCCGCTGTTCTTCTTGATGAAAACATATTGATTATCACGGACGATATTTACGAAAAGATTCTTTATACGAAATATCCTTTTGTCAATATAGCCTCTGTGGAAAGTAAGCTGAAAGACAGGACAATTGTAGTCAATGGAGTATCCAAAGCCTATGCCATGACCGGCTGGAGAATCGGTTACGCGGCAGGGCCTGAAGAAATAATTGCGGCTGTAAACAAGATTCAGAGTCAAAATACGTCCAATCCGACTTCCATTTCACAAAAAGCATCGGTCGAGGCACTTAACGGTGATCAAAGCATTGTTACTATGATGGTTGGAGAGTTCCAGAAAAGAAGAGATGTTATAGTTGCCGCTCTCAATGACATTCCGGATGTAAAATGTTTATTACCGGAAGGCGCTTTTTATGTATTTCCGAACGTATCCGGTGTTTATGGGCGCTCTTATAAAGGCAAGAAAATAATTGGTTCAACGGAGTTAATTGATTATCTGCTTGATGAGGCAAACGTGGCTGCAGTTCCCGGGGCGGCGTTTGGCAGCGATGATCATATCCGCTTATCGTATGCCACTTCGCTAAAAAATATCGAAGAAGGCGTGAAAAGAATTAAAAATGCAATAGCCAAGTTGGACTAGTTATATTTAGTGAAACTCTAATTCCGAAAGCGTAGCGTATCGGAATTGGTTAGTTGAACAATCCCGCAAAGCGGAGGGTATTACCCCTTAGCTTGCTGCGGGGTAATACCCGTGATCAAGGAAAGACAAAATGGGCGGTATTTTCGGAGTAGTATCAGATCAAAGTTGTGTGCAGACTCTGTTTTACGGAACGGATTATCATTCGCACATGGGCACAGAGAATGGCGGGATGGCTGTATTCGGAGCTAAAGGCTTTTATAACACTATTCACGGTATCTCACAGGCACAATTCAAATCACGTTTTGTAGATGACTATAAAAAGATGGATGGTCATTTCGGTATTGGCGCGATTGATGATGAGTCTCCCCAGCCTTTGATCTTCCGTTCCAAGTTTGGTGTTTATGCCGTTGTGGCAACAGGTCTCATCACAAACAAAAACGCATTGGTAGGAGAGCTTCTTAACGAGGGGATTTCTTTTAGTGAAGTTACCGGCGGTGGCGTTAATAACGCGGAACTTGTAGCCTGTCTGATTAATCGCGGAGATAATATAGTGGAAGGAATAGCTTCCATGCGCGGTATTATTGAAGGGTCTATTTGCGTGCTAGTCATGAGCGAGCAGGGTATTTATGCGGCGCGCGACAAGTATGGCCGTTTCCCTCTGGCTGTGGGAAAAAGTAGTGATTTAACCAAAAAATCATATGTTGTAGCAACAGAAGCAAGTTCGTTTGAAAATCTTGGTTATGAGTTGATTCAATTTATCGGGCCCGGGGAAATATTACTTTTGACTGCTGATGGCGTCTCACAAATGAAGCCGGAAGGACAGGAAAAGCAAGTCTGTTCTTTTCTCTGGATATATACAGGATCACCTTCATCCACTTACGAAGGAATCAGTGTTGAAAAAACAAGGGAAATGTGCGGCAGATATTTAGCCAAACGCGATAATGTCCATGCAGATTTTGTTACCGGTGTGCCGGATTCCGGTGTTGGCCATGCCGTTGGTTACGCGATGGAATCAGGCATTCCATATCGCAGGCCGCTCGTGAAATATACTCCCGGTTACGGCCGCAGTTACACCCCGCCCACTCAGGAAATTCGAGATCTTGTGGCCACGATGAAACTCATTGCCGTGCGTGAAATAATCAAGGGCAATCGTATGATAATTTGTGATGACTCTATTGTGCGTGGCACGCAATTAAAAAACTATACGATAAAAAAATTGTGGGACAATGGCGCAAAGGAAATTCATGTACGTCCCGCATGTCCGCCACTGATGTTTCCCTGTATTTATGCGGCATCAACAAGATCTACAACGGAGCTTGCTTGTCGGAAAGCTATTCTGGCACTGGAGGGCAAAGAAATTGACAACCCTGAAGATTATCTCGATACGAATTCGGCAAAGCACGCAAAGATGATTGATTGGATTAGAAAAGATATAAATGTAACATCCCTCAAATATCAGGCCATTGACGATATGATAGCGGCAATCGGTCTTCCCGCAGACCAACTCTGCCTGCATTGCTGGCAGGGGAAATAACATCAACCTGCAATATTGAAATAAGAAAATCATCAAACACTAAAAACTAATGTATCGAGCCACGCATTTTGCGGTCAGTATTCAGAAGCAAAGTAGAACTTGACAACTGTCACGTGACGCGTTATCATGAAGACATGATAAAGACCTTCTCTGATAGGCATACAAAGGATCTTTTTGAAACGGGGAAATCGAGAAGGTTTAAACCGGATCTTCTCAGAAGAGCTATACGCAGACTAGAATATGTTGACCCTGCAACGTGTATCGACGATCTTAAAACACCACCGAGTAACCACCTTCATTCTTTGAAGGACGACAGAAGCGGACAACATGCAATATCGATTAACGACCAATGGCGCATATGTTTCAGATTTTTTGATGGCGATGCATATGATGTCGAAATAACCGATTACCATTAGTGAGGATTATTATGAGTTCAATAAATAGAACAAATCGCAAAATAAGACCAACCCACCCAGGGGAAATGCTTCGCGAGGACTTTGTACCCGATTATGGGTTGACTGTCTCCAGACTTACCGGAGCACTTGGAGTATCGCGTCAGACAGTGAATGAATTGTTGCGGGAACGCAGGTCACTGACACCTTTAATGGCATTGCGCCTAAGCAGGTTATTTGGAAATTCTCCGGAGTTTTGGCTTAACGCACAAAGAGCTGTTGATCTGTGGGATGCTCAAAACAGTCACCGTAATGAAATCAAACACATCCAGCCACTGAAAGCAGCATAGGATACTGCGGTGATTGGGCTATCTTGAAATATTATGAGGCAACTTTTCTTTACTGAAGCCTTACTGATGTCAAGCGTCATGTAATGTTTATTTGCCTGCTTCCCTTCAAACTGTAATCAATATTTAATTGACATACAAAACAGGACTTCCTATAATTTAAAAACGAATAAACAATATCTTATCAAATTTATGCAATCAGCAAGACAATAAATGATATGGTAATAACTGATATTTCAAGACCTAATCCTATTTCTTTTTGTTAGAAAAAGATAGCTGGAGGCATGTTGTCTAAACGCAAGAAGTTCTCGTTTGCCATCGGTGGTCCTGATGATCGCCAATCAGATGCGTGGCGGATTATCGTACACGGCAATGACTTTTATACGATCGGAAAGCTAGTTCCTGTGGCTCATTTATCTTCAATAAAGAGACGAAAAAAAAGAAAGATCAATCTTGGTAATGTCCAAATAGGTGGTGGCGCGCCTGTTGTTGCCCAATCCATGACAAACACCACAATGACTATGGCTACACAGAGGAATGGGTGAAATTCCTCATCGCAAAGTTCAAGACTGAGAAGGCATAGAAATAATCTGGTGCTGTGCTAGTTAATTGAAATAGTCCGCTATCCCCCGTCATTACTATACTTCAGACGGTTGGGGCCTTATCCTTCAACCGAATTATTATAGATATGAAGATAGGTGTGATTTAGCAGATGAACAAGGAATCGCTTATCAAATCTCTTTCAGAAAATTTACAAATATGGTAATGTCTTAACATGAAGAAACGATTATATATTGAAACAACGGTGCTAATAAGATGAAAGATCCCATTGTTGAAGAAGTCCGAAAACAACGCATGAAACATACGCTTAAGTTCAAAGGGGATATTTCCGCAATCTGTGAGGATCTGCGAAAAGTTCAGTTATCATCAGGACACAAAATCATCCGTTTGTCACCGCGAAAAAAAGAAACATCAATCCGACCACGTAAATTTGCTCAAATATAATTTTGGAAAGCTGGTTCCTGTGGCGCATTTATCTTCAATAAAGAGACGAAAAAAAAGAAAGATCAATCTTGGTAATGTCCAGATAGGCGGGGATGCGCCTGTGTCAGTCCAGTCAATGACTAATACAGATACTTGCGATGTGGAGGCAACTGTTGCCCAAATCCATGCGCTCGAAGAGCTTGGCTGCGAGATTATCCGTGTCGCCGTGCTCGATAACGAAGCAGTAGAGGCGATTCCGTTAATTAAAAAGAGAATTACCATTCCGCTCATTGCCGATATTCATTTTCATTACCAATTGGCGATTGATGCAATAAAAAATGGAGCTGACGGAATTCGGATTAATCCCGGCAATATCGCCAAAGATAAAATACGTGAAGTTGTTCAAGTGGCCAAAGAACGAGAAACTGTGATCCGTATTGGCGTGAATTCAGGGTCTTTAGAGAAAGATTTGGTTGTGGAACATGGCGGAGCAACAGCGGAAGCCCTATGCATCAGTGCGATGCGTAATGTTGAAATGTTTGAGGATATGGGGTTTGACCGGATTAAATTGTCATTGAAATCATCTGATGTAACAACCATGATTGCAGCTTACCGGGCTATTGCCGCAAAAACTGATTATCCTTTGCATCTTGGTGTTACTGAGGCGGGAACGTTAGTTGATGCCGCAATTAAATCGGCTTTGGGTATCGGAAATCTTCTGTACGATGGCATTGGCGATACAATTCGGGTTTCAGTTACAGGCAGTCCGGTATTAGAAATTCCTGTCGCCTATAGTATTTTACGCGCCTTAAAAATTCGGCAGGTTGGTCCGGATATAGTTTCCTGCCCTACATGCGGGCGCTGCCAGATTGATCTTTTGGGGCTTACCGAAAAAGTCGAAAGGGCACTTACAGGCAGGAAAAAATATTTAAAAGTTGCTTTGATGGGCTGTGTGGTGAATGGTCCCGGTGAGGCAGCCGATGCGGATATCGGTATTGCCGGTGGTAAGGGATTCGGGATGCTTTTTAAAAAAGGAGTGCAGTATAAAAAGGTTGAAGAAAACGAGTTTGTTCCAGTATTGCTCGAAGAGATAAAATTAATGGATGAGGAAAATAAGGAGGTTTAATGCGTTATTCGGAAATGCACTTGCCCACAGCAAGAGAGATTCCTTCCGATGCGGAGGTGGCCAGCCACCAGTTGATGATTCGGGCCGGAATGATCAGGAAATTAACCAGTGGCATATATTCGTATCTCCCTTTGGGATATCGGGTTATCCGCAAGGTAGAACAGATTGTTCGCGAAGAGATGAATAGGGCAGGGGCGCAGGAAGTGCACTTGCCGATGGTTCAACCGGTAGAGCTCTGGCAGGAATCAGGCCGTTGGGTACACTATGGCAAGGAGCTCTTGAGATTTTGTGACCGTCATGAACGCGAATATTGTCTCGGGCCGACTCATGAAGAAGTAATAACCGATTTAATTCGCAATGATATTAAAACCTATCGGCAATTACCTCGTAACCTTTATCAGATTCAGACGAAATTTCGTGATGAAGTTCGTCCGCGCTTCGGCGTGATGCGTTGCCGCGAATTCGGGATGAAGGACGCCTATAGTTATGATGCCGATGAGGCGGGCGCGGAAAAAAGTTATGATAAAATGTTTGTTGCCTATAATAATATTTTCAATCGCTGTGGCTTGAAATTCCGTTCAGTGGAAGCTGATTCGGGCAGCATTGGCGGGAAGTATTCGCATGAGTTTATGGTTATGGCCGATTCCGGTGAAGATGCCATCGTCTTTTGTGATAAATGTGCCTATGCCGCTAATCTGGAAAAAGCTGAAATTGGAGAACCGGAAAAGAATAAAATATCGGAAAAGGATTGGTTGACGTTTGAATCTGTCCATACACCGAATGCGCGGACAATTGAAGAAGTCAGTGCCTTTTTAAAAGTCCAGCCGCAGGATATTGTGAAAACGCTGATTTTTAATGCTGACGGGAAGGCCTGCGCTGTGCTTATTCGCGGTGATCAGGATGTCAACGAAATCAAAGTTAAAAACTATCTGGGAGCGGCAGAGTTGGAACTGGCCGATGATGAAATGATTCTGAAGGCAACCGGAGCGCCACGTGGATTTGCCGGAGCCGTGAAGATTAAAACGCGTGTGATTGCCGATTATTCCGTAATGAATATGACCAATTTTGTAACCGGCGCCAATAAAGAAGACTATCATTTGAAAAATGTGAATATTGGCAGAGATTTTAATGTTGAAGCATTTACTGATTTGCGCGTTGTGCAGGAAAATGATTCTTGCCCCCGTTGCGCCGGTGAAATTAAATTTGCGCGTGGTATTGAAGTAGGCCACGTTTTTAAGTTGGGAACAAAGTATAGCAAAGCAATGAAAGCCGTTTTCCTCGATAAAGACGGCCAGGAAAAGATAATGATTATGGGATGCTACGGCATCGGTATTGGTCGCACAGTTGCCGCCTGCATTGAGCAAAATTTCGATGAAAACGGGATTATATGGCCCATGCCTCTGGCGCCGTATCAGGTAATTATTACTCCGGTAAATATTAACGAAGATGCTATAATGAAAGCCGCGGAAAGTATTTATTCCGAGATGCTGAATTGCGGCATAGAGGTAATATTAGATGAACGCGATGAGAGAGCCGGCGTTAAATTTAAAGATGCTGATTTAATCGGTATTCCAATTCGAATCACAATTGGACAAAAAAACCTTGTTGCGGGAAACATTGAACTGAAAATTAGAAAAACAGGGGAAAACAAGCTTTATCCATTGCAGCAGATAGTTTCAGAAGTAAAAGCATTAATAGATCAGGAACTGAAACCCGCCGCTAGATAGCGGCAATTAAAGCCAGTTGAGAGCATTCATGTTACGCATCACCGACATTCTCGATAAGACGCAATCATACCTGCCAGCTTCTGAACTGGAGATGATCGAGAAAGCCTATATCTTTTCGGCTACGGTGCATCAAGGTCAGGTTCGGTTATCCGGTGAGCCGTATCTTACACATCCGATGGAAGTCGCCGGAATTCTGGCGGATATCAAAATGGATGCCGCCACAATAATCAGCGGATTATTACACGATACTGTTGAAGACACACTAACCACAACCGATCAGCTGGATATTGAATTTGGCAAGGATGTGGCATTTCTCGTGGGTGGATTAACAAAGCTCAGTCGCATCTCTTTTGGATCTCAGGAAGAAAGGCAGGCGGAAAATTTCCGCAAAATGATTTTGGCAATGTCCGCCGACATTCGAATTCTGGTGGTGCGTCTTGCGGATCGCATTCACAATATGAGAACGCTTCAATATCAGCCACCGGATCGGAGAATTTATATTGCCAGAGAGACAATGGATATATACGCGCCGCTGGCCAATCGGTTGGGAATTAACTGGATGAAGATGGAACTGGAAGACTTATCTTTCCAGTACATTTCACCCGATGCATACAATGAACTGTCGATGCGTGTGCATAAAACAAATGAATCCCGCAACCGCTATACAGAGGAAGTTAAAAATATTATTGCCTCCGAGTTGGAAAAAGTTTCCATCAAAGGTTATGTCGAAGGAAGGGCAAAACATCTTTATGGGATTTTCACCAAGATGCACGAGCAGCATATTAATTTTGACGAAGTTTATGACTTGATTGCATTTCGAATTATTCTCGATTCCGACAAAGAAAAAACTTGTTATGAAGTGCTCAGTATTGTCCATGCCCTATGGAAGCCGGTTCCCGGGCGGTTTAAAGATTATATCGCCATGCCCAAGGCCAATAACTATCAATCTTTGCATACCGCGGTGATAGGACCTTACGGGGAGAGGGTGGAAATCCAAATTCGGACAAAAATGATGCATGAATGGGCGGAAAAAGGCATTGCTGCTCATTGGCGCTACAAGGAAGGGCGTTCCTATAAGAATAATGAAGAAAACCAAATTAAAAAACTTCGAGAGGTGCTGGAAATCCAGCAGGAAATAAAAAACCCGAAAGAATTCATGTCCAATTTGAAATTGGCTTTATTTCCGGAAGAAGTTTACGTTTTTACGCCCAATGGCGATGTAAAGGCGTTTCCCAAAGGGGCAACACCAATAGATTTTGCTTACAGCATTCACACCGATGTAGGAAATCAATGTATCGGCGCCAAAGTGAATAGAAACATCGTTCCGTTAAAGTATGAGCTGCATAACGGTGATCGGATAGAAATTACAACAAAAGCCGGGCATCATCCCAGTAAAGACTGGTTAAAATACGTTGTCACGTCAAGAGCAATTTCTAAAATACGGAATTGGATCAATCTGGAAGAAAAGAAAAGTTCTTTGGCCCTGGGGCGCGATTTACTGGAAAAAGAATTTAAGCGACACAATTTGAAATTTGGTAATTATGTTAAGTCCGAAGAGTTTAAAAAAATATTTACGGATTACTCAATAACATCGTTGGATGATTTAATCTCTCTTGTGGGTTATGGACAGATTTCATCAAGGCAAGTACTCAATTATTTTTTAGCAGAAGAAGCACCCAAAGCAGAAGAGACGATAACTGAGAAAGCCAGGAAAAAAGCACCCGCTTCTCCATCTCTGGGGATTTCATTAACAGGGATAGATGATGTTATGGTCAAGTTTGGCAAGTGCTGCAACCCAATACCCGGCGATGAAATATCAGGTTATATTTCCCGTGGGAGAGGCATTACGGTTCATACACAAAAATGTCCTCATATTAAAAGGATGGATGCAGAGCGTATAGTTGATGTTAATTGGAACATGCAGGGAAAGCAGGCTTATCCGGTAAATATAAGGGTTGTGTGTACCGACAGAAAGGGCGTGCTGACGGAAGTTAGTTCCATTATTTCATCGTTCGATATTAATATCAGTTACGCGCAGATAGAAACTACAGATATGATTGCTACTTGCAATTTTGTTATTGATGTAAATGATTTGACTCAACTTAATAAAATATTTTCAGCCATCAGGCAATTGAAAGTTGTCAAGTCCATTGAACGAATGCGAAGAAGTTAATGCCAAATAAGCTTTCAAAAATTCACATTTTTTTGAAAACAACTTGGTATTAATTTATCATTTATGTATTTGGCTGTTGACAAAAGAAGTGACTCTGCTATAAGCAAGCGCAACTTCGGGATAAATAGCTTAGATAGATAAAATAATTGTTAAAAATCAGGTGAAAAATTATGAGTATAACGAAGGATTGTCACGTAAAAAGCCAATTTGGCTCCTTTGTGTCATTCCCGCGCAGGCGGGAATCCAGTGATTTAAGCGTGTTATGGATTCCCGCCTGCGCGGGAATGACAACTTGGAATGTTCTTGGCAAGTTCGTCATAAAGAAATTGTCATTTGCTAGTCTCATCGCACTGGTATTTGTTCTTTGCTTATCTTTCAACCTCAACGCGGCCCAGAAGAAGCACGTTATTGTTATTGATCCGGCGCATGGCGGGCAAGATGCAGGCGTAAAGCAGACGGCTAAGGTTGAAGAAAAGGAAATAACTCTGGCGATAGCTTTGGCAGTGCAAAAAGAACTCACCGCCGAAAATAATATTGAAGTCATCTTGACCCGCAATTCCGATACAAATGTTACTATTGAAGAGCGGAAAGAGAATATATTAAAGATAAAACCGGAACTGTTTTTAAGCCTACATATCAACGCCGGTTTCGGGAAAGATGCCAATGGATTTGAACTCTATTACCCGGGATTTAAAGAGACACAGGATAATACAAAAGCTGCGAAAAACAGCCAGAAGAATCAGAAAAATAAGTATCTTAGCGATTCTGTGCGGTTGGCGAATTTTATCCAAAGAAGCCTGGATGCTTTATTTCCACGCAAGGGCAGGGGGTTAAGAGAGGCAGATGTACCGATCATGGAAGGAATGACTATTCCTGCATTGGTTGTGGAAATTGGTTTTGCCACAAATCCGGAAGAAAAGAAAAAATTGCTTTCCGAAAGTACTCAGAAGGAAATAGCCAAAGCTCTGGCTAAAAGCATTATACTATTTTACAGGTGATCAGTGTTTAAAAGAAATTCGAACAGGCAGTGGGACGAACTAAGGCCTGTCAACATAACCAATAATTATCTTCGTGGTGTCGCCGGCTCTGTTTTGGTTGAATTTGGCAATACCAAAGTAATCTGTGCTGCATCGCTAGATGATAAAACCGCTCCTTTTTTAAAAAACACAGGCAAGGGTTGGCTAACAGCGGAATATTCAATGCTGCCCATGTCCACGCAAACCAGAAGCGCGCGCGAAGCTGCGCGCGGTCGGTTAGGAGGACGGACGCACGAAATTCAGAGGTTGATCGGCAGATCTTTAAGGACTGTGACAGATCTGAAAGCTTTTGGGGAGAGAACAATATATATTGATTGTGATGTTATTCAGGCGGACGGCGGCACCAGAACAGCATCTATTACCGGTGCCTTTGTGGCGCTTGTGGATTTATTTAAAAAAATGAAGCAAGACGGCCTTGTAAAAGTAATGCCTGTAAGTGATTTTGTATCCGCAATAAGTGTTGGGCTGATAGATGGTCAGGCTCTTCTTGATCTGGAGTATGAAGAGGATTCCCGCGCGGATGTTGATATGAATTTTGTTATGACCGGAGCCGGCCTTTTTATTGAAGTTCAAGGCACAGCGGAACATGCTCCTTTTAGCAAAAAAGAAATGAATGAGATGACCGATCTGGCAGCGCAAGGCATTCAAAAGATCATTACGCGGCAAAAAGAGATTGTGGGTGATCTTCAACAATGAAAATAGTATTTGCCACGAAAAATGAGGGAAAAGTAAAAGAAATTAAGGAAATGTTCGAAGGAATGAATATAGATTTAATTTCATTAAACCAATATAATCATGTTCCGGAAATTAGCGAAGACGGAAAGAACTTTTTCGAAAATGCTTTTAAGAAAGCTAAAATAGTCTCTGAATTTACAGGGGAAACGGTTTTGGCTGATGATTCGGGATTGTCGGTTGAAGTCCTGAATGGCGAACCGGGGATTTATTCCGCCAGATACGCGGGAGATGAAGCCACTGATGAGGAAAATAATAATAAGCTCCTGGCTAAGTTGAAAAATGTCCCATTACAAAAGAGATCAGCGGCTTTTTTTTGTTCGTTAGTGCTTTATAAAAAAGATGGAAATTATGAAGCTTTTGAGGGAAGATGGAATGGGCTGATTATCGATGAGAGGCGGGGCAAAAATGGATTTGGTTACGATCCGATATTTTTTGTGCCGGAGTTCAAACTTACCGCCGCGGAGTTACCGCCCGCAATTAAAAACAAAGTAAGTCATCGTGGTCAGGCATTTGCGAAGCTGAAAAAAGTTTTGCAGAAAAATTAATAATTACATAATCGGGGCGTAGCGCAGCTTGGTAGCGCGCCTGCTTTGGGAGCAGGATGTCGGAGGTTCAAATCCTCTCGCCCCGACCAATAAAATCAATGACCAGGGAACAAATGAGTCTATCCATATTATAACGTAATCTCAAGACCTTCGGAAGGCCTGAACCCAGACCACCTTTTTTTGAAGTTGTTATTCCGGAATAAAAGTTACATCTGCGCGACGGTTAAGTATGCGCCCAGCTTCCGTGGTGTTGTCGGCAATAGATTTTGTATCACTTAAAGCAGTTATCTTCACGTCAGCTTTTTTGCTCAATCCAAGCTTATGTAGCATTGCTTTTACACTGAGGGCGCGATCTCCAGAAATTTTAAAACTATAAGCCGCATCTCCATCCGAAGCCGCATTACCTTCAATAATAATTTTGCCTTTTTTACCTTTTATTTTGGCATAGAATGCTTTGAGCTTAGACAATTCTTCCGGGCTAATAACTGATTTGTTCATGGCGAATTGAATGTTTATAGATTCGCCCATAGCATTGTTCGGTTGAGGAGAACTTACTTTTGCTGATGGTGATTGTTTTGCAGGTGTTGCTGTAATCGGTGCAGCCCCTGTAGCAGGTGATTTGGTTGTTTGAGTTTTCTTGGCGATGCATGCTTTTCTTGAAGCCTTTAATACGCTGTCTTTACTTTTGACTGCAGGAATATCTTTCTTTTCCATTACGGGTGGTGCGGGCTCAGGTACCTGTTTTTTTTCGGGAACAAGATTAGCTGCCGGTGCGGCAGTAACTTTAACAGGAGTGGCAGCAGCAGGAGTTTGGGCAGATGGCACCGCGGGGGTGGAATTTCTAACTATGACAATTCTGTCTTCAGGTGTTACCTTGCTTGATGCCCAAACATCACTTCCGTCATCAACATAGAATTTCCATTCAATATTTTCTGTATTAGGCTCGGCTACCCAGGCACAACATGACTTTTGAACTAATCCTGTTTCAGGTTGTGTTGTCGGAGCAGCAGGAGTTTCCTGAAGCTCTGAAAGTTCAACTTTGGTCGGAAGTCTCCAATCAGTAAATCCACCTTCTTTTATATTTTTTACTGCATTTAATACATTAGTGGAATTTAGATCGGGAATGCTCAATATCAGCCATTGTAAACCTGTTTTTGTGTCTACAATTGTTGCATCCTTCATAACATTAAAACGAATGACGATGGGGCTGCTTAAAATCAGAGATTGTCCTTCTGAAAGGGTAGTAATCTTTGTTGTTACTTTTGTTTTCCAATTGTCGGATACCGCCGCGATAATATATTCAGATGCGGGCATAACGCCGTCAATGCGAAAAGCTCCATCGGCAAGCGTCTTTGTTTCTAATTGTTCATAACCTTTAGACGGTTGGACTTGTTTGAAAATAACTGTAATACCTGATATGGGCTGTCCTCGCCCGTTGAGCAGCTTTCCCTCAACGCCAGCTTTTTTTTCGCCGCAACTAAGCAATAAGAGACTAACTAATAAAAAAAGAAACAAGCGATATGCGATTTTCATAATTACCACTCCTTTTAGATATCATATTCAATTAATATAAATACTAAATTGACACAATAGTCAAAAATATTCAATAAAAAAATATACAGATATAATTATCAAAAGTGATCTGCGCTAATGGACTCAAATAATGAGCAGATTTTCCACCTCAGCGCGTATTTTTTGCAGACTGGCTGCCGATGAAGCTTCAAAGCGCAATACTATCACCGGCTGAGTATTAGATGATCGGACAAGAGCCCATCCATCAGGGTATGGAATGCGTACGCCATCAATGTCTATTAAGCCGGGGTTGTTCTGAAAATGTTTTTTTATTCTTTCCACAACCTGCGCTTTTTTATCATCAGCACAATCCATGCGGATTTCCGGTGTGGCGAAAGTTCGCGGGACATCCGCAAGCAGTTCACTCATTTTTTGTCCCGTTTGAGAGAGAATTTCTAATAAACGAATTGCCGCGTAGATGGCATCATCATAGCCGAAATAGCGATCGGCAAAAAATAAATGACCGCTCATCTCTCCGCCCAGCACGGCCTTTTCCTCTTTCATCTTGGCCTTAATGAGCGAATGACCGGCTTTCCACATAATCGCCCGACCGGAATGTTTCTTTATGTCATCATATAATACCTGTGAACACTTCACTTCGCCGATGATTGCTGAACCGGGCTTTTGCTTGAGGATTTCGCGGGCAAAAAGTAGGAGCAGTTTATCCCCCCAGATTATTTCGCCATTATCGCTAATAACGCCCAGACGGTCAGCGTCGCCGTCAAATGCTATTCCTAAATCCGCTTTTTGATCGTGGACTATTTTAATCAAATCAGTCAGATTTTCTTCAACAGTGGGATCGGGGAAATGATTGGGAAAATATCCGTCCGGTTCACAGTATAGTGGTATTACTTCACAACCATATCGCTCTAAAATAGGCAGGCCGAATTTACCGCCGACGCCATTGCCGGCATCAACGGCCACTTTAATTTTCCGGGTAATTTTGACATTGTCAAAAAGGTAATTTTGATATGCGGCAGTAATATCTTGAAATGATGATGAAGCGCTGCCTGTTGAATATTGTCCAATTTCCATAATCTTTCTTAATTTCTGGATATTTTCACCATAAATAGTGTCATTACCGATACAAATTTTAAAGCCGTTAAATTCGGGAGGGTTATGACTGCCTGTAATCATCACGCCTCCTTCAACATTCAGGTGGCGAATGGAGAAGTAAAGCATGGGAGTGGCGCAAAGACCGATATCAATTGTTTCAATACCGGCGCAGTTGAGACCTTTAATCAAGAAATTGTGGTAATCGTCAGAGCTTAAACGGCAATCCCGTCCGATAGTCATCTTCCTTATTTTGTACTCTGCCGCATAAGTACCGATAGACCTTCCAAGATTGAAGACAAATTCTTCATTTAAATCGGCGCCGACAATACCTCTTACATCATATTCCCTGAAAACATTGGGATTCATCAATTATATCTCCTTAAAAAAATTAGTTGAGATTATATAGGCAAGATGTAACCTTTTGTCAATTAGTACCATTGCTCTTACCACGGATCAACAAAAGAGTGGCTGGACTCCTGATGTTGCCTTGCGGGAGTTGATTTCAACCCCTGCATAATCCACTTGCGAGTGTCAGCCGGGTCAATGACCGCGTCAATTTCGATATAAGAAGCCATGTTGATAGCTTTACCCCGTTCATATAACTGGGCGACAAGTTTTTCGTAGAGTGCTTCGCGCTCCTGCGGATCTTCGATTGCAGCAAGTTCCTTTTTAAAACCAGCTTTAACCGCTCCCTCCAACCCCATGGCGCCGAATTCTCCGGTTGGCCAGGCAGCGGTAAAGAAAGATTCATGGAAGCCTCCCCTGGCCATCGCCATGGCTCCAAGACCATACCCTCTGCGTAAAACAACGGTAAAGTAAGGCACAGACAAATGCGAGCCTATGACAAACATGCGGCAAACGTGTCGTACCTGTGCGCGTTTCTCAATTTCCGGACCGACCATGAATCCCGGCGTGTCGCACAAAGACAGTATCGGCAAGCCATGAGCGTTGCAGATCTGCATTAATCGAGCTACTTTGTCCGCGCCATCGGCTTCAATCGCGCCGGCCATGTGCATGCAGTTGTTGGCGATGACACCGAAAGGTCGGCCTTCAATTTTCAGAAAGCCCGTAATCATGCAGAGGCCGAATTGTGGACGCATCTCCAGAAAGGAGTCCGTATCGGCCATCGCTTTAATAACCTTTCGCACGTCATAAACGCGCTTGCGGTTTTCCGGAATCAGGCCGCGCAATCGATGCTGATCGGTTGCCTCCCACTGAGGTGTCGGTCCCTGAAAATAAGAAAGATATTGTTTGGCGATAGAAACCGCCTCTATATCATCGGCTACTTCAATATCAACAACGCCGTTTTGCGTTTGCACATTCATTGGGCCGACTTCCTCCGGCTGAAAAACGCCAAGACCGCCGCCTTCAATCATTACCGGACCGCCCATGCCGATGTTGGAGTTCTTTGTCGCGATAATCACATCGCAGCATCCCAGCAATGCGGCATTCCCCGCAAAGCATGCCCCTGATACGACGCCGACTACCGGCACTCTGCCGCTGAGCCTGGCAAATGAGCCAAAAGTTGATAAATCCAGCCCTGCCACCATGACACCGATAGCATCTACATCCCCCGGTCTTCCGCCGCCGCCTTCCGCGAAGAAAACCAGAGGAAGGCGCTGCTCGTGAGCAAGTTTCAGCATGCGATCCATTTTCTTATGATTAAAATAACCCTGAGTGCCGGCAAGAACTGTATAGTCGTAGGCCATGACCATGCAGCGGGCATTGTCGTCACTAAAAAAAGAGCCGTTGATTGATCCTATGCCCGCAATCAGGCCGTCGGTCGGAGTCTTGCTGATGAGATCTTCCTCGGAACGCCTTCCGCGTTGCGCGGCAATAGCCAGCGCACCGTATTCAGCAAAACTGCCGGCATCGCAGAGGTCATCAACGTTTGTCCGCGCCGTCCGCCGGTTTTTTTGCTGACGCTTGGCCACAGCTGCAGGGCGATTTATATCAAGGCCGAAAGAATGCCGTGCAATAACTGCGGCAAGGTCAGGGCGGATGGGATCAGGATGATTTTCTTTCTTAATTGTTTTCATTTGCTACACCTTTCTTGAAATCATGGTTTTCCAGTTATATAATTATTTGTCAACACTTTATCTATTGTTCGAGAAGATGAGGGAGTGGGTAAAACATCATCAGAAATGATACGCAGAAAATTAGTAATGATATTGTAAGTGGCGCCCCAAAGAATATCCTCACCTCCCAGACCATCAGGTATAACCAGGCAGGGCATTTGATACAGCAGATGCTCAGGATTATTTGTCGCAGCGGTTTTGATTTCCAGCACGGCATAATTGGACGGATCAAAGAAAAAGTCAACCGGAATTTCTAATATCTTTTCCACTTCCGAACTTAGCTTATATTGAAACGGTTTGGTTGTCAGGCAGACAACAGGGAAAATTGTTCGGGCAAGGAAGCTCAGTGAATAACATGGTAGCGCGCCTAAAAACTTTACATTAAAAGGATTTAAACCCACTTCTTCCCATGCTTCCCGCAGCGCTGTAGTCAACAGAAGGCGAATCAAAGAAGCTGTGTCATTATCGTGAAATTGAGAGGAGTTTAAATTATGGCCATGCACGCCGGGAAGAATTCCTGTTTTTAGTAAATGGCTCATTATTCTGTCGAAACGCTGATGCACAATGCCACCGGGGCAACCGATGTCTCCTCCCTGAGTGACTGTGTTTGAACGCTTAATTAGCTGGAAAACGTACTGCGCGCCGTTTTGATTTGATCTGTAATTTATCAGCAGGACAACACCAGCTGCAAGTTGATTGGGGATATTTGTTATCATCTCGTGCTTATCTTTATAATCAAGGACAACCGCGTCTAATTTATCAGCTATATATTGAGGAAAAATATCCTTTTGTGAAAACAGCGAAAAATCCATTTGAATCCTAAGAAGTCAGTTCATTATTATTTCGGCGATTTTATTGTGATACCAACAGCTAACCGGGAAAAAATCCAGAAACCCGCAATGCCCGCCATACTTTAGCATGGAAATCTGGAAAAAATCATTTTCCTGCAGCGACTGAAAATCAGTAATCGGAATAACCGGATCATCTTCAGAGATGAAAACTCTAACAGGTATATTTAATTTTTGGAAGGAATCGTTTTGCAGAGTATATAACTTAAAATAATCGCGGCAAGAAATAAAGTCCGGAAAGTAGTGCATGACATTTCCGGTAAGTTCCATGCACGTTTTGGCCTTCAGCATTTTATTGAAATTATATCTTTCGGGAAAAAGCTGCTGCTTTTTTATCAAAGACCGTTTCCATTTTTTCAGGAAATATTTGCGATAAAAAGAATATCCGTTGTCTATAGCCAATGTAGTCTTATAAGGATCAAGCGGCGGGCTGATGGCAAAAACATGTTTTAAGTTTGCAATCGGTATCCGGGCGTGTGTCATCGCGATACGCAAAGCAAAATTTGCCCCCATAGAAAAACCTATTATAAACACAGGCAGGTTCTCTGATTTCTCTGATAAACAATTTACAGCGTCGAAAGTTTCTTCCAGAAGAGCGCCATGAAAAAGTCCTTCATTGAGATGGTGTGAATCGCCATGATCCCGTAAATTCAAACGGCAAACGGAAAAACCAAGTTGATAAAAATAATCACCAGTGGCCAGAACATAAGCGGAAGAAGAAGATCCTTCCCACCCATGCAAAAGAATTATCAAGCCCTGAGATGCAGGATGACGGGAAAGAAACGCTTGCAATCTTGAGTCTGAAGATGTGTTTACTATTATTTCACGGGAGCACTCCGCCATGGCACTTTTACTACGCACACGAAGTTGAGAACTTGCCAGAATAGACTGGACATGCGGGTTTCTGAAAAGAAAAGAGGGCTTGAATGTTTTATCAATTATCACTTTGCCTCTGTCCATTTATAAAACGTCCCGCCTTATGGGCGGGACGTTTCGATTCTGGTGGCGGTGCCCTGATTTGAACAGGGGACACTACGGATATGAGCTCTCAAAAAATCGCTCCTGCTTTTTAGATAAATCAAAAATAGATAATATAGTCAAGACCTTTTTTGAACGCAGTGAGATACGGCATTGTGATCTTCTGCGTCTTTTTTTGTTTATTCTATCTCAAGAGCAGCCCTCAGGGAGATAATATTGGAAAGTATTATTGTGAAAAAATATTTATTTAACATAGTGAAAATAGCCAGCGAATCAAGCGGTGCGCTAAAGACACCGCTTGATCTCGCTGGCGCAGTTAATAGTGTAAATGATTTTTGTCAGGGGCTTGGATTATTGGGGGGTATTTCATGTCAGATTTAGTCCAGTTAGTTTTAAATACTTTTCCTGGCTCAAGGGTTGTTGAAACTAAAGTCGTGCAAGCTCCTAGAGTAAGAAGGGCAAGGCGCAAGTGTTCCACCTTTTCAAATGAAGATTTTGATAGGAAGACGAAGAAAAAAATAAATAACCCTAATGGCCTTGCTACTGGGGGTAATAATTGGTTAGAGAGTCATAAAATGTCAGAATCTATTAAATATGGTGTAGTTGACAAAAAGGCTATTATTGATGATTTTAAAAAAATGGTAATTCGGGTTGATGGTTCAAGATCACCTGTTTTGATCAATGGAGCGGGAGAGTTAAAAACCTTTCCGACTAAGTCTCGTTGGAATAGCGAATATAATTATAGTTGGATTGTTGGTCAGCGTGCTTTGGATGAAGTAAAGGGATTAAGAAGAATAAAACATTTAATTCTTACTTTTGATCCTGATATTGTTGAGCAGATTGTTCCTGATTGGTGGTTGTTTGATCATGAAGCTTATCTGGCTGTAGTTGGCGGTTTTTTTGTGTCTGATTTTTTAAGGAAATATAGAGCGCATAAAAAGAAGCATGGTGAGCCAAATAATTTTATTACATGGGTAATGGAATTTACAGAAAAGGGAGTAGTTCACTTTCATTTGTTGTTTTATGGTTCATGGGTGGCGAAAATTGAGGATTTAATCAAGTTCTGGCCTTATTCGCAGCCGCAAGGAATTAGATTTGGTAAACCTATAAGACATCATGATAACGGTGCTGTCCTTGCAAGCTATTTAACGCGGTATATTACAAAGTCTTTATCTCCGATGGGTGATGTTGATAAAAAAATAAAAGATAAAATGGAATTGATAAGAGCTTTATTGTGGCTTTTTAGAAAACGACTTTATAATATGCGGCATAAAATAAGAAATTCTGACGGTGAATATACGCTAGGAATAGGGAGAGATCAATATATAAATCCTATTAAATGGTCTTTGTATGTTCCTCCGGTTGCTAATGATGATGTTGCTTTCGAAAAAGATTTTGAAGGTTATAAACAACATTATGAATATTCATAGAAAAAGAAATTAATTTTTGTCATTGCATCTACAAGTCAAGTGTTTTGGATGCATAATTTTGATGATGATAACAATTTAAATTGAGGTATCCAATGTCGCTAAATATAATAACTTTTAGGTACATTGTTTATTTTAAAGAATTATCTCTGCTAAGTTAGAATACTTTTGCCACGGGGAAATACAGCGATACTTTTGTGCCTCGTCCTAACTGGCTTTCAATCTCGATTTTGCCTCCATGCGCAATCATCAGATGCTTAGCAATTGACAGCCCTAGACCGGTTCCGCCCAAATCGCGTGAACGCGACTTGTCCACTCGGTAAAAACGCTCACCCAGGCGTTGGACTTCTTCTTTTGGTACACCGATACCTGTATCGGTTATTGTCAATATAACATATTGATCATTTTTATTAGTTTCAATAGTAATATTGCCATTCTCCGGCGTGAACTTAACGGCATTGTCTAAAATATTTACCAGTATCTGGGTCAACCTGTCTTTGTCTGCCCAGACGCATGAAAAATTTTCTTGAATATTGTTGTGGATGTTTATCTTTTTTATTCCGGCTTTTGTCTCAACCAAGGGGATGGCTCCTTCGACAGCGTCACGACTAGATATCTCTTCAAAATGGAACTTCATTTCACCTAGTTCAATTTTTGATATGACGAGTAAATCATCAACAAGGCGATTGAGCCGACCGGCATGCTTCAAACTTATATCAATAAATTTTTCCGCATCTTCTTTGCTGCTTGTTGCCCCTTCTTGAATTGTTTCCAGATAACCAATAATAGCAGTGAGCGGTGTTCTAATTTCATGAGTGACATTGGCAACAAAATCAACCCTAATTTTTTCTAATTTCTTCAGTCTGGTAACATCATAAAAGACCAGCATTACTTTTTCTTCTCCTGGGTAATCATGCACTGAAGAGATGCTTACATTTAAAATAACCGGTTCAATATTGCCAAGGTTGACTTCTTCAGAAACAACGGTGTGAGTTTCTTTGAATTTAAGAAACGCTTTTTGCAAGTCTACATTGCGTAATGCTTCCATCAACGTTTTACCGTTTAAATCTCCGTATTGATCGGACAACATATTACTCAGCGCCGAATTAACAAATTCGATTTTATCTTCCACATCGAGAATCAAAACTCCTTCAGTCATGCTGGTAAAAGCCGTCATCAACTTACTTTTCTCTTCGTTGGCCAGCCGAATCTGGCTTCGCAGTTCATCCACCAGATAATTGATGTTGTCGGCCAACTTTTTTGTTTCATCCGACGTCTTTAAGATAATAGATCCAGCTGGTTTCCCCTGACGCAGTTTCTCAGTGAATCTTTCCAGCGCCCGAATCGGTGTCGCTAAACGGTAAGAAAAGACCAGTGCGATAATAAGTGCGATAACCACAACCAACATCATTGCTAGAAAAATAGATTGGTAAAATTTTTCGATCACATTCTGCACATCATGAAGAGGGCGCGCTAACCGAACATAGCCGGTAATCTGCGATTTTGACTTCATGGTTATAGCCACGTAAAGCATATCCACGCCGATGGACTGACTGAAGCGGATTGATTTGCCATTGCCCCTAAGCCGCGCTTCCTGCACTTCCGGACGACTAAAATGATTTTCCAGCGAGGCTACATCTTTTTCAGAATCAGCAACCACTTTGCCTTGCGCATCCATTAAAGTAACTCGCGCGCCGGATATCCGGGCGATTTTTTTGAGCTGTTCAGACATTTTCTGTGCTGAACTTAAATCAATTAGTTCGGCATAAGCCAATAGTTCAGTTTCAATCTTAGCAGTTAGAACTTTTTTGATCTCATTCTTAATTAATAGATTCAGAACAAAAAAAGACAAGCAAACAATAACTAGATAGCTGAATAATATTTTTATAAACAGATTGCGTTTCACGCCGGCTCCTTTTCTTCCAAATCACAAGTTTGATGCCGCACGCATTCGCCTGTCACCATATAAGTGACCATATCGGCAATACCTTTGGCATGATCGGCAATACGCTCCAGGTTTTTCGATACCTGCATAATCATTAAAGACCGATGAATCGAGTGAGAATCCTCCATCATAAAAGTTAGCAACTCGCGGAATATCTGCTCGTTTAGATCATCAGTAACTTGTTCTGCCTGCCGTACTTTTTCGGCCATACTCAGATCGTTGCGAATAAAACTATCCAGTGAATCTTTAATCATCTCTGCTACAATATCCGCCATGCGGGGCAAATCCATATAGGGTTTAAGCTGAGGCTCTGCGTTCAGTTGAATCGCCCTCTCGGCAATGTTAACAGCCATATCACCAATTCGTTCCAGATGCCCCGTAATTTTAATCGCCGTAGTGATGAATCTCAAATCGATAGCTGTCGGCTGGCGCAACGCCAAAACCTTAATACACCGCTCTTCCAGCTCCGTATCCAGCTTATCAATCTCCTCATCAGCCCGGATAACTTTATGAGCAATATCTGAATTTCTTTCAGATAAAGATTTCATTGCCAGCAGAATGGCCTTTTCAGTCAAAGCGCCAAGAAAAATAAGACCATTCTTGATCTCCTGCAATTCTTTCTCATAATGCGAACTGGTGTGTCTTTTTTCTTCCATAATGATTCCTCCAGTCAATTTTCAACCAAATCTTCCTGTAATATAATCTTCAGTATGTTTCATGTCCGGCTTAGTAAATATTTTCTCAGTCTTATTATACTCGATTAAGTTTCCTATATAAAAGAACGCCGTCTCATCGGAGATACGAGCCGCTTGCTGCATATTATGGGTAACGATAATAATTGTATAGTTTTTTTTCAGCTCTTCAATTAATTCCTCAATCTTGGCGGTGGAGATAGGATCGAGTGCGGAAGTCGGCTCATCCATCAGCAAAATATCCGGCTTCATGGCCAGCGCGCGGGCAATGCAGAGACGTTGCTGCTGACCGCCGGAAAGATTCATGGCCGACTTACTCAACAAATCCTTAACTTCATCCCACAAAACTGCCTGTTTCAGGCTTTGCTCAACCAGCGCATCAAGGTCGTTATTATCAGTGGATGTGAGTTTCGGACCATAGGCGATATTATTATAAATGGTTTTTGGGAAGGGATTGGGTTTCTGAAAAACCATGCCAATCTTGCGCCTAATTTCCACCGGATCTACATCGGATGCGTAGATATTTTTATCCTCAAAGAGAATTTCGCCCTCCACTCTTGTTCCATCGATAAGATCATTCATTCTGTTAAGAAGCCGCAACAGCGTGGACTTGCCACAACCGGAGGGGCCAATCAACGCCGTCACTTTGTTTTTGCGGAAATTCATAGATATGTCAGTCAGGGCGCGTGAATCACCGTAATAAAAATTAACATTGTTGAGCTTAATAATAATGCTTGAATCCATCTCTACCACCTTTTATTTTTTCTCATATAGCTGCGAATAACAATCGCCACAAGATCAATTCCCAGAACAACTCCCACTAAAACGAGTACCGTTCCGAACTGTATGGGCCTTGTTGCCTCAATGTTTGTACCTGCTGTAGCCAGCACATAAATATGATAGGGCAGAGCCATCACTTCGTCAAAGATCGAACCGGGTAGTTTTGCTGTAAAATACGCGGCAGCGGTAAACATGATCGGCGCCGTTTCTCCGGCAGCTCTGCCTATCCCTAAAATGGAACCTGTTAAAATTCCCGGCAGAGCATTGGGTAGAACAATACGATAAGTAGTCTGCCATTTGGATACACCTAGCGATAGTGAAGCCTCCCGAAAAGTCTGTGGCACAGCCTTTAATGCTTCTTCCGCCGCGCCGATAATCGTCGGCAGAATCAGAAATCCCAGAGTGAGTGATCCAGATAAAATGCTTGAGCCGAACTTCATAAATATGACAAAAAAGCCAAGTCCGAATAAGCCAAAAACAACTGAAGGCACTCCTGCCAGGCAATTAATGCCAACTTTTATCAGACGTATGATTCTACCCTGTTTGGCATACTCCGTCAGATAAATTGCCGAAGCAATTCCCAGCGGCAGACCAACGGCAATTGCTCCTGTGGTTAGATAGATCGTGCCGAGAATTGCGGGCATGATTCCACCCTTCGTCATGGAATCTGTCGGTGGCTTCGTGATGAAATCCCAACTGATCGCGCCAATGCCGTTAACAATAATGTAAAACAATATGCCACCAAGAGCCAGCGCGATGATCAAGACTGACAAATGTACAGCACCGAAAAAAATCTTTTGCTTAAAATAGCGCCACTTCATTGAATTATTTTGGACTGAGTTCATATATCTACCGCCTAAAGCGTCCCCGAACCTATCTGCCGGAATTTGTGTGAAACATAATCGGCAACTAGATTAAAAAATAATGTCAGGAAGAATAAAACTATTCCTGTGGCAAAAAGCGCCTGATAGTGGGCGCCGCCAAAAGGTGCCTCTCCCATTTCTGCGGCAATACTTGCAGGCATTGGACGAACCGAATCGAAGATGCTCTCGGGAATAGCTGCGGCACCGCCTGCTACCATCAAAACAACCATGGTCTCGCCAATGGCTCTGGCCATCCCCAGCATTACTGCCGTGGAAATGCCGGACATGGCTGCTGGAATAATCACCCGAACAATAGTCTCGTATTTAGTAGCGCCCAGAGCATAGGAAGCCTCCTTGAATTCGCGGGGAACGGCATAGAGTGCGTCTTCCGAGATACTGGAAATAGTCGGTATGGCCATAATCGCCAGAATCATGGAGGCATTGATGATGTTCAAACCGGTGGGAAGATCAAAAGTATCCTGCAGCCAGGGAGCCACCACAACCATTCCAAAGAAGCCAAGGACAACGGAGGGTAATCCGGCCAAAAGCTCAATTATGGATTTGAGAACTTCCTTAATCGCCTGAGGAGCTATTTCAGCAATATAAATGGCGGCCAAAACTCCCAGCGGCACGGCAATAATCGTAGCTATAATCGTTACTATGAGCGAACCAATTATTAATGGGAAAATTCCGAATGACGGCGGATCGTAGGTAGGATACCATTGTGTCCCCAATAAAAAATCTTTTACGGACACCTTGCCGAATAGCGGCAGACCTTCTCGGAAAAGTGAAAAAACGATCAGCCCTAAAACTATGACGGAAACAAGCGCGAAAGTAAAAAAGATATATTTAATGATGATTTCTTTGGTCTGCCTGGTCATAATACTTTCCTTGAGAATTTAGTCCTCTTTAAAAAACAACTAAAGGCAGGCGAATACGATATTACCCAAATTCTTTTTCAATCCAATTTTGTATTTCATCACGGATGCGCCTGTATCCATTGATGACATCTTCAGCCTTTCCTTTAAATTCAGAAGGGTCAGAAAAACCTTTGTGAAGATGCTCAATTCCACCCGGGAAATATGGACAGGACTCTTTAGCCTGATCGCAGAGCGTAATTACATAATCTATGGCAGAATCTTTAAAAATCTTTAACCCTTTTGACCGACAATTACTAACATCAACGCCAATCTCTCTCATCACCAATACTACAAGAGGATCAATTTGCGTAGGATCGGTACCGGCACTAAAGGCCGTATACCGATCACCGTAGAGTTTATTCAAAATTGCTTCAGCCATCTGCGACCGGGCTGCATTATGGATGCAGATGAATAAAACACTTTTCTTCTCGGGATTCATTTTTACCAAAATCTCCTAAAAGCAGTCAGATTTATTTATTTCTTATTAGCCTTACTATTTTTCGATGCTAGGGGAACGAATCCTTCCTTGACTACTATTTTCTGTCCCTCGGCTGATTTTACAAAAGCAATAAACTTAGCCACATCGCCTGTCGGTTCGCCGTTGGTGTACATATAAAGTTCACGGGACATCGGATATTTTTTGGAAAGAGCCGTCTCTACGGAACCCATAATGCCGTCAACTTGCAAGGGCTTCACGCTTTTATTGACATAACCCAATCCAAGATAAGCAATAGCGTAACGGTTCTTAGCAACCGCAGTCACGAGAGCGCCGTTGGATGCCAGCATCTGCGCTTTGGGTGTTACCTTTGCTTTCTTCATTACAAAATGATCCCAGGATTCAAAGGTACCGGAAGATGAGTCACGGGAAATGACGACAATTTTTAAATCTTCTCCTCCTACCTCTTTCCAGTTTGTTATCTTGCCCTGATAAATCTGGCTTAACTGATCAATAGATAAGTTGCTCACTTTATTTTTGGGATTAACAACAGGAATAAGCGCATCGTTAGCCACAACATGTGCAACCGGTTTTACACCTTTAGTTTCTGCCAGCGCGATTTCTTCTTTCTTGATTTCCCGCGATGACGTGGCGATATTCGTTGTTTTATCGATTAAAGCCTTTATTCCTTCACCGGAACCACCACCGGATAAAGAAATTTGTACACCAGGATTCTTCTTCATATAGGCTTCCAGAGTTCCCTGGGCAATTGGCAAAACTGTCGTCGATCCTTTAATAACAATGGGATCAGCGGCAAACGCTACACCTGCCATCAAACAAAATGATGTCAGTACAAAAACTACTTTTTTTACGATATTGAACATTTTTTCCTCCTTCAGATATATTTTGGTAGAATATACTGCCTAAATGTTACAATATGATGACGGAACAATGAAGATATAAGAACAATAGGAACCTATTTTTTTTCGGCAAATTTATAGCCAAACCCACGAACAGTTAAAATATAACGTGGATTTTCCAAATCTTTCTCAATCTGGCTGCGCAGACGCCCGATATGCACATCAATA